>JAABUH010005075.1_pt1 | contig 10448 bp, 10 predicted proteins | sample 5559121 | NCBI WGS metagenome assembly JAABUH01 (sample SAMN10711871, study PRJNA513364) | rock metagenome | isolation source: Antarctica rocks | place: Antarctica: Victoria Land, Battleship Promontory nord | collected 2015-12-28 | reverse complement strand
CGCGGGCGGCCCCCCGCCGCCGGCGGGCATGGGCGACGGCTTCATGGGCGGGGGCGGCCCGCTGGGCGGGATGCCCCACAGGGCGCCCCTACGGCCCGGCATAGCGGGCGGCGGCCTGCTGCTGCCGCTGGGGCCCGGCGCCCTGGGCGGCCGGGCGGGCCCGCCCATGGGGCCGCCGGGCGGCCCGCCGCCGGGCGGGCGCCACGTCATGCTCGGGCAGCCGGGGCCCGGCCCGCGCCACGCGCCCGAGGACGGCGGCGGTCCGCGCGCCGGCCCGCACAGCGCTGGCTTCTCGCTCGCGCTCGGCATGGATGCGGAGCCGGCGCCCGGCGGGTGCGCGCGCGCCCTGTCCGGCCCCATGGGCACGCAGTGCCGCTCGTGTGGCGGCGCCGGGCGCCGCGCGTGCGAGCTAGCGCTGCCCTGCGGGGCCGGCTGCGTGGTGACAGCAGCGCGCGCTCGGCGCTGCACGCGCGCTCCACTGTGAACGCTGGCCGGCCACGCTGGCTTTGACAGGCTAACGGCCAGCGTGGCGTGACGGGACGGGCCCGGTGCTGAAGCCTGCCGCATGCGCGCGCAGGGCGCACGGGCGGCCGGGCGATGGCCAGGCGCCGCGGCGCGGACCGGACGCGCCCCACAACATGCAGGGGCCCATGGGGCCGCGGGGGCACATGCCGCCCGGCCTCGCTGGCCGGCTGGGCGGCGGCCCCTTCGGCCCGGGGGGCGCCTTCATGGGCGCAGACCGCGGCCCGTTCGACCGCGAGTTCGACGGCGGGCATGGCGGGCGCCCGCAGGGGCCGGGGCCCCAGCTCGGGCCCCCGGGCATGGGCCCGCCCGACGGCGGCCCCAGATTCCGCGGCGGCCTGCCGGGCATGGGCGGGCCGGGCGGCGGGGGGCTGCGCCCAGGGTTTGGCCCCGGCGGCCTGCCGCCGCCGGCGCTGCTCGCCGAGGAGCGCCGCCGCCGCGAGGAGGTGCAGGAGGCGATGCGCGCGGAGGCGCGCGCGCGCGCGGCCGAGGAGGCCCGCAAGGACGAGGTGCGCCCCCCTCTGCGCCCTGGTCCTCCTGCCTCGGAGTGTCGCGCGCACCGCAGGGCAGTGCGCCCGCTGTGAGCCGCGCGCCCGTTCTCGCGCGGCGCCGTGCAGGGCGGCGCGCGCCGCACGCACACCTGGATCAGTGAAAGCGACCGCCGGGCGCGTGCTGCCTCAGCGTCGTGCGTGCGTTGGCCACAGCGGCCTGTGCGTCGGAGGCGGGGAGAGCAGGCAGTGGTGAAGTGGCCAAGCCGTTGGGTGATGCAAGGCAGAAGTACTTACACCCGCCCGCAGTGCCTGCAAGTGCGCCGCTTGAAGCAGGGGCGCGCCCGCTCGGCGGCGACCCGTCTGGCGCCGCGCCAGCATGATGTAGGGTGCCAGGCGCGACGACCGGCGGCGGCGCGGCTGACGGGCGCGCCCGGCGTGCGCGCGCGCAGATCCTGCGCGAGCTGAAGATGCAGAAGGCGCAGATGCTGATTGAGCTGCAGCGCGCCGAGAACCGGCACCTGGCGGCGCGGCGCGAGCAGGCGCGCCTGGCGCTGTTGCAGCACACCCTACTCTAATCCTAATCACGCCAGCCTTGCCGCGCCTGGCATGCCCGCGTGTCTTTCGGCCTCCACCGCTGGCCAGGGGTGTTGCCAGGCGCGAGCGCGCCGGGCTGCAGCGTGACGCGCAGCAAGTTTGATGAAGGGTGGAGCGCTGGCGTGCGACCAGGTGTCAGAGGTGGGTGAGCAGGGGCTCGGTCGGTCAGAGTGCGGCGCGTGAGCGCGCGTGTTCTGTCTGGCTGCGCGGCAGCCGTGCCAGCATGGGGGTGCGGGGAGGCGGCGGGGCGGGGCCGGGCGGCGGCAGGGCCGCGGGGCTGAGCCGCCGCCGCGCGCGCGGCAGGCGCTGAAGCCGCTGGCGCCGCCGCGGAGCGTGGAGGACGAGCTGGACCAGCTGCGCGCCAAGCTCGCCAGCCTGGAGAAGCAGGTGCGCGCACCCCTGGTAGAGCTGCTGGGCCCCTCCCTGATAGGTACTGGTGTGCCCCTCCCCTTGAGAAGCGGGTGGCACCAGCGCGGAGAAGCAGGTGGGCGCCTTGCTTGTAGAGCCGGTGGGCGCCTCCGTTGAGAAGCGGGTGGCCCAAGCGTGGAGCAGGTGGGCGCCAGCGTGGAGAGAAGCAGGTGGGCGCTCCCTGGTAGAGCCAGTGGGCGCCTCTGTTGCTAAGCTGGTGGCCCAAGCGTGAAGAAGCAGGTGGGCGCCTGCCTGTGAAGGGTCGGTGGGCGTCGCCTTTGGGGAACCAATGAGCGCCTGCCTGGTAGAGCCGCCCGCCAGCGTTGCTCAGCGGGCGCGCCCTTTGCGGCAAGACATCAGTGCCTCTCGCTGGCCCAGCTGAACAAGGCGCTTTGGCGGCTGGACGATACAGTCAGCCTCATTTCGCAGGCCGTGCATGGCACCACAGGCCCACATGCAAGCGAGCGATAGTCTGAGGACTGCCAGGACTGTGACAGGGGCTCAGCGATCGCCTCGTACGCGTCAGCCCTGCCACCCTCTTGCGCCCGCTCCGCCTGACGGCGCCTGCTGCAGGCTGCGCAGACGGATGTCAGCGGCAAGGGCGCGGCCATTACGGCGGCGGCCGCGGGCGCGGTTGCGGGCGCGGCCGCGGGCGCGGAGCGCGCGCCAGCGCCGGCGGCCGACGCCGAGGAGGAGGAGATGACGGTGGTCATGGAGCCGGCGCCGCGCGCGCGCGTGCGCTCCCGGCTCGCCACGCCGCCCGCGCGCGCCGCCGTGCTGCAGGCGCGCCCGCCGCGCCGCGCCCCCGCGTCCCCCCCCCCTCGGCGCGCCCGCCGCGCCGCGCGACGCCAGGCCTGCATGCGGCTAGTTGCGACGCGGTGACAGGGGATGCACGCCGCGCTGGCAGAGGGGCCTCTTGATTCTGTGGTGCTGGAGGCGGTATCCGACCGGGCGCGCACGGCGTGCGGCAGGAGGACGAGCTCGACCCGGCGCACCATGGCGCCGCGGACGCGCCCACTGCGCACGCCGCGCCGCGCCAGCGCTCGCTGGAGGCAGCGCCATGGGGCGAGCCCGCGCGTGGCGAGCCCGGCCGCAGGGAGCCCGGCCGCCGCGAGGAGCGCGAGCCGCGTACGCGAGAGGCGCGCGCGCCGGAGGCTGAGCGCAAGCGGCGGCGCGTGGCGCACGCGGTGCGCGCCCCTCAACCAGTCCAGGCGCTTGGGCCCTACACAGGCAATACCCTACCCTGACCCTACCCTGCTCCTGCCCCCCGCCCGTGCACGCGGTGCGTGCCCTCAGCCGCACACTCGGAGCGCTGCGCGGGCCCCGCCGGCTGCGCCCCCTGCCCCTCAACACCCGAGCCTGACAGGGCTGGGACGAGGGGACCAGGCGCCGCAGCCTACGTGCCACGTTGCTCGCCAGAGCGCGGTATGCATGCGCAGCAGGTGTTGTACGGGCATGCTGCACAGGGCTGGCTGGCGTAGAAGCGAGGGCGCGCCTGGCTTGTGCATGTGAACAACGGCGGCTTTTTTTGTCAGTCGTCACAGGCCGCGTGCGGGCGAGCCTGTGCGTCACCTACTCACCGCCCTGAGCCTTTCTTGGCGGGCGGGCAGGACGGCGATGGCCGCCGCAGCGGCGAGCGCGCGCCGCGCGGCGCCGACGACGAGTGGGGCGCGCCCGCGGAGTGGGACGGCACGCCGGGGGCGCCCGCCCCAGGGTACGCCGAGGCGCGGCCGGCGCGCGAGCGCGTGTTTGACGCGCGCGAGCTGATTGAGCGCAAGCGCGCGCGCACGGCGGCCGAGCTGCGTGGCGGGCCGCACGCCGGCCGCGGCGAGGCCGCCGGCCGCGCGCTGGACCCCGAGCTCGGCGCCGATGGCGACGCGTACGACAGCGGCGGCGAGCGGCGGCGGCCGCGGCCGGAGCTGTCGCAGCCGTACGTGGCGCGCGGCGGGCGCAGCGCGGCCCCTGTGGCGGTCCAGGCGCGGGCCCAGGGTTGCACGCGGGCGCAGTGAGCAGTCGGCGCACCGATTGAAGCGAGCGTTGCCGCGCAGAGCGCCGCGCAGGGTTGAAGCCCTGCAGGCGCTGCTGCATTCGTCAAGCAGCTGAGGCCCTGCAGGGTCTGCTGCATGCGTCAAGCTGCTGACTTAATTGACGCGTGCGCGCCGTGCCGGCCGGGCGCGCAGGGCTCTCGGCGGGGTTAGGGTGCGGCCCAGTCCGACCGGCAACCCGCCGCGAGAGCTCCTGAGCCTGCTCACAGGGGTGCGCTCGCCGCCAGCAGACTGTGTGACGCGAGCTTTTTGAGCGTTGTGGCTTTTTGTTTGTGTGCGTGATTTGCTGTCCCTGTGTGCAGTGCCGAACGAATGGGTAGCCCTTGCAGGATGGGTACTGCATCGAGGCAACTGTATGCTGCAGTGTAACCTGGCAAGGGTGCAAGCATGTTTTGGCAACTTTAAGTCGAGCTGTTGCACGGTTGTTTCGTAGTCTTTGATTCCTTGCTTACCTTGCAGTGCATGTCTGACGCCCGCTTTGTAATGCATTGTTGCATGTGCTTGGGGATGTGTACACGTTATGTGGGCCTCCCAGCGTCTTTTCTAACCACATGCATGTGCAGACTGTCAGGCAGGTTTGCACATGCCCAGGGCCGACTGGGAGGCGGGCCGTCGACTTGCTTTCTGTCTGCTTTGGTTTCTTTGCACTGAACACCCGGCTGTATTCTGACTGCATGTCTCGCCCCCAGTCCTGTGATGCTCCCGAGTTGCTGCTACAGCATGTTTGTGCTGCAGGCAGGGTATTCGCGTCCCGCATCGGTGTGTTCATGCCCCAGTATATATTCGGGTCCGCACAACGGCCTGCCAGGCGACAAGCAGGTCAGTGTGCCCAATGGGCACCCGCGGCTAGGTGGCCCTGTGCTTTGGGACGGGCATGCATGGCGACCCAGGGTGGGTTTTAGGTGTCACCCCAGCACGCGACTGAAGGCGTTCTGGTGCAGCCCCTGCGGTTCCAGCGGCTGCAGCGACAGGCAGGCGGGCAGCTGGCAGCAGAGTGCCAGCACGCCCAGCTGGAGGGTAGGCCGCCCAGCTGGAGGGTAGGCCGCCCAGCTGGAGGGTAGGCCTGACCGGACCAGGGCGTGGCTCACCCCTGCCACCAGAGCTGTACCGGGAGCGCCTCGCTCGATCCGCTGCCCGCTCAAGCTGGAGGTGAGCGGCGGTGCGTGCGCGAGTGCTCTGGATGAGCACTTGTCCGGTTGCGCCCGCTTGCTGCCGCCTGCATTGCAGATGTGCCTTGCTCTTGGACGCCTTCTTGACACCGACCCGGAAACAGCACAGGTGCACGAGTGCAAGGCCTGAGAGACACCCGTGTTACAAGCTATTGCAGGATTCCGCGCAAACACTGCTTGCGCATTCACCAGGCACATGCTCCTGCCACAGTCAGAGTCGCTCACAAGCGCATACACGCGCGCAGGCACCTGAAATGAAACAAAGTTTTGCAACTGAAAAACCTTGGTCCCGCATAAAGTCTTGCAACCTGATCAAACGTGGTCCCGCCAGCTGCTGCCGTTCACGTCACTGCAGACCGCGAGGGACATGCAGCATCTGCATGCCCACGCGGCCCGCGACCCGCGCGCCTTCCTGCCACCCGCTCACCTTTGAAACCCTGCTCACCAGGCCCCAAACCCTGGCAGGCCCCCACGCCTATGCTCCAACCCTGAGCTGCGCATCATTTGCGCATCATTCGCCCAACCCACTACAGCCCCTCACCGAACTACACCGTCATACGGTCCACATCCTACGGCCCCAAGCCCTAACACGCAGGCAGCATGCGCTTGCCCGCGCTGCCCCGCATCCAGGATGTCACCACCTGCACTCACACTGGGTGCCGCCTCTGGCGGCCTGGACGCAAAGGACGTCCGCACAGTTGGGATCATCTCTTAACACGCCGCCCTCTCTCCAAACCCTATGGTCTTCACGACCCCGGCCTCGCCTCGCCACTCCACCAAATGGACCATACGTGCCAGCCTGCAATCGCGTCGCGGTCGGCATAGCCCAAATCACAGACTAGAAGCATGTGCCCCCGCGCGCCAGCAAGCGCCGCCAGCCTACCCTGAATATGGACCACGCCTTACTCTACACGCCGCCCTTTCATTTCGGCCCCCACTGTGCCCGACCTCAGTCTCTTCCTCACCAAATGGGACCATACCGCATAGTCAAACGCCGCCGCCTGCGCCCCCGCAAGCGCGCAGGGGACGCAAGCGGCGTCGCCGGCCGCATCAGCTCTGATGTGCTCCTTTCTGTGGCGCTGGAAAGCGCCAGAGGCGCCCCCTACATGCCGAATAGTTATGGGGACCCCTAAGCGCCCTGCAGAGCTCGGCATGCGCGCGCGCGTCCAGGGTGTAAAACCTGCGCCGCTGTCCATCCTGAGGCCTAGCAGGGCCATGATGCTGTGCACCCCGCAGCGTGCCCGTATAACCCGCAGCGTGCTCATATGCGGCGCATGCCGCCTGTCAGCACGTGCGGCAAATCACAGAACAGACGAGTGCACTCGAGCGCAGAAGCTGCGCGCCCAACTAGAGCACTGCTCCCAGAGGGCCCAGCGAGTTCACACGCCAAGATAGCATACATAGGTTTCATCACACGCCATCCGCCAAGTCCTCTCCAGTTTGCCGGGGACGCGCCACGAGGCTACTCACCCGCGGACTACCGTGACCCCTCCCACTGCGCTATGTATAGTTTGCCCATAATCTATGTATGTAGGGCCCAGGGCTCGAGAGCAGGCAAATGCGGTCCATGGTGCGCACATGCGTGCGCATGCCGCGTGCCGCCACCTCACGGGCAGTGCACTCGCGCACGCTTGGCTCGGCCGCCGCTTAGCCTGCGTCATGCCGGGCACCTCTGGTGCGCTTCTCTACGGTACAACATCTACCTCAAACAGAGCACAAACAGCCTAACCTCAGCCTGCAGCTGGGGCAAAGCTGCAACCCTGTCAATAAGCCCTGAGTGCCCTGCCGACAGCCAAAGGACCCCGCGCCGCAGGCGGGCGCCGAGGTAGATGCCCAAGCGCCACACGGTGGCGAGGGAGGGGGGCATGGGGGGCAGAAGGGAGCATGTCAATGCATGCGCGCCCCACGTTGACCCACACTGGCCCTCAAATCCTCCAACGGGAGTCAACCCCACAAGCGCCCACTGCGGACAGGCCCTCAGCGCCGCCTCCGGCAGCCTAGCAGGCATACGCGCCTCACACCCGCACCCTCAAAGAATCCCCCCACTGCTCGCTCCGCCCCCTCGTCCCAGCACGCGCAACCCGAGACCCTGAGCGCGCCCACTTGGCGCCGCCCAGAGATGCCCAAGACCGCCCTTGCTGCTCGCCGAGCCCCTGCGCGCCTGCCAGGCGCGCGCTCGCCGGCGCCGCCGCCCCGGGCCTACCCGCGGCAGGAGCCCCAGCCGCCCGAGCCGCCCTGCGAGTGCGAGCCGGGCGAGAGCGGCAGCCGCGGCGACGCCATCGGCGGCGCCATGGGGCTGCACAGGCCCGAGTTGGCCGCCAGGAAGGCGGCCGGGTCCAGCCGCGCGTGCCCGGTCGGCACGCCGGGCGGCACGCGCCCCTGCAGCAGCGCCTCGGCGTCCGGCTCGCCCGCGGCGGCGGCCAGGCAGTTGGCCACGCTCAGCGGGTCGAGCGTCCAGGGGAATGCGCTGCACAGCGCGCGCGCGTACTGCAGCGGCGTCCAGACCTGCGCGGCGGCGGCGCGCGAGTGGGGCCCTGGGCTGGCTGCAGGCGCGCGCGGCGCAAGCGCCGCCCCGGCCGCGGCCCCACCCTCGGCCTTCTGTGCTGATGTTGCCCCTTTATGCTTTATTTCAAATCTTATCCAGGGTGAAACAGGCCACCACGAGCGCTGGGGAGTGTGCTTGCGAGTGCAGAAGCTAGACGGCCGATGCGCGGCCGCGCATGAGCGCTGACACGTGCTTCACTTGATTCTGGGACCACAACACTCTGCCCCGCAACTCACACAGCGTCGCATGGGACAGCTACAGTTGGCGGCGCCCGCCCTGTCCAGGGCACAGGCTGAGTGGCGACCGGGCGCGCCCAGCGGAGCGCGCCGGCAGAGCGGCACCCTGGCATCCTAACCAGCCGCGCCGGCCCCAGCACAGTCGGGCACGCCAGGCGCGCCTGGTGGAGCGCGCCGACAACGGAACACTGTGGCTGCATGGCGTGCATGCATTCACCAAAAGGCGCTCGCCCAAGAGGCATGCAGTACGCCATATGGGGTAGCGTGGGCGCGCCTGGTGGAGCACGCCGGCGGTGAAGCGGCGCAGCAGCGCGTGGTCCTTGTCCAGGTTCTGCTGCAGGCGCTCCGCCGCGTCGGCCGCGCGCAGGTAGTCCGTCGACAGGCCCGCCACCGTGCCCTCCGGCGCGCCGCCCACCTGGGGGATACCACGGCGCCTTCAGGCTGTGGCATGAGGTCCAGGCTGTGGGCTGTGACAGGTCGCCGGCGCCGCCAGACCTGTTCGGGAGGTGTGATCAGCCCTGTTCGGGAGGTGTGAGGCCTGCCGAGCACGGCTGCCCGCCCCCTTTCGTCCATTGCCTCACAACCGCGCGGGGCGCTTGCTCGGCCAGCGCGCGCGTGTGCAGAGGCAGGCACACGGGCGCGCAGAGCCCGTCCGCAGAGACTCCTGCTTGCCCTTGCTTGCCCAGGGTCTGCGAGTGAAAACACCCAAACGCTGGTGGCACTGCCGGGGACGCGCGCGGGCGCGCCTGCATGCCCGCCTGGATCGCGCGCCGCCGGCGCAGCAGCTCCGCCATTGCCGTCAGGAACGCGCGCCGCCGCCGGATGAGCTCCTGCGCGCCATAAAAGGCCAGCTTTGCAAACAGTGCGGTGGGGCGGTGCCATGCAGACAGCGGGACAGTGCCATGCAGACAGTGGGACGGCGCAGTGCAGACATAACCGTGCTTCCCCCGTCCGCAGCCCCATGCCCCCCCCGCAGCCTGTGCAAACAGTCCCCGCACGCACCGTCAGCAGCTACAGAGCCTCGAGCAGCATCCCAAGCTGGCGCCCCCGACTCCCAACGTCGCTCAGAGCCGGCCTCGCGCGCCAGGCGCGCCGCTGCAAATGCATGAGCCTGCCAACGACGCTCGCACCACCCCGCTCAACACGCACGCAAGAGCAGTCAGCCTCAGCCAGGCCACATCCGCGCGCGCGCCTGGCGCTGCTGCGCCGACAGGTCCATCTGCATCGCGATGACCGCCCACAGCTCGGCCGGCGCGCGGCTGTGCTCCGGCCCGGCCTCGTGCAGCTTGAGGCAGTACAGCGTGCGCGTGTGCCGCGGGATGCCCGCCGCCATGGGCAGCTGCCGATCGCCATGGCCTCGCGGCCCAGCTGCTCCGCGCGCCGCGCGGCCGGCGCAGACAGGTCGCGGTCCGCCTCCGGCAGCAGGCCGCTGATGGCCGCGACATATGCCTGCGCAACGGCGCGCTGTCACGAACGCTTTGCCTGGGTACTCAGCTTGAGCGTCCGGTCGTCAGACTCGTGTGCAGGGACCAGCCCACGCCGAACCCGCAATCTTACTTTGCGGACGTGCCTGAGAGCAGGTTGCTGCACTTCTGCCCCTTGCGAGGCACGCTTGCCATGCGGGCGTGCGCAACTGCATGGTGCAAGCAGCCAGGCTCATGTGCAGCTCATGCATGCAATCTCACGACCGCGTGAAGCCCTGGCATAGGCCTGAACGACGCCGACACCTCAGGCAACGCATGTAATTATGCGAGCGCAACGGCGGCGGCGGTAAGCGAGGCCTGGCGCGCCTTCATGAGGCGCACGAACTGGCGCCAGGGCATCTGCGTGACCTGCTGCGCGGTCAGCGAGATGGGCGGCCCCTCCGCCAGCGACACCAGCAGCACCGCGTCAGCATTATATGCGTCGGCCGGGTTGAACATGGCCGGCCGCCGCACGGCCTGCGCGGGGCACGCTAAGGTTAGTGTAGCATTGACCACACGCGCAGCACCCGCCTGGCGCAACGCCTGGGCTCGGCTGCCTAGCCAGGCTACAGCAGACATGCAGCGCATGCCGAAGACAGCACCAAGCTCTCAAGCCTGTGCGACGCGCGTCGGGTACCTGGTGGACACCCTTGCACCAGGCCTTGCCCACCAGCGGTGCAGCCGGGGCTGCTGGGTGGGACTGCCAGAATCTGTCTTGCTGTGAGGCGCTGCACACATAAGCTGAGCGCTCGGGCTGGAGGCACGGGAACAGGCGGCCGGCGCACCTCCTGACCGGGCGGCTGCGCGCCCTGCGCGTGCGCCGGCAGCGCTGCCGCGCCCTGCTGCCCCGCCAGCACCTGCCCCAGCGTCGCCTCCAGCACGTGCTTCTCCGCCTGCGCGCCGCAGCGCCGCGGCAGGTCAGGCACTGAAATAAAGTGCTTGGCCGCGCTTGGCATGAAAGGTTTTAGGGCAGGG
>JAABUH010005072.1_pt1 | contig 10449 bp, 6 predicted proteins | sample 5559121 | NCBI WGS metagenome assembly JAABUH01 (sample SAMN10711871, study PRJNA513364) | rock metagenome | isolation source: Antarctica rocks | place: Antarctica: Victoria Land, Battleship Promontory nord | collected 2015-12-28 | reverse complement strand
TGTATTCATTTTCTTTCACAGTCATCAAGTTGAGAATTGCACTGAAATTATTTGTAAACATAACTTTGTAATGATTGAAAGATGATTCAATCTCTGATGCAGATTGATTCATATTTTGCATTTGCATTGTTACGAGCGTGCTCAGTCTTCTACTGAGACGCGCGTTCTCGAAGCGAGCCTAGGCTCTATCGGGCCTAGCGCTCCCCTTTCTTCTATACATATAGCCTTCGCACCTCGATAGACCTCGCTCTTTAGCTTTGAATTCTCGTTTACCTGGTTTACTCTTCGTTTACCTATATCTCTATGACTTGCTCTAGATATGATTCTAACATTATTCAAAGCTTCGTACATATCACACGACAGTGATTCGCTTCCTAGTTGAGCCGGTTTTTGCAGCTCTACGATCGAAAGCAGAAGCTCTGCTACACGCGTGTAGTAGACGTGAAACAGAAGACAACAGTTGACCTCTTTACTGAGCTCGTCATCAGAACTGAAATTAGCAATTTCAGTAGAACTCTGATTCGAAACCAGCAATTTCGATAGAATCAGAATAGAAGAACACGAACGCGTTGTTCTTGACTAGCTCTTTACTGAGCTCGTCATCAGAATAGAAACCAGAAATTTCTAGAATCAGAAGTCGAACTCAGAAATTTCGACAGTATGAACAGAACAAGCTCTACTACATGCGTGTAGTAGGCACGAACGAAACAAGCTCTACTACATGCGTGTAGTAGGCACGAATCAATAGTGAGCCTGCTTCAATAGCGTCAGATATCAAGAAGAAATAGACTTGAAACGCCTGATGAAATGAGCTTGAAACGCTCGATGAAATGAGCTTGAAACGCTTGATGAAATGAGCTTGAAACGTCTGAATAGAACGATAACGAAACGAACAAGAAAGAACTGATTGAAGCAATGAGATCATTGCTTGACTGAGGGGAGAAAGTAATGTTACGAGCGTGCTCAGTCTTCTACTGAGACGCGCGTTCTCGAAGCGAGCCTAGGCTCTATCGGGCCTAGCGCTCCCCTTTCTTCTATACATATAGCCTTCGCACCTCGATAGACCTCGCTCTTTAGCTTTGAATTCTCGTTTACCTGATTTACTCTTCGTTTATCTGTACCTCTATGACTTGCTCTAGGTATGATTCTAACATGCATATCATGAACTGTATTTTCTCACTGCTGAAGATTAAATCAATCATCATAAATTGATTATGAGCTTTGCAAGTAATAGTGTCTGATTTCAGCAATAATTTCAGCCTTGCGTTTGTAATGATGTTTAGTAAAGTATCAATTATTGTATGATGAGTGAAGCATTTTCGCTTCTCTCAATGAGAATGATGTAGATTGAAATCTTTTATAATCAGTTGTTCACAATCATTCTTGAATAATTCATTCAGATAAGAAATGATTGAAGATTTTATGAATGTAGTAAACAATGAGCATGAATTGTAAATGTTTAGAAGTTTTAGCGCTTGCGTTTTATTATCTGCGTTGCAAGTTAATATTTTAATTAAACAAATGTCTGACTCAGCTGTTTTTACTATTTATTGATTGAATTTTAAATGTTTGTTAATGTATATGCATGTTCTTGATTGAGATGATGAGTTTTTCATTAAATGAAAGAAGTTGTGTGCTGAGCTAAATGATTGTGAATCATTATTGTTGTAATCTTGCTTCTATATAATTACTATGTTGAATTCATGAATTTTTCTATCAATTAAAAATGATTCTTGAATTCTTAATTACTTTCTGATGTTGTACTGTAGAATTTGTAAAAAAGATTGTTTCATCATAAAGTTATTCATAGCTGTTGTTGATTCTGCAATGAGAAAACTCTTTGTATGCTTTCAATCATTGAGAATCTTTCTTGCTTTCTGATTGAACATTTCTGAATTTGCTCAAATGTTGTCTCATCTGAGTTGCTATTCATGCAAGAGAAAAGATTAACTCATCTTTTCTTGATCTCTACTATCTGTCAAGCTGATTCATCAATGATTTAACTGCATGTTTTCAACATAACTGTTGCTGAGTTCAAGAAGTTTATTGAATTAAAAGAATTCATTGAATTTGAAGAGTTTATTGAATCTAAAGAGTTCAGAAACAGTGAGAAGAATGCATAATTGTATTTAGATGTTTCAAAGTTTTTGAATGATTTGTTTCTATAAATTTTGAACGTTTGTTTTATCTGCTGTTGTCACTTGAAACAGATGCATCTTCAGAGTTCATGATTTTCATTGCAGTTAACACAACATCTTTTATTTAAAGACATCATGCACTTCTTGATGTGATGCTTGTCTGCGCACTTTTCACAGCGCTGATTCTTTCTGCAGAACTTAATCATGTGATCAAACTTATAACATTTGAAACACTATGTGATGCAACAGTTTTTTTCAAATAGCTTGCATGCACATTCTTGATATGAGTTCAGCATGCTTATGTTCATTAGTTGATTCATCATCGCTTTGATCGTGATCTTTACAATGAGCGATGAATGAATCTTCTTGCTCTCTGCTATCTTCTTGAATCAGACTATTCTTAGAACTTTCAGATCTTCATGAAGTCTTATGTTATCTTTTATCAGTCTTTCAATGATCTTTTCCTGATTGTTCATGTCTATTATAATGTATACTTCATATGTCAGCACTGCAAAGATTCAACGTGTTATGCATATTAAACTTGCAATTTCTTTTGCTCATGTCTGAGTCTTTTTCAGATTTGCTTAAGCATCTGAGCTAACTGCGTGAAGAAAAATGTCATCGCTATTCAGCTTGCAAAGTGACATAATTAGATTTTTTTGATCTGTTGACATGTCTGCAATTCTCTATAGAATCTGTTCAATCAACTTCTTCTGTATCTTTTTTATTTCTCTTCTGTTTATTATTTTAATCATGATCTCTCATTTCTTGCAAAGCGATGACAGATCATCTCTGAAACATTGCTTTCTCATCATTATTTCTTCTCTTGTCATGTTCACTCATATTGTGATTTTCATTGAAAGATACATGCTTCTCTGTATATGCAATTGCTTGTTAAGCAGTTGAACTGATGTCTTCAGTTTCTGTACATTCTTCATGATGAACACATTCTGATTCATCTATCAAAAATATGTTGTATACGTTGCATGTAACATATATAAAGCATGATTTCTATGCTGGTTTTTCTCTTAGGCTTGAGAGATTACTCAGAGAGTTTCTTGCAACAGATTCACAGTTCAAGAAAAATGAGATCTCTCATTGCTCATATTAGAGATCAGCATAGAGCGAGTCATATGAGTGTCATTTAACTAATAGATAAATGCTAAGAGAGAAAAGTATCTACAGAAAAGAACTCGATTCTTATATGTATGTTTCTCAGCTCTGTGCTAGACTCAATTGAATTGACGTCTTACACATATGATGCAGAATCTCAATGACATCATCTCTAGCTTGAATGCTCACTAGACTCGATTAGAATGAAATCAAGACGAAGACTAGAAAGAATAGATGAAGACTAGAATCATAACATTACTTCTCTCTCTCGAATATTCATGTTCGCATGAATGTTGTTTTCTAGTGCGCTTTTCTTGAATATTTGATATGAAAGTCATCAATCATCTCTTGAGCGTTCATAAATTCGTCGTCAGCGTTATATCAGTTGAGATCGTTGTCATAGCTCTTTCATTTGACTCGATATTGAAGTCGTCTTCAATATCATCGAGAGTTTAATATATCGTCAATTTTTCATTCATCTTCATCGTTTATCACTATTGATCTCGAGAATTCATTCTTCTGATCAGACAGAGAATTGTTACGATTCTAGCTACGCATCTTCGTTGGTAGCTATGTTGATGACTATGTTGATGACTATGTTGATGACTATTCTGAGAGCTATCGCCGATCGCTCGTCGCTAGGGCATAGACTTGTTCCGAAGCCAACCCTATTCAGGGTTAGCTTATGTTCTTCTGAGTCATATAGATAGCCGATTCTTCCCTTCTAGATACTTTTCTTTCTTAGCATTTATATACTCGTTACATTACACTCATATGACTCGCTCTATGCTGGCTTCTAACATTATATAAATGCTTCTTCGTTACAGGCGAAGTGAAATAATCTGCATCGATTTCTTCGAATGCTTCTGCTAGTAGTTCTTCAATCCTCTATTGACTTTGGTCTAGCGACTTGCGTTCGTGCAGCAGCACTCATCTTTCTTCTTTCATGAGCTGATTCAGCGAGAATAAACAAAAGATTCGAACTCGTGCGCTGATCAGCGAGTATAAACAAACGATTGGAATCATCCGACTAGGTCAAAGATCAGCGAATTAATCGTTCATTCAGATTCGCAAGAGATTCTTCGAATTTGTTGAACAATCAAACGAGGTCAGTCATAGAACTGCGTGAAGTCTCTATCTCGAGAAGCAAACCCTCAGTGAGCCTGCTTCAATGGCATCGTCAATGCGATGATCTACTTGCTCTCATCGCTCTATTCATCAGTGAATCTGATCATACGTTCACATGCAACTAGTGAGTCTGCTACAATGACGAGCCCAAAGTCAATCTCTTCGATGAGCAAGTCGACCAGTGAGCCTGCTTCAATGACACTGTCAATGCGATGATCTATCTTCTCATCGTTCTATTCATCAGTGAACCTGATCATACATTCACGTGCAACTAGTGAGCCTGCTACAATGACATCTTTCGTCAATGCGATGATCTATCTACTCACATCGCTCTACCTATCAGTGAATCGATCTGTCGACTCGTTCGCGTGCAACTAGTGAGCCTGCTTCAATGACACTTCTACCTCGCATAGTGAGTCTGCTACAATAGGCATTTCGATTCTACACAAGGCTAAGAAAATACATTCATGCGAACATGAATCGTTGAAGGGGGGGGGTAATGTTACGATTCTAGCTACGCACCTTCGTTGATAGCTATGTTGATGACTATGTTGATGACTATGTTGATGACTATTCTGAGAGCTATCGCCGATCGCTCGCCGCTAGAACATAGACTTGTTTCGAAGTCAACTCTATTCAGGATTAGCTTATGTTCTTCTGAGTCATATAGATAGTCGACTCTTCCCTTCTAGATACTTTCCTTCCTTAGCATTTATATACTCGTTACATTACACTCATATGACTCGCTCTATGCTGACCTCTAACAAGAATCATTGACGACAAGACGAAGAAGCTTTGAATGAAATACATCATGTATACGCATAGTCTTGAGTAGTTTCAATTTATAGAATGAGTCAATGAAGTCAATGATCTGAAAAGAATCAAGCATCTTGTCATTTAATTTTTTGAAGAGTTTCGCTGTAATGATGTTTCGTTCATTCAAAAACATTCTTGATTCAATCTTGTAATTGATCTTCTTTCTATGCTTGTTAACTTGATTCATCATTTGTTTTCATGTTTTGATCAGAGCTTCACGAGCGAAGATCAATGTCTTGTTCATTTGTTCAGATATATTCTTGGCTCGATCGATCTGCAAGCGTTCGCGAGTGCTTTCATACTCGATGATGTCAGAGTCGAAGCTCATACGAGAATGAAAGCTCTTGTTCATGAAGAAGAAGATCAAGAAGATGACTGAGAACAAGACGTTATTGTTGACAAACTCGATCATGAGTAGTCACTTAGATCAATCATTCTGCATATACAAACAGAAGAATCGAAAATATCGCTCAACGTTCTGATTGACTCGTTCGCTTTGATCGTCGATCTGAAAATGATAGATGATGAACAATCGAAGAAAAATGCTCAGTCGTTTGCAAAGAAACTTTCATAGTATAGAGATAAATTGCGAACCTCGATCAGATACTATGAAGCTTGATAGATCATAAGTTCAATATACTCATTGAATCAGCATTTCAGCTGTCTTTTCGACAGTGATATCTTCATCATCAGTGATGCAAGAAATATAATGTCTTTTCTTTGACAATCTGCAGATGATTGTCAGAATAGCGTTGTACTCGCTTGAATCAGATAGATTAATAATGAAGTTCATTGCTATGTCTTGTCATCGCTGTTCAGATATTGATAGAGATTAAAGCAAGTCATTTGATTTATTTCTAGATGTTTTTGAATGTTGACAGATATAGCAGTTTCAAATATATTGATCTATTGTTTTTCGCATGAATGATCAATAGTAGTTTCGCTTTATGACTTTCACAGTTCTAAGAATATCAGAATGATCAACTGATGATTAATCATGCATCTCACGAATCAGATTTATTTGTAGAAGCTCATTGAACGAGACTGATATCTGACTATCATGATACAAGATTTCATTCTGAGTTCAACAATTCTTCAATTTGATATCTTCATATTGTGTCTCATCTCTTGCTATTGCTTCGCGAAGTAGCGTACAATTCTCGTCAATCTCATTAATCTCAAGAATCTGTTTATAGATTGATTCACTGATGTTCTTCTTTAAATCAGCAATTTTCATTCGATTCGAAGTCAGAATAGTGATTCATTGATAGCGAACACGCTCATCTTCTGAATCTCTGAGCACGACGTCAGCTTGACGAGTTAATGCATCGATCTTAATGTTCTGTTTGTCAAATCAATACATTATCTTGAAGTTGAAGTCAGCGAGCTTTTGTACTCAACGCATCTGTCATCTGCTAAGCTCTTTATCTTTCATCAATAAGATGAGTGCTTGATGATCGATGAACATCTTGATAGAAATGTCAGTCAGTTTCAATTTGAGTCGTCAATGCTCAAATGCTCAAATGATGATCAGCAGCTCTTTATCATATATCTCGTAGTTGCATTCAGCAGAAAACATGTTCTTGCTATAGAAAGCAATTGAATGTAGAATTTCTTCGTCATCATATTGAGAAAGAACTTCATCATTGACGTAGTCGAATGAGTTGATTTCGAGAATAGTCTCACGAGTTTGATCAAAGTGACGTAGTATAAAAGTCTCGATCATACGTCTCTTCATATGATCAAATGTCATCTGACAGACTTTGTTTCATTCAAATATGATCTTCTTTTGAGTAAGTTGAATCATAAGATGAATAATCTTCGAAAAGTTCTTGATAAAGCGTCGATAGAAGTTGCAGAAGTCAATGAAGAACTGTATCTGAGTGAGATTATTGAGTGTAAATCATTTCACTACTGCTTGTATCTTTCGTGAATTCATCTTCAGTTTCTCAATGAATATCAATAGTTTTAGAAAGATGATTTTCTGCATATGAAACTCGCACTTGTTTATGTTTATCTGTAGATCGACCTCTCGTAGTCTGTTCAAGATCAATCATACATGTCACTTGTGTTTCTTCAAGATCTTGCTGTAGATGATAATGTCATCTAGATAAATCTGACAAAACTTATGTAGATATTTGAACAACATGTCGTTCATATAGTGTTGATAGAACGTCGATTCATTTGTTAATTCAAAGAGCATTACATGATATTTGTATGAGTCAAAAAAGATAATAAAGATAGTCAAATCTTCGCTATCTGAATGCATACGTAGTTTATTGAACGCGACAATGATGTTCAATCGAGTCAAATACTTGCTTTCTTGTATACAAGCGAAAGTCTCATCTATCAATGACAAAGAATAACGATCTCGTTTGATCAAAGCATTGAGCTTTCTGTAATCAACGCAGAAACGCAGACTTTCGTCTTTCTTTTCGATGAACAAGATGAGCGAGACGTATGATGCGAAGCTGAAGAAAATGAACTCTTTGTTTAAATGATCGATCAAATACTTCTTTATCTTCTGAAGTTTGTGATTGAACATCTGATAAAGTCTGCTTCAAAGAGATGTTTCTTCGTCGATCAATTCAATTTTGTGATCGTAGAAATGATGAGATGATAGCTGATCAATCATAGCTCGATCGAACACGTCTAGATAGTCATAATACTCGAAGAGAAGCTTGACTTTGACCTCTTTGAGAATCTTGACGTGTGAAAGCTCATGCAAATTCACTTCTTCGAGCTTATTTTCAACTGTAGTTATGAGTCGATCAATTTTCGAGACAATAACAGCAAAAGTCTTCACGTCTGATCGTTTGACTAACATTCTATAAGTTGCAGTCTCTATCATTGCAATGTTCGTTGAATCTGACGTTGATTTAGAGATTTTGACGTTAGTTAAAGTCGCATCACGCGATTTTAACTGTTCGATTGAGCTCTTCTTTTGACTGAAAGAGAGTTATTTCTGACTGAATTGAGATGTAACGAAAGTGAAAGATCTCTTTAGTATATGAGTAGAAGTCAAGCTCTTCTGTTTCGTGATTGATTTATTGCTTGAGAGTAAAGCAATTGATCTCTGACTAGTAGGGTTGAAATTCGAAAATCGAAGAAAATCGATTTGCATATCAATTACTAGATTGATTTTGTTCATTCATGTTTTTTCAAGAATCATTTGATGTTAATCTAATCGAGTGATTAACATAGAAGCAATGTTAATCATATGATCTTGAACTGTCAGATTTGAATAGATGACATGAGTAATGAGTTTTTTTGCATAATGATCGTCGAATTCTCGTATTGACTTTGCTTTGATCAAAGTCAGAAACTTGATTTGCAACTGATCACAAACAATCTGCGCGATCACTTCATCAATGAACGAATAGTCAGCAGCTTCGATGTCAATCAATGACTTCAATGAGTAACTAATTTCATTGTTAGAAAGTACACATTTAATGATCAAAGATTCAGAAGCAAAAGAGTCATCTGACATGCTCATCGTTGAAGAAATTAACACATCTTTCATTGCGTCTTTGATGAAAGTCACTAGTTTTTTGTCTCGCTATTCTTGAAAGAAGACATTTTCTCATTCTCTTTATTCTTCGAAATGACGATTTCATGTAAACGAAGAATGAAAGCTTGAAGAGCAGAGATGTTAATCTTGTTCAGCTGAGAGCAATTCTTGAACAAGTGACTCAAAATCTTGCAGATGTAGCAAATGATTGATGATCTCGCTGACTCAAAGATAGAAAAGATAGTCGACTTAACATAATTGATTATCGAAGTCATCATCGACAAGAGAGTAGTGCATTTGTCAGGTATGACAGTGACTTTAACAATGACAGTGCAACGTTCGCTGCGTAGCTGATAGTTGACTCGCTGTTTATTATTCACATCTTGAAGGAATTTCTTTAGACGAGAGAGCGAAGTAAAGTTCTCTAAACAGACTGATAGAGCGTTCTGCAAGCGATTGTTGATTTCATTTTGAAGATCGTTCATCAGAGTGCAATCATCATAATTGAGATAGCTGAATAGCTTCATAAAGTCGAAGTAGAAGACATTGAAAGACTTGTCTGCTTGTCTCAGAGCGTTGTATTCGCGTCGAGACTTTCGATTCTTATTTAGTTCATTGTATATTTCTTTCAAATAATCGAATAGCTCGTAGATCGAAGTGAATGAATTCGAAAAATCAAAACGACGTCGAGCGAAGATGTGCTTCACAGCGTCATCTTCTAGTCTAGACATCATGTAAACAATACAAATGATCTCATCATCGAATTGATCGACATTGACAATCAGCTTGTCGTTCATCTTGTTTCTTCAATCTTTTCAACTCGATTCGTCTTCATCAGTGAATATAAATGAATTCGAAAATTTGTAGAATCGATGATGATCATTTGCGAATGATTTGAACGATGATTTAAACATCTCTCGTCAAGTATGATTCTCGATAGAAGCTTGCGACTCAATATCTTGCTGAGATAGATGATTCGTAGTAGATCAAGACTCAGTAGACTGTTGAGATCGAGAATGATTCGCTGAACGCTGTTTCTTTTTGAGACTCAATACTTTCTTTCATAGTTCGATGATAATCTCTTCTTGAGTGTCTATTGTCGTTTGATTGATCTCTAGCTCATTAAGTCTCTTGATGTGATCAACTTGTAGATCGATTCAATGCTCGTTGCATTTCAAAGTCATGTCTCGTTGATCTCTTAACTCGTTTAACATCTTAATGATTTCGTTCGACTGATCAAGAACTCACTGACGTAGTTGTTCTTTGATTTTAATGTTTCATGAGATCTCGATGTTCTTAGCTTCAGTTGAGACATCGAAAGATAGTAAAGAAACTCGTTTATTTGCAGTGCTTCTAAGCAAGCGAGCTGTTCATGACTTGACTGACTCGTTGTCACGTATCATAATGAGAAGATAAAGATAGATAGATTGTGATAAGAAGAGATTTGATGATTTTGATAAATTTGAGTAAATTTGATGAAAGTAATTCAAAGAATTTCTTGCGAATTTTCTGAATAGAAGTAGATTATTTCGTATCGTCTACACGTCGATAGCAGAGTAGTTGATTAGCATTTATTTACTGTTAAAGATCAGCATAAAGCGAGTCATATAAATGTCATTTAACTAATAGATAAATGCTAAGAGAGAAAAGTATCTACAGAAAAGAACTCGATTCTTATATGTGTGTTTCTCAGCTCTGTGCTAGACTCGATTGAATTGACGTCTTACACATATGATGCAGAGT
>JAABUH010005071.1_pt1 | contig 10450 bp, 11 predicted proteins | sample 5559121 | NCBI WGS metagenome assembly JAABUH01 (sample SAMN10711871, study PRJNA513364) | rock metagenome | isolation source: Antarctica rocks | place: Antarctica: Victoria Land, Battleship Promontory nord | collected 2015-12-28 | reverse complement strand
GGAGTGGGCGTCATCGGGGACAACGTTAGGGGATCGAGGGAAGCGACAGCGGGCATCAGGGTATCCTTGAAGGGCGTATAGTGTTTGCCCCCTCATTATACCGCTATCTACAACTGTAGTACTTAGAACGGCGCGGGCACATGTGTCTGTGCGGGCTGCTCGCCGCCGAGGCGACGACGCTGCCGGGGTCGGTGCGGGCGGAGGTGCGCGCCTATTTCGTCGAGCACGAAGTCTGGCTCGGGGAGGTCCTCGCGGCGGGGCGGGCGGCGGGGCTGCTGCGGGTGGGCGAGCCCCTCGCGGCTGCGGCTGCGCTCGTGGTGGCGGGGATCGAGGGCGCGTTGCTGGTGGCGCACGCCCACGATGACGACGCACACTTCGACGCCGTCGCCGCCCGCCTCCTGTCCACCTTCCGGGCGGACGGTTAGCGCGGTGGTGCGGGATGTCCCTATGCGCCGGCGCTGGCCTATCGGCCGATCGGATGGCTCTGGTACGCTTCCTGCCCGGTGAGGCGTCGGGGCCGGGAGCGGCCCCTGTCGCCGCTGGCCGCGGCCGCCCCGTGCCGGTGCCTCATGCATCGGTGCGTGGGGCGTAGGATCGTTGTCGCCGCCGCGGTCGCTTATCGGACAAGCGCGGATCGAGGGAGGAAAGGTCGCATGCCGTACGTCAAGGTCGGGGAAGAGAATTCGGGCTCCATCGAGCTGTATTACGAGGACCACGGCTCCGGAGCCCCCGTCGTCCTCATCCATGGGTTCCCGCTCAGCGGCGCTTCCTGGGAGAAGCAGACGCCGGTCCTGCTCGACGCCGGCCACCGGGTCATCACCTACGACCGCCGCGGGTTTGGTGCGTCCAGCAAGCCGACGGTGGGCTACGACTACGATACCTTCGCCGCGGACCTGCGCGCCCTGATAGAGACGCTGGACCTGCGGGACGCGACGCTGGTCGGGTTCTCGATGGGCACGGGCGAAGTGACGCGCTACCTAGGCGCGTACGGCTCGGCGCGCGTGCGCAAGGCGGCCCTCTTGGGCCCGATCCCACCGTTCCTGCTGCACACCGGCGACAACCCCGAGGGCCTGCCGCAGAGCGTGTTCGACGGGTTTAGGGAGGCCATCGCGAAGGACAGGTACGCCTTCCTCAAGGGGTTTTTCGACAATTTCTACAACGTCGACAAGCTCGGCGGGACGCGCATCAGCGACGAGGCGTGGCAGGCGAGCTACCAGGTGGCGGTGCGCGCCTCGGGCTACGCCACCTCGGCGTGCGTGCCTACCTGGCTGACCGACTTCCGCGCCGACCTGCCCAAGATCGATGTGCCGACCCTGGTCGTGCAGGGGGCGGAGGATCGGATCCTGCCCATCGACGCGACGGGGCGCCGCCTGCGCACGCTGATGAAGGACGTGACGTACCAGGAGATCGCCGACGGGCCGCACGCCATCAACTGGACCCATGCCGACGAGGTTAATCGCGCCTTGCTCGCCTTTCTTGGCTAGGGTCGTCATGCGCGGCGGGACGGCCATACCAGCGCGATTGGACTCGGCCACATGACCGTGGGTCTCCCGTATCAAGTCGTCGGGAGAGCCAATTAGCTGGCTCTCCCGCACTCCCGATGACACGGGGCAATTAGGGCGTCAAACCTTTGATGCGGCACGCCTCTTCGAGGTGCTTTTTCAGGTGCTCCCCTTGCCGACGCACGAAGGACATGAGGAACTGCCTCCCCGCCTCGGTTGTCGCCACGGCAGCATCCGCGCTCGTGTAGCTCCCCCAACTCCCGTCCGGCGTGAAGCGGTCCCACGCGCAGTAATCCATGTACGCCTTCATGGCCTCGGGCACCGCCACGCCGTAGTCGCCCTCCGTCACGGAGTCGGGGGCGAGGAAGAGCGCCAGCGCGCGGGAGAGCGCGCCCCCGTGGATGTCGTCGCGCCCGCCCAAGCCCGCCCGCTCGACCTCCTCCCGCCAGATAGCGTCCGCCCCGTGATGCGCGGGGATCACGATGATGTCCGTGTAGCGCGCGTTGACCTCCTTGATGAACGGGCCGACCCAGTAGGCCCCGCCGTGCCCGGACGCGAGCACCTGCTTGCGGAAGCCCTGCGCCCGCAGCCCGGCGACGATCTCCCCCAGCACGAGCATCACCGTGCTTGGGCGTAACGAGATCGTCCCCGTGAAAGACGCGTGCTCCTCGGACGTGTTGAAGGGCAGCGTCGGCGTCACATACGCGCCGAGCGCCTCGCCATAGGCCTGGGCATAGTACTCCGCGACGAGCGTATCGAGGTGCAGCGGGAGATGTGGCCCGCACTGCTCGGTGGCACCAACGCTCAGGATGGCGGTGTCGAGGCGCGCGTCGGACAGCTCTTTAGTCGAGTTGCTGAAGGAAAAGATGACCAGTCTCCTCTCGTAGCGGCCTACCGTTTGTCTTAGCTCAGTCTAGCGCGCGCGGCGCGTGCGGGTGAGCCGACAGCGTGCGGTACGGTCTGGCGGATGGGGCGGGAGTGACGTCGCTGTATCCGCACGGCCATCATTCCCTGGCCCTCGCGCGCGAAGAGTGGGCTGGTTAGGCGCACTGCAAGACGCGCTGTTTGAGCAAAGCGAAACCGGCATGGCCGAACATGTGGCGCTTGAGCATCTTGAGACGCCCAATGTGCGCCTCCGTTTGTCCATTGCTCCACGGCAGGGTCAGGCCCGCTTGCACGGCCTTCTTGTCCGCGCCGAGGCCGGCCGCGAAACGCCGCAGGTCGGGGATGGCGCTCTCGCTCGCCGCCGCGATCCAGGCGTCCAGCCGCTCGCCCTGGCGTCCGCGTAGCATCGCCGCGAAATCTGTGGCGAGGGCGTAGGCCGTCCCGATCGCGGCGTCGGCCTGGCAAAGCCGCTCGATGTAGACACGCTCCTCTGCGGTGAGATCGTCCGGGCGCCGGATGAGGAGGAAGCTGACGTGCCGCGGCGTGGGCGGCCGCGCGTTGGCAGGGAGCCGGCGGTGGATGCTCGGGCGCTGTCCGATTGGCGGGCGCTGCTGCGCCAGGAAGCGCGACACGTTGGTGTAGGAATAGGCGAAGCCCTTGGCGCGGATCTCGCGCCAGAGCCGCGCCGCGTTGTGGCAGCCCTCGTCCCACCGCTGGAGGAGGTACTCTTTGTAGGGGTCGAGCAGCGTCTGCCGGCGCGGCGCATGGCGCTTACGCGCGGGAGGGGAGCCCAGGCTCAGGTACCGATACACCGTCTGCCGGCTGATCCCGACGATGCGCGCGATGTCGGCGACATCGACCTGCCGCGCGCGGAGGGCGACGACCTGCTCATAGCGGGCGACCTACGGGGCATGGCGGCGGACGCTGTCCTCCTCGGCCCGCACCTCCCACGGCGGCCGATCTCGATTGGAGGCGCCGGCCACCTGGGGCGGTAGAGCGGGCACATCGGCGGGTGCGATGGCCCCGTCGATGGCCGTGCGCTTGTGCTGGAGGAAACGCTCGAGCGCCTCCTCCAAGTTCTTGAGGACATGGAAACGGTCCACGACCTGCACCGCTTGCGGCGCCCCGCGCGCAATCCCGTCCGCGTACAGGTCGCTGCGATCGCGGGCCACGGCGGTGATGGTCGGGTGCTGGGTCAACCATGCGGCCACCGAGTCGGCGTTGCGATCAGGCAGGAGATCGATTGGGCAATGGCGTTCGAGGTCGACCACGATGGTGCCGAACCGGCGCCCGCGCCGTCGGGACCAATCGTCGATCCCGACGACCGAGGGCGAGCCAGCGTCGGGTGTGGACGCGGCGCGCACGGCGCGGAGTAGCGTATCGGGGCTTGTCAGCATGCCCAAAGCCGTGGCCAGGCGGGCGCTGGCCTCGCCACCGGCGGCGAAGCCGACGCGCTCCAATGCCTGGCGCAAGCCCACACTCTTACGCGCATAAGGTGCCGCGAGGTCGGGCAGACGCTCAGCGAAGATACGGCGCGGACACGCGGGGGTGAGGCACCGGAAGCGGCGTACATGGACGACGAGCACGACGATTCGGCAACTCACGGGTAGGTCGGCTACAGTGCGCCCATAGCGGGAATGGATCCGTGTGGACCGACAGCCACAGAGAGGGCAACGGGCGCTCGCCCGCTTAACCGCGACGGTGATCGTAACTTTGTCCGTGTCAACGGTAGCACTTTCGAGACATAAAGATTGTAGGTGCGGAAAGAGTTTCTTTAGAGACATAAGGGCCTGGCGACAACGAGATGCTAACAGGGATAGTACTTATCCTTAGTTTACTGCCCGCTGCGCGTCATCGGGAGTGCGGGAGAGCCAATTAGCTTGACACATATGTGCACTCCATCATGAGACGCATCTGTTGCGATAGAGCTACAGCGCCAGAGCGTTACAGTGGGTAGCTTGTCACTTTGGTCGATAACTGGCCCGCTTGACACCCCGCCCGTGGAGGCTCCACACACGCCCCCAGGGAGAGAAAGGGGGCGCGTGACAGCCGTCACGCAGGTTTTCTATAATACGTGCGTGACGACCTCAAAGGGGAGAGACATGGCGGTCAAGCAGAAGCGGATCACATGCGCCCGATGCGGGGAGCGCGAGACGGTGACGCGGGGCGAGCGCGGGCCGGTGTCGATCTACTGTGACCTGTGCCGCGACGAGGTGAAGCGGGAACAGGCGGCACTGCGCGCCCAGGCGTATCGCCAGCGCCGGCGACTCTCTGGGTAGCGCGGCCCGATTGGTACAATCAGGACCCAACGGAACTGCTTCAGTTAGTCGAAAAAGTCGGGGAGTTGCTTGAGCATCGACCATTGTGGGCCGTCGTGTCCAAAAATAACTAGGGAGATGTGTTTTCTCTCGACGAGATCCAGCAGTTTGCGCGTGCTGGCAATGGCGTTCGCTCCATCGGCGTCCATTGGACTAACGGGCCGATCGGCGGTGAAATGAGCCTGTACGGCGACAGCATCGATGGCAAGAAGCACCGGGCCGGTCTGAGGCAGGTGGACAAGCACCGCCTGGTGACCGGGGACATGCCCACTGGTCTCGATGAGGTCGAGGCCAGGAAGCAGTTCCGTATCACTGTCAACCAACTGGTAGCGTGAGGCGGGCTGATCCCACTGGGAACGGGTGAGCGCGAAGCGGGGGTGGCCGGCACGCGCGACGTCATGCTGCGAGCGTTGTGCGATGAGCCGGGCGTTGGGAAAGGCTCCGATGTTGCCCGCATGATCATCGTCGTAGTGCGTACAGATGAGGAGATCAATATCAGGGGGCCGCACCCCAATCGTTGTCAATTGTTCGATCACGTCCATCCCGTAGTCTATGATGAGACGACGCCCTAGACTGTCTATGATGACACGACGCCCTAGACTGTCTATGATGAGACGACGCCCTAGACTATCTTCGTGGACGTCCTCTGTTCTCTCTGATCCCGGCATGTCTCGGGGCAGGCCGCTATCAATCAGAATATTTGTGCCATCCTCGGTCTGAATGAGATAGGCTCTCCCGCATATAACGTGAATGGGGTTTCCTGGGGGTGAGGGCAGGGTCGCCTGCACCGCCGTCTCAAGTCCCTCAGGGGTCGCCTAGCCGCGTTGTGGCCACCTGTCCCGGCAGGTCCCTCGCCGGACCAGCCCTGTTTCACGTTATATGAGGGAGAGCCCCGGTCATGTGGCCGAGTCCACTCTATTACGAGAACAAGATTATGCTCATCCTGGCGGAGAGTCTGCGCGCGCAGGGACGCCTTGTAGACGCCCGCGCACGCTATGGTGATGCGCTAACCGCGGCGCGTAGGCTAGGGACCTCGGTCCTCACCAGTCGTGCGGTTCACGGTTTGGCCACTTTGACTGCGCGCGACACGCCCGACCGAGCGGTACGGCTATGGGGGGCTGCGGCACGGATGTACGATGGGACCGGATCATGGAGTGTGGAAGATGACTGTATTGAGTCGACGCGCGCCGCTTTAGGCGCGGAACGTTTTGCTGCCTTGTGGAATGAAGGCGTGGCGATGGGCGATGACGAGGTCGATGTCTATGCTACGACGGCCCAAGAGAGTGCTCCGTGGGCATAGAGAGGGATTGGTACACGACCGAGGAGGCGGCGCACGAGCTAGGCATTGCACCATCGACTATCCGAGGCGCGGCCAAGCGTAGTGTGCTCAAGGTAGAAGTCATTGCACCGCGCGTGCGTGCGATCACGCGCGAGGAGTTGGAGCGATATCGAGTGGAGCATTTAGGGAAGAACTGGGAGACCCGCCGCGCGGGCCAAGGCGATCCAGGACGCGCCGCCTACCACCGGGACTATCGTGCTCGTAGGAAGGCGCGCGAGGTCAGCAAGTCCGGCTGTTCCACGGATAGCGGAGCTAGCACGCATCATACGTCGGACACGGCAACGCCTGATAGTACGTCGGCGGGATGACAGGCGAGGTGCGGGGTAGCCGATCGGCTACCCCACACCTGCGACGCGCGCTTCTCGCTTCGCTAGGTCCACTTGCTGCTATCGGGGGAAATCGTCGACGCGGCAGGGCTGCTATTGGCGGCGACAACCACCGCTCCCACTGCGCTACTAGGGGTAACTGATGCTGCTAGCGTGCCGGCAATTGGCGCCACGGCTAAAGCGAGACTCAGGGCGGCATAGCGAGTCCACTTGTGGCTGTTCTTGATGCCAATGTAAATCTCTGCGCGCACGGGCTGCTCCTCAACGGACGCCCCATGTCGTGGTGGGCAGCTCTACAGGCTGCCCCTCAACCACAAACGTTATCGTCCGTTACAGCTAGCGTACCATTGCCCTACCGCTTTGTCAACGCTGTTGTTATTGAATAGATGCAGCAAAAGAATGCATTCGTGCATGGTCATGGCCTGTCACGCACTTGTACTAGCGGCGGGAATTGGAGCGTGCCCGCCTCGATAGCGTGCTCGAATGCGTCCACGATTCCAGGGTCGAACTGCGTGCCTTCCCCCTCGCGCAAACGTCGACGCGCTTCGCGTAGCGGGAGCGCGCGCCGGTACGTGCGCGAGCTGGTCATGGAGTCGAACGCATCCGCGACCATGACGACGGCCGCGTCCGGCGGGATCGCAGCGCCGGCCAGCCTATCGGGGTAGCCTCCACCATCCCATCGCTCGTGGTGATGGCGCACGGCGGGCAGGATCTCGCGTAGGTAGGGCACGGCGGCGAGCACCGTTTCCCCAACGATGGGATGCGTCTTCATCAGCGCGAACTCGTCCGCGTCGAGTGACCCCGGCTTGGTCAAGATGGCGTCCGGCACGCCAATCTTCCCCACGTCGTGCAGGAGGCCAGCGCGGCGCACCCGCGCGATCCGCTCGGGTGACCAGCCGAGGGCGTAGGCGATGGCGGCGCTGTAGTCGGCGACGCGCCGTGAGTGGCCGCGGGTATAGGGGTCCTTGGCGTCGACGGCGGCGGCGAGGGCTTCGACCGTGGCCACGTTGGCGTGCTCGAGCTGCGCGGCCAGCTCCACGAGGTCGTGACCCTCGGCGAGCAGCCTATCCTCCGGCCGGCCCACACGGCCCTTGCCGGCGTGTTTCGCAAGGTAGACAGCCTGATCGGCCGCCCGGATGAGCTCCGGCGGTGTCGTGGCGTGGAGGGGTAGGATCGCCACACCGATGCTGGCGTTGAGGCGGATGGTGGCGCCCTCCCACACGATACGTAGCCCCGTGATCGCCCCGCGCACACGCTCTGCGATGGTCATGGCCTCCTCCATCTCGGTTTGGGGGAGGATGAGCGCGAACTCGTCTCCCCCGTAGCGCGCAGGCAAGTCCGCGGCCCGGCCGCTCTCGCGCAAGGCGGTGGCGACCTCGACAAGCGTCACATCACCCCCTTGATGTCCGTGCGTATTGTTGATCTGCCCGAAGTTATCGAGATCCACCATCACAAGGGCCAGTGATTCCTGCCGCCCACGCACGCGTTGAACGCGGGCCACCTCCTCTTCGAGGCGCTTATGGAAAGAGCGATGATTGAGCAGCCCTGTCAGCCCGTCCTCGGACGCTAAAGCGACGACGCGCTCATGCATCAGCACGTTCCGCCATGCGCCCGTCGCGTGCGTCGCGAGGATGGCCAGCGCCTGGTGTTCGGGGACCCCCGCCTCCGCAGGCACCCCGGACACCAGCACCAAGCCGATCACGCCCGTTCCTTCCGGGTCGAAAGGCATCGTCACGGTCTGCGCGTTCCCGTCGATCACAAGTCCTTGCTGTATGGATGGCGCCGGGAGATGGGCCGGCCCCGGACGAACCGTTGATGTCGCCGACACGACTTCGACACGCTCAAGGCGCGCGGGGTCGTCGGGATCGCGGAGGTACGCGGTGGCGTCGGTGGCGGAACTGATGACAAGGGCGGCGCGGGCGACCTCATGGACGAGGTCCAGCGGGCGCTGCTCCAGGCGCTGTATGCGCTCGGCGGACGTCACGGCATGCTGCAGGGCGGTGGCGCGCCGTTCTTCCTGCGCGATGGCTCTGAATGCGATATGCAGCGCGACCACGGGCACAACGAACAGCGCCAGCACGACGGGAGAAATAGTCCACGCCTCGGCAGCCAGGACGCCGATGGAACTGGCCGCCCACTCAGGCAACAGCGTGCGGCGGTACGTTTCCCGCCAGACTATCCACGGGGAATGCCGATTGAGCAGACTCAGCACGCCGATTACAAGGCCGACGTCCAGAACGTAGTACAGGATGAGCAAGAGGATAAAGACCGGCAACATGGGCACAAAATGATTGGACCGCACGGCGCCTGAGGGTCGGGCGATGAGCGCGAAGGCGAGGCTGCAGACGCCGACGGTACACACTTCGTGCGCGACATTGAAGGCGCGTTTGTAGAGAGGGTGGGTGGTGTCGTGCAAGCCCGAGAGCAGCGACGCCAGGAGGGCCACGAGTATGGGGATGGGGGGCGGAAAGAGCAGAATCATCGTGACGTGCATGGTTGTCGCGAGTGTCAGCGAGATAGCCTTGCTGATGCGCACGACAGTGTGCTCGCCGAGATAGGTCAGGACAACGAACAGTGCGGCCTCCAACGGCAGCACGCGGATTGGATAGTTTGGGGGACAGAGCCACACCTGCCCGACGACGAGAGCGGCGCTGGCGAGATAAAGGAGCCACAGATACCAGCGGAGTAACAACGGCAAGTTGCCCATATCGCTCTTCTCAACTTGGCTTTCTTAAAAAAACACGTGCAAGAGCAAGGTACCATGTATGGTTTCGACTTGGGTAGGGTGCGTGTATCAACCGGATCGACCTGCGCACGATGGCGGACCACGCTCGCCGACTACAAGGCGCTCACCGGCCAGGACCTGATGACGCAGGGCGTGGGTGGCGCGGCGGTCGGTGCGGTCGATCAGGAGGGGGCGCGGGTCGTGGTAACCTTGCCGACGACGGCACCGTATCAGGACCCCTTGAGCGGGGCGACGACGACGGGCAGTCTCGTCACCCTCACCGTCCGCGATCGGCCATGAGCGCAGCCGGCTGGCCTCTACCCTCCGCCCCGTCGCTGCGCGCGGGGCCAGCCCTGCGCATCGGGGCCTGGTCCCTTGCGTGGGACCACGGGTGGTCCCACGGCGGCGTGGTGCTAGGACCACCTGTGGTCCCTACCCCAAGATAAAGGGCTGGGACCACGGTGGTCCCACAGGCCCGATTTCCTGTGTGAAACGAGGGACCACGCGGGGACCACGACTTTGGTCCTAGCACCACGGGTGGTCCCACACAAACGGCCTGTGTGGTCCCACAAAACGGGGGTGTGGTCCCAGAGTGGGACCACGGATAGCGCCTCCTGGTCCCAGGATGGGACCATGAAAATGTGCCCCGTGGTCCCAGGGGTCGCGGCCTGTGGGACCATGACAGCGCGCCGTGTGGCGTCAGGCAGGGGACTGTCTCCTCATCCCCTCGCTCCCCCAATGGGCGACCGCTGGTCAGTCGAGCGGGGTCGCACGACGCGCACGACGGCGACGATACGCAGGGACGCCAGGGCCGCCGCCGATGCGTGTCCCGTGTAACCCACCATCGGCGTCGTGCGTTCTATCAGTGAGCGGGGGACGGACACAGGCCGACGACGGCGCTCGTGGCTGATGGGGTGCCGCCGCCGCGCGCTTCTCTTCTGTCCCGACCGCGCCAGACGAGAGGGCGGGCCTCATCGCTTAGGCCCGCCCTCTCCGTTTTCTTTTTTCGCTGGGGCGTGTGTCGGCGCTGCTTGGTCTCTCGGTCACACGGTATGCTCATGCGGGGCCGACACATGCCTTGGCGGGGGGAAGCACAGGTTGGTGCCTCAACGGACGGCGTATTGTAGGGGTGCCGGTCCGGTCAGGGCATGGCGTAGGCGGGTCGCCTGCCATCGCGCGCTCCTGCTACCATTCGGCGCGCGGAACGCCCACGCAGTCGTGCGCTGGTCGTACTAGCAGTTTGTCGGAGAGAGGCGTCCGCTTCTCTCGGAGTGTAAATGGTACAGTTGGGGCATGAGTAGAAGCTTCAAGACCGTGGATTATGAGGCGGCGCGCGACCTGACCGTACGCCTGGG
>JAABUH010005070.1_pt1 | contig 10450 bp, 9 predicted proteins | sample 5559121 | NCBI WGS metagenome assembly JAABUH01 (sample SAMN10711871, study PRJNA513364) | rock metagenome | isolation source: Antarctica rocks | place: Antarctica: Victoria Land, Battleship Promontory nord | collected 2015-12-28 | reverse complement strand
TCCAGTGGTGCTGTGCGACGACTGTCACCAGAAGTGCCACTGATGGCTGGGCTGTCATCCAGACCCCTGCCCAGGGGCCTGCCCCCAGGGGAGGTTAGGGGGGAGGAACTCATGTTTGGGGTGGACAAGGATGACAGCATGTCTGTGAAGAGGGGATGTCGGCTTGCGCTGCTGACAAGGGGCGAGGTGTATTCAGGCATGCCACTGCTACTTGCCGGGCTTGAATGCCTGCAACCACAAGCATATTACATCATGTAGGTACAACACAACACAGGAGTGTGAGAGTCTGTTGCAATATATGGTATATTGCTGGTCTGGAATTATCTGAGAATTTTATGACATGTGTACATCACGCAATGCAACAGGTGATGTGCATCTCAATTTATGTACACATTGTCCATACCACGGCAACCCATTGTCATATCTCATGTCAAGAACAGAGAACAGCAGCAATGTGGTGTTCACGTCTGAGTGGCAAACAATTGCATGCAAGCCTCAAATAGCGTGTTCTGCATTATACACAGAAGATACCACTGGTGTTATGAACAGTAACCTGATTATAGCTGCACAGGGTATATTGTACACGGAAGATACTGTTGGTGTTTTGGACGATAACCATAATTATAGCTGCATGTGTTATATAAACCAAGAAACAAGCTGCATGCTGTAGAGCAGCGCATGCATACAATACTCACAAGCTGAGGACTGCTCTTGACAACAGTGCAGTTGTGAATTTGCAGGATTTGCAGTGGCATGTACATGTAAACACATGTGCTGACCTGCTGGACGATGGACTGCGGCCCTTGAAGGCAGCATTGCTTGTCCTGCTGCGCCATGCAGGTGCCACAAAACTGGCAAAAGCACTAGAGCCTGGAGTCATGGATGGAGGAGCAAAGGGAGTAGGAGGCAAAGACACGCCTCGCCCCATAGGACCAGCTGGAGTAGGCATGCCAATGCCTCCCACAGGAGTTGCTGCTTCATCAGCATCCACTGGAGCTGCTGAACCCCTGTTTAGAGGTGTGGATGCTGGCAGTGAAGTGGACGAGGCATCCGCCAGAGGGACAGTATTGGCACTGCTGGGACAGTTGATGTCATCCACAGGGCCTGCATGATTGAAAATGAGTTTCAACAAGCTTGTTCGTACAGAGCTAGCTGAGGATGCTACTACAAACTGTACACACAGGCAGGTCTGGCCCTTGCTTCCACAGCCACAAACGCTTACCCGGAGCAAAACGCACGCGAGACTGCTTGCTGCCACGTCGGGCTTCGGCAGTATCACGTGTTGTAGGGCTTCTGTTCTCCTTCTCTCTGCACATGCAGTCAGTGAACCGTCAAATCCAGAGTGACCAAAAACAGCTGACTCTTGGCACTGTTGGAGCAGTAGACTAGGTCCATACGTCTTAGCAGCGTTCCTAACAGGTCCAAAGCTGAAGTTGTCAGAGTTGTTTTGATCTGCCATCTCGAACTTCCTCTAGAGTCGATGTATCCTGCGGCGTGACATACCGGCTCTGACGTAAACGCTCTTGAGCTTGTGCAGTCGAACAGTGAAGTTGTTACAACAAGCTGCTTTCCGCAATATCACTCAGCTGACTGCAGTGTTTGATAGTCAACGTATATTCAAAATTTAAGAGCACGTGCGTCAATGAAGTATGCTCCGGAACCAGTTGCCTACGTCCGAGGTAATATATGTGCATCAACATTTACACGTGCAGCTTCCTTACATAAGCCGTAAGTGCAAAGCTGGCTACAGCAAAATAGAAAAGGGCATCAGTATACTGTAAGCAGCGCAAATGCACTATACATGAGTGTGCATGGATACGCTACTAGCAGTGTTTGATCTGATATGGAGGGGGCTTTCTTGACAAACAGCTTTGCTGCTGTTCGCCCACACCACAGCGTTGTCACGCTTGCCAAAATGACATTAGCAATGCCCCTGCAGGTTGCATGACAGCTCTCAACAGCAGCTGTTGACTGTATCAAGTTGCAATGCCAGTACAGACTGCTGAAATTTTTAAGAGCAGAAGTTCATCTGCGCCTGAGCATGGTAGGATGTAGCACAAGCACACATAATTGGTGTTACCAGAAAGAGACAGAGTGAGTGTGACTCATGACTAGCAACATGCAAACAAGGGCACATAACTTGCACACCGAGAGATGCATTGAGCGCAGCCTCCACTTCAAAACGGTGTGAACGCTGGGCAGGAGCTTGTACCTAGGTATAATCAATGCCAGGAGAGCAAAGACCACCATTGGAAGCAAGCAGTATCCCAGAAGGCAGCAGCAGCTGTACAGGCCAAGAGATTGAGACTCTGGATTTTCTGTGCCAGCCATGTTATTCACTACCAGCCACACCACAATACTGCTGACTACGCTCCAGCCCAAAATGACGCCAAAATGCAGCTTGCCTGTCTGCAAGGTACACTTATGCATGACTTGTTACTTGAGTACTCAGATAGGGTTGTTGACGATGATGCAGGTCGGGCTGCATGTGGTACAACATGCAGCACTAAAACACATAGCGCCTGTCTTCAAAAGCAATAAATGCTTTTTGCCTAAGCTTCATTTAACAGCCACATTTCCACAAGAAAAATGCTGAATGGTGATCATGTCCTGCGTCAATGCTGTGTATGCAGTGAAGCTTGTTGAGCATCTGATGGCTCTCACCACCAGATGTATGCAGGCAAGCACCAAAACAAAGATCAGGGGCCCGCCCATGTCCAATTCTTCAAGGTTCAAGTTGCGTGTCCTGCTGCTGGCAATACAGGTTGACCGCTGCAAGATGCCTGTTATGTCAATGCCCAGCTCTGCAGAATGGAAACGCTAGCTGAGTCAGTATCCAAATAGACAAAGCAAATGCATTGTGCTAAGTAAGGGGAAGGTCCTGTCAGACAATACTCATCAATGCAACAAGTCTATCAGCTTATGACAAGTGTATTTGACTCTATTCACCAAATCCAGATACCTTCCAGTAGAGGTGGCTCGTCTTCGAATGTTCCATATGTAGCTGCTGAAGATGACGGCCCAGGAGTGTCAAAGCTGTAATCTGAACGCCCGGCACTCTCATACCATTCGACCCCACCACCTTGTCCAGACCTTTGAGAGCCTGATGCTAGTGAGAACTCTGCACACACACTGCTGATTCACAAGTGCCTGTTATCCGGTGGACTGCTGCAGATGGCTGCCTTCTAGCGAGCAGCATCACCTGCCATGCACTCGCAATCACCAAGATCAGCAGCTGTGCGAGATCACTGCCGGTGGGGGGACAGGAGAAACAAGGGTCGCGTAGACTATGTTGAAAAGACGTAGACGACGGGACGAGGGCAGCCTATACTTTCTAATGCTTATGCTTTGATCGATCGATGCTGAACTGTACGGGCGAAGCATAGACTACGTACAAATCAGAGTGCATGTCGAGTCGGCCATATAGGAAAAGGGTTCTTCTTTAAAGGCGCCCTCAGGGCCAGAAGTGCCCTCAGGAAAGGCGTAAAAGCCTTTTCTAAAGGTGACAAGCATTGACAGTTAATTGCGGCAAAGACAGCATCTGCGGCCCGCTTGGCGACTTTGCCAGCCATCAGGATGGTGTACCGGCCTTGCGGGCATGTCCCAAACAGCTTTAGTGCAAGTCACCTCTTCACAACGGCGCTCACCGTCGTTAGTGCATGACAGCACAGGGTGTATGCGGCCACAAGCTGTGTGACGTGTCGCGGTGCGAGAGATGCTGCAGTGTCATGTGAAACACCTGTCAAAACAGAGGCTGCCGTGCTCGCCTTCGCGCAGTCATTGACGTAAGAAGCAAACGCTCAGACACTGTAATGCGAAAACAAGTTGATCTGCTCCGCCCAGACGACGGCTTGAATCTGAACCAGCTGCAGACCCACCAAGAGTTTCAGCCCCAAGTCTGTATGGTAGTGACTACGACTCTGCTCGGTAACCTCGTCCTAGGCAGCCAAAAGGCCTTGCTGATCAGGCTGCACATACAGATCCTGATTCTGCAAGCTACTGATGCCAGCTAATACTTGTGCAGGCCACTTCCCCTCGTGGATCTTGCTAATGGTTGTGTGAGAATGGCTGAGAATGCTTGAGGCATAATGCCTATAGCTAGCGGTGGAACAGAAACAAGTGAGCCATCTGCGCATAGGTGACGCAGCTGCTTGTGGACACCTGCATGTCAATTGTTGGCATCATCTGGGCAGTGAGCGCTCGGCTGCCCAGCTCCATAACATGCGCACTTCCTTGCAACTCCATATGCATCATGTGTCTGTAGGACGAGATGCTACAGCATGTGCTGTGTGCTGATGGTTTTTAGATCAGAAGATGAGGTTTCCCTAAGCATGTTAGATCTGTACCTACCTGTGACGTGGCCAGCAGAATGGAGACCATCATTAGCCAACACACCGCGAGGATGACATGCACAGGCAGGACATTGTTTTGCTGCATGTGCATCAAGCTATCTCCTTGCAGGCTGCATATGTTCTGTTTGCATGTGATGAGAGCTGTGTCTGCCAATTGCAGAGGTCTTGAAGCACACACCGCTCCATGTTGGCGTGCCAATGCTGCAAAACCCTAGTCACAGGCAGAGTGTGCGGCTGGCTGAATTGGTTCGAACGCCTGTACGAGCTCATTAGTGATGTGATCATGGGTAAGTGGCCTGTGCAATATCAGCTTTTACATCACTGCCAAGATCTCTGTACATGTACAGCCTGATTGTGGCTATACATGCAGCTGGTAAGCTTGGAATGTGCAGTGTTGGCTATAAGATTGCCAAACAATCTCGTGCATCATTGCTTGCAGACGGTCTGAATCTCAGTATCAAACATATTAACAGTTGCACCCAACATGTACCACCAGTCTGAGCAAAGCCATGCATGAAATGTACTTGTCCTTGAGATGCAAGTAATGCTGAGCTTGTGCATCAATTTGACAAGTATTCAGGCTAGATTGCCTGCATGCTGATGCACAAGCAAAGGATAAGCTTATTTGGGTCTGGCAATGTGCTACTCAGTGCTCAATATTGTCTCAGGTGCAGCAATGGCTGTAGTCTGGCTGAGAGATGTGCTCATAGCCAAGGACAAATGGCATGAGTCTCAATGCACTCAGGTGGCCCAGCAGTCAATGGTCTTACTAAGCCCAGGTATGCATATCTGTTTTTTGGACTTGACTGCTTGGATTGTGTTGTCAAGTCTTGCGAGGGAGTATGCTTTTAATTGCTGTGTTTTGACTCTTAACTTATTGCGCTGTTGCCACGCAGGTGAAACACAATAAGCGGCTGCACAAGCAGTGACCATGGTGATGACATCATATGTGAACATACTTGCCACAGTGGATACAACATCACCACAATCAAAGCTGCTTGTGTGCATGGCTTTGACTGCAATGATGCCTTGCGAGTTTGCGGCCACTGTGCTCAACATGGGCCATGCATTGTTGCAAACAGCATGCATCTACGCCAAGAGATCATCAGTTGGCTTTCACGACTCATTGCAAGCCACAGGTGTAGTGTCTTCTGTTGTGCCTTGTCCAGGCTTGACTCTGAGACACTATAAGTGATGCATAGCATGCGTGCAGGCAATGTGAGATGTCAGTCCAGATCACTGCAAGCTATACATGTACTGACTGCGGTCGTGCACTGTCCAAGATCGAGTTCAGTTTTCTGTATATGGCCTGTATGCATTGCTGCAGGCACTGTGGAGTTCGGTTGTCAATTCAGCTCAACTGCATGCAATAGATGTAAAGACTGCTGTCAAGCTTGGGCCAGAATCGAGTTTCTAGCTGCTATTAATGCTATTGTTACAAATGCATGCAGGCACTAAAAATTGTCAATTGGTCTACAGAACTCTATAGGTGTACTAACTCGTGTCATACCTTGCCCAAGATCGAGTCTTGGCCACAGTGATCAGTGCATAGCCTGCAGGCAGTGGTGCAAAGTGCATACAGGCATAATGATTTGCCATTCCAGCTCACTGCAAGGTACAGGTGTATTGACTGCTGTCATGCATTTACCAAGATCGTGTTTACTAATAGCCTATTGTTATGGACGCACAGCCCTCATGCAATGCTGCAGGCACTGTGAATTGTCAATCTAGCTCACTGCCAATGGCAGCTGTAAGAATTGCTGTGCAGCTTCAAATTTGGCCAGACAAGATTCAGGCTGCTTTGATCAAACCATAGCGTGCATGCATGCATAGCAGCTACAAAGTGCATGCAGGCACTGCCAATTGTCAACTGGCTCATAGCAATTTATAGCTTTACTGACTGAGTCTTGGCTACATTGATTCATGCATAGCCTGCATGCATTGGTGCAAACTACATACAGGCACTGCAAATCGTCGGTCCAGCTCACTGCAAGCTACAGGATCTAATGAACTAACTTCTGTGATCATGATGCTCTGACCAGAATCAGCTCACAGGCTGCTTTAATTCATGCACAGCATGCATACATTGCTGCCAACTGCATTCGGCTGTTCCAGCTCACTGCCATTGCTTGCAAGCTACATGTGGTGTTTCCCCCAGAACTTCACACATCTAGCTACAAAAAGCATACAAGCACTGTGGTCTGCCCACGAGCTTACTGCAATCTACAGGCCGACAGCCCTAGGTGTCCTGACTGTTGTTGCGCATCAACCAGCATGTAATTGTGGCTGCAGTGATTCATCCACGGCCTGCATGCATATGCATTGGTGCAAACTGCATACAGGTACTGTAAAATGTTGATTCAGCTCACGGCGAGTGCTAGCAACTGATGTATTGACAGTAAATACAGATGCAGTCACTGCTGTGGGCTGTCAATCACACTTGAGTACCAGGCTAGTGTCGTTGCATCATCAAATGCACAGCCTGCATGCATTGGTGCAAAGGCTGTAGGGAATGTAGCCAGTACAATGAAGATTCAGCTCTCTGCATGCAAGAGATAATTTGACTGCTGTGAGGTGTAATCCATAATTGTCTTTCAGGCTGCTTTCACTGATGCACATCTTGCATGCATGCATTGTTACAAGGTGCGTACAAGCGCTATGAGCCGTAAAGCCATGGTTCCTGCAGGAGCCATGGTTCCAGCTGATCAGCTCAAAACAAGCTACAAATGTGAAGACCACCGTCATGCTGCAATCAAAATCGAGCTTGAGGCTGCGGCAATTGATGCAAAGCATGCATGCAATCTGCAAACTGCGTGCAGGCAGTGATACAGGTGTAAGACGGCAATCTAGCTTACTGCAAGGTACACATGTATCAGCTGCATTTGTGAATTGACCAGAATAAAATTGCAGACTGCTGTATTTGATGCAGGCCAATCAACCAAGCTGATTTGCGCTTGCCATACGGCTCAAAAAGACAGTCATGAATGTTGCCTGTCTTGTCAACTTCAGCCCAGCTGGCCCATAGCTGCCATGAACAAAGGGCCTGCAGTCATGTCCATCTAAAGTCTGCACACATTTGGCTCATGTCTCAATTTGTATCTATCAAGCTTGCCAACATGACTCATCATCACATGTTCTGTAGCCCATAGCAAAGGTGCATAGCATGTTTTGAATGTACGTAGCATACAAAGCAGGGAGCAAGTACCATTCGCAGTTTGCGCCTGTCATAGCACTCTAACAGTCCCTGAGCTGCATTAAGCTCAGCTGGCCCATAGCTGCCTAGAACAGAAGGCCATCAATCAAGTCCATCCAAATCATGGTAATGTTAGCTTTCATGTCTCAATCTGCAACATCCTACCCTGAGATGCAAGCATGCATATCAAAACAGTACATGAACAAGGAAAACACAATTACCAAATAGGCCATGGTGTGCATTGACCTCTCAATCACTGACTACACGCTTCTGTAGTCGATTTGCGCAAACTATCCCCTGTCCACTTCCTAACAAGTCCAATGCGTATCAAGCCATTGATCCTGCAATACATGCACAACATCAGTGATTGCTGCAGAGCACGGAAACTTGCACATTGCAGATGCATCACTCACTTAGCAACAGCTGAGTCACCGTCCATATTGCTGCAGATTGCAGCCAATGTAGAGCTTGCCATCAGATTGAACCAGTAGTGCTGTGAGTGCCGGAGTACCAGCTACCATGTGCAGCAGCTTTGTTGTTGCCAGGACCAGGCATTTCCACAATGATTATAAAGCTGTATACAGACAATGTGAGCTTGTGCAGATCCAAAAATTGCAGTCAACACAGCTTAAGGAAACATGCACATGACATGCTGGCTGCAAGCTCATTGCACTGGCTGGAGTGCAAACCTTTTTATCCAGTGTTGATCCTCTGCGCAGAAAGGTTTCTTTGATCTTGACCTCTGCAGCAGACTGCTCATCTGTGCCTGAGTGTGAATTTTCAACAGCTGTATCATCCTCTGACTACCCACTGTCTTCAGTTTGCTTGCTGAGAGCTCGAGGTTGCCCAAGCTCAAGGCGGTCCTCGTCTGACAGATCATCTTCACTAGCAGCACGGCCGTCTGGCGGGGCCTTGCGGCGTATATCGGGTAAAACCTCTGTGATTGGAGGTCTAGATACATGCACATATTGCGTTGATGGCCATGTACAGGTGGTTCGTGACCTGCAATGTCAACAGCTCAAGGCAGTGCAATATGACTGACCTGCTGATCAGCTTGCTTATCTGGCTCAATAACATCCCAACAGCCAGTCGCCCCGTTGCAGCGTCTAATTGTCTCTCTTTGAGGCATCCATCACTGTATCAGTCACTCGACACGGCTGAGAAGCGCAACAAAGGACGTGCTCAAGGTCATGCCACCTTAAGCGGTGGTGGACCGACGCGGGACCTATCTTTGCGTCGGCGGTCCTTTGAGAGACAGCATACACCTCTCTGCTGCTATGCGACGAAGTTTGACAGTGTATCACGGTCGCCCGCAACCGTTTCTCTTAGAGCAAACGTTCTTAGCTGCAGACACTTTGAAAAGACGGTCAGAAGTGTCTTATATTCGTACTTTTAGAAGTACGCTTTATACTGATCTTCCGCCCTCAGTCGGCAGACCTTCGCTTTTGCCTTTCAGGACATAGAGTGCCTGTCAGTGACTTCCCTTTCATTCTGGGCAAAATGGCTGCAGTTTCAAGCTTCCAATGGCAATGTTGACATTTGGTAGATTAGAATACAGCACCACCAAACTCATTCATGACCACCTAGCACGTCAGAGTGAGCATGTCAGCAAGCACAGTGCAGCCATACCAGTGAAGAAACAGTCTCATCACACGAGCCCATCAGCCAAAAGGTACATTGCGTATGGTGCAAACCACAGAAAGGCAGGGCCTGCTGGCCTTGGCTAGCATATTGCTACCATTCACTGAAGGATCAGTAAAAAAATCCTTACCCAGATGTGCCTGTCCACAAGTGGTTTGTTGACATAAATGCAGCTCTCAATAACACAGCAAAAATGTTACACCTGCCTAGGTGCTGAACCTCGTCTGGACAACTCCATCAGCAAAGGATTGTCAGGACTTTGCGAGGTAGTCTGCCTACCAGTTGTCAGCACCTGTTGTCCACAATACCTGGTGTCATGAGCAATCATGTCTAGATTGCCTGTCAAAGCATTGTTGCATCCAGGGGACACATTGACAACATTTGAACTCTGCTTTTTCAATCGACCAGCAGCCAGAGCGAGTGGTTCCTGCTTCTGAGACTGTGCAGCGACATGGTCTGAACACCTTCTGCAGCATCGACGGCACAGCCTTTGACTGCCACAGTAAAACCCCAGATAGTTACGCAGTGTTGCAACTGAAAACCTGCAGCGGCACAGCCAAGCACATTACCGGCCGACATACTCACAGAAGCTCAGGGCACAGCTTGAATGAAATCCAGAAGGAAGCGAGTATTGGTTGACCAGCTCCAGCAGGTATGTATAACACCCTTGCAGCGCTTTGCATCAGCAATGTTGGTCATGATGCATTGGGTTCACTTGGCAAGCAAAGAAGCATGACTGGCAAGCTCATTGAAGTTATGCATGCATGCTGTCATGCTGCAAAGGGGCCAAAGTTTCATGGCGAGACCCTCACCAGACAAAAAACAGAACAACATAAGCCAGAGGTAGCAGGACATACACAGCCACAGACTTGTCTGTGTGCCAGGTCACTGCATTGTACACCCAATGATCCGAAGCACCATAATAGATCCACATAAATAGCTCATAGACTGAGCCATACAAAACCATCACCTGCAGTGTACTGAAATAAACTTGCAGATTCATGCGTCTGTGAATGCACTGTGAAGCTACAAATTTGTGCACAGCCATAAAGCATGTTCTCACAGACAATCTAAAGCAGATAACACAAGATGTATGATACTGCATGTATGCCACATGAGAGTCGTGCGCGAAATGTTCAGCAGATGACCTGTAAATGATATGAGGTGAATGGAACTTTGGAAAACCAAGCATCCAAAAGCATGATGGGCGCATTCATTGCATGTTTGAGATAGTCATCTGGATATGGTCCTGCAAGCATGCACA
>JAABUH010005069.1_pt1 | contig 10452 bp, 22 predicted proteins | sample 5559121 | NCBI WGS metagenome assembly JAABUH01 (sample SAMN10711871, study PRJNA513364) | rock metagenome | isolation source: Antarctica rocks | place: Antarctica: Victoria Land, Battleship Promontory nord | collected 2015-12-28 | reverse complement strand
CAGCCCTGCTCTTTGGCTTAGCTTTTGAAGAATGTCACGTTGTGCCAATGCAATGCAGCTCAGAACTCGTTTCATAGGCAGGGGACCCGTTGCGTTGCCCTTGCCCTTGCCAGCGTCGAGGCCCACCGTTTGACTCCGGCCTTGTATGTGAAGGATGGTCCACGACACGGACATTGTGGAGCTGGAGCTGAAGAGCAAGCGCTTCTCACTGGCCGTGCGAAAAAAGGAGGCGCTGGAGAGCCCCGAGCCCGCACCCATGGCATACCAGGTGCTCCCAGGGCTTCTACACTCTAGAGCTCCCTCCAGCAGGCCATCGGCCCCTGCATCCTTGACAGCCATGTCTAGCTACGTGCACGGAGGACTGCGTTTTGAGGCTTTCTTAGACATGAGCAGACACCTGCGCACCCTGCTGCACAGCATGTGTAGCTGAACAAACGGCTTTGGTAAGTGCACGACCTTGCGGGCGGAGCGTGTCCGAGCAAGCTGTTGTGATTGGTTTTACAGCCCATGGGCGGCCAGCCACTGACACAGCGCCGGTTCCACAGCCGCAGCAGCAGTTTGCGCCGCCGCAGTACCAGCCGCAGCCGCAGTACGCGTCGCCGCCGCCGCCACCACCGATGGCGGCGCCCGCCTCTGCGCCGGCTGCCGCCGCTGCTCCCGCTGCGCCCGCCGCTGCGCCGGACGCCGCATCCGCCAACGGCGGGGCGGCAAGCGCAGGAGGCGGGAAGGAAGTCGAGGTGCCGCCCGCACCTGCCGCAACAGCTTTGCTGGCGCCACGCAGCACTTATGAAACCAAGAGCTGAACGGAGAGCCAAGTGCCGTCCCTCTCCTGACATCTCGAAGCGTGTCGGAGGTGCCTGCACAGCTGTGCGCCCACCGTCTCAGGGGTTCACAGTCTGACTGGGGCCGTGAAAATTTTTGTTTGCGCAGGTTCTGTCGCCCATGTCTGGTACGATGTACCGCTCGCCAGCGCCAGGCGAGCCGCCGTTCGTTAAGGAGGGCGACCGCGTGACCAAGGGGCAGACCATCGCGATCATTGAGGCCATGAAGCTCATGAATGAGATTGAGGTGCGCGCCCGCACCAGCACCCAAGACAGCCTCCGCGCGTGCTTGGTGCCATGTCTGTGGGTTTGAGCACTGTGCAATTTAGTTAACAATTAAGTGCGTCTGAGGCTTGGCTCATACAGGCAACCTCTGAGCCTGCAAAGCTGACGCAAATCCACTGGGCATACGGATACGTTGTCAGCTTTTATGCAGCATACTGCTGTGCAGCAAGGAAGCGCGTGTGGTGGAGCGCCTCATGCAGCGCGCCCCTGCGCGCAGTCTGAGACGGCGGGCGTGGTCGTCAAGTTCATCACCGAGAACGGCAGCGCGGTCAACCCGGGTCAGGTGCGGGGCAGGCCCAAGCAGCGCTTGAAAGGCAGAGCCAGCGCGGCGCCGGTCGCCAAAGGCGCTGTCGGGACGGCGGGCAGCTGCTTGTGCCTGTGCAGCACCTGAGAGTAGTGCGGGAGCATCACGGCGTTGGCCTGCGCATATCCTATTCAGAACGCGCTGACACGCAGGGCACTCTGGCTTGACTTGGCTTGACATGGCTTAACTGCAGAGCGCGCTGACGCCGGAGTGTGTCGGGTGGTGCAGCCGCTGGTGCTGATCCGCCCGTGAGGCGCTCCCGCCGCTGCTTCCGTCTGCACGCGGGGGGGCTTGCCGGCGCTGCGTGCGAGGGGCGGCCGTGCTGCCTGGGCGGGAGTTGGCACAGCCGGCCTGTGTGCTGGGAAGGCTGCAATGTAGGGCTGTGGCGTCACTTGAGTTATGCATCTCAGAGAGGGGCTCGCGCTGTGGCGCTGCGCTGGCACAGACCGGGCATAGTGTCTGTGGGGCAGGTGTCGTCTGGGGTGTTCGGCTGTTGTCGTTGCTCGCGCAGAAAGACCGGACACCTTGGTGCCCAGCTGTCCCGCTTGCCTGGTGTCTGCTGGTGGGCCCACCGTGTGCGCATCGCCCTGCCCCTACCTCGTGAAATGCACGGGCTCTGGGCTGTTTGTGGCGGTTGTAATCTTTCTTGGGCTCTGTGGACGCTTCTGTGAAGCCCCACGGTGCATGTTGCAAGCGCCCAAGCTCACTACTGGAGTGTGCTGGACCATTGCCTTCATGCCTTGTTCACCACGCCATGTTGGCAGTCCCATTGCCTTCGAATTCATCTGCTTCATCCATCATTCTTCTCCTGCTCTCTCTGTGAGGCTGCCAGCTGGACAGACCCGGCCCGTGAGCAATAGCACATGCAATGCGCTGCGCAGGCCGGCTTCTGACACAGAGATCTGTGGTCACAAGGAGGAGCAGTTGGGGCACGCGGTAGCAGGACCACTACTGCGGGAACTGCGCAACTGTTTCACTCCCGTGCAAAGCATGCGGAGGGCATGCGCCATCATGCCAACACGCGGCACAGCTCCGCTTGTGTGGGTTGCTATGTGCTTGTCCTTGGTGCCAGCGTTGGCGCAGCAGCCGGGGCGGACGGGCAGGGCGCTGCTGCTGGACCAGCGACTCGTTTTTCGGGACGGGCTGCTGCCGCGCAACACGGCGGCCGGCATGGATGGGCCCTATGAAGTGGTGCGCTTCCGTGCTCCTGCACAAACCATCAAGTATACAGCTGTTGACCGACAATGATTGTGGCCTGTTATGGCGCAACTGGACACCTGCAACGGACGGGTTTGAGCCGTAGCTTGCAGCGGCATGCAAAAGCGCGGTCCTGATGTTGTTTGTTGTTGCAACGCACAGTTTATGTTCGAGCTGGGGGAGTGCTGCAATCGGAGTGACCACAAGCGCCGCTTGGGCCCATATATTTTCCACACACCGCAACCACCAAGTCGTCTGTCTACCAAAGCACAGGCCTTGGGGGCGTTGGGCTGTGGCATCTTGTCAGGAGCCCAGGATGTGCTGGTGCACGGGCAGCTGCTGGCGCCTGCGCTGGCTCGGCGCTAGGCGCGGTGGCTGCAGCACCAGCGCGCTCTCCAAGTCAGTCAGACAGGGTCAGAACAGCAGGTGCAGCGCGCAGCGAGGGAGGCGCGGCGGAGTGCTGCGGCTGCAAGCGCCTGCCTGCTCGCGCGGGTCGCACGTGTCGCAGGGCGGGGGCAGCTTGTGGCCGCTGGGCCAAGGCGCGCGCAGTGCACCGCACGTTGGCGCAGCCCGCGGCAGGGCGGGCGACACGTGCTCTGTGCCCGCAGGTGTCCACGTGCTCCAACATGCAGCTGCTGCCGGGCGCGGCGAGCCTGCAGGCGTGGCGCATCACGGCCATGAACGCGACGCTGGCGGTGCGGCCCAACGCGGGCGCGGTGGAGCTGGCGCGAAATGAGACGCAGCGCCGCGTGGCCGGCGCGACCGCGCTGGACGTCGGCGTCGCGCTCGCGCTGAATGGCACCAACGACACCTCCGTGCTGCCGACGATCTTCACCGCCATCGTGCACGCTGTGGTACGCCCCTGTGCGCGCGCCAACGCGCGGCTTTGCTCGAGGTGTGAGTGCAGATGATGTGCCATGCTGAGAGATTTTGCGGAGTCACGCATGCCAGTGCCTGCCCCCCAAGGTCGGCATGGTGTGCTGCAAGCAGCATGCTTGTGCAGCACCGGTGTCATCAGCACGCTTAGCACACAGATGACGGCCTGTGCTTGCAATCCCTGCTTGGCCGGAGCCTGCCAGCGTGGTGTGCGCGAGCTAATGCGCCCTGCAGGCGGGGGTGCTTGCACACCGGTGTGCTGACCACGCCTGTGCTCTGCGGGGCAGCCCTGCTCAGCTGGCCCCAGCCGGTCCAACGTGTACAACTTCACGCGGCCCAACTCGACGTTTGCGAGCGGCACGGAGAGCTCGCGGCTGAACGTGCTGCTGCCCAAGGGCACCCTTGACGCGGTGCGCCGGTGGCCCAGCTGCCACCCGCGACTCCTGTGAAACACCGAGCGTGTGCGCCAATGCCCGCGGAGCCTGTGGAACATGGAGCAGCTCAAGCAGATGGTCACACGCTTAACGCACGTGGCAGTGACCTGCAGTTGGGTGAACGACCTTCACCTTGACAAGACAGGACGTGTGGGCGGCCTTCCGCGCAGGTGAACCAGACCATCGTGCCGTACATGGTGGATCCGGACGCCGCGCGATCCGTGGCCATCTGGGCGGACAACACGGGCAGCGACATGCAGTACACCGTGCCTGTGGTGCGCACGCGATCAATCCCGCACGCGCTGCAAGCCTGCGCCAAGGTCGGGGGAATGCCCACCAGCCTCTGATACTCGCAGCACCCCGGAACAGTCAGCATGAGGCTGTTGTTCTGCAAAACCCCAAGCTGCGTGGTGCCACACAGCACTGACGCGCGGGCACAGGCCTAGCGCTCTGTGCCTTGCCTCTCAAAGCTGTGTCTGTGCTCACCCCCTTACTTTCGGCCGTTGGCATGTGCTGCCAGCGCCGACGGTGCTCACGTCCGGCGCGCCAGGCGTGCTGCACGCTGCTGCCGGCATTCCCGGACCTTCCGGAGGAGCGCAGCGCCACGATCGAGGCCAACATCGTGAACCAGAACTTCACGTTTGTCGCGCGGTACATGGCCTCGCAGCGCTTTGCCGGGGTGCGCGGGCGCCCGCCTGCTGCCCCCGCCGCCCGTCACGGCACGTACGCTGGTCATAATAAATGCATGCGCTACAGCGTCTGCCACTCATGCTGGCGGGCGCGCTCTCGTGCTGGCAGTTGCTACACGAACTGTGTAGCGAAAGAGTCGCTACACAGAGTCGCTCGAAAGGGTCGCGCGTTATCGTATCGAGTTGGGTTTGCCCGCTTACAGTCTGAGCTCTGCCGGTTCCTGGTAACGAGCGTGAGGCGGGTCAGGCTGATCCGAGCCTGGGCGTGCAGGAGCGGTACGACCTGCACAGCTACAGGAGCGAGCTGACGGTGATCCAGAACACCACGACCGGCGCGACGGTGCTCGTCTCGCGCGGCGACAGCTACGGCGATGAGCCCAACCCGGGCGCGTGCGAGACGCGCACCTACCCGCCGGACTTCAACTCCACCACGTGCGCCCTTGCGCCATCCCTCAGGCCGAAAAAAGTTGCATGCTCTGCCCCTGCTGTGCCGCCATGCGCACTTCTTACAGCGCTTGCAGTATGATGCAGCACGTGTACTTCCTGGTTGCCTGATGACCTGTAGGTCACAGTGGTACACTGCGTATGCATGGCCTGTGGCGCCACGCATGCCAGCCGCGGCCACTGTCTGACACTTTGTTGCAGCTTCTGCTTGCTCATGCTAAGCACGGGGCAAGGAGCTGGCCCGAAGTCGCACAGTTCCGCAGGCTCGGAGTGGTGTTGCACCCCTGTCAAATAGCCATCTTATGGCCCCATATTTTCTGATTATTTTGTCACGCTCGTCAGGAGGGTAGCACCCCAGCATGCGAGGCGCAAGCTGCTGCAACGCCGCGCACCTGGCAACGCCAGCTCTCCATATATTCTCAGCTGCACCTTTGGATGCACCTTGCCAGGGTGCCTTCAACATGCCCCAGCTGCAGCTTTGAAGGCTGAGTTTTCCGCGCAGGTTCAATGCCAGCAACTACCTGCTCGCCATGGGCGAGTTCCTGCGCGAGGCGAACGCCAGCTACAATGCGCGACGCGTGCCCGGCACCTTCTCGATCAGGTGCACATGCGTTGGAAGATCACAGCGCTTGGTATCGTTGTGAGGGGCCGCAGGACATCCGTACCCGGCTCGGGTCTATGTTAGTGGCATCTGCTCAGCTAGTGTTATGAAGATTCGGTGCACGGGCAAAGGCTCCAGGACTTGATGCAGAGCTTGTTGATGTTGTGCTGTAGAGCCTGACTGGGTGTGCACATGAACCTTGAAAGCATGGTGCCGGATGTCATCTTTGCACAGGGCTGGCACCAGTGTGAGCATGCAGTTTAGCGCTGGTGCATCGGGCGGCATCTGCTGGTGCTCTTGCGTGCGGAGCGCACTGGCACTGACATGCACGCCGCATGCCGCGGTGCAGGGGCATCAAGTGTGAGCAGTGGATTCAGACGCTCCCCATCCCCAACCAGGCCGCATTGTACAACGCGTCGTTCTACTTCCCCGTCCTGGACGTGCGCCAGCTGCCCCTGTGTACTACATGCCTGGCGTGTTTCCTGACATGGGCAGGCCAGACATGGAGCGCTGCGGGTTGGCCAGCACTGCTGGCGAGCTTGGTGGAGACAAAGGAGGGTTGCGCTGCTGAGCATCCGGCAGGCCGTGCAAGTGGTGTGGTCTGCCTGTATGCAGCCAGCAACAGGGCGCTCTTGGAGCTCAGCAACTTGCAGCCAAGGCAGCAGGTCTGGTGGGGGCATGCCTGGTGCGGCCGCGCGGAATAATCAGCGGGCGCGGCACGCAGTGGGCTGTCGCGCGGGAGAACTACCGGCGGCAGCTGAAGCGGATACACATCACTGGGTTCCTGCGGGGAGAGGCCGTGGATCACTACTACGACTGGATCAACATGCGCCCGCGCCACCTGTGGCGCCGCGCGTTTGACCCATGCGCGATTGCGCCCAAGGTGCGGCGGCGAAAGCGCCGCGTCTCCTGTTGCGGCTGTCGCGCATCCAGGGTGTAGAGGATGCTGGCTTTGTGTGCGGAACCCCTTCTGCCTGAAGTGATTGCTTTGAAGTGCAATGGAAGTGAGCCGGCTCTGTTGTCGACCTGTGCTAGGGCACGCTTGCGTTCGGCATCCGTTAGGTTGGCCCAGTCTGGCTGCGCATTCTGAACTTGGCAGTTGTTGTGTGCCCACCAGAATGCTGAAGACGCGGGTGTGGTGCGTCAGGGCGCGGGCTGCAACTGCGACCCCTCCGCCGTCGAGGAGGGCTGGCGCGGCATACTGGCGATGCGCCGGCGGCAGGCGCCCCGGGGCTTCGTCCGCGAGCAGAAGGGCCCATACGCGGTGCTGTCCGTGGCCGGCTTTTTGCTGGGCGCGCTGGTGGCCGCGGGCATCGCCGGCTTGGTGCTGGCCCTGCGGAAGCGCAGGCGCGCCGCAGACTTTCAGCGCCCCTCGGCTCACCCACACCCTGGGCACAGACTCACTGCTTCTGGGGCTCTGCAGCGCAGCCGGCGGTGCAAGTTTGCTTCGCGTTAGAGTTCTGTGTGAGTGCGGTGTGGTGATGCCGCGCCGCGCGAGCGCAGGCGCGCAGCCGGTCGCTCTTGTGCTCGCACAGCGCATGACGCGCGCGGCGGCGGGTGCAGGCGTGGCAACAGCATCAGCGGGCTGGCCAAGGCCGTCAGCAGCAAGCTGAGCGCCGGCAAGCTGGGCAACACCGGGGGCGCCAGCAGGGCCGGCTTCTCGCGCTTCGACGACGGCCAGCACGGCGTGGAGCTGGGCGGCAACGGCGCGGCGCGCTGAGCTCATGTCCAGCGGCAGGAGGCTCTGCCACGGGCGGTCCACTGAAGTTAACATCGTGCTGGGTGCGGTACTGGGTCCTGCTTGGGGCAGGTCTGGCAGTACCAGCTGCACCCGGCTTGCTGTGAACAATTTCAGCGACACGGGCATGGCGTGGCGCGCGGCGCTGCCCTGCTTCGCCCAGCGCAGTTCCGCCCGCATGTCTGTGGAGAGGACCTGCTGGGTGGGCTGGCGAATTTGAGGCTGTGTGGGAAGGCCCCGGCCTGATAAGCATGAGCTTGACATGCTTGTCTGCGGCAGAGAGAGAGAGTTTGGGCCTCGGAATGACGTGAGTTGCTTTGGAGTCCCCTTGGATTCAGCTGCTTGCGATATTGCTCAGTGTTTACTGCAGCAGGGTGCAGGGTGCTGTGTAAAAAATAGCCAGGCACAGGCTGGGGTGTGGCGCAGAACTGAGTCAGCATGGCTGTGTGTGCCAGGCGCATCAGGTGCGCTTGAACCAGGCAAGTCTTGCTCCGTGCTTGTTTGTGCACGATCTCATGGCCGGTTGTATGTATGCGGGCAGTGGCGGCTGCCGACCTCTACAAAGGGCAGTAAAGCGAGTTGGGTACTGCCTGATAACTCTGCAGCGCATGTGCACTGCATGGGTAAGTTTAGGGGATTTGATTGAACAGAAGTCATGAAATGGAAACGGTGACAGTAGCTAGGGCTTCCAGTGTGCAGGCCTTGCCATGGGCTGGCAAGGTTGCCATTGTGGAACGCGCAGGTGTCTAATATGAGTGGCGGCCTCTTGACGGCGGCCCTTCCATGCGGTGTGCATGCTGCTATCGTGGCATGCGGCGCAGGCGCTCTGCCTTGCCTCGACATGGAAGCTTTGCTTCCCTCTTCCCTGTACCTGTCCCTCCTCTGTGTAAGTATTCAAGCAGGTCATGATACGCAGTGAGCAGGGCCTGCTCAGCAGGCATTCTCCACTCGACATGTGGTGCAGCAAGGGGGCACAAGTGCAAAAAGCAGTGGCATGGTCTGAATTCTACCATCAGAATTCTACCGTTACGTGTGAGGCTGCGGGGGTTTGCACCTGCATAAAGCGCTTGCAGCGTGCCTGGCGGGGGTCTCAAGCTAGTCCAGCTTCGGCTTGCCTTCATGCAGTCCACAAGTGTTCCTTAACAAGCCATACTTGCAGATAGCTTCGCTAGCACGCGGCGCGCCCGAGCGGGCTTTGAACGCGCGTGCATCTTGCAATATACTGCCCATAGACAGCCACATTCAAGCAGATGCAACAGAGCGCTGGTTAGCTTGCAACGAGCTGTACTGGTTATCCTGCAGCGGCAAAGAGCCTCACGTGCAGCCCTTGAGGCGCTGCGCATGGCGCAGCGCGAGGCCTGCGTGTCGAGGTGCAGACGCAGTAACACTGTGCTGCTGCTTCAGCGAGATGTGAGGTGTCACTGCCGGTCAGCCAGGCCGAGGAGGCGAGCACAGCGGCACGCAGCAATGCGCGATGCCGCGTCCGCGGTGCTGTGCGTGCTGGCGATGGCAGCCACAGCTGTCGCAAAGCCGACGCAGATGGTGGTGTTCGGCGACTCCCTGGCCGATGACGGCGGCGTGCGCAGCTTCCGCGCTATATCTACGGCAGCGCTGGCAGCCACGTTTGCACAGCCGTACCCCGCCGGCCAGGGCCTGGACGCCGCGGCAGCACTGACAGCCGCGCAGCCCTTTGTGCGCGCCCGCGGTGCCTCTGCTGGCTTCAGGGGTTGAGCATTACATAGCCGCTAGTGCACATCAGCGCACACCTGCACCCTGGCTGTATCTGGGATCTCGAACCTTCGCCAGATTTTGACCACTGCGCAGCCTCATACCCATATGCGCGTCAGTCACAGTATCCGCAGTGGACCGGCCAGGCGCAGATGGGTCTGGCGCCCTTGCAGGTCCAGCCAGGGAAGCCATACGCCAACTACGTATACAGTGCGGCCCCGCGCCTTGCCAGTGTGGCTCTCACGTGTACAGCGCCAGCAACCTGCGCCGTGTGAGCGCGTGGAGGCTCTGACAACTCTGCACACCCTGTGCCGCAGGCAACGGGCCCAACTATGCGATGCAAGTCGCGGCCGCCACCAACCTCACGCTGGTTAACTACGCCATAGGTGGAGCAACGTCTGGGTACGCGTGCATGCCGCCGCGGCCCCCTGCTTGCCTGGTATCACACCGTGCGCCCTTGGCGCAGAACCTGCACAATCTGGCACGTGAACACGGGGAGGCTCTGCCCCGAGCGCACCCTCTTCTGCTGACCGGCTCCTGGCGGCTGCCTTGCAGGCTCTCTGGCAGCCTGGTGTCCTCCACAAACCAGGCGATCCAGGCGCTGCTGAACAAGGCGACCAGCACGCCGCCCTGCTCGACCGCACACGGCTGCTATAACATGACCTTCACCGGCGCGACCATCCCCTCGCTGCTGGACCAGGTGCGCAATGCGGGTGCATGCCGGGCCAGCCGGCAGGCTGAAGCCTTCTCCTCGTTGCCTGTTGCGCTGCTTGACGAAGGGACGTGCGCAAGCGTAGGCCAGCTCCTCCTTGCCTTGGCACTTTTGTGTATGTCCACAACGTGTTTCTGCCACCCACTGTGACTTTGTATGCATGAGTGGGTGGCCATGCATGAGATGTCGGCGGTCGCGAACGAGCGTGTCGGCGAGACGTGGACCCCGAACGGCAGCGCGCTGGCGCAGGTGAACCAGTACCTGAGCGATCAGCCATACATAGACCCGCAGACGCCGCACTTTATTGACATCGGCGGCAACGACATCCTGGCACTGCTGCTGTCGGTGCGCCGCCCGCCGGCCGACCTGGCGTGCCATGGGCGGCCAGCGCGGGCATGCCAGAGGCGTGCTGCCTCCCGCCGAGCTCCGTGGGCTGCTGACATTGGGTCGGCGGCTATGGTTGCACAGTTGTTGCTGCATTAGAGGCTGGGGAGGCGGCACTGGGCCCACAGCGATCACACATCGGCATGGCAGGGTTGTCAGAGCCCAAATGCACCCAACCTTGCGTAGGTCTACATGCAAAAGTGCTCGGAGCTTGCTGATGGAGAGTGCATTACCGCATT
>JAABUH010005066.1_pt1 | contig 10456 bp, 7 predicted proteins | sample 5559121 | NCBI WGS metagenome assembly JAABUH01 (sample SAMN10711871, study PRJNA513364) | rock metagenome | isolation source: Antarctica rocks | place: Antarctica: Victoria Land, Battleship Promontory nord | collected 2015-12-28 | reverse complement strand
CAGAGGACGGGTCCATGCGCCGGGCTCCTGACGCCCGTGGGAGCCAGCCACGGGCCCCTTCAGCCTGCCACATGCGGCCCGTCACCGCCATCACCGCCCGTTGCACGGTTCACTGTAGCTGTACCGCTATTCTCGGCCTCGCTCGATACCACCCTGGGCGCGCCTTAAATTGTGGAGCCGCGCGCACAGGCGCTACCCCTGTCAACCCTCCAGGCCCTGCTGTCGTAACAGGTCCTGGAGCATCGCCTCGGCGCGCGCCGCGCGCTCCTCAGCCTCGACGCGCGCTCTCTCGGCCTCGACCCGCGCTCTCTCGGCCTCGACCCGCGCGTTGTGCTCAACCGCGAAGTCGCGATATAGCTCATCGGTCAGCGCGATGGGTTTGTTCGTGCGCGGGTCGATGACCCGCAGCCACGTACCGGCGGGGCGCCACTCGGTCTGGCCCATGGCGACCGGCCGCAACTCCGCCCCGAGCGACGGGCTCATGACGCCTCCGCTCGACAAGGCCGGCAACGGTTCCATGCGCCCCCCGCGCGACTCGAACCCCAGGAATGGCGGCTCTGTTTCCTGTTGCGGGTCGTAGATGTAGTACTCTTTGGCGCCCAGCTCCGCATAAAGGGTGCGCTTCCCGCGCGGGGCCTCGCTCAGGTCTTGCGCGCGCGTGCTCGACGAGGTGATCTCGAACACGATGTCGGGGAACTTGCCCTGTACCCACGTCTTCCAGCTAGGCGGCGCGGGGGGCGTCCGATCGAAGATAACGTAGACGTCGGGTGAGATGTTGTCGCGTCCGTTGTACCTGTTGTAGTAGACGAACTGGTTGCCGCCCACGGTCGTCGTCCCCAGGCGTCCTTGCAGATCGAACAGAGTCTGCAGCATCCACTGCAGGTCGACCATCTGGATGGCGTTGGCGGATGTCTCGGCCATCGGCTCACCGTCGCTGTCGGGGAAGGTGGACCAATCGATCTCCGGTGTCGTGCGCGTGACCATCGTATCGTCCTTCGTTCCTGTGGTGGCGCTGTCGCCCGAAAGGATGGATGAGCAGTCGAGTTAGTCGAGTTAGCAATCCGTCCATCATAGCGCCATTCTAGCACGACTCGCCATGTGGCCGCATGGCCGGGCGGACCTGTGCTACAATCGGCGCATGCGACATCCGCCTTACCTGCCGCGCCTGCCGCGCGCAGTCATATTGCTATGCCTGGCGCCACTTGCCGTCCTGTTGGACGGGTGTGGCGCGCCCGTCGCCCCGGCTGCCGTCGTACAGGCGGGCGCGACGGGCGCGGCGGGCGGGCCCACGATACGTCTGGGCGCGGGCGCGCGCGCTGTCGACCTGCTAGTGGAGCCGGACGACGGGTCGCGCGCCCTCACGCGCGCCATCCGCGCGGCCGACCGGTTCGGTGTGGCTGACGATGTACATGCTGACCAACCACACAGTCGTCCACGAGCTCGAGTACGCCCACGCCAGCGGCGTCGACGTGCGCGTGATCCTGGAGCCCCACCCCTATGGCGCGACGGACAACCCCAACCAGCCTGCCTACGACAACCTGATGGCCGCCGACATCCCCGTGCATTGGTCCGGCCCGCGCTTCCGGCTGACACATGAAAAGGGCATGCTGATCGACGGCGCGACGGCCTACATCATGACCACGAATTTCACCCACGCGGCCTTCACGGCCAACCGCGAGTTCGACGTGGTCGACCGTGCCCCCCGCGACGTCGCCACGGTGCGCGACGTCTTCCTGGCCGACTGGCGGGGGCGACCCTATGCCCCGCGCGCGCCGCTCGACGGCGACCTGCCGCTCAGCCCCTCCGACGCGCGCCCCCTGCTGGGGGCGCTGATCCGCTTGGCGCGGCGCGCGATCGACGTCTATGGGGAAGAGCTGCAGGACGCCGGGATGGAGCGCGAGCTGGCGCGGGCGGCGCGCCGTGGGGTGCGTGTGCGCGTCATCCTGCCCGCGCCCGCGCCGGGCGCCCCCGACTACGACGCGGCCGGCGTGCGCGCCGTCACCCTCGCGGGCGGGCGCGTCCGCCGGCTGCCGCGCTCGTACCTCTACATCCACGCCAAGGCTATCGTCGTCGACGGCCGGCGCGCGTTCGTCGGCTCGCAGAACCTCTCCGCGACCTCGCTCGACCAGAACCGCGAACTGGGCGTCATCCTGGCCGACAGCGACGCCATACGGACGCTGGAGGGCACGTTCGAGGTCGACTGGGTGCACACCTGACCTCAGGCGCCGCGACTCGTCGCAGGCTCAATACGCGCACGCGGGAGTGGGGATTGCCTCCCGGGTGTCGCTCCGCGCTAGATCTCCCCGGCCACAATCGCGCGCAGCGTAGCGCAGTCGTACAGCCGCGCCGCTCCGTGGCGGAGCGGCGTTCGCCCCTGCCCTGTTGTCGCGGCCACACGCTCCCGTTCGCGGTAGAGTTGCTCCACGCGGGTAGCCGTCGAGTCGCGCAGCCAGGCCATCCGGCGCTCCTGCGCGCGCCGATTGCCCGCCAGCGCGGCCGGTTTCGTCTTCGCGCTGTGGTGAGGGTGCGCGACGGCGACGGTGCGCGCCGCGTCCTCGCACCACGTGTGCAGGCGCTCCATGGGGATGTCCTGAATGTCGGCGCGGTCGATGCGCTCGACGAGTTCGGCCCGCATGTGCGCCCGATCCCTCTTGCCGACCATCGGCGTGCGCATCGCTTTGGGCGCTACCTTTACAGGTATCCGCCGCACTGCGCCGCGCTCGGCTCCGCGCGGGGCGGCGGTCGTCATAGGTGTGGATGTCGTGGTCATAGTATCTTTCCTCCTCCTTCTCTACGTGTGGATGTGGTAGCGGGCGGCATGATCGCTCACCCGCGGCATGATCGCGCGAACAGGGCCTTGGAGACGGCGGCGCGACACGCATCCCGCGGGCGCCGCCTCGTCAAGGCGTATGCGTTTCACGCGTGGAAGGCGTGCCGCGACCTTCCGCGGCATGGGCAGCTGTGAGGCTGGTGCCCGGTAGGGCGGCCGGCGCGCCCCCCGCCGTAGGAGGTAAGGGCAGGACCTCCTCGTCACGCAGTCGCGCCGCCTCGTCCGCCTCCGTAGGGACCGCGGAGCGAGCCATCCAATCCGCCTCGCGGGAGTTGCCCGTCGGGCGGACGAAGCGGGGGGGCAGATTCAACAAACGGCGAAGCCACTCGCTCATAGCGGCCAACGACGGGCGCCGGCCGCTCGCGCCGTCCGCTCAGAGGCGACGCCGCGCCCTACCCCCTCCGGCTGCCCACTCAATACGCGTCGTGGGGCGTCGGCGCCGCGGACGGTAGTCGCGCTTCCCAGCGGCTTTTTCGGCATCATAGTTCTCCCTCTAACAGGGTACCCCATCCGACCGGCCATTTACGAAAGAGAGAGATGGTACAGGGATACAGGGCATGTGTGACTGATGTTGCGGCGGCCCCAGGCGCGGCGCACGCTCCGCCAGTAGTGCGTCGAACGCCACCGCGTCGAGATCGACGTCCTGCGACAGGAGGGCCAGCGCCGTCGGTGTCGAAGAGGACGATTTGTGAGATTTACGTGAGATGGTGAAAACAGCGGTCAGAGTCTACGTGCACAACTCTCTCTTAAGAACAACGAAGGAGAGGGCAAGCCCTCTCCTTGTGACGTTTAGTAAGTGGAGCTGAGGGGAGTCGAACCCCTGACCTCTTGAGTGCGATTCAAGCGCTCTCCCAACTGAGCTACAGCCCCAAGCTCGCCCTGGCGGTCCCGATCAAACGGCGCGCTCACGGGCACAGGCGTATTGTGCCGCATTCGGCGCTATTTGGCAAGTCCACCGTGTGGTTGTGTGGTTGCGTGGTTGGCGGGGGTCTGGGGGGAAGCCCTCTCCCCGGGTTTCCCCGGAGGCGCGCTAGGCCCTCGCACCCGCGGCCAGGGTCCGGGGGACTAGTCAGCCGTGGGCGGAGGGGACGAGAAGGGGGCGGGAGGGAGCGGAGGGGGCGAGAGGGCAACTTTTCACGAGCCGTGGCTTTGTGTGATATCGGCGCCGTCGGTCGGACGCGCGCCTCGCAGCGTCCACCCGCGCAGTTCATCCCACGCGTGGGTGAGTTGGGCCGGGCTGAAGTAGCAGTGCGCCGGGCCGCTGAAGAGAGCGCTGGCCGGTTTGGGGGCGACGACCTGCTGTACGAGGTTGGCCTCGTTGCCCCGCGCCGCCACGCGCGCCCGGAACAGGGATTCTTGCCCGTAGGGGACAAGCGGGTCGATAGTATTGTGGATCGAGAGCACCCGGGCGCCAAAGCGGCCGGTCGGCGTGTAGTTGGCCTTGACGTAGGCGACGGCCGCGGGCGCGGGCGCGATCCGCTCGACGCCCGCGTTGAGGGCCTTGTCGTTCATCGAGCCCCTGTAGACCTTGCCGACATTGCCGTATCCGTTGCCCCCCGCCGTCTTCTGGTAGTCGGCGAGGCCGTAGGCGTCCCCCAGCAGCGCGGTGATGTAGGAGATCGCGTCGGGGTTGGCGCCGCTGACGCGCGCGATGCCGGCCACGGCGCGGGCATAGGCGGGCCGGGACGGCGCCCCCGCGAACAGCGCGCCGACCGCGCCGACCACCGTGTTCGCGCTTAGGGCCGGATCGGGGAGCGCGGCATGGCCGGCGCCGGGGAGGGCGACGGGCGCGCCGAGGAACCGCGTGTAGTAGTCGTAGATGACGCGGAAATCGGTGAGGTAGCGCAACTCCTCGTACCAGCCCGCCACGACGCCGCAGTAGGACAACAGGCCCGCGTACGCGCGAGGGTGTGTTTCGACCAGCCCGATCGCGATGTCGCCGCCCATCGACTTGCCGAGGAGATAGGTGCGCGACAGGCGGGCGACGCCGCCGACCAGCCGCCGCAGCAACTCGGTGTCTTCCATCCCCGCCCGCACGGCGTAGCCAACCTTGCTGTACGCGGAGTAGCCGTAGGCGAGGCGCTGGGCGAAGGCCGCGGCGAGGACCGCGCCCGTCGCCTCGTCCGGCCGCGGTAGGTCGAGGCCACCTGGCGCGCCGGGTGTCACGTAGCCCTGGGCGAACAAGACGAGCTCGTGGTCCCAGGCGGCCGGGAAACGTAGCAGAAACGCGGCCCCATCGAGCGTCCCGGTCGCCGAGAGCGACCCGTCGGGCGCCCTGGACACGGTCAGGCCGGTTAGGCGCACGCCGCCGGGGGCGAGCGATCGCGCCGCGGCCGCGAACGCGGCGACGGTCAGGCCATCCGTCCCGTTCGCGACACCGGTCCCACCAAGTCCCGCGGGCCGCGACGGCTTCCCTACAGCGCCAAGCAACGATAGGGCAACGCACAGGGCGAGACCGGCGACCGCTCGCGGCGGGCGGCGCATGGATGGCATGGATAGTGGAAACATAGCGATTTCCTCGATCGTGAGAGTAAAGGCCAGGTCCTGAAAGACTATAGAGGATCTTCCAGGGCCTGGCCCCGCTGGTTGTCACGCCGGTGCGACGGCACCGGTTCCCGCTAGCGGACCGTGACGAACGACTGCATCTGCGTGTCCCCCGAGGGAAGGACCCGCGTGACGGCGGCGACGTTGCGGAACGGCGCGATCAGCGGCTCGGCGTCTTGCCGATAGGTCGCGAGGTCCGACGCGCTCACCGCCTTCCGGCTCTGCGCGTAGGCGAGCACCTTGTCGACGAGCGCGAGCAGGCGCGACACATTGGTGTAGCTCACCGATGCGGCGGAGGCGGCGCCGCCGGCGTTGGCCAGCGCCGTCCGGTAGTCGGCATCGACCGAGAGCGGCGCGGACGCCGCGCGCACATCGTCCGGCAGGTCGCTGGAGATGACGAGGAACGTGTGGCCACCGACCTTGCGGAAAGTGTAGCCGATCGAGGGAAGCGCCGCCACGACGTAGCCGTCGCTGCCGTCGGGCAGGGTCGCCTTGGTCAGGAGCGGCGCGCTCGACGAGCCGCCTGCCGCGCGCGTGAGCGATGTGAGGATGTTGTTCACCGACGCCTGCGCCGAGGCCTGGTCGGACACTTCGGTCGCCAGCTCGAGCGAGCCCGGCAGCTGCGGGACCGAGCCGAGCGAACTGCTGTTGCCCGCGACCCCCGCCGCGACGACGGTCGAGATCAGGGGGCTCGTTTCGTCGTTGATATCCACCACGACCTCGCGGCTGACCAAGGGCAGCACATCGCGCGCGATGTCGATGCCGGTCTGCGCCCGCGCCTGAGCCAGGGTGCTGTTGGTGAGCAAGCCCGCCGAACGCAGCAGCTGCGCAACGTTCGCCACCGAGACGTAGCTGATGGCGTTGTTGCCCACCACGCCCACGCCGTTGTTGGGCGTCAGGGAGAGCATGCCGGTACGGGGGGACGCCGACATGATGGTCGAGATGCCGTTCGGCAGGGCGGTGATGCCGACCGCGTAGGCGCGGAGGGCAGAGAGGGTCGCCGCCGTCTGCCCGGCGATACCGGTCGCGCCACCCTGGGAACCGGACGCCTGTACGGAGCGCACGAGGAGGTTACGGCTCACGTAGAACGTGAGGGTGTGCGTGTTCGTGCCTCCGATCTGCGCCGCGGCCTTGCTAAAGTCCGCGTCCGTGAACAGCGACGGGCTATGGAAAGAGGCGGCGTCGATCACGCTCTTCACGCTCGCCACGTCGGCGGCGACCACGCCGTCGCCCGACACGACCGCGCCGTACCCACTGCCGAGGCCGCCGGTGAAGGTGACGCGATAGATCGACGTCCCGCGGTACGACGTGGAGGGCGAGAAGGTGGCCAGGCCCGAGAGAGGGTTCCCACCGTTCATGACGCTGGCGGGCTTCAGCTGCGCGATGACGGCGGCCAAGGGCTGCGCCGAGGGGTTGGTCGGGATCGTGGCGAAGACGGCGACGCGGGCGGGGGCGGCCTGTAGTAGCGTGTTGAACTGGCGCAACGCGTCCGGCCCGATGGAGGCCTCGAGCCGGTTCAGCGCGGCGGCCGTGCCCGGATGCGCCTGGTAGGTCCGCACGAGCGCGGCGAAATTGTCGCCCAGGGTCCCGGCGCGGTTCAGCTCGGCGTAGACATCGGCCGAGGCGGGGGCCAAGAGCACGGGGTCGGCATCGCCGGCATAGCCGCCGCGCAGCCCCGCGGCCAGGATGTTGGTCGGGAAACCGGTAAGAACGAGCGCTATCAACGCGAAAAACACCAACTTACGCTTGAGCATGACGTCTCCTAAGGCATATAGTCGTGGTACAAAAACGTGGCGTCCTAGTGCGGATGCGGCCGCTGCAACAGCCTCCCTTCCCTTATACGTTTATGTCGCTATGTCGCGATCGCGCGGAGATAGCAGCCCTGTCCCCCCCACGATGCGGCGGCCCGCAACCTATGGTATCAAGTTTTGGTCGCGCGCGGACAGGTGATGCCAACGTAATGTATCAATAATGTATCAACCAACGTACGGCTCACAAAAATCGGCGTTCTCAGTCGACGCGTCTATCATTCGGCGCCCGGCGCCCCATACGTGCCGGCCGGCGCCGCGGCGTGCGCGGCCAGGCGCCGGCCGCGGACTTCGAGGGCCACGGCGCCGGCGGCCGCGAGGACCGCCACGACCGCGAAAGCGATCAGCTTGGCGCCCCTGTAGAGTTGCAGGTCGATCAGCCCTAGCAACAGGCACAGGCCGTAGAACAGCAGCACGACGGCGCGACGCGAGAGGCCGAGCTCGAGCAGGCGGTGGTAGATGTGGTGCTTGTCGCCACTGGCGAAAGAACGCCGGCCTATCAGGCGGCGCACGATGGCCCACGCTACGTCAACGATGGGCACGATCAGGATCAGTAGGGCCGTGCCGATGCGCGGGGCGGTGCCGAAAAGAGAGAGCGCGCCGAGCGTGAAGCCGATGAACATAGCCCCCGAATCGCCCATGAAGACGCGCGCCGGCGCCCAGTTGTAGACGAGGAAGCCCAGGATGGCCCCGCACAGCATCAGGGGCAGGATCACGTTCTGGTCCTGGTGCGACGGCGCATAGCGCGTGCCCGCGACGACAACCTCCCACATGCCGAGGAAGAAGGCGGCGATAGCGGTCACGCCGCCTGCCAAACCATCGAGCCCGTCGAGAAAGTTGACGGTGTTCATCATACCGACGATCCAGAAGACCGTGAACAGCACGCCGATGATCGGCAGCACAGGCTGATTGGTCGTGCCCTGCACGGTGATCTTCTGCAACGGGTTGCTGATCGTGCTGATGATCGGGAAGTTCATGCCGAGAGTCAGCAGCACGACGCCGACCTGGCCGAGGAAGTGCGCACGCGGGGGCAGCGTGCGCAGTTCGTCCCAGATGCCGAGCGCCGCGGCCAATCCACAGCCGGCGAGCAACCCGGTCAGCGCCGTATTGGGCGGAGTCCCCTTCGAGGCGTGGAGGTCCTTCCAGACGTGCCAGACGCCCGCCGTGACGAGGAAGGCCACGGCGATGGCGACACCGCCCATCAAGGGGGTTGGCCGCTTGTGGATCTTGTCGCCCACTGGCCGGTCGATCACACCGAGCCGGCGCGCCAGGCGGATGCCGAGCGGCTCCAACAGCACACACAGGGCAAACGCGACGACAAGCCCTATGAGCCCCTCGCCCAGCCCGTTGGGGCCGGCGTGACCCGGCGCACGACCGACGAGAGGCCCATAGTCAAGGGCTGACGGCCAACGGCTTATCAACCCGCGCCGACCTCGTGGTAGGTCACGCCGGCCGGGAAGCGACGGTCGCGCCAAGCGCCGAAGTTGTCGACGATCACGGCGTCCGGCGCCACGTGGCGCTCGATCTCCTCGTGCAGATAGGGCGTGTGAGCCGTCACGAGCACGACGCCGTCGTAGTCCGCGAGGTCCTCGGGGAAAGCGAGCGTTTCGACCCCGGCCAGGTCGCGGATCTCCTCGGGCGTGTAGTAGGGGTCGTGCAGGCGCACCGCGCGCCCCTCGTGGCCCAGTGTGCGCAGCACGCTGAAGGCGGGCGAGAGCTTCTCCATGCGCGCGTCGGGCGTGTAGGCCAAGCCGAGCACGGCGATGCGCCGGCGCCCCTCCAGCAGTCGCGCCAGCGACGTGGTATAGAGGCGCTCGAAATAGCCGGCATTGAACTCGACCGTCTGCTCGATCAGCCCCATGTTACCCACGCCCGCCTCGGCCACGAGGTACTGCGGGGCCAGCGGGATGCAGTGGCCGCCGATGCCGAGCGAGGGATGATAGTAGGGGATGTTCCACTTCGAGGAGGCCAGCGCGAGCACGTGCGCGGTGTCGTAGCGCGGCAGGCCCACGGCCAGGGCATTGGCGAACGAGATGCCGTGGTAGCGCAGCGCGTTCTCGACCACTTTGGTCAGCGCGGCGTGGTGGGCGTCCTTGGCCGGCTTGATCGTCTGGCAGATCAGCGAATAGAACGCGGCCATCAACTCGGTCGCCTCCGGCGCGGTCCCGCCGACCACGCGCGGGAGCGTGCGCAGGGTGTGCTCCTCGCCCGAGAACCAGTCGCGGCGCGGCGCGGCCCCGACGTAGACGTCGCGCCCGAGCGCGAGCCCGCAGGCGGCGATGGTGGGCAGCACGATGTCGTCGAGCCAGGAAGGCACGATAGTGCTCTCGATAATGATCAGGCGCGGCCAGCGACCCGGTCCGCTCTCGCGGATAACCTCGCAGATACGCGGCAGCACGTTCTCCAGCGCCGTCGACGACGGGTCGCGCCCGTGGTCGGTCGGCACGCAGACGAGGTGCAGGCCGATGTTTTGGTCGACCATGTCGCGCCAGTCGGTCGAGGCGCGGATGCGCAGGGGGGCGGTCGCCGTGTCGGGGGTCGCCGCGCGGGGGGCCGGGTGCGTCACGGCGGTGGCCAGGAAACGCCCGGCCTCGATGTCACGCACGCGCGCCTCCGAGAGGTCGTACCCGGCGCAGCGCACCCCCGCCACGGCGAGGTGAAAGAGGGCGCTGGCCCCGATATGGCCACAGCCCCACACGCCCGCGCCGATCTCACCGCTACGTACCGCCGCCAGAAACTCCCGCGTCGCGCTCGCCACCGGCGCCTCCTTGTAGGGGTATATCGCCATACGTCCAACTTTGTAGGGGCGTAGCGCCATACACGCGCTACGCCCATTAACAGTCGGCCCTTACCGGGCCAACGTTCTCATCCTGCATGGTACTGCACCATCCGGTATACCGCTTGCGGGGCATCGGAGGCTCCAGGGCTCGTGAAAAGTCGCCGACGCCCCTCTCGCCCCCTCTCGCCCATGGCTGACTATCCCCCGTACTCTGGCCGCGGGTCCGACGGTGGGGCGCGCCTCCGGGGGAACCCCGGGAGATGCCTCCCCCAGCCCCCCGCCAACGACGAGGCGTAGGGACGGGCGGACGTGGCCCCCCGACATGGCGCGTGCGAGCACGCCTATAGGGTCGGGGGGACCAGTTAGCCAGGGGCGGTGGGGGCCTTTATCTAAGGGTACCTTGATTGCTAGTTGACATTGAGGCAGGCGAGGGCAAGCAGGGACGCATGGACCTTGATCTCCAAGCCCGCGACGGAGCGGACGTGCAGGCGGGCG
>JAABUH010005064.1_pt1 | contig 10458 bp, 14 predicted proteins | sample 5559121 | NCBI WGS metagenome assembly JAABUH01 (sample SAMN10711871, study PRJNA513364) | rock metagenome | isolation source: Antarctica rocks | place: Antarctica: Victoria Land, Battleship Promontory nord | collected 2015-12-28 | reverse complement strand
AGAATCCAAGACCCAAACGTCCGCATGAACGCTTGCAAGGGCGCCCAGTTGAATGCCCGCAAGGAGGAGGTGTTGGATCGAGTCCGTTGCATACGTGTCGTTTGCTTGCGCAACAAAGGCTGTACCCACAGATGCGGTTGCCCTTGCGTCCTCCGTTGTGTGCGCCTTTCCTCCCTGCCTCTTCTTCCCCCTCCTGCCAGGTCTTGGCTCGTCTGCGCCTGCGGGTTTTGGGCAGTCAATGACCCAATGAACAATCGATCCGCAGCGTGCGCAGGGATGCTCCTTGCTGGGCTTCTTCCCAGACTTCCTGAGGTTTGTATACCGCTACGCTCGACATCTTTACGCTCACTCCGCTCAGGTGTTGAAGGCGTGTCTCCAATCAAACGGATCTCCGCCCTCCGCTGCTTCTTCGCAGGCACCGCGCTAGGATGGAGGAGGAACTTGACGGGCTGGGGCAGGCCTCGATATCGCAGGGCGGATCCGGGGAACGGTGAGCAGGTGCGATGAAGGTTGGTGATGATTTCTTCTGTCCGTCGTAGGTGACGGAAGATTGATCGTTGCAAAGCGCTAAAGCCCGATTCAGGTGGGGGCCATCCCCAATTTTCATCCTCAATAGAGGAAGGAGGAGGCCGAATGGTCAGAGCCCAGGATGCAACCCTTCATGGCGGAGGACGTCGACCAACATCAAGACCATATCTTTCTCACCAGCAATGCTGCGCGGAGCATGTTTGACGAAGCGAAAGTAGACTACGAGACCGAGGCCGTCGTACCCAGCGGATAGATACTGCAGCTCTTCGACATGATCACTACCGACGACAGAAATATTGGATGGGACATCACTCGAGATATTGGCTATATAAAGTCAACTTCCGAGAGATCGTACGTGATTCTCCCCTGCGTTGGCTTTCGCGGTCGGTCTCCCGGTGGATCACACCGTGACTCTCCCTTGGGTCGTTTGAATGGGTCACACTCCCTTCGGTAAGGCATATCTCCTTTCATCCTTTCGCATTGCATGATGAAGAACATCGGAGAAATCGTCGTGAGGTGGCTGTCCCTACTTGAACATCGCTGCTTAAAGTGCACAATGGTTAATCCTCAATTTGATGTTTTACATGAACGGCCTTCTAGACCTTCTCGCAATGGGTTCCGTCCTCGCAGGAATCCTGGTGATTACATCGAGCAATCCCGTAATATCAGTGCTTTTTCTAGTAACAGTTTTCGCCCTGGGTAGGATAAGGAGGGTGTGTGGGGTGGGGGAAGCAGCAATTTTAAGTACATTATAATTTGGAGAATATAAGATCAATATACTTTTTGTGTCAAAATCAAATATTGAATTCGTACACAATAGGATAGTTAAGCGACTGTTGACTCTAATCATTAATACGATTCCAAAGATAAGGAGACGACAGGGGGAGTAGACAGCATCTCAGCTCTGCGCCGAGAGGCGGGGGGAAAGGAGGAAGGCTAGGTGAGCGGGTCTGTCTATGGGAAGGTGTGAACCCTGCGGTATCGGTCGTACCCATGGCATGGCTCATGCGACAAGACCCGTTCCTCTGCCTTACAGATGTCGCAACGTGTGGTCAGTGCTAAAGCGAGCTGTTGAAGCCAGGAAACCGAAGGCTAGGGACGGGTGAGAGCTCGTAATCCACTTCGAGGAGAAATGGGAGTTGATTCCACTGAAGGTGGTGCCAGAGGCCTCTTCATCGATTGGCGACCGTGCTAAAAAAATCAGGAAGACAGAGAGGTATGCTCACAAGTCACCAGCAGAGGAAAGCAGCATCATCGCATGACCTGCAAACTGTGTATGGACGATCCAGGAACGGTATATGGGAGATGACAGAGGTGAATGGAATGTGCCACTTCCGATCGGGATCTCGGCGTTAGCGCATCACTTTGGGACACCTCCTAAACATCAAATCCCGTCTGTCTCTCTCTCGTCGCATCACTCGCGTTTCCAAAGAACTGTGAAACAGTCAACGACAGATCGCAAGCTGCCTCCATCACACACACACACACTCGACGAGCATCAATATTCTCACACTCGACCGTTCCTCTCTCCACCTCGCCACCTCCCACCGATCCTCAACGTCTCGGTGTGATAGACGCGTCCCCGTGATGCTGCAAGCCCGGAACGCCGACCGCTTCGGGGTGCTCAAACTCCGGGAATCTGTTGCCCAACGCCTTCCTCACGTACATCCCCTGTATACAGGCGATCCTCTTGCTGTAGCGATCGGGGTCGAGTGTCCAGAGTGACCCATAGCCCGGTCTATCCCCTTGCCCCGCAAAGGACCTTCGTAAACGTCCTCGACCACGACCGATCTTCGACCCGTTCCTTTGTACCTCCCTTTCCTTTCCCTGCCGCCCACCTCTTGATCCAACCCGCCCAGGAATCGAAGATCTCGTCCCGACCCAGGATGGCGTCGTCTTACCCGCAAGAGTTCGTGGACTTTCTCAGTCGTTACGATCTCCCGCCAATATCCTACAACGCCCACAAATCGAGTTCCAGCACGGCGTCGGCCTCTCAGCGGATGATCCTCAATGTACTCTTGAGAAACCAGGCATCCGTCTCAGTCGTACACGATACCGAGCTTCTGGGAAAGATTTACGGTCCGGAAAAGGTCTTCCCACTCCCGAGGCTGCCTTATCTCGGTTCGGATCCGTATACCAACTTGATCGATGGTAGTCTTGTCATGGGCAGGCAGAAATGTTCTCGGCCGGCGGACGGAGAGGCCGGCTTGCAGGAGACGGTCACTACGATGATCACGTACGCTACTCAGCTGCTGGCGACGAAGTCGGGATGTGCCGATGTCATCCCTCGGGTATGGACGCTGACGAGTATCGGTAAGATCAGACCGGATCACGTCTTGCAGACGGAGACAGAGCTTGAGCATCACCAAATCAAAGGTGCGGACCGTCCGGGTCTTACACTGCCAAGCAAGCAGAACGTCAACTGGTGCTGACGTACCCAGCCTCGACGGGCAAGAAAAGGAAGCGAGTTGGGACGAAGATCGCGTTGAGCCTTACCGGCCTGGTGGAGGGTGTGACTTACAGGACCCTGGCCTGCCTGGAGGACAAGACTGATCGCTATACCGGGTCGGAGGGTCTGATATGGCTAAGGGACTCTGTCCAACAAAATCACGTCTTCATCGGTCGGAGTACGGTGGGAGACGGGCCGGGAGTTGTGATCGCCTCTGGGGCCGTCGAATCGGCACGGAACAGAGATGTGAGGACGGATCAATCCAGCTGGGTACTGGAACAAGTGAGCGGAGCCTTCCTTGGGTTTGGATCACGGGACTGAGAATCTTATTTCTGCCCATCACTGACGACGTCTTCAGCTCGTCATTCAGCTTGTGTCGCGGAATTGTCCGGTCGGCGTACTGACCAACTGGCGTCATTGGATTTTGGTCCAACTCTCGCGTTTCGACCCCACGTCCGATGTTGGCCTCGGAATCCCGGATCAGGCTTCGGCCCTCGAGACCTCAAGACGGAGCGCACGACCTCGTCGTCTTGCTGGGGTCCCTGTCCAGACGGTCTCTCCCCCTCAACCGGTCAAGCAAGGGGACTGGATCATCAGGGTATCCCCCTTGATCGTACGTGACGGCACGGCGACGGTCGAGGAGCCGTGGCTTCACCCTCTTGGCTTGATCGCCTGTATGACGTTCGCGTGCCAAGCGGGAGCGTCTGATCCCGGTGGGTCTGGCGGCGATCCCACTGCGTCTGGCGGTCCCGGTGGGTCTGGCGGTGACGGGTCTGGCGGTGGCGGATTTGGCGATGACGGCTCTGGCGGAGGTGGCTCTGGCGGAGGTGGCTCTGGCGATAATACGTCTGGCGATGTCGGTCCGTCTGGCCATCCCGCTCCTTCCGACGATCGTGGTGGCTCGAACCTCTCGACCGAAGTGATGTGTAGGGGTATGACGTGTGTGGGTATTGCTCTTTGTGCGCGGCGATTGCGCGCTAAACAATGGTTTCCAGACGAAACGCGAGACGGTCAAGTCCTCCCACCCCAGACGTATAAGACAGAGTGAAACCTCCAATAAGGTCAATCGAGACGCAACAACTCATGTGGGGCCTCCTCTCTTCGATTTAGCGGTCTTTCTTCTGCTTACCATTGCGCCGCAGTCAAACGGGTCAGGCGTCCTGCAAGGCACGTTACGTCGTAAGGTCGTCGAGGTAAGCCGCCTCCAGTTTTATGGCAATTCAGCGGCTGATACCCATGTACACCCAGAATGATGGCGGTCATGTCGGAACGTTACGACCTCCCACGGTGAGCGCCCCCCTCCCCCTCTGCCGATGACACGGTTGAGAGCGTGACTGAGGGGTCATTGTAATCTTTCTTCACCTCACTGTAACCCGCTCCAGACCACGAAGCCGAAGAACGCTGTTCGCGCCAACGGCAGAGCACGGAACGGTACAAGTCTTGTATACGACGCCTTCGACCTATCCCTCCTTCGCGCCGCCAGATTCATTCACCTCTTCAACTCGCCATCACCACCTTTCGAGCGTCCGTCTTTCCCTCTCAAAACCAAAACCACCACATTCACTTTTTCCGACAAGATGATTCGAAAGCTACCGACTTTCACACCCGAACGACTCACGATCGATTCGTTCCTTGGTGCTGGATCCATCTGGGATACCTATCTCGCTCACGCCGGAACGAGTCGATTTGTCATCCGACTCACATGTCCCGAATCTTTTCCTACCGATCCCCTCCACGACGAACCGAGCGCCGACGAAGTCCGCGTGAAAGTACCGCGCGAAGTGTCATTGTACACGGGACGATTACGCAAGTTGCAAGGGAAAGTCGTGCCGTATCTTCACGGCGTGGCGGTGTGCAAAGTCACGTTGCATCCCACGGCGGATGAGGGTAACATTTGGATGATGATCATGGAGGATGGTGGACGGGATGTTGGCGGGGGGCAAATCTTGGGATTGAAGTGAGTCGTTGGCGAGGAAAACAGTCTTCCGCTCCACCTTCCGCGACCGCGATTCTCTACCTTGTGTCATCACCGGGTCTCGATGTCGTCTTTTCGGTTTCCGATTCATCGAGCTGATGCGCGCTTAGATCTGCCATCTGCAGTCATTACGCCCAACTTCACAAAGCAGGCGTCTTACACGACGATGTGGAACCTCGACATTGGCTATCGAGCGGTCACGGTGACGGTGACGGAGACGAGAGTGACGGATCCGATGTGAACAGCTCGCTCGACCACGACGTGACTGGGAACGCGAACGTTCAGATCCGGCTCATCGACTTCGATCGGTCTCGGACAAAACAGGAGTTTGGCCGAAACGAGAAGCAATGGCGCGAGGCTTGTGTTCTCGAGCGATCGAGAGTGGAGTATCTGCTTCATTGATGGGCGATTCTGCTCCTTGCGTGGGGAAGGTGAAGTGGACATTCATTTGGACTCGGCGAGGTTCGTCAACCGTCTTTTCAAACGTTAGTCGCTATGCGTCAATCACATACGATACGATGCATCTGGGAGCCGTCCGTTCCTGTGGACGAGTTCATACCATTAACGATCGCAGCATATGACCTAAAGATGCGCAAATGACCGGCCAAGCTTCAGAGCACTGGATAGAGGTCCCAGGGACAGACGTTCAGATAATCGTCTCAGTGGGAGTGAGTGGAATGAGACTGTATGTGAGTTTTGGACAGAGCATGGGACCAGATCTTTCCCGGTCGTATCTCGCACTGGCACCCAGTGATCGCTCCATCGTCGGACACCCTCTCGTTTCTGACGATATCCAAACGCGAACTCGTACTTCGACGAGTAGTTGGAGTTCTCTTCGGCTTGGCCAGCCTAACCCTCACGCCACATGTTGTTACTTGGCCATGATCGGTCAGGCGAGTTCGGTCCCCGTCGTGAAAGCGACAGAGAAGAGGTGATGGCCCGGGCGGAGGAGCCAAAGCGTTTCTGTAGGCCGAGCGCAGCGAGATGCGAAGCGGGAATCTTCCTAGACCGGGCTTGTGAAGAATGTTCCCAAACCAAATGTCGTCAGGATCCATCCGACGTTGAATATCGTAGGGGTACACCGGGGTGGAGACGGAGCGGACATACCTGGTGAAGATGGGGTGGATACACCTGGTGACGTTGTGCTGCCTGGCAGTAACCGAAAGGGATCGGTTGTCCCGTATTTAATGCTGGCGCTGCTGGTCGTCACAGAAGGCTGACAACCATAAAGGCCCAAGAATCGATCATGTCACCAGACAGGTGATCCAACCACACGACACACCTTGAACCTGAGCAGCTGACCATCGATGACAACCCCTTTCCTGATCGGAGCCTGTTGGGATGGTATGTTGATTGGCCAGAGAAGGGTAGGATGTGTGTGTGTAAAGGATCAGGAACCATACTGAACGAGCGGCTTGATGGATCCCTCGTCGTACCACCGCGTTCCCACTCGATCCCATCATATGCCCTGTCTACCCGGCAAAACCTGAGCAGTCCTCCCGGGACGGTCAACGGTCAAGCAGGAGATTGTCGTGCCGAACTCAAACTTCTCTTTCGCTCCAACCGTCGTGGAAACCTTTTCTCTCTTTCGGGTTGAAGGGCCGTATCTGAAGGATGAGATCGGGTCGGACGGGTGATGAGTCGATGTCTTGCCTGTACAAAAGGTGATGATGAAAGGAGAAGGTAGACGTACAAGGAGACGGTGCAAGGAAGAGGGAAGGATGAGACTGGGTCAGGTGGAGTGACGAGTCCGGATACAAGTGCTTTCACCAAACGGTCGATCGAGCATCGTCACGACAGGAGGAGGAAGAGGAAATCAACCAGGGTCTACACAAGAGAGGCGACTAGAATTGACCTCAGACCTGACCCGACTGCCAGCACCGACATCCAATAACGACGGCGTGATACCTGCCTGACGAGGCCTGCGGGTCGAAAGCATAAACAAGACATCGGAGAGCTGTGAGCGTCGCAGGCCAACAAACCATGCTGTTGCTGTACGAGTACTGTCCTTTACTGACAAGTCGAACGCTTGCGTGACGCACCGATGCCATGAACGTCCGAAGCTCTCCTTTTTTCCTCATCCTGACCCTCCGGATCAAAGGAAGTCGAAAAGGTGATTGACGGATCGCCATCAGCTGGGGGAGATACCTTCTTTGTCCACCAAGCTGATGTCCCAAACCTCCCTTCCCCCTTTCCAGCACGTCACCATGGACCAGACACCTGATGTGACATGCCTCGCCATGACTTCAACACATACTGCATGGGATCCAGAACGCTTCTCTCGGCATTCCCTACGTTCGGATGGCGCGAAGCACCCAGTTGCCTTTGTTTCCCAAAATTTGGCCAGACCCTCGAAGCGGACCGACATCCGCGGACGCGACCACCGAGTTACTTGATCTTCCCCCTTGTCATTCACCTTTGATCTCCCCAATGACGGCTGCTTCTCACCGATTCCCCTCAGGCCCTTCCTTATCGGCTTCAAAGACGGGGTGTAAAAGGTCGAGGTCGATCCGAGCGCGTCGGCCAGTATTGACGCTCTCGTGCTTGGATGTTTGATTCGGCATTTCTCACAGGGCTTGGCGGGACAGAAAGTCTGAAGGCGAGGCCGAGCGAGAGCCGTGTCCGACGACGCATCGGAGCTCGTTGGCTCGCTATCCCGGCCTAATCGGTCGCCCGGTACCGAAAGCTCATCAGGTCGTCCGAAGCGAGTCTCCCGCCCGATTGGCAACAGTGCGAATGGTATGATGGAGAACGCGGTCAGTTTTGCGCCACTTGATCGCTTGCAAGGAGCAGTGACACGGCTTTTTCTTGGGCACCACCTTGATGTCCACCGACTGCTGGCGCCCACGTCAGAATCTGAAACGGTCATTGAGACGGGACCGACCGAGGAGACACCACCCTCCACGCTGTTTCAGTCATCTGGACCAGTCAGACCGGGTGTACTGATCAAGGGATGAAAGCCGACAGACTCCCTCGGAGGCCATATCCTCACATACACTTACAGGATGCATCCTCCGGTCGTACCGCGACCGGACGGATCCGAGCGCAGGATGTCTACTGTGAGTCGTCCCCTTGACCGCAGTCAAGACTGAGGGAGAACGAAAACCTATCAACCCTCCCCTCGGCTTCCCCCTTCATAGCGTCGAACACCAACCGAGGGCTGCGCAAACGTGATCGACCAACTTTGGACTCGTGGTCTGAGAGGCCGATCGAGCTCTCCTCACCAAAGACGAGGAGATCGAGCTGGCTGAGTGGAGCGACCATCGCCCCCAGCGCTCTGCCTTTTGGGCAACACATGCGGCCAGCCATGCATACGTTGGAGGATGGCGAGATAGGCTAGTGCGTCATATTCTGAGGATGAATAACCTCAAACGACGCCTCATCAGTCGATGAATTGTCATCTCATTCAACACCTCTTCCAGCTTTCAACAGCTAGCTTCCGAGATCCGGGGACCGTCTCCCTGAACACCATCATCAAGCTTTGCCGGAAGGGATCTGTCGAGGGGTCACAGATCGCTTGATCGAAGACGGTATACCGTGATGAGGACTCCACGTATGAGTGCGTTTTGGTCATGTCCTCTTGGGAACGGGTGAACACGCTTTTTGGATGTTTGACAGACATCTGTGACAGGATCCCAACCTGATAGCCGCTCGAAATGCGCTTATCTGAAGCATGATGGTCAGATGTCCCCAAAGGATGGAACATTTGATGTTAGCTCAATATTTTCAGGGAGAGCTTGAACCACACTGTCAAACGCACAAAACCCCATAATCCCACTGAGATCCCTTGACGACCCCCACTTTCTGCTCAAGATCCGCTCAAAGGACCTCGGTTCCCTCCTTGACAACTTTACATAGTGAACCGCAAAACTCGATGTGATCACCAAAGCTGACCAATCTGGATAGTGAGAATTGGTTGAAAGCCAAGCATGTCACACCTATCTATCATGTCAGCAACGCATGCCATCAAAGTTTGTACAGTGGTACCTATCATTGAGCTGCCGTCTATTCTCAAAGGTCAATCCCTATTGGAACGGACGGCTTGTTGAGCAAGTCAAGCAGCAGAAAATGATGACCATGGCGAACGCAACGAGAAGGCAGAAGCGCGGCGTTCTGACCCGCAGCCATACTTGTGGAATTTTATCCTAAACTACGAGCGGGATTGGGTAAATCCCTTTAAAGCTAACAAATTGGGGGACACTTGGAAGTGGGGGCGTTCACCAGGGGCATAGGCCATGGTCATGGTGTCAGCTTGCAGGTCAGCTCGCAGGATGACCTGCAAGTGACCCTGGCAAAGTACCCCACCATATGTTTGCCAGCATCTTGACTGCAAGGAGCATGTTCAGTTTTAGCAGAACAGAAAGCGGAAGATGTTGCAGGTTGTGAAGCATGTGTCATACTTGTTATCATGGTCTCATAGCCCTCTGCAGCCCAACCGGCAATAGTAGCGGCCAGAAAAATGGTACTGGGGACCCCCCAGTATGGTGGATGGCCAAACATACCCTGGCAGGGCTGGATATTTCAAACGCGGAACGGCACGATTTGTGCCAAATCTGCCCAGAAGGATGTCGCCACAAACAGCTCAAAGCAAGGCTGACAGTCGAGCAATTGTAGCCCTCAGCTTTAGGAGCGGAGAGCCAGTGATTGAGACTTTGAGCTCCTCTTTGGCGGAGAACGAGGTGGAGCGGGTCATGGAGCACATGATTGTCCTGAATGGCAACAGGACCAACATACCGCAAATTGTATGCGAACCTAAGTGACTTGGTTCAGACGCACAATCTCCGACCAGTCATCTACATGCAATTGGACGAAGATGGGCTGATCTTTGTTAGAGTCTACATGTACAACCTCACGTTATGGCCAAGGCTTTGGACACACTAGATGCGTTCCAGCGCAAGATGGCCGCATTGTCACGGTGCTACGTCGACCAGCAGTATGGCCCGACGCTCAGCTCCCGGAATCGGCGACGGTTGACTTGGCTTCTGCGAAGTTAGGCTACCGTCGTTTAGCTTGAATGACTCGAGGACACGCGTGGGTGTAGCCGAGTTAAGTGCCGGTCGAGTAGCGTAGGCTAAACAGTGCGGGGGGTAGATCAAGTACGGCAAAGCTAGGTAACTATATGACTATTGTTGACTTTCAATCTCGTGGGTTAGGAGCTGGAGCATATGGCGGGGATAGAAGAGAATGTGAGAAGGTTGCTGGAATGTTGGAATGCGGGATGGTGTCGATCAATGAGTACGTAGATCACTTCCTCCATCGGATCAAAGCTCACCTTCGCTTCAGCTTCGTGAGCATAGAGAAGATGAATGTCGGATCTGACGGTACTAAGGGCGTCTTCTACCTGAATCAAGCGAGTCCTTTCGGTGGGGTCAAAGCTAATGGACACGGTCGTTTCGGTGAGGCGGCTATTCCGCTTGGATGGTCGAGGCTAACTCCCGTCATAGGCGGAGAAGAAGGACTTCGTTCCTTATGTTCCACCAAAACAGTCATCCGAGATCGCTTCTTC
>JAABUH010005063.1_pt1 | contig 10460 bp, 9 predicted proteins | sample 5559121 | NCBI WGS metagenome assembly JAABUH01 (sample SAMN10711871, study PRJNA513364) | rock metagenome | isolation source: Antarctica rocks | place: Antarctica: Victoria Land, Battleship Promontory nord | collected 2015-12-28 | reverse complement strand
CAAACTTCGTTCTTCTCTTCGAGCCTCGTGCCTCTCCTTTCTAGTTGGAACTCGGTTTGACCCCTGTGAGCCAGTGGCCATTGTTGCACGCGAGAGTGCTATTGTGAAACCAGGGCGTCTGTACGAGCCAACCATCGACGTTCCGGTGTTACTCGTTGTTTGATGTAGAGCCTCGATGTCGGATTCGGAGTCGTCTTCGGTCGAGTTGCCCTCATCAATCGGATTGTCTGGGTCATTGTTGGGCTCATCCTCCATGTCCCTGGCAATGGAGGCTTCGACAAGAGGGGCTGACGATGAGAAGAGAGAGGAACGCCGGCGCGTGTTCTACTGGTATGCGTTAATGTCAGCGATTCCTCATTCTGCTAAAGGATAGAAGACGTTGAGGAGGCAAGCTCCTGGTGGGCCAAAGTCGAGCGCTCCAGGCATGACGCAGGACTCGGCAAGAGAGGATACTTTAATTAGGATTGAGAGTGTGCTTTACCAGACGCCCGGGTTGAATTGGCTTGGGTTTGGGGGAAGTCATCGTTCTGGCTGAGACGCTCCTCCCTTGGGAGCCTTTGCCGATTTCGGTATGGATAAGCTGGTGAAACTATCCATATGCAACGAAGATCGTTTTTGATGCAGCTTTGCTAGATTATTAGGACAGTAGGCTGAAGTCCATTAAGTCAATTGGAGCAGCGACTTATTTCTGTCGCCCCGTTAGTCTCAACTTCTCCAGAGGTTTGTGGAGGGGTAAGTAGTTGGTACCGATAACGGTCTCAGACGGGCGAACTTTCGCGACTGCTTTGTGCTTTGTTGGGCGCTCGTCCACACTGGGTCTAGCTCTAGATCTAGATCTAGGTCAAACTTTTGGAAGCCCTAAACTCCGCCCTGCCCGCTCAAAGTCAACTTCTGAGGGTTCACCAACATTCTCTTCGACTCACAACACACCTCAGAATACTGTGTCCAGTATGGCTATTCGCAAACGGAACGAATATCTAGATGTCGATGTCAGTGGCATTGATGATGATGATGATGAAAATTCGGGTAGCGCCCACGAAGTCGCCGCAGATAGCAGAACAGCAGGCCTGAAATCACCCAGCTCCAAACGGCGGAAGCTCACGACCACTGGCCCTGGATCTGATGGGGGCCCTGCAAATGACTCGGACAACATCCCAAATACTGCCATCTATACCGAACATAATGAAGGCCTCCAGGATGCGCCGGCAACGCCAGACCATGTGCCAAACAGATTATCAACCAACCCACCCTCAACTACAGCAAAGCGGACACTCGTCGCGGGAACCTCTAAGCCCACTCATAAACCAGGCGTAATATACCTCTCTCGCATTCCCCCATTCATGCGCCCCTCGACCGTCAAAACTCTTCTCTCAGTGCACGGACCCATCTCCAAAATCTTCCTAACCCCCGAACCACCAACCACCTACCTACGGCGCAAAAAGGGTGGCGGCAACAAGAAACACAGCTTCATAGACGGATGGGTAGAGTTCACCAAAAAGAAGCATGCTAAACAGTGCGTCGATGCCATCAACGGACAGATCGTCGGAGGCAAGAAGGGAGGATTCTATCGAGACGATGTATGGAATGCGCGATATCTACGAGGTTTTGGCTGGGGTGACTTGATGCAGAGTGTGAGGGCCGAGGAAAGGGAGAGGGAGGAGAGAGTGCGGGTGGGGACGAAGAGGGAGGGAAGGGAGAGGGGCGAGTTTTTGAGGAATCTGGAGAGGAGTAAAGTGGAGGCTACTAGGCGGGAGAAGAAAAGAAAGAGAGACGGACAAGCTGAGGATGGTATTGGGGGACAGGATGAAGGCGGAAAGGAACGAAAAACGCAGGATGACGCTGGAGAAGGCAGGAGGAAACAATTCGAAAGACGGTTCCGACAAAACGAAGTGAAATCGAATGGAAGCAAACAGACCGAACAACCCGACGAGGTCAAGAGAGTATTAAACAAGATATTCTGACCCACAATCCAAAGTCTTATTCAACGACTTCATATTGCAAGCCATGACATAGCTCTCTTCTCACCACACCTTCGGCAACACCATAACCCCCGTCTCCAACTCCCCCTTCACCATCCCCAAAATCTCCCCCGGCAGCCCCCTCCCCAAAGTCCTAACCGCAAGCCAATCCACCAACCCCAACCCCGCCTCAACAAGGCGATTCTCCCACACCTCCAAATCAAGTTGTAGTCTTTCCATTTCGGCTACATAGTCCACATGTGGATTGAAATCGCCATTCAGGTGGAGAAATTGGCTATGAGATCTCGTGCACCTGATCAGCGATTTCGCTTGCCTGACGGCGTGGAAGGCGGTGCGGAAGAAGAGGAAGGATTTTGTGAGTTCGTGATTGGTTGTTGATGGAGAGATTGGGGTTTCTACCAGGGGGTACTCGTGATAACTTTGGGGTTGATTGGCTGGGAATAGCTTTGACATATTTGGTATGGATGTTGTTTGTGCTAATAATCTAGCATTATATGGATATTACCTATCTATTCGTCCACATCTGGGACCGCCGGCATCGTCTACAGGTACTTCGTTTTCGTCGCTAGGGACTTCTGCTGCTAGCCGACCAATGCGTGGCTTAAAGGCCGCTTTAACCATAAGCAGAGCTTGCTCTTCAATCATACCTTGTGAACCATTGATCGTGCCGATTTGTTGCCCCCAAGATACGATGTTCTGACTCCTTTGTGGGCTTCTTCATAATCGACTGAAGAGTGCGTGACAGCGTCCAAAAGTCACTTGAACAGTGCAATATCCCATCCTTGAAAAACATGTCTCACATTTAGGATCTGCTGACTGTTCTAGAATCGAGAATTGCAAAACTTGTGCAGTGAGGAGGGTATTCGCTATGAGAAATATTTAGTAGCGCTGTATCTTTCTCTTTTTAAATGCTGAAGGAGGTATCGACAAAACTGAGCACATGATGAAAGACTATTCAGCTTTGAGAGTCACGCCCCATTGGAAAGTCCATGCCCATTCGGCATAGAGGCAAGCTCTTCCACCCTAAGTCTGTACTGATCCTGCGCTTCCTTCTCCCTTTTCTTCACGAAAGCAACTTCTTCCTGTAAGCTTCCAAGTCTTCTCGGCAGGGCAGCTTCTTCCGCAATCTGTAGGGTTTGCAATGAGTCCAGCTTAATCCTTTCATCTATAAGTGCTTCAGAAGCCTCGACTATTTTATCTCGGAGCATCTTTGCGCGTTTCTGGTAGCCCCCAAGGTGAACGGCAAGCTTTGATTCAAGCTTGTTGCCTTTCTCAGCGTCGCTGAAGATGGTGCTTTGAACCTTTTCGAAGGCCTGGGCGATGGTGTCCCTCTCATCGATCTCGTCTTCTTCATACGCTGCTAGACCGGGGAGGCTTGTGCTGTGCAAAGCTTCCCAGGATGCCTCGAAGTCCTGCTGAATCTTGTCTTTGTCACTTGATGGCAGCTCAAGAGCTATCTCTAGTCGGGCCTTGTCCATCGCTTCATCCTCGAAGAGCTCGAGAGGTCTCGATGACCCTCGGACTATGGCACCGGGTAGCGAGTATCTCAAGGCATCGTTTGCAATTAAAAGCGCGCTTTCTTCGGCTATCATGGCCTGAATCGGGTCGGGATTATTAGCAGACTTGAGAAGAGCATCGATGTCCACAATCGAAGGACGCGGCAAATTCTTTTGCATGACCTGAGTTCGCCGCTTAAACTCTGCTCTCTCAGCGACCTCACGCAGCGCCTGATTTCTACGGTCCCTTTCCGCTGCATCTTCTTCCGAAAGCTCGACGTCACCATCTACCTCTTCTTGCTCCTCAGGGAGCACTAATTCAAAATCCGCCTCCTTAGGTTTTGGCAGTGCTGCAAATCGCGACTTGAGCTTTGACCGCATAGCCTGCTCTCGGAGCTTGATTTCTCTGGGTGTATTCCCAACAAGCTGCGTATCGCCAGGTTCATTTTGATTAATAGTAAAATTGTCACGCGGAGTTCGCATCGGCGTCGCTCCAGGCCCGCCAGGTGTGCGCATTGGTGTCGCTCCCACGCCATTACTCCCTTGATGCATTGGCGTTGCCATCGGATTGGGGGTTGCCACGACATGTTTTCTCGGAGTCACTCCGTCAAACCCGGTAGATCCGCTACCCTCATGTAAAGGCGTGTTTTCGCCCCCTAACAGTGAGGACTGAGTTTCTGTCAAGGCGCGGATGTTGCGAATCTCATTGGCTATGTGATCTTCTTGAGGTGGCGCTCTTGGAGTTCGAATCGGCGTACCTCCGACAATGCCTGTATAATTTCCAATGAAGCCTTTCGTAGCTTCGTTATCACCTTGTCCGGCTAGCCGATGTGCTTGTTCGCCCACCATACCCATCTTCACAATATCTTCGAGCTCAGCCTCCCCAACTTGGGGGGCTGGGAGATTCAGCGCCCTTCTTTTGCTACTTTGTTCAGCTTCTCGTATCTTCTGCATCTGCCCTGCCTTCGCTGCTGCTGCAAATGCTGCTGACGGGCCTGGCTTGTCGCCCTTCTGTTTCTTCCTTTGCATATCCTCATCCTGATCGCCTTTCCGCTTATTGGCTAATTGCTGCTTTCTCGGATCAAAAGATTCTCGTTCTTTCTCGTTCATCTCCTTTTCCTCTTGTGTATCATAGAAGCCAGGCACGGCTTTCTTCTCGAAAGGTATGTCGGCATTGTAGTCCATCTGACCTTTCTTTCGATTAACGATCTTGATGTTGATACCGGCATTCTTGAGCTCCCGGCGCTTTTGTAGTAATGCTAATCTTCGAGACTCCTCAAGCTGGCGCTCTCGAGCCTTTCGCTTGGCCTTCTTTCCTTGAGTATTGGCTAACCGAGCGCGTGCCTCACTAAGCATCTCTTTTTCATCTTCGTCCAGATCGATAGTGTCAGGCCTAGCAGGCTTGGACTCTGGATCTGGATCTAGTTCTCCTGGTCGTAGTCGTCTCACGTCGTCTGCACTGGGAGCCGCCGTCTCTCCTCCAGCCGGTCCGCCCAGACCCAATTCATCGTTCTCCCTTGCCTCGGCTTCATCGAGCAGCTTTTGATATCGTTCTAGGCACTGCGTAGCCGTCCTCCCAACCATAGGTGCGATAGTCCTCCATTGCGTGGGCATCAATTTCGCTAGGTGCAGCAGCTTCTCGTCCTCCTCCTTTGACCACTCTATCTTCCGGATACTCGGGTCTAACCACTCGACCCATCTTGCTTTGCACTGTTTTGGAGTCTTGCGCGCAAGAAGGGACGATACACGTGCCCATTGATTTAGGCCATACTTAGAGACCGAAGCCTTAAGAACCTCATCCTCGATGTTGGTCCAAACACCCCCCTTGACGACAGGCATTTTGGCGAGTCCCCTAGGTATGTGAGAACCAGATAGAAGGCAAAAATGATAGAAGGCAAAGTAGCGCGAAAATGGCCCTGGCTCTTGCTGAATTGTAGAACAGTCGGCGAACTTTAGCGCAACGCGGATTTATGAATCAGCCCTAGGAGGCTATGAATCGCGACGTCACACTTGGGGGTTGTGTTCACTGCAAGTGAAGGTCATTGAGATGTTCACATGTAATCACTTTATCGATCATGCTGAGGAGCTTCTCCTTCTATCATAACCGCTGTGTTGGCGTCACTAGTTCTATTCCTTCTCGACAAAGTCCTAGGGTCCTCAACGCAAGATTCGCATCGACCAAATCCTCAAATTTGAACGACACCACACTAGAAACCAAAGTGTGACGTTTTTGACCTCACCATTAGCTCGAACTAACAGTTCTAGGATGAATGTGAAGACAAGTTAAAATCTATTCCAAAAACGGATACCGTGAAGAAAGAGAAGACTCAAGCTGAATTAGATGAGGAGCTCCGCCAAAAGCTCGAAGGGATCGCTGGAGATGGCGGCGAAGCTGGCATGGAACTAGAAAACGGGCAGCCAGTCTCCATGAAAAGGAGTGTAAAGAACAACATGTTTCGGTATATATGAAGACTTGAGCATGTCGTGAAGGATGAGCCCCAACATTGAAGGCTGCCCATGCATCCCACCCTGTGCCTGATACCCAGGTGATTGGAAATTCCGCTGGCGCCGTCGTCGCTACAGCGAGCACTTCCTCGTGATATTCCATAAGATATTACCAAAAACATAATGGCTTCTCTGTCCACACCACAAGACGCCATCCTCTATCAAAATCCAGCCAAAACTGTTGCTCTTATCGACATTCCACGCTCAATTTCTCTTGCTCAGGGTAGTCCGTCTCATCCGCACACGGCTCAAATTTTCTCGTCACCAGCACTGCGAGCGCCCTTTCCGTCCACAGAGCCTAAGACCGAGAAAGCAAAGCTCAGATTGCTGAAATTGCAGTCTCAAGATGGCTTTGGAACCCAATTTCCTGAAGCTTCATTGCGGCTAGCAATGGAGGAAACATCTGAAGGCTTTGAAGGAAAATGGTGTCTAGAGCGTAAGCTACCTGCTGATTCACCGGTACGACAAGGCAGGAAAAGGAAATATGGAGGTGAAAGGAAACAGATGACCGAGGCAGAATCTGCCAGTTCAGTACACCACATTTGTAGCATCTCGTCCGGAACTCAAAACGTGCCAGGTTCAGCATCAGGAGGCTTCCATGATCCTGTAAACTTGTCTGCCTTGATCGATTCCCCTAATGCGGTTGCTTGCTTCAATGGGCGGTCATTTGCCAACATATTATTTCACAATCCATGTGCTCGTCCCTTGACCTTAAAACAGGCGGTATCCCAGAGTGGATTGTCAAACATGTACATGATACCCTCGCATGCAAGTTTTTTCCTATCGAAGATCAATCAAGAAACAGCCCCGTCCATGAGCATGGCGGCCTTGACTATGTTTTCTACCCCCAGCGCTACTGCCGGCCGTGGACAATTCGATTTCATCCTGCTTGACCCACCGTGGGAGAATCGCTCAGTGAAGAGGGCAGCAAAGTATGCGACCATGCGGGAGTCCGACCCTTTGGAAGTGCTGCAGAGTATGCTCGGTCAGCACATTGCTCCCGATGGGCTTATTGCATGTTGGATCACAAACAAGCCTAGCGTACGAGATACTGCACTCGAGGCCTTTGAAGCATGGGACGTAGATCTCATCGAGGAATGGGCTTGGCTGAAGGTTACGGCGAATGGGGAGCCAGTCACTGCAATCGACGGATTGTGGAGGAAGCCGTATGAGACTTTATTGATCGGTAGAAAGAGAAATCAAGCTGCTGAGATGGTTCGAAGAGAATTGGTGAGAAAAGTCATAGTGGGAGTGCCGGATATTCATTCCAGGAAGCCGAATCTGAAGGCGTTGATCGATTCAATGCTGCCAGAGCCGTATCGGGCATTGGAGATCTTCGCGAGGAATCTGACGGCTGGTTGGTGGGCATGGGGGGATGAAGTGCTCAAGTATGCTACAATACAGTAACGAATACATGTAGCCTCCTACATCTTAGGTCTCGGAGACTCGAAATCCTTGGGGCGAGTGTACAGTGACTGCGAGCATGGAAGCACTCGAAGACTTGGATTCTCGAAATTTGTGAATGATTTCTCAAGATCGTTTAAAGTGTCGGAAGAGAGTGGCTTAAGAGATGAAGAGGGTACTCGCTGATATCATTGGCAAACGGACTTTCGCCCATATCGGCTGATTTTTAACAATTTTCTTCAAGCATGGCATTTACAAAGCTTAGAAGATTCCGCAAAATAGTAGTAGCAGTCCCTTTGATGAAGGTGAGGGCCCCTAGTCCTATACCCTGCTCCTTGTGCGTCTGTTGCACGTAAACTTTTCTATACCTGTCCACAAACCCCAATGTGCCAGATCGATGAATCGAATGTTCTCGATGCATGCCTCAGTCATCCACCATACGACTTTGTGGAACTGAGTCGTATTTCTGATCACTTTTATACCGAGGTTCCTTGGGCTTAGGGAGGCTATCGCAGCATTCGATGAACATGCGTAGGCATACCGAGTAGCTCGGACTTTGATGTAATCGTGAATGGAGCATATCCAGCACCAATTTCAGTCGGTCTGGATCACCTGGTCGAATTTTGTTTTTCTCTCTGAAGGCTTGTTTCGCTCCATTATACAGCCTGTATCGTAGGTCATACACATCAATGTTGTAGCCGCGAGAGTGCATAGAATCAAGGATCACAACAGCGCTGCATAAAGATTCTTTTGTCAGCGTACGCCGGCCAGTCTCTGCTATTTTCACAGGATTTGGCGTAAGTATAGCCCGGTAGACTAATACGTAAGTCTCTTCTGGAACAAGAAAAGACGATTGCATTTTGTCTAAGAGCTTCATGAGCCGGGTCTTCATATAGCCTGGATGGCCAATCATGACGGCGTCGGACACTATGGCTAATCGACATTCCCAATGCTCCGCGCTTGGTGACTCGGGATAGGATCCGTAAAACGATTCGAGGAAGGTAGTAGAGTCATGGTCAAAGAAATCTCTTCCAAGAGCCTTCGTAGCAAAGTGCGGAGGCAAGCTCCTCAGAAAGTTTACGTGAGCTCTCAAGGACTTGAGGCCCTGGTAGGTGCTTTTCCAAGCTTTGTTTGGTGCCTCTTTAGGCCCCCAGCTTCGCTCTGAGGGGGGAGCAGGTTCACGATTGACGTCTTGGGAAGGGCCGATAGTCGGCGGCGAATATCTAGCCATTTGATGAAATCGTCTACTTTGATTGATGTTGATGGTTGGCCGTATCAACGATCTTGGAAAAGCAAGAGATTGAGCGTCAGAATCTGGGCGCTCTATAGGTAGAGGGCTTTGACCGACCTGATCCAGTGGCAACCCATCTTGACCCTTAGCGATTCTGTCTTCCTTTCGCTCATGTCTTCTCAATGTCTTGCCCCACAAATCCTCCAAATCTAGTTCCTCTCGCTTCTCCTGGGTAAGCATCTGGATGACCACCTTAGCCCCTCCAACCTCGCTTCCAAAGCCGACATAGCCTTCTTGTCCATCATAATCCTTGAGAGTGTCTCTTCCATCCTGAATTGAGCCGACATTGACACAAATCCAGCCTGTCCGGATTCCGTCATCTAGATTCCTGGTATCAGACGAGCCAACATTGCTTAAAAGCCTGGCACGACGGGCTTTCCGTCTCAGCTTCAGTTTCAACTCCCCCCTGCCCAGGAGGCCGTCCGCGTAGGGTGATAGCTTATGTGTGACTTTCAGCCATCTGCAAAATCTGTCTGCCGAAACGTGTAGGTGTTTCTCGCTACGCGCAGTCCCTATCACCATCAAAAGATTGGCACCTAGTGCAGGCGGTGGATCAAGACTTCGGAGATCAAAAAGAACGAGATCGTCAAGCCCGAGATCTATCGAGATATGTTCAAGCATCGGTCTGAGAAGTGGCGGGGGGTCAGGAGGTAGCGGAGGCAGCTGTTGTCGCTCCAAGAGCGGATTTGACACCCGCTGAGGAGTCTCAACCTCTAGGTACCATGGAGTCGAGGGGGCAACTTCTTGGAGTCTGTCCTCATGCGAGGGAGACTCGTTCGCATCCAGCGTATCTTGTTTTCTATCGACCATAATGTCCAATGGTTGCTGCTGAAGGACATCCGAGCGCCATGATTGCGAGGTCGCGAAAGATCTCGATTTCACCAAAGCCCTCGTACCAACTCCCGAATATCTCGGTCGAGCAGCTGGTCGAGATGCGAGACCTGACGACGAGATAAATGCCTTCACAAGAGCTAGACGGCAATTCCTGCACCAGGCGGATGGAGCAAGGGTTTTCCCAACAATCATGATATATCAATAGGTTCGTAACCTCAGTTGCCGTTCGCTCCAAGCTTTATTTGCGATTCTCTATGTATTCTACTTTGGCCGACAAGTATCAAGCTTGCGAGGCTGAATATATCCACCAATCACTTGAAGCGATGACTAAGTGTCGCGCTAGTTAAAAGCGAGCTTACGATTTCGTCCGCCAGGATACTCGATAGCGATAGAGTCTGCATGGCCCTAGCCATCCCTCCTCCTTGATTGTCTAATATCCAAGTGGTAAGACTTACATGGATTCCAATGACCAGACCTGGCGTCTGGTAAGGGAATACTACGTGAAGGGGCTCATGAAAGGCGAAGACGAAGACTCAAGATATGAGGCCGCGTAAAATTACAACTCCTATCTAGGGTGGTCGCATAGGTTCTCACATAATAAGAGGGATAATGGCTTCCAAAAGTTCAGTCGCAAGAAATGGCCGCACTTCGGAAGCACATAAATTCTCCCATGGTTATCGGTGTAGCCCTTTGCATTGACGACTATGAAAGCGAAGCGCTTCTTACCGCGAAGACCTGAAATCAATCGAGCAAACACCTAGCAGGCAGGCTCACCACCGTCAGAAGATGCGATCCTTCTGACATTGACAACTCGGCATACCCACAACCGTAGAACAAGATGGTGCCGGAATTCGACTTCATCAGATACCATTATGAAAACTCTCCACGTCCAAATCAGCTGATCAATTCGTATGCAATAGGCCTGCACTTTACAATCGTCAGGCTGACTGC
>JAABUH010005061.1_pt1 | contig 10460 bp, 14 predicted proteins | sample 5559121 | NCBI WGS metagenome assembly JAABUH01 (sample SAMN10711871, study PRJNA513364) | rock metagenome | isolation source: Antarctica rocks | place: Antarctica: Victoria Land, Battleship Promontory nord | collected 2015-12-28 | reverse complement strand
AGATCATGCATGAGGTCGGCGCGGGCATCCATAACCTTATGGTGATGCTCGGACTCGTACATGCTCCGGCCGTCCCGACCCGGCCGCTCGGGGGCGCTCCGCCTGCCCGTGAGGTCCAAGGGCTCCAACTGCGCCATAATCATTACGAACTGGCGAAAGGTAATGAATGGTACTACCAGGATACACGCACGAATAAGTGGATTCCTGACGGGAAGTACACCCCAGGCAAAGGGACGGGCGGCGGCGGCGCCACAAACATCACCCTCAACATGCACCCCGGCGCGTTCGTCGTCCACACGGCGGCGACTGATCCAGAGAGTATCGTCAAGCACGCGGCGCAGCGGTTTGGGGATGAATTGCAGCACCATCTCACCAGCGGCGCCCCGTCGATCTTGGGCCTGTCGCCGGTTCTCAATACGCCCGTCGCCCGCTAACGACCATTTGAATGGCACATAGATAGTATAACAAGGAGAAATAGACAATGGCAAAGGGAACCATCTCTAAGGTGAGTGGAACCGGCCACGGCTTCATTCACCCCACCTCAGCGACCGGGGCCACGCTCGTCGGGCAAGATCTCTTTTTTAATGCCGCACAGGTCGTGAGCCTCGGTGACGATGAGGCTCCCCTGACGATCGGCGATGTGGTCGAGTACACGTACACGGCCCCAGTCAACCGTGGCGTAGGGATCGCGCCGGGGACACCGGTCGCGGTCAAGATCGAGCGCATCGAGTGCGCGCCCCAGGGCGATGAGCGCGGGCGGACGGCCAGTGAGGCGACACGAGCAACCGGCGGTGGACAGGCCGCCGGCCCCAGCGTTGAGAAGCAGCTGCGGTCGAACGACCGATACCGCGCCATCTAAGGGAGGATGTACCATGCCGCGCACCTGCACCGTCTGCATGCACAAAGACCGTGAGGCCATCGACACGGCGCTCGTGGAGGGCGAGGCTGTGCGTCCCGTGGCGTCCCGCTATGTCCCGTTAAGCAAGACGGCGTTGCAGCGGCACAAAGACGAGCACCTCCCTAAAGCGCTCATGCAGGCCCAGGCCGCACAGGAGGTCGCCCACGCCGATACACTGCTCGATCAGGTGCAGGACCTTCACCGGCGTACCTTGAAGATTCTGACGGCGGCTGAGAAGTCGAAGGACGGACGGCTCGCGCTCGGGGCCGTCCGCGAGGCCCGGAGCAACCTGGAACTGCTCGCGAAGCTCACGGGCGAGCTAGATGAGCGCGCGCAGGTCAACATCCTGTTGGCCCCGGAATGGGTCAGTGTGCGGACCATCCTCCTCGCGGCCCTCTTGCCGTACCCCGATGCCCGCCTGGCCGTGGCGACCGCGCTTGGCGCGGTCGAGACTGCGCCGCCGATGATCGTAATGGGGGCGCCCTAATGGCTATCGCGACCGATCTGGCCATGGCCCTCGACCCGGTGCGTCTGGCCGAGCGGGCGGGCATTGTCCCCGACCCGTGGCAGCGTGACGTGCTCCACAGCACGTCTAACCGCATCCTGATGAACGTGAGCCGTCAGGCGGGGAAAAGCACCATCACGAGCGTCCTGGCCGTCCATACGGCCGTCTATCAACCACACAGCCTGGTCCTTCTGTTATCAAAAGCAGAGCGGCAATCGGGGGAGCTTTTCAAGAAGTGCCTTGCTGTCTACCGCGCCTTGGGGCGTCCAGTCCCGGCCGTAAGCGAGAGTGCGTTGCAGATCGAGTTAGAGAACGGCTCTCGCATTGTCTCGTTACCCGGCAAGGAGGACACGATTAGGGGTTACTCCGGCGTGCGCCTGCTCGCGATTGACGAGGCGGCGCGCGTGAGCGATGACTTGTACAAGTCGGTCCGTCCGATGTTAGCCGTGAGCGGTGGCAAGCTCCTGGCGCTCTCGACGCCGTTCGGCAAGCGCGGCTGGTGGTTTGAGGCGTGGACAGGCGATGAGGACTGGCATCGTTTCGAGATCCCGGCGACGATGTGCCCTCGGATTTCGCCGGCGTTCCTGGCCGAGGAGGAGCGCACCCTGGGGCCATTCTGGCACCGCCAAGAGTACGCCTGCCAGTTCAGCGAGACCACCGATCAACTGTTCGCCTACGACGACGTGATGGCGGCCGTCCGCTCCGACGTGCAGCCCCTATTCATGACGGGAGGATAATGTCATGACCACGGATACACCACGTATTTATACCGCGCGCGAGTACCGAGACAATCCACCGCCTGCCCAGCCGCCCGCGTTCGTCGTTGGCGTGGATTTGGGCCAGTCTCAGGATTATACGGCCATCGCTGTCGTCGAGCGGGTCATGACGCTGACCTTGTTGGACAGCGGTGACGTGATGGAAGAGGTGAACTTCCACCTGCGCCACCTGGAACGGCCAGCGCTTGGCACGAAATACACGGATATCGCGACCCGCACGGTCGCCTTACTTGACCAGCCACCACTCACGCGTGACACGCCCCTCGTCGTGGACAAGACCGGCGTGGGCAATGGCGTGTTGGACATGTTCACGGAGAGGGGCGTGCAGCCGGAGGCCGTCACGATCACGGGCGGAGACACCGTGACACACGAGTCGCATCACTACAAAGTGCCCAAGCGCGAGCTAGTATGGAATCTCGTGGCGCTGAACCAGACGCGCAGGCTCAAGTTTGCCGAGGGCCTCTCCCTCGTGCCAGCGCTCATCAACGAGCTTGTCAACTTCAAGGTCAAGATCGACCTAAAGACCGCGCACGATAGTTACGAGGCGTGGCGCGAGAGTATTCACGACGACATGGTATTGGCCGTGGCGCTGGCGTGTTGGTATGCGGAGGTCGAGTTGCCGAAGCACGCGCCGCCGTCCCCTGAGGTCGTGCGGATGCTGCGGGGCATGGGCACGGGTGACTACCAGCCATGGGTCGGCTAATACCCGCCGTACGCGGCCTGTGGGTGCGCCTGGCGCCCTCCTCGTGACTGTCGGTGCTGGCACGAGGGCGAGATAACGATGGAAAGGGATGACCAATGAACGGGCAGGTACGGAACACGAATGAGCGCGGTTTCGCGTTCGTGCGAGGCGAGGACGGCGAGGACTATTTTCTCCATGCCTCACAGCTACAGGGCATGGCCTTCCAGGAACTAAGTCAACACGACATGGTGTCTTTTCAGCCGGCGGAGGGACCAGCGGGTAAAGGTCCGATCGCGACCAACGCCGAGCGCATCAAGCGTGGGGGTAGCTTCATGGATGCGGTACCACGCCCCGCGCCCGAGGAGCCCACGCCGGGTCGGTGGCCGGCAGCGGCAGGGCGTGCGGCGGATGACGAGGACAGCGCGTACGACTGGGATCAGGCGGGGTAGGCGGTAGCGACTGATCCGTGAGGAACGGGGAGAAGGCTCAGGCCCGCTCAGGCTGCACCGCCTTTGCGTGGGTCTCGCAGAGCCGCATGGGCAGGTGGTAAGCCATACCATTCACGCGGCTGATCCATGTCGGCCCGTGCCGATGCGGCCTGATCCACGCCAGTCAACGACCTAATCCGGTCCACCCCGGCTTGATCCGTGGCGTGTGATGACCGCAGTAGCCTGCCACAGGCACGGCACTGGACGCCCGCCTTGTCGATGAGTGGCGTCAGGCCTCCGCACGGTGCACGGCGGTCACGGAGGCAACGCCCGCAGTAGTCACCGTAACCACGCCAGTGATAAGCGTGGTCATCGGTGAGGGGTATCATCTGGTGCATCGTGGTCCTCCCATGTGCGATCTACGGGCTATAGGACCAACGTAGGCGAAGAAACGGCCTGAGACAGTACCCATTCGGGCCAGACCGTGGGGAGTAGACGTTCCCCCTATGTGCCCTGCTCAGAAGGGTCTTCGTCCACTGACCACGGACTCACCTGCACGACGCGGCTATCCGGTTATCCCGCTCGTCGGTCGTGTACACTATGCTCATACGCGTGGGCGGGACGAGGCGGATGATGGTGCAAGAAATGGAACCAGTGCGCATTCCGGCTGTGCCGCCTAAAGGCGTTGACCGCTTTAATGTTCCCCTCTATACCACCACTGAAGCTGCGCGCTACCTTGGCGTCCCCGCGTCTACTTTTGCTACATGGGCGCATGGTTATCGACGACGCCCCCCTGGCCGACCCGAAGTGCTGCAAGGCCCTGTCGTTACCGCTCTAGATCACCGCAGACGTAGCCCATCTATCCCTTTTATAGGACTAGCTGAGGGATTGGTGTTGGCGGCCGTGCGACGCCGTAATGTTTCACTCCAACGGATTAGGCCCGCCTTGCAGGTCCTTGCAGATACTATCGGCGTGGAATATGCGCTTGCATCGCGCGACCTATATCTTTACGGCGCTGAGTTGCTCTACGATTATGCCCGGCGCGAAGGTGACACACCCGAGGGGGAAAGTGCGCGACAACTGACCGTGATCCGTAATGGGCAGCGTGTGTTTGATGACATTGTGTGGGACTTTCTTGAGCGAATTACTTACGGACCAGACAACTACGCTCAAATTATCCGACTGCCACAGTATGATAAAGCTCAGGTTGTTGCTGATCCGACACGCTCGTTCGGTCGGCCTATTTTCAGCCATGGAGGCGCGCGCGTGGACGACGCGTTGCAACTTTTCTGGGCGGGCGAAGATTTGCGGACGGTCGCTGAGGAGTATGGAATGCCAGAAGCCGAACTAGAGGACGCTGTTCGTGTCGCATCCCGTCGGGCTGCCTGATCTCTTCCTTGATAGAAGCCTTGGGCGTAAAACGGTCCCCCAGATCCTTCGCTCACATGGCCTAAGGCTAACGACCCTGTCCGAGCATTACGGGATGCCGCAGGATCAGATGGTCGCGGATGAAACATGGCTCGCCGAGGCTGGCCAACGCGGATGGGCTGTCTTGATGAAAGACAAGAGCATTAGGCGTAATGCTCCTGAACTTACTGCGGTGAAGACATATGAAGTCCGCTGCTTCTGCCTGGCTCGTCAAGATTTATTGTCTCAGGAAATGGCCGAACGCTTTCTGCGCAATCTAGATGCAATGATAAAGGCGTGCCGCGCGCCAGGACCCTTTATCTATGCTGTCCACGAGGACCACTTAACGATGTTGCGCCTCGAAAAGAAGGCAACCCCCACAGGAGGCGCGGACTGGGGCGGCGCTCCTAGCCGTTGACCCGCCCGTCGCGCGGAGAGGCCGCCTATGCCGGTCCGGCGTCCCCAAAGGCCCTTGGACGCGTCGGTCGCGTAGAATGGGGGTGTCGCGTGGAGCTGCGCGGGTATGCGCGGCCACTGGGAGCCCCCTTTTGGACGCCCGCGCCAGCCGTTAAGCCCCGTACCCCTGGCCTTTTCACGCTGTGGCTCTGAGAGCAATGCGATTAAAATAGTGGAGCGACAAGTAGGGTGAGATGCCTCCCGTGGGGTTACGCCTCCTCACCGATGATGCCGTGTGCATCGTCGCTCGCGTTGTCGCTCGCGGCGTCGGTGTCGCCGGTGCCAACGCCGAGGAGGCTGCCGTCATCGACCGCTTCGTCGTCCCCGGCATCGTCGTGCGTCTCCGTGTCGGTCTTGGCGAGGTCGCTGCTGCGGTTTCCGTTACCCTGGTCCGGTGGCGTCTCACGCGGCGTTTCACGCTGCGCCTCATCGGCGCGGCCCTCGACCGGATGCTCCTCGGTACCGCCGGTCCGTTTGCGTAACACGTCCTCTACCTTGTCTGCTGCCGTCTCGCGTGGAGGCGTCGAAGCGCCTCCGGTGGGCTGCTCGTTCATCAGAAGTCCCTTTCTGTCGCGTGTCAACCTCACGGCCGCCTCCGCGCGTGTCATACAGCCGCGCTCAACGAGGCTGTCTATGGTGCGCTCGACCATGCGATCCATGTTTCTCTCCATGTGCGACAAGCCGAACGCACGCGGCTTTCGCTCCTGGTCACGCATGACCCTCTCCTCGTCTATCCCGGTCAACTCTTTGCACGGCGGATGATAGCCACAACCACGGGTGTCAGGAGAATGGTCGCAAGGACGACACCGGCAACGTATACCACAGCATCCCTCCTGACACACTCCAGCGCTAGCTCGTCGTCGCCGTCTGCGCCGCGCGCTTGCCCGCCTGGATACCCGTCGTCGTGGCCGATGTGGCGTGAACGGTGATGCCGGCGAACTCTGGCTGGACGGTCGGGTAGCCCTCGATCAGCAGCTTGTCGGCCGGGTCCGCGGCGAGGGCCTCGGCGACCTTCCGCCACTGCTTCATGCCGACGAGCACCATGTAGTCAGTCTGCGGCGACGGTGGCGCCGGGACGCCTTTCGGCAGACTGGGCGCTTTCTCTGAGCGCATAGCCACGAGCGCGACGTCGCCGCGCTCCACGATCTTGCCCGGTCGTCCGATCACGGTCAGCTTCACGGTCGTCGCCTCCCCTGGTTCACTCATCGCCTCTGTCGCGGCCGCGCCAAAGGTCGCCCAGTCAAAGGGCGTCGCTCCAGCGTCCGTCGCGGGTCCAGCCCCCAGAGTGGTGCGTTGTGTTCCCTGGCTCTGTGGCGTCGGTTGCGACCAGAAAATCTTGCGCGATGCTTTCTTATCGATACCGCTGCGCATGAGGTGAAAGAACACCCCACCCGGCGTGCGTCGCCGGCTGCCATCGGGCAACATCAGGCCGCCCGTGGCTTCAACCTCAAGCGCCTGCACGACAAATGCGCGCACGCGCTCCTCACCCAGGTTGCGCAGAGCCCGCCCGATGAGCCGCTTCGGCTCGACCTCAGTTTCACCGAACTGGGCGGCGATCTCCCCGGCGATAACGTCTATCGTCGCCCTGTCCTGAATTATCATGACCATAGAATCCTCCCGCGCCTATCGTAGCACGCGGGACGCTTCCCCTAAAGAGTGTGCCTGCGATAGTAGTGCCGCAGCGTGCCGGGCGCCACCCCCCCCCTTCTTTCTTCAAGTAGCCGTACCTCGACCACTGCGCCTGACCGTGTATGCTGGTGGCAGGGGTTTGCGCAGCGAAGGTGTAACTACTACAACGAGCCCTCATTTCGACTCGTGATTCCGCTCTTTCTCTGGCAAAGTCTCCTTACCGTACAAATCTGTTCCGATGATGGCGATACCCCAAAACGGGCCGTATCCTCTTGCCGAAGACGCCTGAGGTCGAGGTGCTGGCAAAGGAGTTGCTCAACTATGAGCTTCGCATGACGGAGGATGCGAACGTTAAGGCCGGGACGCACGATGATTTGGTGACCGCACTTGGGCTTGCGACACAGACGGACCCACAGGTGCGCGCGGCCGTCTCGCCGCCGGTGGTGACGCCGCCAAACCCTATCATCGCAGCGACTTTTGAGCGGTACCGCCGCTACAGTTAAACACGGCAGACGTTCGACCGCGACCGCCATCGAGCCAGTGTGCTGCGGTGTGGGACGTGTGCCGCGCACCGTTTGGCTGCCTCGTGTGCCGCGCACCGTCTGGCTGCCTCGTATGCCGCGCCGTGAGGGTGACGACGACGACGATAACACTATACCCGACGGGAAGTAGCAAAGCGCCTAAAGGGCGGCGGGCTTATATAGCAAGCGTGAAAGACCCGACCGCTCCATTGTAATGAAGCGTGCACATCGAAAGAATGTCGCGTCCGATGAGGGCGACGATCCCACTGGCGGCGAGATTGGCCCCCATTGCGCGTGGCACATCGAACTGTAGATAGCCAAGCACACCCAGATGAATAGGATAGATGTTCTGCTGGGTTGTATGCGACGCCGACACCATTGTAGTTACGTCCACCACTGGCAGTCCGAGCTGCTGGGCGACGACATCATCGATACATGTATTGGCCGCGCCTGTATCGATCAATGCCTCACCAGCTACCAACGCCGGCACAGCTATTCCTTGTTGGTTCCATTGATCCACAAGGGACTGAGCCGGGCCAACCGTTACCTGAACGGTCGCGCCTTTCTGGTGCAGTGCATCTTTGGGCGGCATGGCAACGGTCTGTCCGTCGAGCGTTTTATACTCGCCGGTAACTTGTAAATGAAGGATTGGCACGAAGTATCCCCAAACTCAACGCTGGAATATCGACGATAGGCTGTGTTTCCTGCACGCGGCGAACAAGGAAAGATTCACGCCCGAACAAACGTGCTCCCTCCGCTAATGCGTCCTGGTCAGTATCAAATGTCCCGATCATCTCATTGCCCTTGATGAGAATGACGCGGCCGGCAAAACGATCCAGCCATTCGGGTAGATGCTCGTTGTAATAATTGATTTCTCGCTCCAACATGATGTGTACCCCCAGTGCGCCTGCTCAGGCTGCATACAACCTACATGGGCAGTTCCGCATCTTAATCGTAGCCTATTGTACCGCATGACGTACAAAGGGCACTCTAAAACAGTTGGACTGACATGCCCCCCCTCTTCTTCAAGCAAGCCGCGCCCCGGCCGTTGCGCCCGACCGTGTATGCTGCTAGTGGGGCTGTAAGCGTGCTTGCGTAACTCACTACGCAAGGGGGCGCGGGGCGCCCCCTTACTGCGTTCGCCCCGCGCGTCCCGTCTGCACGATTCGAGGGACGGATGGGAGCCCAACCCCCTGAAAAAGAAGGGGTGACGCGGGGCCTGGGAGAGGCGACATGGCAGAGTCTAAGAGCTACGGGGACTTCCGTTTCGAGAAGTTCAGCGTCAAGGAAACGGGCAAGATCGCCGCCCGTGGCAAGCACAATGAGCGGACGCGCGAGACCCCCAACGCGGACCCCGACCAACTGCACGAGAACGTGCGCCTGGCCGGCTCGGGCGACTGGCTCGCCGATGTGCGGGCGCGCGCGGATGAGGCGACCTTCACGCGGTCCAACTCGGTGCTCGCCATCGATCTGGTGTTCTATGTGAGCAAGGGCTTCTTCGACGACAAGCCGCCCGCCCTGGTGGATGAGTGGGCGCGACGCACGATGGACTGGACGGCGCGCACGTTCGGCGGCGAGAAGAACGTCGTCGCGGCGATCCTGCACAAGGACGAGTTGACGCCGCACGTCCAGGCGATGGTGGTCCCGCTCGACGAGAAGGACCGCCTCAACGCCCGCGCGTTCATCGGTCAGCCGCGCCAGATCGTCGCGCTGCACACGAGCTACCACGAGGCCGTGGCGGACCTCGGGCTACAACGCGGCGTGCAGGGCAGCGTGGCGCGGCATACCGAGATTCGCGACTGGTACGTCCGCATGGAGGGTCCGACGCCGGCGCGGGAGGAGGTGCTGCGCGCGGTAGAGGTCGAGCCGCCGCGACGGATCGTGGGCAACCCCGAGCGGTACGCGAGCGAACAGCGCGAACAGATCGTGGACCGGCTCGCGCCCGTGGTGGACGCCGCCCTCGTCAAGGCCACGCACTACGAGCAACAAGCGGCGAAAGCCGAGGCCAACGTCACCGTCTTGCAGGGCCAGGTCCGCGACCTCCAGCGCGAACGGGACACGCTGAGAGAGGACTACAAGGCGCTGGCGGCGCAGGTCCGCGCTATCCCCCTGGAGAGTGTCATCGAGCGCCTGGGCGGCGAACAGGACCGTTACAACCACGCCAAATACCGTCTTGACGGCGAACACATCTCGATTACCGGCGAGCGTTTTTACAACCACGACCGGCAGCAGGGCGGCGGCGGCGCTATCGACCTGGTGATGCATGCAACACGCTACAGCTACCCCGAGGCTGTGGCCTATCTCAGGGACACCCACGGCACGGACGCAGCCATAACAGCCGCGACGTGGCGCGCCGCACGGCAAGCGCACGACGACGCCCGGCACATCGTGGAGCACGCGGAGCGGCCCCCCTTCCGTGCGCCCATTCAGGACGAGGAGCGCTGGCCGCAGGTGCGGGCGTACCTCATCGAAGAGCGCCAGTTGCCGGCCACTCTGGTGGACGACCTGCACACGCGTGGCATGATCTACGCCGACCATCGCGCTAACGCCGTCTTTCTCCGACAGGACGCGGAGAGCCAGGCCACGGGCGCGTCGTTACGAGGCACGGCGCACGGCTCCGACTTCAAGGGGCTCGCCGCGGGGACGCGCCGCGACGAGGGGCACTTCTCGTTCACCGTCGGCACGCCCACGGCCTACAGGGCGACACAGATCTATCTCGCCGAAAGTCCGATCGACGCCCTGAGCCGCGCCGCGCTGGTGATGCGCGAGAGCGCGACTGGCGAGCGCATCTTCATCTCGACGGATGGTCATGGCAGCTTGCCCACAAAGGCCATCGACGCGGGATTGGAACGGCGCGCGGTCGTGCATTGTGGCTTCGACCGCGACCGCGGCGGCGAGACCCTGTGGGAACGTGTCACGGAACGGTACGGCGCGCAGGCGCACGAGACGTACGGCCCCATCGACCGCGACCGTCCCCCGGCCGGCGCGAAAGACTGGAACGTAGCGCTGCAGCAGGCGTATCAGCGGGAGGATGCTCGGACGCCGAGTGCGGAACTAGACCATACGCACGCGCCCAAAGAGGCGCGTGCGCGTGATGATCGGGCGGACGAAAGACGCTGACGCACGGAGAGGGCGCGTGAGGGTAGAAAGAGGGGCCG
>JAABUH010005059.1_pt1 | contig 10461 bp, 10 predicted proteins | sample 5559121 | NCBI WGS metagenome assembly JAABUH01 (sample SAMN10711871, study PRJNA513364) | rock metagenome | isolation source: Antarctica rocks | place: Antarctica: Victoria Land, Battleship Promontory nord | collected 2015-12-28 | reverse complement strand
CACGAGAATGTACCTGAGGACGCCAGCGATCGGAAACAGGATGAGCGAGAACCGAACTTGGCGTCGTCGGCGCGGCCGCTAAGGGCCACGGCAATGGTCCGGCTGATAGCACACCGAATCTGGACCAAAAGACACGCCGCCCCCCCCTAGGGTCCGGCTCGCCCCGCCCAGTCACAGGAGACGGGCGGCGGCACACGGCATCGGATGCGGCCGACCTCGGTCGACTCGTCGAATCCCGGCCGGACTCAGGGAGACTGAACATGAAGATCAACTCTATCGCGGCGGCTTCGGTCGCCATCGCGCTGCTCTCGGGCACCGCGCGCGCTCAGACCCCGGCCATGCCTGCGCCGAATGCGGGCACCATGTCCGACACCGCCAACATGCCGGCCGAGACCAAAGGCTCCATGATGTCCGAAGCCGGCATGAAGGAGGCGAAGCAATTGCTCGAACTTGAAGCCAAAGGAACCGGCCGAAACAGTTATTCGCCCGATAACGCAGTAAAATTCAAGGCAAGCGACAACGTCTATGTGAAGAGCGTGCTCGATATCGACGTCATCAAGGGGGAGGCGAAGGTGACGCTACCGTTATTCAAGGGAGTTTCACCCAAGGGCGAGCCGGTGTACTACATCATCACGGATTCATCGGATTTCGACGTCGCGAAAGCGATGGGGGTCAATTTTGCACCCAAGTTGAAACATGCTGCTGGCACTCCCGGCGCGCAAGTGGTGACGTTCGACGACGGCGTGATCACCTTCAAGGGCGATGTCGACTTCTCGCCCAAGCGCGTGGCCGTAGCGGGTTCAGCGATGCCGTTCCCGCCGGCGGTCGCCAAACCCGGCGCCAATGCGGATCTCGAATGGTCATCGCTCATCGTGATGCCGAGCGGCGTCTTGCTCAACGCCCAGATGGTCCACAACGCGTCGGGCAATCACGACCGGGTGCTGGACATCGATCTCAAGAAGCAGACCGTCACGCTGTCGATCGTCGACGGGTACCAGGGTGGAAAGGAGTATTTCTACCACCTCGTCACGGACACATCGGCCGATCTTCCGGCCGTGATCGAGAAGGGCGTCTATGCCCCGAAGCTCGGGCTGCTTCCCGAAACCGGCAAATCGGAGTCATCCGACAACTCCGCGCTCCTGGGCTTCTCGCCGGTGCTGAACGGGATCACCGATCCGAAGACCGGCGAGGATCAGGGGTTCGCCGACTCGCTCGCCAATGGCGGCATCGATCCCATCAACGTCTTCCCCGTCGGCCCGAATAACGACGATCGGTCGGACGGCAACAATTATTCTCCGATGTGGGACGCCCACGTGAGCATGTGGACCGATGCGGCGATCGCCGCCAAGAAGGTGCGGCGGATCACCTCTTTCGAGGATCTCAAAAGCCTGATCGACGCCGGTTTGGTGACCAGCACCATGATCAACCCGGCAGGTCCTGGCAATCAGTTCGTGTTCGGACTGCGGCCGACCCGCGCGATCATCAATTGCCCGGTCATCGCTCACCCGGTCCTGACCAACTGAACCTCGACACCATCGCGCGACGTGTCAGTGGCCGGTCCTTGGATCGGCCGCTAAGGGCCAGGCACTCGGGAACATCACCGATGCGTGCCGGCTTCGTCATCCAAGTTCACTGCGCCAAGCTCCCGCTCGGCGGCTCCGGGGCTTCGGACGGCCGTGCCTTCTGCTATGCTGCCCCGCCGAGGCTACGGGAGATTCCCGGCGGTGCGGTCCGACGTGGACCACCACGGCGTGGCCGAATGCCGCGCACGCGGCCGATACCGCGCGACCCGCCGATCCGGGCACGATCAGGCCTAAACCGCGAGGACCGCATGAGGAACGCACATCGTCTGGAAGACAGGGTCGCGCTGGTGACCGGCGGCTCGCGCGGCATCGGCCGCGCCGTGGCCGAGCTGTTCGCCCGCGAGGGCGCGACCGTGATGGTCAACCACATCGGCGACGGGCCGGCGGCCGATGAGACGGTCGCGGCCCTGCAGGCCGCCGGTACGGCCGAGGGGCACGGCACGAAGCCGCACGGCGCGGTGGAGGCCGACGTCGCCGATCCCGCCGCCGTGGCGCGCATGTTCGCCGCCGTGGCGGCGCGCTGCGGCACCCTCGACGTCCTCGTCAACAATGCCGGCCTCCAAGTGGAGACCCCCGGGGACGGCTTCGACGACGCGGCCCTGCTGCGGGTCCTCGGGGTCGACCTCGTCGGCCCGGCGTTGTGCGCGCGGGCGGCGCTGAAGCTGTTCCTCGGCCGCCCCGGCGGCGGCTCCGCCGAAGGCGGCTGCATCATCAACACGACGAGCGTGCACGAACTCATCCCCAAGCCCGGCTATGCGGCCTATTCGATGGCCAAGGGCGGCCTCGGCAACCTCACGCGCACGCTGGCGCTCGAATTCGCCGACCGCGGCATCAGGGTCAATGCGGTCGGGCCGGGCGCCGTGGCGACCGACATGAACGCCGCCTGGACCCATGACCCCGCGGCTCGGCGCGGCGTCGAACGGCACATCCCCATGGGCCGGGCTGCCGAGGCGGAGGAGATCGCGCCCGTCTTCGCCTTCCTGGCCTCGGACGAGGCCCGCTACATCACGGGCCAGACCGTCTATGCCTGCGGCGGACTCACGCTGTTCGCCGACTTCCAGCGGAATTGGGCGTCGTAGCGGGGGCTCGGACCCGGCACACTCCGGCCATGATAGATGGAGCGCCGCGGCCGCACCGCGATCCCGGCCAAACCACCTCTGCCGCGGCATTTGAGCAGGTCCGGACATCCCCGACACCGGACTCGAGCCTTGCCGGAAGCCCCAGCGAACCGACGCTCGAGGCTTCCGCATTGCCTTTGCGCCTCGCAACGCGGATCATCGGCCGCGGCCCACGGTCCGTCACGGTCCGCGGAATCGGCGCGGTCCCGCGGCGCCGCCTTCCGAACGCGCCGGAGTGAACCATGGCCGACCCCCAAGCCCCCCAGCCACTTGCGCCAGAGGAGGACCCCGTCGACCGCCTCTTCGAAGGCGTCCGCGAGTTCCGCGACAACGTGTTCCCGGAGCGACGCGAGCAGTTCGAGGAACTCGCCAAGGGGCAGAATCCGCGTATCCTGTTCATCACCTGCGCGGACAGCCGCGTGGTGCCCGAGATGATCACCCAGACCGAGCCCGGCGAGCTCTTCGTGTGCCGCAACATCGGCAACATCGTGCCGGCCTATGGCGAGATGATGGGCGGCGTGTCGGCCGTGGTCGAGTATGCCGTGGTGGCGCTCGGCGTCACCGACATCGTGGTCTGCGGCCATTCCCATTGCGGCGCCATGGCGGGCCTGATCCGCGGCGAGGCGGCGCTGGACAAGATGCCGACCGTCAGGTCGTGGCTGCGCAACGCCCATGCGGCCCGCAGCGTCGTCGAGGTGCTGCACCCAGACCTCACCGGCGACGCCAAGATCCAGGCCCTGGTCGAACAGAACGTGGTGACGCAGATCCAGCACCTCGGCACGCACCCTGCCGTCGCGGCCGGGGTGGCGAGCGGCAAGCTCGAACTGCACGGCTGGGTCTACGACATCGAGACGGGCGGCATCCACCTGCACGACGTGACGCAGGGCAGGATGGTGCCGTTCGAGGAGCAACGCCGCCGCCTGGCCCGCAAGGTCGCGACCTGATGGTGGTGGTCGACCGGTTCCGCGTCACCGACACCTTGCGGGAGGTCTGGCGTCCGCTGGCGGCGCTGTTCCTGCTCGATACGTTGGTCACGGTCGCCTATGTGGGCCTGGGCTGGACCTGGATCACGCCGAGCGGCCTTCCTCTCCCGCTGCTGGGCACCGGTCTCGCGGTCTTCCTCGGCGTCCGCAACAACACCGCCTATGCGCGGTGGTGGGAGGCCCGCACCTTGTGGGGGGCCGTCGTCAACAATTCCCGCTCCTACGCCCGCGCGCTGACCCTTTTGCTGATGCCCGCCGAAGCCGGGGCGCTGCGTCACGCCCTGGTCCGCCATCAGATCGCCTGGGTCCATGCGCTACGGTGCCTCCTGCGCCGCGAGGATGCGGCCGCCGCGGTGGCGCCGTTCCTGCCCGCCGCGACGCTCGACCGCGTCACCTCGGCCGCCAACATGCCTTTCGCGATCCAGCGCGACATGTCCGAGATGCTGGCCGGAGCGCGGCGGGACAAATGGCTCGATGGCATCGAGGCCTCGGCGCTCAACACCACGCTGACGGCCCTCGCCGACGCGCAGGGCGGCCTGGAGCGCATCCGCAACACGCCGATGCCGCAGCAATACGCGTCCTTCAGCCGGGCCTTCGTGACGGCCTACTGCCTTCTGCTGCCGTTCGGCATCGTGCCCGACCTCAACATCCTGACGCCCATCGGCTCTGCCGTGATCGGTTTCGTGTTCCTGGCGCTCGACGAATCCGGGCGGCACCTCGAAGACCCCTTCCTGGACGCCGTCTACGACGTGCCGATGAGCGCCATCGGCCGCACCATCGAGATCGACCTGCTGCAAGCGATCGGCGAGGCGAACCTGCCGCCGCCGCTCCATCCCGTGCTGGGCGTGCTGCGCTGAGACGCTCGAGGTCACGGCCGGCGGCGGCATCCGCTGTTCCCGAACCGCGTGCTCCGAAGTCATCGCCTCGCGGTAACTCGGTGCCCTTGACGAAACGAGTGCGGCGGCCGCAAGAGCCGGGTGGTGGCCCGACCCTCGGCCGCGTCCACCGGATGACGATGTGACCACGGTTCTCGACCGCTACCGGGCCCGCGTGGTGCGCGGCGACCTCCAGTCCGACCCTGCGCAGGAGGCGGTGGCCGGGAAGCTTGAGGCGCTCGCCACGGCGCTGTCGTCAGACGACCCGAAGCCCTCGGGCTGGGCGCGGTTGTTCGGCGGCACGGCCGAGGAGCCGCCCAGGGGCCTCTACATCGTGGGCGACGTCGGGCGTGGCAAGACCATGCTGATGGACCTGTTCCACGAAACCGCGGCCGTCACGCCCAAACGGCGCGTGCATTTCCATGCCTTCATGGCGGATGTCCACGCCCGCATCCACGCCTGGCGCAATGCGCGCAAGCGCGGCGAGGTCAAGGGCGACGATCCGATCGCGCCCGTGGCGGCCGCCATCGCGGCCGAGGCCCGCCTGCTCTGCTTCGACGAATTCTCCGTCACCGACATCGCCGACGCCATGATCCTGGGCCGGCTGTTCACGGCGCTGTTCGCCGACCGGGTGACCGTGGTGGCGACCTCCAACGTCGAGCCCGAGGACCTCTACCGGGACGGGCTCAACCGCACGCTGTTCCTGCCCTTCATCGCGCTGCTCGAACAGCGGATGGAGACCGTGCGGCTCGATGCGGCGCGCGACTTCCGCTATTCGCAGCTGACCGCGGCCGCCACCTGGTTCGCCCCTGCCGACGCCGCGGCCCGTGCCGCGCTCGACCGGGCCTTCAAGGGCCTGACCGGGACCGAGCGGGGCGAGCCCGCCCGCCTGGCGCTGCTGGGCCGCGAGATCGCGATCCCCGAGGCGCTCGGCGATGTCGCCCGGTTTCCCTTCGCGGCACTGTGCGAAGCACCGCTGGGCTCGGTGGATTTCCTGGCCATCGCGCGACATTACGGCACCGTGCTGATCGACGACGTCCGGGTGATGGGGGCCGGCGAGCGCAACGTCGTGAAACGCTTCATCAACTTGGTCGACACGCTCTACGACGAGCAGGTGAAGCTGATCGCCTCGGCGGCCTGCGAGCCGGCAGGCCTCTACGACGCGCCGGACGGCCGCGAACTGTTCGAATTCAGGCGCACGGTGTCGCGGCTCGTCGAGATGCGGTCGGAGCAGTACCTCGCCCTGCCGCACGGCCATGGCCGCCCCTCGGCCGATATGGGCGGTCTGGCCGAGACTTAGGGTCCCCACGGAGATGACCGCTTCGATGATCGACCTTCACGTCTGACACCGACACATGACGTGAAGCGGCGATCTCCGCCGGAGCCCTCGATCGGCCTGCAGCCGGTCAGCCTTCAGGGCGCGGGCTCGGTCGGGGCCGGGGTGGCGGGCGCGGGTTGCGCGGCCGCTGCAGCTTGCGCCGCTTGGGCGTCGATCTGCTTCTGCAGATCGGTTTTCCGAGCCGCCAGACGCTGCAGCGTGGCGCGATCCTCCGCCATCTGACTGGCGAGCCCGGCCAGGTCCTGGTTCTGCGCCGCGGCCCGGCGGCTCGCATCGGCCAGAGCCTGTTCGGCCTGGGCCTGCCGGGCGCGGACCTCAGCGAGAGCGTCGCGCGCGACCGCCACCTGCCGCTCGACATCGGCCCCCTGCGCGACTTCGGCCCGAACCTGCCGCACCTGCCCGTCGAGGCCCGCCAGTTCCGCCGCGCGGGCCGTCACCTGCTGGGCCAGGGCGGAGGCGCTGCGGTCGGCATCCTCGACCTGTTTGCGGGCCGCGACGGCTTCGCCCCGGAGGCGCTCGGCATCGGCGCGGGCGTCCTCGGCGGCCTTTGCGACCGCATCGCGCTCCTGGGTCAGACCGTTGATCGCGTCGCGCAGTTCGGCCGCGCGCCTGTCGAGATCCGCCGCCTCGGCCTTGCGCTTGGTCAGCTGGTCGTCGAACTGCGATACTTGCTGGCGCAACGCCTCGACGCTCTGCTGGGTCGCGGAGGCTTCCGAAGCGAGCCGGTCGCGCTCGGCACCGCTCTCGGCCAGCGCCTTCTCGATCGTGGCCCTGTCCTTGACCGACTGGGCCAGGGCCGCGCGGGCGGCTTCCACCTCGGCGGACGCGGCCTCGCGGCCCCGGTCGGCCTCCGCGGCCGCACCTCGGGCCGTCGCCAGTGCCGCCTCGGCGACGCCTTTCCGGCGATCGAGGTCGGCGACCGTACCGGCGGCGGCCTGCTGGCCCGCGAGGTCGGAGGCGAGACTCGCGGTCCGCTGCTGCAGCCCCGCGATGACGCCGTGCAGACGCGCGACCTCGGTGCCCGACCACCACAGCCCCCAGAGGAACAGGACCCATCCGACGATAGCGAAAGCCAGCGCCATCACGGTGGCGGGCCGTCGCAGCTCGTCCGTCACGGACCCCGCCATGCGATCCTCCCCTCGCAGCCTGCGCGGCGGGCGCCACGATGGAGTCCGCTCCGCCTTCGGAGGAGAAAACCATGAGCCCGCGGCTTTGTCACGCCGCCAAACGAAGCGGCGCGGCGGTAGTGGGTGATATATCAGTCTGAAATTACCAGCGAAAGAAAACATATTTGATCAACGCCGCGACCAACAAGATCACCGCCAGAAGGCCCACAAGCCCGAAGAGCCCCATTCCCCACATCATCCCGCCCATCGTCCCGTCGCCCATCATGCCATGCATCACGCTGCACTCTCCTCTGGGTTTCTGGGCTTATAAGCACCGCGCTTGCTAGCCTTCGGCTCAACCGCTTCCCAAAGCGCCACGATTTGCTGTGTGCGGAGTTTGGCTGAGAGCGCGAGCCGAAGGCAAGTTGCAGAAGCAACAGCTTGCAAAGGCGCAACATGCGGAAAATCTCATGCTGGCCTTGGCCGATCTTGGCATCGTCGCGCTCATCGACGAAGCTACAGGGTACCAGGATGACCGCGCGCGAGACGCGCTGGCAAAAATCTTTTCGACCTTCTTGGCGAGGGAACGCCAGAAGTGGGCCCTGACCTTCCCCCTCGACTTCTACCGAGAGATTTATCGGCTAAGAGGAAGGAAATTCGAGCCTTGGAACACAAAGCGACCGAGCGTGGTGGCGACGTGGACCGATGACTTTGTTTATGATCGTCTAGCTCCAGGGCTTACGGAAGAACTCCGACACAAAAACCCCGTTACTGACACAACCGGCAGGCGATCGCACAAACATCATCAATGGTTCAACCCAGATAAGGGTCACCCAAAACTGAAAGAGCACATAGCGGGCGTTATAGCACTCCTAGAGTCTGTCAGCGTGCATCTGAATCGCAGGGGGCTGGTGCGATTTTTCGAAGTGTGATTCGGTGTGGCTGCCGGTTCAGGAGTGCCACCAAACTCTGGTGGCGAGCGAGCAGGACCGGCCGAAGGTGGCCTGCTTCAGGGACCGGTGGAAAGCTCGTCAGCATCTCATCTCGGCTGATCGACTCGTCTTCTTGGATGAGACCTGGATCAAGACCCAACATGACCCGCCTTCGTGGTTGGTTCATGAGGGGAACGGCACTCGTCGCCAAGGTTCCCCATGGACACTGGAAGACCCTGACCTTTATCGGGGCGTTGCGCCAGGACAAGATCGTGGCGCCCTGCGTTTTCGATGGTCCGATCAACGCGGCGACGTTTACTGCTTGGGTGGAGCAGAGTCTCGTGCCCACCCTGAAGCCCGGCGATGTGGTCGTGCTCGACAATCTCGGCAGCCACAAAGATCCCCGCGCCCGACGCGCCATCCGAGCTGCAGGCGCCCACCTTCTCTTCCTACCTCCTTACAGTCCCGACTTGAACCCGATCGAGATGGTCTTCGCCAAGCTCAAGACGTTGTTCCGAAAAGCCGATACTCGCACCGTCGAGGAGGCATGGCGAAAGGTCGGGACCTTGCTCGACCTCTTCTCCCCCGACGAGTGCGCCGCATACATCAGCCATGCCGGGTATGGTTCTAAAACTGCCTGACAGACTCTAAGAGCCGCTGAAAGTTGGGGCGCGTTTAAGCGGGGCCTTGACCGTGCTTATCCGAAATTTGGAGAGACGATCCCGTTGGCCCTTAATGGCGGCGGCAGTCAATCTACTTAGACCACCGCTTTGTGGCAGCCGCCTTGGCGATCTCCGATCGTCTCTCAGGTGTCATGCTCGCGGCTCGCGCCGGCCCGCCCTTCTTGCCCATGGCGGAGGCGGCCGGGTCCACGCCCCGTTCCTCTGGCATAGGCTCACGATCCTCGACCTGACCGGTCAGGATATCGACCATCAGCTTGCCCAGCTGATTCGTATCGCGGGGCGCTTGGGTTCAGTGGGCACCCGCATATTCCTTCAGCAAAAGATTTAGCTCGTTGATCAAGCTTTTGAGGTGCGTAAGGGTGACTTCGGTCTGAACGCCGGTGGACATGTCTCCGACATGCGACTTGCCAGATTCAATCTGCTTCACTTGGTGGGTCAGGGTAGTGCGTATTTGGATCCACTCTTCGACTAGGTTGCTTACCGTAACCATCGGTCCCTCCCATGCTTCACGTTTAGCATATGGGAGACTCGGGTGCGAGCGGGGTCAAGTGGGCACGATTTCAGACTGACCCACTACCGGCGCGGCGCCTCAGCCCTCGAGTTCGAGCGCCTGTCGGGTCGAAACCGTGGCGCCGTATTCGTTCACGGCCTCGACCACCATGGGGTAGATACCCGGCCCCAGCGGCGGCAGCCTGGCGGTCCAGACATGGGAGGAGGTCTCGGCCTTGACCCAGGGCTTCTTGGTCGCTTCGTTGCGGGCGTAGACGTCCTCGACGAATGGGTCGGGGCGGCCGCGCGGCACCATGGCCACGGGCGCCGCCTCCCCGATCTTCAGGCTGACGGCCGTCTTCGGACCGCCGTCGAAGACGTTGGCCACCACGGTGGCGGCCCGGGCGGCTGCGTGGGACAGGCGAGGCTGCAGCGGCGTGCCGGGCCGCGTGTCGCGCCGCATCTCACCGTGGAACTGGCTCTCGACCGAGACCCGGATCTGCCGGCCCTCGGGCTCCTTGGCGGGCACGAAGCGCGTGGTGTAGCGGTTGCCCTCGACCGACAGGATATGGAAGCCGTTGGGCGTGCCGTCGCGACTGTCCGCCACCGCGACCCCGCGATGGTCGAAGGGCCCGCTCCACCACGACCCCGAAACCGCGGTCAGGATGTGGTGGTGGTGCGGCACCGGCGACACGAACCCCTCGGCCTCGCCGAAATAATGGTGCTCGGTCGTGTGCGTATGGCCCGACAGGCTCAGGGTGTAGCGGCGCCCCGCCAGGATTTTGAAGAGTTCGGCCCGGTCGGTCAGGTTCTCGGAGCTGTTGTCGCTGAGGTAGGTCGCGAGCGGAATGTGCAGCGTCAGCACGATCAGCGTGTCGTCGGGCACATGAGCGAGAAGGTTGCGCACGAAATCGAGCTGCGCCGGGTCGAGCCGCCCCTCGTATTTGCCGGCCCCGTGCGGTTTCGTCCGGTCGGTGCCGAGGTAGTCGACATCGTCCAACATGACGAAGACGGCGTCGGCATAGTGAAACGCATAATAGCTGGGTCCGAACACGCGCTTGAAGGTCTCGCGCGAATGGCGGCGGTCGGGCGCCTCGAAGTTGAGATCGTGATTGCCGCCGATGTTGTACCAGGGCAGGCCGATGGTGCCGACGAGGGCGTTGTAGCGGCCGTAGAGCGACAGGTCGTCGAACATCAGGTCGCCCAGCGTCATGCCGAAGCGGGCCCGCGTGCCGCGCAGCGGGGCCAGCACGTCCTCTCGGATGAAATCGACCTCCACATCCGTCTCGGGCTGCGGATCGGTGAACAACACCACCTCGAAGCTCTTCGGCTCGTCCTGACGACGCAGCGGGA
>JAABUH010005056.1_pt1 | contig 10463 bp, 14 predicted proteins | sample 5559121 | NCBI WGS metagenome assembly JAABUH01 (sample SAMN10711871, study PRJNA513364) | rock metagenome | isolation source: Antarctica rocks | place: Antarctica: Victoria Land, Battleship Promontory nord | collected 2015-12-28 | reverse complement strand
GATACCCGGTTTAAGGTGATCAGACAGCCTTCGGTAGACATTATTGGGATAATCACCAGGCTAAGTCTCCATCAGCCAAGAGCAGCGGGATCGACGCCACCACTCACGTTCACATCCTCCACCCAGGGCCGCGGGAACGGGGTGGTCACAGAATTCGGGCCAAGGACGGAAGGCCACTCGCAGGCAATGCTGGCACAGAGGTCCAAAAGAAATACCGACCAGCTACGGATGAATTCAGCTCAATAATGCTCCCCTCATCCATCTTTCAAAAGGAACGCACAAGGTATGTATTCTCTCGGCCACGTCAATCTGTGATTTGGGACGGTCAAGGTACACTGCGAGCTGCCCACGGCAAAGACGGGGTCCGTACTTGATGGGACATTGTAAGCGCGAGCTATCGATCCTCTCTAGACCACACGAGATGGCGATGCTGCGATCTCAGGATCAGCTATTTAGATGGCTTGGCAGAGCGAGACTTTCCTGACGGCACGACCCTTCATGGACCATCCCTGCGCAAGGGGATCAGGGGCACGATTGGGGGTTCAAACGAGACGCTACTCACTTCAGAGTACCTTCCCATCCCGTACAGCCAAGTAGCTAGCAAGACTGCCGCCCGCACCGCATCCAATAGCTTCTCGTCCCTTCCCGACCGCATTGTCGAGCTCGCGGACCGCTGTTTCCCAGTCATGACTTTCTCGCGCTTGCGCCTTCGGTGCTTCGGAGTATCGACCCGTCACCAAGTACTGTGAGAAGAATCAGTTTGGCTAGAGTCTCTTGCTACGCGTACAATAGCATTGAGCAGACATGGATGGGGGGCGATGAGCTTTTTTCTACCAAGGTGTTTGTCACATGAATCAAGGCTGACCATCCTTGGGATAGAGGCAGTCTTTGGCACGTTTCATGCAGCGGACACAGCTGGGCCTCTCCGCGGTACACCGCTGTGAGGAAAGTAAGGCTCAGTGCGGATCGAAGTGTGAGATCCAGGTTGAGTCGGGGGACGGGCTAATCACTATCTTCCGCCTCCGGCATTCCCAACAAGCATCTCCTCTGTGAACGGGGTATCGCTTAGCTTCGAATCAAGTGAAGTGGGGCCTGTCCTCACCTGGCCAGCGGACCTGGAGAGGATGGCCATGTCAGTCCAATCGAGCACCAAGATCAGCCGTGTTCAGGCATTGCCTTACGTTGACCACCGTTGACCGCTTCATCCGCTCGACTGACCACCTCGGTCTCCGCCCCAGCGGTCTCCGCTCGGCAATTCCTCCGGGTGTGCCCCTGTTGACTTTATCACGAGGCCATGGGAAACCAGCGTTCAGCTGTTCACTAGACAGCGAGTAGCTCTTCGGGCAGAGAATGTGCGCAATCTCCCTTTCCTCCCTCTCGGTCTCCGCTTCTCGGCCGCCAGCGGGGTGTCGTATAAGACAGGATGGTTAGCTCTTTCCTCAAGCACCGAGCACCCGTCGCTCTACGCAATCACTACAGTGAACAAATCCCTCGACAACGACGTCCTGCGCGTATAAACTCTACAGTCGACAGATATGCCTTCACCGATCTGGAAAGTGGCATTCGCCCTCTTCGCATCTATATGGTCACCATCGGCTTTCGGTGACAGCGCGATGATCAGACCTCTCCCCACACCTACCGGTCAGGTCAACGTGTTTACCACAGCCTTTCCCCTGATCGACTATTCTCATGGATCCCTACGCTCCTTCCTTCTCCCCACGCGCCAAGACGACTTATGGTCACCCTCTACCAGCCAGCGACCTGTCCGAATCATACCATCCTGACCGACTACATGCCCTCAGGTACCACTGCAGCATACGATGCACTGCTCGTCTCTATGGGTGTGAGTGTCCCGTACGGTACCTTCTCCTCGTTCAAGCTTCAAACCTGCCCTCGCTTCAGCCTCACAGCTCACTCGTACCCCTTCGTAATCTTCTCCCCCGGCATGGGCGATTCGCGTCTTCTTTACGGTCACCTTTGCCAAATCATCTCAATGTACGGGTTCAGCGTCATATCCATCGATCACCCATACGACGCCAACATTGTGGAATACCCAGACGGGACGATCGTCACGGCCGCGAACATCTCCGGAATCGATGGGTTGGATGAAGATCTCTCCGTCCGAGTCGCCGACGTGAGTTTCGTCCTCGAAATCGTATCGTCTGTCTCGAACCTCTTCGGTCTTCCGCCTTCATCCATCAACATCAACAAAGTCGTCATCTTGGGCCACTCCTTCGGAGGCGCCACTGCTGCCGAAGCGATTCTCTCGGACCCTCCCTTGGCAGGGGGTATCAACATGGACGGATCACTCTTCGGTCAAGCCCTGAACACCGCCGATGAAAAGCCTTTCCTCCTGATTGGTAACGCTCAAAAGAATCAAGCCAACGATCCGAGCTGGGCGGCGTTCTGGAGTGAGCTGACGGGTGCGAAACTCCAACTCCGCATCGATGCCACCGAACACGGCTCCTCCACGGATTATCCTACGCTTGCCAACGCCATTGGTGTCAACCCTGCGAGCGATCCTAAGATTGCGGGGTTAATCGGCTCGATCAATCCGGTGTCAGTGAGAACTATAACTGAGTGTGCAGAATGAGTCCAGCAAGATAACATATACCCTCCCCACGATGACGGACTGACCAGAATTGTTTTTTGAACGCTGCGGACGCTGGGGACACATCCCGTTCAGGCCGTCATTCTCTGAAGAGACCCACTGAAGTTTTCAGTATCGGTCTCGTGGTGTTTGAGGATTCTCTGGTATCTTCGCGTACTGCCAGGACCAGCCATACTCAGCTCGGCAGATCTCAGTCATTGCACAGACTTACACCGGTATAGAAGTCTGCATCGGGACAAGGCGGAGGGATAGTCTGTCGCAGGGTCAGCATACTCCAATCTCACCTAACACTCACGATCTCATCAAGGGGGCTCACACCCCGGCAAACCTGCCACCACTCCCAATGCCAAGTCCCAGAGGACGGCGTGCCAGAGCGTACCTGACGTCCTTGCACGGGCAGAAGGCGTTCTAGCACCATCCTGCGAGTTGGACTGCGAGCGGTCGAATAGATCGATCAATATAGGCGGCAGCTCAGAGTGTCAGTCCAACGTTTTGGGAGGACATGGGGGACTGTTGGCGGGAGGCGATGGGACGACACGCACCCTCTTCAATGTAGCAAAACTCTCCTGCAGCGGGCGCATCTTTAGATCTTCAGGGTGGCCAAGAGCGTCGACAATATCCCCGGGGCGACCGGAGTCGACCTAGATGAGTAAGCTGATAACATTGAAGATATAGCGCCAGGTGTTGACTCGGCAAGATTGAAGAAATCGGATGGGGAGGAAGGAATTGATGTGTCATGGACGGAGACAACTATAATAAAGCCGGAGCGACGCCATCCCCCCGAAGCTGAGGTGTATGTCACGCTAGGATTGACTATTAGCGAGCCTTTAACAGCGAGCCTTTAATAACAGGTTTTGCTGCCTCTAGTGTACCCTGCTTACTTGAAATCATCATCTCGACGCCCATCGAAATCGTCTTCTCGGTAGCTCTGTTTCCCTTTCAGATTTCGATTACTTTGATCATCATTATCGCAGGGGAATGGGAATGCCCGTCAAGAAACCTGACATGCTTCGAGGATGCTGAGTTTCTGTGTTGTAGACGGCTGATGACACCAAGCAAGAACATGTCTTGAAGATATGCGTACGGTCCAACCGATGTCAAAGGTCTAAATGAGAACTTGATAAGCGTTTGGAGTAAGTATTTAATTTATAGGGGCACGAGGGGGCTGATGACGGGAATACCACTCTCTGTTTTGCTTCTCCAGAGGCCCGATTCCGATCTCGTTGGAGTCCAACGGATAGCCATCGTGAGTCACGCCGTAGCTGTCGATAAGATTGGGTATGTCTCAATTCAGGGATGGGACAGCGAACCCCATGGCGCTAACCAATGCTCACGACGAAAGAGATCAACGGGAAGTATGATGGCGTTCAACATGGCTGAGGGTGGTGGGGGCCAAGACGTGCAATAATTTCGACCTTCAAGCGGAGACTCATGAGTGGTACAGGGAGAGCGCTCCAGCAGAACATTACAAGTGTATCCTGTACTGACCCCCTCTTCACACCGCCCCTCAACGCAACCACATCGTCAAAACGATCACTTGACTTCCGTTGGATTGACCCTCCCCACCGTCCAACCCTTCCTGCCCCCAAGCCTGACCGATCCCCTCTCGGGCTTGATGGCGCTCGAAAACTCGGCGCTGAAACCGGAATAGAGGTTATCAAACCCCTCGTCGGGAACAAAACGAACGCAAAACTCGGTGTGATTGTGCTCCTCGAGGGCGGCGACGGTATCCCGAAGTGCTTCGGGAAGAGGTGTGACGAGATCGTTACCATGCCATCTGCCATTCAGCGGGAAAATTGTCAGTGACCTGGGTGCTACTGCGCGGGGTCCCTCACCGTGCTTGATAGCCAAACGCGAGCATAACTCTGGTTTCGCTCGTGTGGTTTGGCATACCCGCGTGCCTATCCAAACAATCAGCCTCTCCCGTCACGCCACAAGCAACGAACAATTCCCCAACCAACAGGAAGAGGCAACTCACCAGAGCCTGATATCCCTCAGGACCAAGCTTCCCTTCTTAATCACCGGATAAACCGGCGGCCGTACCTTCATCCTCGCTTCCAATCTCTCCTTCTTGATCCCAAAGATCCCTTCCCGGATATCATCATACTCGGCGATCCTCGACGTGCCCAGCCATATCTCGGTCGACCCGTTCTCCGGGCTAACATCCACTAGGCTGATGTTGAGAGCCATGTGGAATGGATGACACATGTGATCGAATGAGCAGTCCTGTGCGAGAGCGATTGGTCAGCGAGTGAGTGACCAAGGGGGAAGACGGAGGAGAGACTTTGTGGACATCCTGACGACTGGGAGTGTTGCCGACCAAGGTGTTGGTACGGATGTAACGAATCTGTGGGCGAGGTCCGAGGATGTTGGCCATGATGGCGCCGGCAGGACGATTCGCGTAGATCTGTGGGTACATGTATTCTGCTCTCCCAAAACCGGAAAACAATCAGCCTTGTGACCGCTGTTTTCTCGATCCAGTTTGACCTTTCTCGAAGGGTGGGTTCTGTGAAACATTGCCTCTTGCTCGTCCCTGGCTGATTCAAACAACGAGGCATCAGCTCTCGATCGCAAAACACACCCTCGAACGATGAGCGATGACTTGCTTCCAATGTATCTTGCTCTCGTTCTTCAACAGCTCTTCCGTATCCATCTTCATCCTCTCGTTCAACCGATCGATACATCCGATCTCCACAGCGTTTTCAATCACGACCAAACCATCACGGAAGAAAGCGTCGATCGATTCGAGCATGTTGAGAGGTGTGAGATTGCCAGTCTCCCTCTCTTCATCAGAGAGCTTGACGACGAATGGACCGTCGGGTAGAATGGACATTTTTGTGTTTTGTTTTGGGGAGAGATCATCTGGTTCTGGCCTTTGCTGACGATGACAAAGGATGCCAAACAGACAACTAAGCTCTGGTCAAAGGTGACTATGCCGACTCGGCGACTCGCCCGAGATCCAAGGCTTTATCCGGCGGGTACGGCCTAAAGGAGAGGTCAAATGACTTCCCCGGATAGGACTAGCGGATCACATGGGTCAGGTCTTGTGGAGCCGCTTCTTGCCGAACGAAGCCGCGTCCTCCCGAGCGGCGGGGTCCCTGTTTCCTCCCGGTTGTCACCAACAACCGGCTCACAAAAAACCCCGGCTGTATACATCCCCAGATCTCTCCCTATGATATAATCCTTTGGCCCCCCCGTGCCCCCCCCGCCTCTCTTCCCGCTGTTTGAAAAATTCTCCTATCAGCCCCCATCGCAGTCATGGAGACGAAGCCATCTCTCCAGGAGATCGAGGTCCAAGGGAGCGACGAGAAGAACCTTGATGGTCATCAAGCCGGAGCGATCGTTGACAAGGACCTGTTGGCCGATGCTTTCAAGGCCGAGAATGTTGAACACGAGATGGGCCTCTGGGAGGCTGCCAAGACTCACCCCTTGGCATGCTTCTGGGCCTTCATCATGGCCTTCACGATCGTGAGTATAGTCACCCACCCTCTTCCCACAAACGAGTCCTGACACATCCTCCAAGGTGATGGAGTCTTTCGACATGTTTCTCAACGGAAACTTTGTCGCCCTGCCCGCTTTCAAGAACAAGTATGGTGTCTACGTCGAGGGCTCTGGTTTCACGATTCCGACCCGATGGCAGAGTGCCCTGTTCCAATCTGGTCAATGCGGTGCTTTCGTAGGCGTCTTCGCCGCAGGTCCTGTCACAAACCGTCTGGGCTATCGCTGGACCACCATCTTGGCATTGTTCGCGATGAACGCCACCATCTTCATCTCGTTCTTTGTGAGTTCCGGAAGTTCGGGCCGAGGCTTTGAAGTCCGGGACTGACCCGCTCGACACAGGCCAATTCTCTCTCCGTCTTCGTCGTCGGACAGTTCTTTGAAGGTGAGCCTTGGTGTACCGTAACGCCTGACTGATGCCCCTAACAGGTATCCCCTGGGGATTCTTCATCGCCAACTCTCCCGCCTACGCCAGTGAGATCGTCCCTCTCTCTCTCAGAGGCGCCTGCACGGCAACCCTTCAAATGTGCTGGTCCATTGGGGGTATCATCGTCGCCGCGGCCACTTATAGCCTGAACCAGCGATCCGATCAGTGGGCATACCGAATGTAAGCATGAAATCCAACCTCTGGACGTTTGTAAAATCGTTCGCTGATCGGGTCTGCCAGTCCTCTTGTAAGTCAAATCTCAATCGCACACTCGTTTCAAATAGCTCATTAGACGGAAATCAAGGCTTTACAATGGTTATTCCCGTGAGTTCTCCTATTTGTCCTCTTTTTTTTTGGTTTTTTCTTTCTTTCTCATCGCTGATCTGTGCCTCAGGACCCCTCTGATCGTCCTTGTGTTCTTTGCCCCCGAGTCCCCGTGGTGGCTCATCCGTCGCGGCCGCTCCAAGGAGGCGCTCCGATCCATCGAGCGTCTCAACGGTTCAAGCAGGCAGGAACCACGTGAAGTTCTCGCCATGATCGAGCGCACGGTTGAGATCGAAGCTCAGCGGGGCGGCGCCCCCACCTACCTCGATCTTTTCAAGGGCACCGATCTGAGGCGAACGGCCATCACCTGCCTCGTCTATGCCGGACAGAACTTTGCGGGCAACTTGATTGCCAACCAAGCCACCTTCTTCTTCGAGCGTGAGCAAATCCCTGCCTGGCCTCATCTGGTATGGTGCACTGATGTCCCCTTTGACAGAGGCCGGCATGTCGACTAACTTCTCATTCCAGCTCAGTCTCATCAATTCCTGTCTCGGGTTCATCGCCAACGCGTTGTCTTGGGTGCTCACCGCCTACTTTGGTCGACGTACCATCTACCTCTACGGTACCGCCTTCAACGTCTGTTGTCTTTTCGCTCTCGGTATCGCCGCTTCGGTCAACCAAAACACTTCGTCCAACTACGCCCAAGCCTGCCTCGGTGTCATCATCTCGTTTGTCTTTGCTCTCGCCATGGGTCCCATCTCCTACACCGTCATTTCCGAGACCTCGTCCGTCCGTCTCCGAGCCTTGAGCACGGCGGTGGGTCGAGCGGCTTACTACGTTGCGGAAATCCCGATGATCTATCGTGAGTGATTCCCTTGAGATGACGAGCTGACGTCAGTCGCGTCCAAACTGCTGAACCCGACCGGTTGGAACCTCGCCGGCAAGTGCGGCTACGTCTGGGGCGGGACCGCCGTCGTCTGCCTCGTCATGGCTTACTTCTTCCTGCCCGAGATGAAACACCGCTCTTACCGAGAGCTTGACATCCTCTTCGCCCGCAAGGTCCCGGCCAAGAAGTTCAAGACGACCTTCATCGACATCACCGACAACGAGTAGGTAGGGGGGGGCGGGGTAGAAAGGTGGAAAGGTGTCGAGGATGTTGAGAGGGAGCGCGTCGCCAGGACAGGAAAAGAAAAAGGGTTTCTGATTTTGATAGCGAGGGTCTTGACAGTTTCAAACGAGTGAATTTCCCGATGAATGTATTTGTTCTCTACATTATTATTGTCCTCAGGCGCTCGTTCTTCGCACCGCAGATTGAGCGCAACCCACCAGTCACTCAGCTGGGCCATCACAACCCTCAGCTTCCCCTTTCCTTGTATGCATCTCACTCACGGTATTGGAGCGTTTCAAGAGCTCTGTTACGTCGTCTGAACTCCCACTCCACCTCACCACTCTCTCACTCCTCAGCAGCAACCTCCACTGGACCTGGCCACCTCCTCGTCAACGCCCTCTTCACCCGCCGAGGTCACTGCCATCGTCTCGATCGAAGGCATGACTTGTGCGTCGTGCACTACCTCGATTTCCGAGAGCCTCTCATCCCACCCCTCGCTACTCTCAGTTCACATCATCCTACTCTCCTCGTCCGGCACGATCCGGCACCGCTCAAGCCTACCACCCTCAGAGCTTACCGAGCTCATCGAAGACTCTGGCTTCGAAGCCAAAGTCGTGTCATCGCGACCTGATGCTTCAGCTCTGCCGGCGACTACGCAGCAGATGTGGAAGTCTACCTTCATGATCACAGGCATGACTTGTGCGTCTTGCTCGACGGCTATCGACACCGCTCTTCGTGGTCACGGAGGTGTCGAAGCAGCCTCCATTGATGTGCTCGGCAATAAAGGAGTCATCGTTCACTCCTTCGCGGTCACGACGGACCAGCTCAAAGACATTATCGAAGAACAGGGCTATGGAGCAGAGCCTACATCGAGAGAAGAGATTCCCGACCCGTCCACAAAGAAGCCCAAAACAGAAGACGAAGGAGAGAAGTCTAGAATCGTGACGATCCGTATCCAGGGCGTCTTCTGCAACAACTGCATCACCCAGCTCCACTCCCATCTCGCCGAACTACCTCTCCTATCCTACACACCTATGTCGCTCTCATCACCGGTCACCACGATCGCCTATGTCCCTCAAAAGCCGCTGAATATTCGAAGCATCCTCCAAGGCCTGTCGGATGTGGCACCGGAGCTCGAAGCGGAGGTGGTGAAGAGCCAAAGTTTGTCACAGCGCGGTCAGGAGATCCAAAAGAGGGAGGCGAAACTCTTGGCGATACATCTGGCCGTCGCTGTGCTATTCGCCATTCCTACATTCATCATGTGAGTGAATCAGTTTCAGAGATGGATTTGGCTGAACTTTTAGTGCCATTGTCGGGATGGTGCTCGTCCCGGGCGACAGTGCATTCAAGATGCACCTGATGCAACCCATCCGCGGTGCGGCCAATCTGGGCACAATCATTCTTTGGCCGCTGGCGACCGTCGTTCAATTTGGAGTCGGCAGGTATGTCACGAGCAATCTTTCTGCTCCGGATAGCTGACGATAGCACAGGCTCTTCTATCAACGCACGCTGAACTCTCTATGGCCGTATCTCCGCACGCTCATCCCTCCCTTCCTCCGCCCTAAATCCCTGAGGCGGCTTCCTCCCCGGCCCTACACATGGAGATCGTTCTTCAACTTCGGCAGTATGGATCTCCTAGTCTCCCTGTCGACTTCGGTTGCCTACTTCGCCTCCATCGCCATGCTCATCCTCGACTTCCGGAACGACCCGTCTCGCCCGAGCATTGGGACCTTCTTCGACAGCAGTGTGTTCTTGATTATGTTTATCCTCATGGGACGGACTCTCGAGGCGTACGCAAAATCCAGGACAACCGATGCAGTTTCGGCGTTAGGCTCTCTGAGACCAGACACAGCATTACTAGTCGAGACTGAGAGCCAAATTGCGCCGTCAAGTTCGAACGTGGAGAAAAATGAGTCTCGCTCTTCAGAGGAATCCAATCCAGGCAGCACAGAAGGACGCTCCTTCACCCGATCCGTGCCAGTAGACCACCTCGAGCTCGGTGACCATATCGTTATTGCCCCCGGCGCTCTTCCGCCAACCGACGGGATAATCGTGTCCGGGAGCACCACATTCGATGAGTCCTCCCTTACTGGCGAGTCCAAACCAGTCACCAAGCAGCCAGGCGACGAGATATTCACAGGCACTGTCAATATCACCTCCGCAATCACTGTTCAAGTGACCCGCCTCGCCTCTGACACGATGCTCGAGCGGATCATCTCAGCCGTTTCGGACGCCAACTCACGGAAAGCTCCGATCGAGAAACTCGCGGAGAAGCTCACCGGAGTCTTCGTGCCCATCATCGTATACATCTCACTCGGCGTTCTGGCCGTTTGGCTTAGTATTGCTCTTACTGGTCGCCTCAGCCCAGACATCTATGCAGCAGGAGGAGGCAAAGTCTTTTTCGCAATCGAGTTTGCGATCGCCACCCTCGTCGTAGCTTGCCCGTGCGGCATCGGGCTGGCCGTTCCGTGCGCCAATGCTGTTGGGAACGGGCTAGCCGCCAAGGCGGGCATACTGGCTTCCGGAGGAGGCGAGGCGTTTCTGGCAGCCACCAA
>JAABUH010005053.1_pt1 | contig 10467 bp, 13 predicted proteins | sample 5559121 | NCBI WGS metagenome assembly JAABUH01 (sample SAMN10711871, study PRJNA513364) | rock metagenome | isolation source: Antarctica rocks | place: Antarctica: Victoria Land, Battleship Promontory nord | collected 2015-12-28 | reverse complement strand
ACCAAATCCGGGGTCAGGCCAACGCAGGTTCTCACTCATCTTCGGCTTGGTGCTAATCAGGAAAATCCTTTCTTCACACGACATGACGTCTACAATGTAAAGGATCAACAGAGAAGACAAGCTCTTGACGTTTTAAGTTCTGTTCAGGTCCTTCTTCAAAATCTGGAACGCGAGTTCTGGTTCTGGCAGTACGAAAAGGACGAGCTTGATAGGATCACCAAACTCTTCTTCAGTCGATCAAGCTGCCGTGATATGCTGACACGCAACAGCGAGATACTCATCATGAACTGCATCTACAAGACCAATTGTTACAAAATGTCACTGCTGATTATCATCGAGATCATCGCTCTGAACACCTCCTTCTTCGTTGAATTCTGCTTCATGGCAGCCGAAAAGACAGCGGACTATGTGTGAGTTCTGAAGCAGCTGAAGCTTCTGTATACTGAGCTTGATCTATCTGATTCGGCAGTGATCTTGACTGACTGCGAGCGAGGTCTGATCAACGCTCTGCGAAGTGTTTTTCGCCAGAGTTCACATCTGCTGTGTATTTGGCACATTGACAAGAATGTTCTAGTCAACTGCAGAAAGCATTTTGATACTGAAGAAGTCTGGCAAACATTCTACAAGGCATGACATCTGATCATGTATGCTAAGACCGAGGCGGAGTATCAATTTCAGTGAATCGACCTTCAGGAAATCTACGACACAAGTCATGAACGAGCAATTTTCTATCTAAAGAACGATCTACTGCTGATCTACAAGAAGAAGTTTGTTAAATGCTGAATCGATCGCAAATTACACTTCGACAATCACGCTACTTCTCGTGACGAAGAAAGCAATGCGACTCTGAAGCGTGAGCTTTCATTCTTCATCGACGATCTGAAGAGCGTTGTAGATAGTCTGAAGCTATTGCTTATGAATCAACGTCATGACTACGTTGCGGTCATTCAGATGACGAAGACTAGACTTTCTTTTCGTCTACGAGCTTCGATACTACGCGATCTCGTTGCTCATGTGACTTCATTTGCTTTACACAAGGTCATGAAACAGTACAATTTGATCACGATCATCGAAGAACCTTTGTCACCATGCATCAACGTCTTCATCAGAACCATGAGCTTGTCATGCGCTCATAGAATTCAACGACGCATGTACGATACAGCAGAAGATGAAGTTTTGAAGATAGAAGATATACACCCGCACTGACGCTTTGAAGGCTCAGCTGTGAGTTTGTCGATTGATTCTTCTGAATCTACTTCTGAAGCTACTTCTGAAGCTACTTCTGAAGCTACTCCTGAAGCTACTCCTGAAGCATTCGATGCGGAAATGAACTACGATATTCCTACATTCTCCTTGTCGAACTTGTCAGATCCACTTTTACAAGTTCAAAACCCCACTGTTATTCGACCAAAGGGTAGACCCGTAGGAGCAAGAGAACGACGAGGCGTTAGACGTCAGCAAGAGTTCGAGGGTTCTACACAAAGAGAGTCCTCACAGTATGAACATGTACTGATGGAGGCGGAACAACAAGGGCAAGGGCTACAGCAGGGGGTGACGCAGGGGCGGGGGCGAGGTCGGGGGCGGGGTCGGGGTCGAGGTCTCACACGGGCAAGGGGTAGAGGGCAGCGAGGTGGAGGGCAGCGAGGTGGACGTGCTGCCACACCCCCTTCCATCCAAACGGATGCAGGCCTGTTTGCAGCGTTTCATATGTAGCGAAGGAGGTGCTGAAACAGCGATATTGAAGCTCTTTAAACAATGCATAATTACTGTGGAGAGGTTGCTCAGAATCATTTGTAAACACTTGAATTACCTACTAAATTTGGTGTGTAACTGAGTGACGTGCAATGGAAATTTCAGGTTTCCCAGGGGGGGGTGTACATGTAAGCAAAGGGGGGTGTACATGCAAGCAAAAGGGGTGTACCGGTAGGTGCTCCCTAATAAAAACCGCCCAATCCAGCAATAAAAAAAAAGCCCCCTAACGCTGAATAAATACCTACCCATAGAGCTCAGAATTACAACCGCCCCGTTGTAAATGTTCCATGCTAAAATAAAAAAAGCACCAATTGTCCTGCTAAAAGGTTCGTCCTAGAGTAGGATAAGATATTCACAGCGCGCTGCATTTTCGTTCCTTCAAATTTCCCCCGTTTTTAGCTCGATGATGGAGCACGGAGCAAGCTGCCAAAGGTCGTCATCTAATAACACCCCACCGCTCCATCCTCGCCCCTGCCCCATCCCCTCCAACCCCATCCCTTTCCCTCTTCCCAAAACATTTCCAGAACCTCAACGTCTCGTCCCCGGCCCCTGTAACCACGGTCTGCCCATCCGGACTCATCGCCAGATATAGCACGCGATACGTGTGCCCCGTCAAACTGGCGACTTGCGTCATACTGGGGTATTTCCAGACGACAATTTGATTCTGGGAATAGCCATGCGTGGACACGATCTCGTTGCTGTTTTTCGACCAGGCGAGATTGCAGACTTGGGAGCCCGTGTCGATTTCTTGTATGCATTGGCCCGTGGACGTATTCCAAAACTTGATGCGGCGGTCTGCGGTGCCACCCCCCGAGGCGAGGAGGGAATGTTGGTGCGGGGACCAGGCGATAGCTTTCACTGCGGCGGTGTGGTCGCTGAATTTCCAGAGGGGGGTTTCGGAGAGTTTGTCCCAGACCATGAGCTTATTGTCATTGCCTCCAGAAGCGAGCTGCCCGTCTTCAGTGTTCCAGCGCAGGCCACAGACTTCTTGCTTGTGGCCGATAAGTTTGCGGAGGAATTGGTCGGGCTGGCGAACGTCGCGGTGGTAGATGAGGCGGTCACGGGAGCCGGAGGTTAGGATATGGTCGTTCCATGCCAGGGCGCCTACACGAGCGGTATGGCCTGTCATGGTTCGTAGGCGGCGACAGCGCTCGGCATCCCATATCTGGACTAGACCTTTGTTTGTGCCTATTGCGACGTGGGAGCCACGTTGTATCCAGGAGACCGAGGTGACTATGTCGTCCTGGAGGTCGCACAGCTTCGTGACTCGCCCTGACGCCGAATTCCACATATAAACACAGGAACCGAGGCCTACACCGAGAATATTGCTGCTCCCCCAGTCTACAAGATTCAGGTAAAAATCGTCCGCTAGATCTGGAGCATCCAGGACTTTGAAAGGAACCTTGCTAACGGCACGAGGAGCCTTTCGAGGGCTGAGAAGGAGCCGCTGGCTATCAAACCTAACCGGCGACAGGCTATAGAGATCCGAGCGTGCATTGAGATTAGGGCCATGCCGGCTTTGAGGCGTCCTTGATGGTGTTGGATGGCCCGATATGTTTGTGTGATGCCGTGGGGACATGTAGGTAAAGAGGTTCTTATGTGGTGTGGAAGGCGTGAGGCTGGTGGGAGGTAAAGAGGACGATGAAACATTAGTTGGAGGTGTTCTTGATCTCGAAGGGTCATTGATAGTCGTGGAATGGGTCGAAGGAGGTAATGTAGGATCGGGGGACAATGTGGGTGGTGTCGGTTGAGGTATGCTTGTTTCGAACAGTTCAGATCTGAGTAGAGTAGAGAAAGTCCGGTTGGCTTCCTCAGCTGCGCAATGTCAGTACTTATCTAGATGTTGGGTAAGTATAGCCCTTTGCACTCACTTTTCTGAAAGTGCAGCTCCCCATGAGGAGTTCGCTTCTTTGCTCTCGAAGGTGTGGCAGGTGACGCATCGTCATGTAGTAAGCTGAAACTCGCCTGGAGATCTTGACCTTCTCGATTCGGGATGAATCTGATAAGTTGACTGTTAGCATGAATCATTTTGAGTTGAGGCCAGTTTCGAGACCAAAGGGTCCACATAATCTAGGACCAGCTCATCTCCAAATGGTAAGATTGGCAACTGACCTATCTCCGTAGATTCTCTGCCGTTTTCGACTTGGACTACCACCCGGAGTTCTCTCCCTTGTACGTCCTGCGTCTTCAAAGTCCTTTAGGGCCTTGCTCAATGCATTCGCATCTATAGGCTCTGACCCCGCTCTTTCAACGCCGTTCGTATTTGCTCCATTCAAATGATTGCGCTTGCCGGTAGGTGGAGGTGGTGTTCTGGTATCTGGAGGCGAGACCAAGGTATTCGCAGACGAGTTATCCATCGTTCGAGTTATTACGGATGAGCTGTAATGCGACTCTATCTTGGTCTCTCTCATGGTCACCGTCATTCGAAGCTTTTGGACAAGCTGACAAGTGTATTGACGAGTTCCTGATAGTCAAATTTCTGGTTGCAGGCAACGGGTTATGACTGTCGGGTGTGTTGTAGCAAAGAATTGTGTTCGAGTGTTTTTCTGTTGCAATGATGGATTGTCGCCCAGAGAACCAGATGAGTGTTGAAGTTCTCTGTTGAAGCCGTCGCTGCTAAGCACGCCTTTCGCCTCAAGCCATGCCCGACTTTCCACCTCTTAACAGGGTATAAGGTATATCCTGGGCGCACGAGGATGAGGACGAGGATGAGGATGGAGATGGTAGTGGTGGTTGGGGGGGTGCACGGTTGGCCTGTCGAAGTGAGGTTTGGATCACTGGAAAGCTAGGGGGAAGTTCCGTTCGGCTATTCTTATTCTTTATTCTTTTCGATAGATATCTTCACTTTCTTCCTATTCAATGCCTCCTTGACGCACTCTGCTGTTATTGAATAGCTCTTTGTTAGTATTGTGCAATGGAAGTCACAACACCACCACCAGGTCACTGCAATCGCGACACGCACATTACAGGCCTAGCGCGTATCAAAACAAAAGCAAATCCAAAACGGACTAGCTCCCCCGTGACTGGACAGCAAGAGGATCTGCAACACGGCCGTTGGGCGTTTGGAAGTGTGTTTGCTAACCACGTATGATTGGTTTTCCTCCACCAGCGCCCATTCGCGTGGACAAAATCCTGGGGAAGCTCAAGCCTATTGTATTATATCAACACCATCTTTCACGCCTTTCTATCGTTTACGCATCTTCGTATCACGCGTGGAGAAAACTTGAGCTATTGCCCAGACCGCAGGCCTCACGCCTTGGTAGTATTGTGGAGTCTATAGGAAATCAACCGCAAGTCTTGGGCTGCTTTGGTAAAAGCGCGTCGAAAATCGCAATGGAAGCAATGCCTACACGCTCCATGAGCACATCAAAATCGGCCAAGAATGTTTCTGCGGAAACTGGTCATGACCTGATCTCATTCATCAATGCTTCACCAACTCGTAAGATCACGCGTGAAGTAAATGGATCACGGACATTTACCTACTGAATCATCTAGCTTTCCATGCTGTTGATGCAGCCAAGCAGAGGCTTGTGGAAGCTGGATTCAAGGAGATAAAAGTGAATTCAATGAAGCCTCGCTCGCAAAGAATGCTGGCTTATGGAACTAGTAGGAACGAGATTCGTGGTCCGAGACATGTAAGCCAGGTGGGAAATACTACCTTAACCGCAATGCCTCGACCATCGTGGCTTTTGCTATTGGCAAGGAATGGTTGGTCAGTATAGCGTCCGAGGGCGTTGTAGGAAATCTTCTGATATAGTCCCATGAATCAGCCTGGCAACCCCATTGCCATGATCGGTGCACACACCGACTCCTGCACCCTTAGAATCAAGCCAGTCAGCAAAAAGCAGGCAGATGGATTTATCCAGGTAGGGGTAGAGACATATGGAGGAGGATTATGGCACACTTGTTCGCCATTCGTCTTCTAACCTGAGAAGTGAATCAAGTTGATGAATGCTTCTAGGGTTTGACAGGGATCTCAGTATCGCAGGTAGAGCTATGGTCAAGACCGAAGATGGAGGCTTTCGGCAAACACTTGTCAAGATTGACCGACCAAGTATACTTCTTTTTCGGCGTGCTTGTGAAGGTATCTCTTTTGACTCTTGAGATAGTCCTTCGTATACCTACCCTGGCTATACACCTAGACCGCCAGGAAACCTTCTCCTTCAACAAGGAGACTCAACTCTTCCCTATCGCCGGTCTAGTTGCGGCGGAGCTTAACCGCCAAGGAAAGACCGAGGAGAGCGAAAAACCTGATGAGATACCCAATGGAGCGTCCGAGGATTTCAAACCTCTCAAGGCACCCACCGAACGCCATCACCCATACGTCGTCGAGCTCATTGCCAAAGAAGCAGGCGTCGACCCTTCCAACATCATCGACTTCGAGATGATCCTTTACGACACCCAAAAGGCCTGCGTCGGCGGCTTAAATGAAGAGCTCATCTTCTCCGCCCGTCTCGACAATCTCGAAATGTCCTACTGTAGCACAATGGGCCTTATCAACTCTCTCAAATCCCCCACAGCGCTCGACAAAGAGACATCGATCCGCCTAATCTCACTATTCGACCACGAAGAGATAGGCAGTCGAACCGCTCAAGGAGCCGACTCCAACATGCTACCCGCAATCATCCGGCGTCTATCGGTGCTACCTGCTGACTCAAAGGGTCTCACTCTCGATGACCTCACCGACACCGTGACTGCCTACGAGCAGACCGTCGCTTCCTCCTTCCTAATATCCGCAGATATGGCACATTCCGTAAACCCCAACTACGCCGCCAAATACGAATCCGACCACCGCCCGGAAATGAACAAAGGCACCGTCATCAAAATCAACGCCAACGCCCGCTACGCCACAAACTCCCCCGGCATCGTCCTGCTCCAGGAAGTCGCCCGTCGCAAGGGCGTGCCTCTGCAGTTGTTTGTTGTCCGCAACGACTCGAGCTGTGGCAGCACGATTGGGCCGATGTTGTCAGCGGCGCTGGGGGCAAGAACGCTGGATTTGGGGAACGCGCAGTTGAGTATGCATTCGATTAGGGAGACGGGCGGGGTGTATGATGTCGAGTATGCGATTCAGCTGTTTGAGAGCTTCTTTGAGCATTTTTCCGAACTGGAGGGTAGGATTTTTGTGGATTAGGGGTGGTGGTTTGGCCCGTACAGCGTCGCCGTACAAAACCCACTAGAGGGTGCAGAAAGTCAGTAAACAGTAACCGATGTCTGTAGAGATATTCTGAACGGGCAATGGGACTCGATACTTTCTTTGATTTGGGTCATGATGGAAAGGTTCCGCGACGATGAGGATGAACAAAGGAATGAGTGAACTTGATCAAGAGTGACTCTACATAATAATTTCGTCCCGTCGTTGGTCTGGCGTGCCTGATCGTTGCTTTTTATTTACGGGCTTTTAACAGCTCCTGTCCAGCATGAAACACATCCGGATGAAGTTTGGCGCACGATCGTTGAAGTAATATGCACTCGACGAGATCTATCTTTCTATCCGAATTCCCCAACAGTCTAGGACCTCCCTCTACCCTCTACCCTCCACCATCTAACTCTACACCCTCGACCCCAACCAACCACCCTCACCCTCTCAAATCCCCCAACCGATCAACCCAATACCCCGGTCTCACTCCCCCCTCCCCCTGCCCCTCCCACCCCTCCGCCCCCTTCACCACCCCCGTCAACACACACAACGTCCCCCCCAGCCCGCCCTCAACCCCAAACCTAATATCCGTATCAAGCCGATCCCCCACCATGCACGCCCTCTTGCGCTCAAACCGGAACTTGCCCTCGATCGCCTGCATCATCTCCACGCTCGGCTTCCCCAGCGCTGTCGGTTTCCTCCCCGTCATCGCAACCAGGGGAGCGGAGATGGAGCCCGCGCCGGGGAAGAAGCTGTTGGCGCTCGGCAAGGTGGTGTCGGTGTTTGTGGCGAGGAAGCGGGCGCCGCGCTGGAGGTAGGCGAAGGCCAGGGAGAGCTTGAGGTAGTTGATGTGGAAGTCGAGGCCTGCGAGGACGGCGCCGACGGTGGGGTCGAGGGCGGCGCCGGAGGCGATGGCGGGGTAGTCAGAGGGCGTGATGGCGCGGTTGAGGGCCGGGTCGGTGCCGCCGATGTGGGGGATGTGTTCCGAGTCGAGCTCGGTTTCGATGCCGGATTCGCCAAGGACGAAGACGGTGGGGTGGGTGGGGGGGAGGTGCAGGATGCGGGAGATGTAGATGGCGGCGCTGTAGGCGGAGCCGAAGATTTCGTCCTGGGGATTGGAAGGGGTGGGGTTAGGGATGGTTGATTGGGGGGAGAGCGGGTGCGGGACGTACGACTTCCGCAGGGATGCCGAGTTTGTCAAGCTTGGACTTGTAGTCGGCGCGGGATTTGGTGCTGTTGTTCGTGACGAAGACGATTTGCTTGCCTTTGCTTCGTAGCATTTCTAGGGTTTCCACGGTGCCTTCGAAGACATGGTCGCCAGACCACAGCACGCCTGTTCTTCTCAGCTCCTCAGCTATCGTTCGAGATATCCGCTGTATGATGCCCTGGAAAGACCGGAGAGGTAGGCGGGATTACGCACCGTCGCAGTCGAATAGGAAGACCTGGGATCGGAGTCAGAACATCATTGGTATATCTTAGAAGAATGGAGACAAAGGTTGAGTATGAGTTGTGCTTAGGAAAGAAGTCGCCGCAAGGCAAGGTACCTACGTCGAATCTGTCGATGAACTCCTTGATACCCTCCACGTCCCCTGTGAGGTATTTAGGAGGGGCTGCCATTCTAATTTTTGTTTGCTATCGGTCCGGACAAGCTGCAACACTTTGACATTGGGAAACGGATGCCCTGGACCTTGTGCTCGACAATTCAAACTATAACCTAATTTAGTCTTAGGGCTTTGGCGATAAGATAGCCGAGAACGACTACGGTATACTTGGACGGAGGCCGGAAAAGTTCGATGGTATTCCGTATAGCCAAGGGGTCCTCACATCTACACAGCAAATGAAAGCAAGCACAGCTCAAGCGATGTGTTGCAAATAGTTTCATGCACTTTCTTTAGAATATATCTGTATCATAAAACCAATCGCCCAGGTTCAACCTGCAATATCGTCTTCACTCTCTCCAAAAACACCCTTGCTCTCTTCTCCTCACCTTTTGCCGCACTTACACTAAACACATTCGACGCTTCCCCAGAGCCATAGCTGGCCATGATTCCTTGCGGCGGTACCCTCACCTGCCGCGATGGGGCTACCAACCGTCTACCCGAAAGAATATCAATGATATCTACTTTCTCCGGTGGTCCAGGCATAGATTTGCTCAGAGGAGTAGAGGGGAGCGCAATTATTTGAGGGGTGAAGCTGCCTCGTGAGGTCTTGAGGTTAATTTTGTCGAGACCGAGAACTTGATTAAAGAGCTCGTCGGCTGTGGGTTTTGTGGTTACGGAGCGGGGAAGATCATCGTTCGCGACTTCTGTGGCGCGGGCGATAAAAATAGAGAGGGGGAGTGTGATTCCCAGCGTTGCTTGGATGCGATTTTGAACTTCGAGGACTTTTTTGAGGGAGATGGAGACAGCGACGTTGGTGTCCGGTTCTGGTACGGGAGCCGCAGGTGCTTCCGGGGAGAAGGCGTTAGGTTGTGGGGGAGGCATTTCTTTGGGAGACGCGAGTACGATTTTGCTAAGGTCGAGGTGGCTGAGGTTGGTTATCCGCGCGGATTGCTCGGAGGGATATGACGAGGATATACTGCCGAGGTAAGCGAGGACATCGCCTTTGAGGAGACGGCCTTTGGGGCCGCTAGCGGGAATTTGGTCGGCTTCTGAGGAGGGAATGCCTTTCTCGTGCAGAAGTTGGGCGACGGATGGGTAAAGGGGATAGGTTTGTTTGGTAGGCTTGCCAGAAGATGGGAAGGGCAACTTTGGCTCTGAAGGGTTTGAGGCGTTTTTGTCCACAGGTTTTGACGATGGCGGAGCCTCTGCTTGCGATTCAGAAGATTTCGAGGCGTCCATGCCTGACTTCAGGTCTTCCTGGGATGATGGACTTGAGGCGGCTTGGTCCGTTGGGAGGGAAAGCGTGCTCAGGTCGTCGTCGGCTTCCGCTATGACAGCTATTCGAGTACCGACCTTGACACCTTTTGCGCCGTCGTTTTGCTATATTCGAACAGCATTTAGTCCCTGAGTAACGCGCCATGGATGAGACTTACTATTATCTTTGCCATTTTCCCGTCATCTTGCGCCTCAACGTCCATTTGCGCCTTATCGGTCTCGATCTCAAGTAAGACATCGCCAGTAGAGAATGAGTCCCCTGTCAATTAGTTGTTGAGTTCCTACGGTCTCTGATTCTCTGCAGACAATGTTGCAGGCATTTCCCTTACCTTCTTTGACCTTCCAGCTGGCAATGTTTCCCTCCGTCATTGTAGGTGACATGGCGGGCATTGTAAGGTTCTGTGCAGCAAGGGATTTCGAAGCGCTTCGGAAGCCTAGCTGAAGGTTAGCAAGCTCTCTGATTCCAGGAGGAGAACTGAAAGGGAGGTCGACGAACCTCGAGAAGGGCCATTGCGAGGCCACAACCGGCTTGAAAGCCTCACAGCACCTCTACATGCTGTTGCAAGGGAGGTCATATCCCTTCCGAAGGTGTGTAAAGCGTCACCAAGCTCCCAACCGTATTGTCATTTTATGAAAAACTGAGCTCTGGATTGTTGGGGCTTCGGTGTCCGAGCTTGGCGGGCCAAATCCCTGCAATTTGTA
>JAABUH010005052.1_pt1 | contig 10470 bp, 20 predicted proteins | sample 5559121 | NCBI WGS metagenome assembly JAABUH01 (sample SAMN10711871, study PRJNA513364) | rock metagenome | isolation source: Antarctica rocks | place: Antarctica: Victoria Land, Battleship Promontory nord | collected 2015-12-28 | reverse complement strand
CCTGGCAATGGTTAGGGTTAGTGCAGGGTCCAGGCGCCTGCGCTGAGCCCCTTCCCAAGCCTGCAGGGTCGCCTCGGGCGCGCACTGCCAGCGCGGCCACGCCGCATGCGGCGCCGTGCATGCCGCTGGCGGCGATGTCGCATGCACTGCGCTGGCGGCACGGGTACAGGGTGGGGCCGGGGGCCAGTACTCAGTGGAAGGGGAATGCCGGGACATCCGCGAGTGCAAGCATGCTGCTCCGCAGCGCGCATGCTGCTCCGCAGCGCGCATGCTCGCCCGCGGCTAGAGGCGCCCCTGTGGCCTGGCGCAGCCTGTTGTGGGGCAGGGCGTCAGGGGGCGGGCGCCTGCCACCGCGCGCAGGCGCTGGGCGTGCACGGCGCGCCCCGCCTGGGGCAGCTGCGGGCAGCAGGTTCCGCCCTGGCCCAGCCCTCACCAGGCGCCCGCGCGCAGGTGGTGGGCGTGATCGTGGCCGGGCGCTTTGCCGCGAGCCGCCTGGTGTTTGCCGAGGACCGCAAACGCACCGCCGAAGAGCTCAAGTGCGCGCCCGGGGCGCCCCGCCGGCGCGGCCTGTCTTGCGCAGGAGCTGTGCTGCGTGGTCGCACTGCATGGCATGCAGGCCTGGCCTCCAGGCCATGAATGGCAGACCAGCAGGTCTGCAAGCCGGACGTGCTCGGGCCTGTACGAGCCACCTGCCTCTCAGTGCCCTTTGGCGGCTTGGGTTGCCACAGCTCTTGCGCCCGCCACTGCCCGCCGCCGCGCACGCGACCACTGGTGACGCCGCGCGGCCGGGCGCCGGGGCGGCCGGGCGCTGACGACGCCGCGCCGCGCGCAGGAGCCTGGTGGACGAGAAGATTGCGGTGAAGGACGCCGGCAGCGACCTGCGCCAGATCGCGGCCACGCTGCTCGAGACGGAGCAGGCGGTGGAGGCGCGCGCGGGCGCCAAGGCGCGCGAGCTGGCGGGCGACGTGCGCGCGGCGGCCGGCAGCGTGGTCGGCGAGGCCAAGGGCGCGGCCCGTGAGGTCAAGGTGCGGCCGACACATGCCGCCGCCTGAACGAGAGAGTGTGTGTGAAGAGCACTGGCACGGCTGCCAGGCGAGGCAGGGCCGGCGGGGACTGCCAGCAAATTTTGACAAAGACGGGAGGGGGCCATGGTAGTATGGAACGAGCGGACAGTGACACCTGCTCCAAGGGCACGGCCAGGAAAGCCGCGCAGCGGCTTGCCGCCGCTGCTGTGCGCAAAGCTAAGTGGCGGTCGAGGCTTGCTTTCGCAGTGACTGCTCCGCCCAGCAAGCGCTTGCGGCGGTGCTGTGGTGCCGGGCGCTCGTTCACCCTGCGCTCGCGCCCGTACGCGGCAGGGGCAGGCGCGGGAGACTGGAGCTGCCGTGCGCAGCGAGGCCCCGAGCGCGCCGGCGCCGGCGCCTGACGCGGCGGCGCCCCGCGAGGTGAGCAGCAAGCACGACTCCCTCAGCGAGGCCATGGCCTACCTAGCCGAAGCGCGCAAGCAGGTCTGCGGCCGCGCTGCCAGGCTCTCCTGCCTGCCTGGCCCGCCGCGTTTGCCTGGTGTGCTCTGGTGAGTGGCGGTCGTGTGGGCCTGCCGCGCAACAGTCCCGAGCATGCCGGGAGCATGCCAGAAGCCCAACGAGTGCGATGTTACCGGCGTCCCCGTGATGGTGCTGGTCCCTGATGCAGCTCGCGTTCGAAAGGCATGTCCCCGGACATGAGCATGAGTGGACTCCCTGTGCCCCGTGCCTGCTCACCGCTCGGTGAAAGCTGCGCCGTGCGCTGCAGGCGAATAAAGGCGCGCCGGACTCGGCGCGGCAGTGGATCGACAAGTGGGAGCAGACGCAGGGCAGCAAGTAGAGCGGCCGCGGGGACCAGCCCCCTGCTGCGCGCCGCCACAGGGGTCACGCTTTCCTCAGAGCAAGTCAGTGTTGTTGATGTGCATGTGTGCTGTCCCGCGACCTCCGGTCGGCCGTTGGCAGCCGGCTCATGACAGGATCGAAGCGGGCGTATTCGGGCATGTTCTGTTGAGCAGGTCTTCCGCGGTTTTGGACGTCGAGCGTGTGTGGCATCAGCAGCGCTGCATGGGCGGCTCAGACAGGGTCGCACATGCAGGGCGGGGCTGATGCTTGTGATTTGCTGTTGCATGCTGAGCTTAGCCTACCCTCAACCTTCTTTTCGTTTGGATGCTGATCCACATGCCGCTTTGCAGCTCTCGGGTGGAGCGCCTGCTGCGGCTCACCGTCTGCAAGGGGGTCTGTGTTGCTTGGCCTGTTCCGCTTTTTGTGTGCTTTGTGGTCTGTGAGACCCTGCCTTCATCTGCCTGACTCAGCATCACATTTTTGCGCCTGGCGTGTGCTGCGCTTTGCCTGTGCAAGTGCCGGCTGCAGCACTCCTGCGGGCTTTGCTTCGGTCAGGTTGCAGCACCTGGCTCCAGCGTCGGCCTGTAAGATGCAATGCAAGCCAGACACTTGATATGGCTCTATACTTACTGTCGGTGATACTTGCCATGCACAGTCATCATCAGCCAAGCTAACAGATCTGATGGGCACCACCATTAATAGTCTTCCACTTGCCGCAAGCGCACTGCATGGCCTCGCAACAGCATGGCTTAGACAGCAGTGACCAATTTGCAACACCCCTTCAAAAGCAGTCCGACAGACAAAGCATGCTACGTACGCCTGTGGCAAAAATAGCATCCTGCAACAAAATAACCAGAAGACTAGAAGCTGCGCGCTTCCGCAGTGCATGCATGCACCACATGGCACATGGCCAAAAGCTGCCATGGCTATCGCATAGGCAAGCTGACTGTCATCATACTCTTGCTCTCTCACCGCCACGCTCTATGCGCTACACGCTTACAGGTCAGTAGAAAGTGTCGTCGCAGTGCGCCACGAGGTGGAAGGATCGGTTGGCAGGCTTGCCGTCCACGTCGTATGTCTGCGTAAGCTCGCCGTGGTCAACAGCGCCGCTGCCTGCTCAACTCTGAGCATAGACTCAACATGAGCAGTTGCCCTACTAAATCACGGCAAGCCATGCTCCTTGTGTCTGACCACTGCAGGAGGGGACAATCAGCTTAGCACTGCGCCAGCCACATACCTGCACATAGCTCTTGTGCGTGTCGCTCACAAGGCCGGCTACGGCAAAGCCAGGCGCCACATCATTCTCCGCCCCCTCGGCGCCGATGCTCACAGTGAACGTGGTCATCCAGGCCGGCGTGGTAAGCGCCTGACGCCAAGTCACAATGTACTCGCCTGCGCCCCTGCGCTCACTCACCTCCACAACAACCAGCACTGCTGGGAGCCGCTGCTGCGCTCAAGCAGATGTCTCCTGTAACCAAGTTGCACACCGTGGCGGGCCTCCCCGCATGACACGCACCGGTCGCTTGCAGCAGTGCCGACTCCGCCATATAGCTGCGGACCAGCTTGCCGCCGGGTGACACCACCGCGGTGAGGCGCTTGTCATAGCCAAATGCGGGGTTCTCGGCCGCGCGAGCGGCGCCCTGTGCGTCAAGTTGCAGTAAGCCTCCCGACCTGCGCGTCTGAGCACTCTGTGCAAGCTTAAAAGCCGAAGACAAGTCGCTCAGGCGCACCAGCCTCAGCGTTTGGGCAGCGCTTGCCCCACATACAGCAAGTGCGCACAAGCAAAGCCGCAACAAGTGAGCCATGTCCGCAGCGAGCAGCGGGCGTCAGACCTGGGCAGCAAACAGTCCCTTCAGTCAACCACACTATACCTGCATCGAGCAAGCAAGCGCAGCTATGCAGGGGGCCAAGGAAAAAACGTGATTAAAATTTCCAACACGCGAGATACAAGGGAAGGTGCTAAACAACGCACAGGTGCACGCTGGCAGCCACTCGCGAGCCTCTCCTGGTCTCCTTCGCCCGTTTGGCGCCTCCCGTCCAGCATCCACTGGCATCATGCTTCGTGCTCAGGGCGTTACCCCCTATCTGTGAAGCCCTGCTTTTGAATCAAGAGACAGCTGAGCGCTGCAAGGGACAAGCAACGTGGGGCACAGCAGGCTGCGCAGCGTGTTCACCTGGCTGCAAGTCACGCGGCACACTTGAGCAACAGCAAGCAAGGCAGAGGCGCCGCGCAGGCGCTGAGCGGACGCGCATGCGCACCTAGCGCGGCCCCGGCATGGCCACGGGCAAGAGCACCGGCAACCTGCCTGTCAAGCGGGAGTGCGCGGTGCCTGGCAAGCACGCGTGGGTGCTGTGGAACACGCAGTTTGAGATAGATGTGCGCTACGTGCCGATCAAGGCAATTGGCAAGGGCGCCTACGGCGTGGTCTGCTCCGCCAAGGACGCCACGTCCGGCCAAAAGGTGGCCATAAAGAAGATAACCAACGCGTTTGACAACCTGACGGACGCGCGGCGCACGCTGCGCGAGATGAAGCTGCTGCGCCACCTGAAGCACGAGAACATCATAGCGCTGCGCGACATCCTGCGCCCGCCCGCGCGGGACAACTTCAACGACGTCTATCTGGTCAGGCCCCAGTGTCCGTCTGCAAGAAACTGTTAGCTCTCCCGCGGCTCCTTGTGCTTGTCAGAGCGCTGCTCAAGCTGGGGGTGCACACCGTTCCAGCCGCCTGGCGTGTATGCTCAACGCGCTCAGCACCGGTGAGCTGCTCCTAGGACATGCTTGCAGACGTAACGTGGGCAAGCGCCGCCAGCTGTGCCGCCTGCCCACTGATGAGGAGCGCTGCGAGCGTGCTTTGCAGGAGCCAGCCATGGGTGTGGGGAGAGCGTGTGAGTCACAGTGCTATGTCTGTGCACTTTGTGTGCACTCACAGTTGTGATTGGCAATCCTGAGGCGCTTGAAACGAGTGACGTTCTATTGCTGACTATGAAACCGGTTTCATAGCCACACCGCTCTGCTTGAGCGGCCTCAGGGCGTGTGAGCTGGCTCAGGCGCACAGTGTCAGAACGAGAACAGGAGAGGGGCACGCGCGCCCAGCGGCCGTCCTGCTGCGCGGGTGCGCGCGCGCAGCCCAGGCCGTGTGGCGTGCGCGAGCAGGTGTACGATCTCATGGACACGGACCTGCACCAGATCATCCGCTCGTCACAGCCGCTGACGGACGACCACTTCCAGTACTTTGTCTACCAGGCGCGCCCCCCGGCCCGGCGCCCTTCCGGCCGCGCCCCGGCCATGCAGCGCATGCCCGCTGCTTGCCAGCGGGGTGGGGGTGTGCGCACGCACGGCGGCGCACGCAGCTAATGCGGCCGGCCCGGCGGCGCAGATCCTGCGCGGCCTGAAGTACATCCACTCCGCCAACGTGCTGCACCGCGACCTGAAGCCGAGCAACCTGCTGCTCAACGCGACCTGCGACCTGAAGATCTGCGACTTTGGGCTGGCGCGCACCAGGCGCGTGCGCGCGCGCGCGGGCCCCGCCTTGCGCAGGGGGCCCGGCCGCGCCTCCGCCGCAGATTCCCGCCTGTCAGACGCCTGCCAGAGCCTGTCAATGGCCTTGGAGGAGCGCGCTGTTGTCGCTGCACGGAAGGGCGGGCCGGCCGTGCGCAGCGTGTGCGGGGCGCGGCGCTGAGCGGCGCGCGTGTGCGCGCGGCAGCTCGGAGGTGAGCTTCATGACGGAGTACGTGGTCACACGGTGCGGGCGCAGACCCGTGAGCTGCTGCTCACGGCCCTACCCCTAACCCTATAGCTGATACGCATGGCCAGATGTGCGTCCTGGCTGCCCCGCCGCCGGGCTCACCTTCCGCTGCCTTCCTGCATGTAGAGTGCTGGCGCACAGGTGTCCGCCCGCCACGTCTGGTGGACAGCGGTCGCAGGTCTGCTTCACCTTGCGTCGCAGCGCTCCAGCATCGTGCTTGCAGAGCTGCCGTCCGCCGGCGCATAGAGCCGCCGCCCGCACTTCAGGCGCGCGACGCGCCGCCTGCCCGCCCACCGAACGAGCGCGCGCTGCCTCCGCAGGTGGTACCGCGCGCCGGAGCTGCTCCTGTCCTGCGAGCACTACACCGCGGCGATCGACATCTGGTCCGCCCCCGCACTGCCCTGCGCCGCAGCGCTTGTCGGGCCGTCCGTTTGCAGCCGTCCGCTTGCAGAGCGCGCGCATTGGCGGCGGTAGGGTAGGGTTAGGGAGGGTACAATAGGATAGGTACTGAGCGCCGGCGCCGGCGCGCGCAGGTCGGTGGGCTGCATCCTGGCGGAGCTGCTGCAGCGCAAGCCGCTGTTCCAGGGCCGCGACTACATCGACCAGCTGAAGCTCATCATCCGCACGCTCGGCTCGCCGTCCGAGGAGGACCTGGCCTTCATCAGCTCCTCGCGCGCGCGCGCCTACATCCGCGCGCTGCAGGCCAGCGAGGCGCGCGCCGCGCGGCCGCGCTGCATGTCTGCAGCGCTCCAGTGCACGCACACACACAGCTTTCACCTCACACGCAATCTGTCCCTCTTCCTCGTTCTCTCACAATGTACAGACCGTGCACGTGTACACTTTCTGCGTGGGTGTGCTGTGTCTCCTGCGCCGAGCTCGCCTGCGGTCAGGGCGAGGCACGCGGACGGGGCAGACACCGTGTGCCCAGGTCGCCGCAGCGCAGGCAGAGCGCGCTGAGCGTGCGCCGCGTGCGTGCAGCGGTGCCAGTTCTGCGCGCTCTTCCCGGACGCGAGCGCGCCCGCGATCGACCTGCTAGAGGCGATGCTGCAGTTCGACCCGCGCAAGCGCATCACCGTCGAGCAGGCGCGCCTCCCGACGGTAGGGTAGGGTATTGCGTTATAGGTAGGAGTATCCGGTAGGGGTATCTGGTAGGGGTATCCGTTAGGGTTAGCGCACGTTTGAGCAGCGCGTGCATGGCTTTGCATGCTCGGCAGCAGGCGCCGAGTATGCTGCTCAGCGCCTGCTACAGCTGGCGCTGGTGAGGCACCGCAGCGTGCGGACGACCGCATTCGGCCCGGCCCACCCGCGCGCCACAACACTCTGCGCGTGCTGGCCACCAGCTTCCAGGCAGCCCCCGCTGCCTGCGAGGTCGTGGCCGCATGATGCTGGCAGCATCAGCACCCGGGAGGGTCCGGCGAGCGCGGCGGCGGCGCGCAGGCGCTGGCGCACCCGTACCTCGCGCAGCTGCACGACGCGTCGTCCGAGCCCTCCGCCCCCGGTGCCTCACCGCGCCGGCGACGCTCCGCCCCTTGTCGAGCGTGCCTGCTTTGGCCAGCAAGCGCGGGGCTGATGTCCATGTCCCGACTTGTCACTCTCCCAGACTGGTCACATGCACTGCGTGCAAGCCTCGGAGCACAGCATCCATGCTCCATTGGATGAAGATGCTGACTGGCGATCAAGGCATGCCGCGCACACACACAGAAGCAGCCTGAGCTGCTCAAGCGGGTGACACAGACCCGGCTTCATGCATGCCCGCTCCCAGACCGGCCACGTAGCCCGTGACGTCTGGGCGCGCGCCGCGCGCAGGCAGCTTCTCCTTCGACTTTGAGGAGCAGGAGCTGGACGAGGCGGCGGTGCGCGCGCGCGTCTGGGCGGAGATGGAGCGGTACCAGGGCCGGAGCAAGGTTGGCATCAAGAGCTAGGGTGCCCCATGTGCGAGCTAGGGTGCCCCATGTGCGAGCTAGGGTGCGCCACGTGTAAGCCAGGGTGCTCACTGCGTGAGCGAGGGTGCCCCATGTTTTTGCTGCACGGCGCGGCGCCCGCCCATGCTTGACCAGGGCGGGCCGCCCGCTGCGGGGTTGCGGGTGTCAGTGTTGCTTGGTAGGCATGCTGCCGGTGGCAGGGGCGGGTCGCGGGCGCAGAGTCCAGTAGCTCAGGTTGGTGCCCGCAAGTTGGTACTTTCCCGAATCGCACGGGACTGGCGCTACCCAGCGGGTCGGTTGCGTCGCGGGCAGTGATGCGCGGCGTCTCGCTGTGTCGGGCCACCGCATGCACCCTGTAGTAGAGTGTCATAGCGGACGTAGCTTTAGGCCTGCCTGGCAGCGATGCAGCCAGCCATGCTCTGGACGGCTGTAGGCTGATGACCCTGTGCAAGTGCGCACAGCTCGCGCCTCTCTCCCTCATTACTACTCGCACGTCCTCTTGCCATGTCTTCAATGGCCACAGAATAGCTGCCAGGGCGTCGCCACGCCTGTGCTCCAAAACACGCCAGCTGCACAACTCGGCAAAGTGCCGCCTCTGTGTCGCTGTCTGCACACAGCAGTAAATCAACATGCAAGGCTGGAGGCGCATGCAGCACAGGAGCCTGTACCACAACGCACACAGACGAGCGCATGCATGCCCGCGCAGCGGCCTGCGCTCAGTTGGCCGCAAAGCGGTCCACGACCGTGAACGACTTGGCGATCTCCTCCAGCCGCGGCCGGATCTTGTCCCAGCGCCGCTCGTTGGCGCCGGTCACCAGCGTGTAAAAGTTACCTGCGCGTGCACGCGCCTCATAAGCGCCTAGAACGTCTGCTGCATGAGCCTGAGGCACCTTGCGCTGTTGACGCTTTTGCAAAAACCTCTGTGTTGACACATGCAAAGCAAGAAAACTGCACGGCACATGCCAGGATGCCAGCACTGCCCACTGCAACGCTCCTGGGAAGCCCAGCAGCTTCTGACCACTCCCCGACACGCTCCATGTGCGCCTTAGGGCCCTCCATGCGCTCCGCGAAGCACACGGTCAGGCCGAGCGCGCACCGTTGCCGACCGTGACGACCGCGAGCGCGTGGCGGATGTAGCCGCCGGCCTTGGCCGCGAACTCAAATTCGATGTAGTCGCGGCCGTCCCGCACCGTCTGCGCGCACGCGTCCGCTGAGCGCGCCGCCATGCTCACGCGGGGCAGCTCGTAGCACTTCGAGCAACGATCAAAGACCGACTGGGACGGGCGCTGCGGTGCACGCGGTGCCCAAGACGGCATCGACGCCTCCCGGCATGCTGCGCAGCGGCCACCGAGGCATGCGCCACCCCTTCTGCATGGCAAGCGGCTCGGCCACGCCTGGACCGGGGGTGCACCTCCTTCACGTCGAGCACCTTGACCTGCTGCGTCGGCGGCGTCAGCACGTTGTCCGCCAGCGTGTATGCCACCTGCGCCCCCCCCGCGCGGCCAGCATAGATTTAGGCCGTAAGCCCTAACCCTGTGAATCTGTAATCCTGTGACCGGCAGCGACCGCCGCCCTCACCACCAACCTACAGCCTAGCCTGCGGCGCGCGGCACGCCGCCGGTCGTGCGCGGCTGGGCCTCCGCGCGCGCCTCGGCGGCCGGCCCATACTCGGAGACCCGCTCCTTGTCGGTCTTGGTGATGGACACGCTCACGCTCTCCAGCGGCTCGATGACGTCCTTGTACACCACGTCCTGCCCCTTCACCGCCACCTCCTGCCAGCCAAACAGGTACACGAAGCTGTACCCGTCCTGCGCATCCTTCACCGGCGTGTACTCCTTGTTCACTGCGCGCGCCGCGCATGCATGCCCAATCAGGCGCCGGTGAGGGCGCCGCCGGCTGGCTCCGACCGCGGCGTGCGTGCGCGTGCGCGCGTGAGCGTGTCAGAGGAGCGTGGCAGGCAGCTGGGCAAGCGCTGCGCGCTTGAGCGTGTCAGCAAGCGTGACACCCGCTAAGCTCCAGCAGCGGGGCGAGCGCGTGCGCTCGTGAGCCTGTCAGCGGAGCGTGTCGCCGCGCACCAGGGGGGAGGGAAAAGGGCGAGCCCTCTCCTCCCCCCCTTTCCTGTGTCCAGCGTCAATGCAGCGGCAGCGGCAGGGCCATACGAGCTCTGCCAAGCGCAGTGTCGCACCCTTGGCGGCGCGCGCGCTGCCGGGGAACACGGCCGCAGCAGCGGCTGCCGCGGCCAGCTGCAGCGCTTGTCGCCGCCCCGCCTCCGCACCTGCGGCCGCACAGCACAGCACTTTACCTCAGCGACCATGAGCAGGCACACAGACTGACATGCTGTGTCGGCACGAACGTGAGCCGGTGCATTGGCGCGAAGCAGACGCATGCACCTTGATGTAGAGCGGCGGGGCGCGCATCGGCCCCAGGCGCTGCGGCTGCTCTGCAGGCCGCTCTCGCGGAGCGCACTGCCGGCCGGGCAGGCGCAAACGCCCGCGCTGTCTTGACGAGCTGCGCCGCTTTGTAAGCTTCACAGCGGGCCTGACAGCGTGGATGTGGAAAGTGTGGGGGATAACAGCAGACCTGCCGCAAGCGCACCTTGCCGGCAGAAGCGCAGTGTTGAGTGGGTAGCGTAGTCATCGACATGGCGCCTGGAAAGCAGAAGGGGGGCGCATACGTCAGCGCAAAGTCAGTAGTAGGACCTGCGGATGCTGCCACAGACGGCCGTGCCTCGCACCTGTTCCTTTCAGGAAGGGACTGCCACTTGGCTCACAGTATTGATTAATGTCGAGCAGCGGGGGTGGGCATTGGCCCACGCCTGGCCATTCCTCTTCCCCTTGCTGCGCATGTGTGCCACCCCAGCTGAGTGCTAGCGTCATGGGCAGCCTGTTCCCGTGCACATCACTTTCGATCCCGTGCAGGTCACCGGTTCTGTCTGCCACA
>JAABUH010005051.1_pt1 | contig 10471 bp, 11 predicted proteins | sample 5559121 | NCBI WGS metagenome assembly JAABUH01 (sample SAMN10711871, study PRJNA513364) | rock metagenome | isolation source: Antarctica rocks | place: Antarctica: Victoria Land, Battleship Promontory nord | collected 2015-12-28 | reverse complement strand
TGACCTTGGCCAAAGAGGCAATGGCGGCGGTGGAAGCGCAACTCACCCGGCACCCCACCCTGGGCAAGTGGTTCGTCGACATCCACCCGCCACCCGCGCGGGATAGCTAATTCCACGCGAGACCCTAATGCCCTATTATGGTGTCATAAGCCGTCGTGCGCTTATTCGCGCCCTGCTTGATGCATGGTTTGATGGACCATATCGCGGTAAGGGCGATCATCCAGAATACATGGAAAAGGGAGATCTCACGCTTACGCTGCCCAACCGACACAGCGGAGACATCGGTATACAGCTCCTCAAAAAGCTTATAGCTCAGGCGGGCTTGACCAAAGAGGAGTGGGAGGCGATCTAACGCTTTATCTCGCTTTCCAAACGAATGCAGGACGGCCCCGTTGTGAACTACCACTGAACCATTGCGTTATAAGGTCTGCGCCGCTCTTGTGGAAAGCGATGCAATACCGTAAGCGCTCAGAAGGATTCCGTATCAGCACTCCCCAACATGGTGAACGGTCGGCAGGCGGGTCGCGTCGTACTCCGCGAGGCGCGCGGGGCCGAGCACATCGAGCGCGGCGAGGACCGCCCCGGCCTCGTCGCGGAGGCGGGCGACATCGAGCCCGAGGCAGGCGGGCGCGGACGGCGCGAGGTAGGCGATGCCGCTCCGCAGCTTGTTGACCGCACCGCGCCAGTTGCCGCGCCGCAGATGGTAGCAGCCGACGCCGATCTGCAAGATCCCCTGATAGAGGTAGCGGATGTGGTCGGGCTCCGGTCGCCAGAGGTCTTCCAGCGTCTCGTGGCACGCCCAGTATTCGCCCGCGTTGAACTGCGCGATCCCGGCGAGCAGCCCGGCGGGCGGTGGCTCGTCGCAGCGCGTGGAGCGGCGGGGCGGCGCTTTCTTGATGATCGGCGGAGGGACGGAGTCGTGCGTCGTGCGTCGTGCGTCGTGAGGGGGGTCGGCTGCGTGCTCTCTTGTCATCGCCCTATTGCCTATTTATGTCGGGAGCGGACGCGCCGCTCCCTGTCGGCGACAGCGCTCGGAACAGTAGCGCACCGCGTCCCAGTCGTGCGCCCACTTCTTCCGCCAGACGAACGGGCGACCGCAGACGGCGCAAACCTTTGTCGGCAGATCGCGCGGGTTGCGAAACGGCTTCTGGCCGCGTGCGGGCATGGTGCCTCGTGACGAGTTGTGAGTCGTGAGAAGGGGGGCGGCAGTCGGCAGAGAGGAGCGGCACGAGCAAAGTACGCTACGCCGGGCTTTATCTATTCGTCACTTGTCATTCATCACTACGTCGTTCCATCTCTGTGTCTCCTGTTCCGGCCCTCTTCAAGGCTGCCGCAACGTCCGATCCACGGTGGCGAAGAGATCGTCGAGCGGGGCGAGGCGGCGACCATCGCCGTGCGGGACCGGGTCGATGGCGCTGACGCCCCAGCGGCGCAGGGTCGCCGCCGATTCCTGCGCGCGCGGGTGCGCCCAGAGGGGGCCGTTGCAGGCGATCCCGACGACGACCGGGGTGCCGCGCCCGATCGCCTCGGCGGCCACGGAGAGGGCGAGGTTGTCCGCGATCCCCGCCGCGAGCTTGTTGAGGCTGTTGAAGCCGCACGGCGCGACGAGGACCAACCCCTCGGCGGGGCGCGGCAGGATCGCCGTGTCGAAGAAGCTCTCCACGACCTGATTGCCGGGGAGTTGGCTGAGTGACCACGGGCTGACCGTGCGCGCGGCGTTCGGCGTGGCGATGGTGATGACGCGCTGGAAACGCGCCACCAATCCTGCCACTAACGCCTCCGCGACGGCGGGGCTCGCGCTGGTGCCGCTGACGATCAGGTAGGCGGTGTCGTAGTGGGGCATGGGCGGCTCCTACGTCGTGAGGTAGTCGGCGGTCGGCGGTCGGCGGTCGGCAGAGAGATGAGTCCGTAGTCGGTGGTCCGTAGTCCATAGAAGGTGCGCTGACAGGTAGAGTGTTCCTGTAGGCACAGCGCCACTTTCTGCCGACTGCCGACTGCCATCTCAGTACGGCCTCAGCGCCGCGATGAACGCGAGCGTTTCGGGCGGGACGAGCGCGGCGAGCGTGGCGGTGTCGCCCGCTTTGGCGGCGGCGCGGACGCGGGTGGCGGAGTCGTCGGCCCAGGCGGGGTCGAGGGGGAGGGCGCGGACACGGTCGCGGAAAGGACGGTTCTCCGGGCGGTCGAGGAGGGCGGCGAGAGCGTCCGCGCCATCGTCCATGCGCGGGGCGACGAGCAGCGTGACGTGCGCGAAGAGTTGGTGCAGGGCGGCGTCGCGGTCGGCGTAGTAGCGCGGATCGAAGATCTGCCGCGTCTTGTCGAAGCCGACGACGAAATGGATTTTTTGGGCGTCCGGGAAGAGGACGCGCGCCGCGACGGCCTGCTCGGCGTAGAGGCCGCGATTGAACGCGAGGACGCCGAGCCCTGGCTCGCGCCGCGCGACCTGGCGCAGCAGCAGCGCCCGCTCGGCGTCGGTCGGGCGCACGCGCGTCTCCTTATCGACCGTGTGGCGACTGAGCGCGAGGTAGAGCGCGTCGCAGCCGCCCACAGCGCGCGCGGCGCGGGCCAGGGCGAGATGCGCGTTCGTCAGCGGATCGAACGACCCGGCCATGATGCCGATCGTGCCGAGCGCAGCGTGACCCGTGGCGTCCTCGATGAGCGTGGCGCGGGGCGGGGCGGCGGGGTCGAGCGCGGCGAACCGGGCGTCCAGCGTGGCGAGTTCGCCGCGCTCATCGAACGCCTCGCGTAACAGCACGCCGCTCGCCGGGTCGGTCATCGTTCCAGGCCGTTGACCAGCCGCTGCACTTCCTCCGCCGACTGTCGCCGCGCCTCGATCTTCGTCTTGAGGCGGATCATCTGCTGGCGCACGCTGCCGACCGTGAGGCTCTGCCCGTAGGTGATCGTTTGCAGGAACGCTTCGATCGCGTCGAGTTGGGCCTCGGTGCCGACGAGATCGTTGCGGAGGCGGCGGAACGCGGCCAACTGCTCCTCCTTGGCGCTATAGAGGAGTTCGATGTCGGCCTTGGCGGGGCCGGTGGTCCGCTCGACGCGCTGCTGCGTCGTCCGCAACTCTTCCTTCAGCGCCGATTCGTTGGTGCGGACGAAGGCGCGTAGCATGGAGGTGCGGAGGAAGGAGAGATCGATCGCGCGGTCGACGAACTGGCTGACCTCGTCCTGGATGTCGTTCGGCAGGACGCTGATCGTCCCCTCGGTCTGCGTCAGGTTGGTGGCGATCTGGTGCTCCAGCTCCATTAACCGGCGCAGCTGCATCCGGCGCTGCTGGAAGTCCGGCGAGATCTTGAGTCGGCGCGCCTGCGCCGCCTTCACCACCTCATCGAGCTGCCCTTCCACGTCGCGCAGCTTCTGGCGGCGCTCGCGCTCGTTGAAGCCGCTGCGCGCGTCGCCCTTCACGTAGTCGCTATCGGCGCGGAAGATCTCGGCGACCATCGAGATCCCCCAGCCGCAGAGCGCGGCGAAGCCGCCGATCAGCGCTACCGGCCAGGCGACGACCGACGCCGCGATGCCAAACACCGCCGCCACAAATGCGCCGATCGAGGTGAGCATGAGGAGGATATTGCGCGGGTGGAGCGCGGAGCGCACCGTCCGCCTGGTTACCGGGTTGTCCATCGTGTCACTCCGCTGTGTCTACGCTGTTTGGGCGCTGCGTTGCCGCGTCCGCTCTCGCAAAACGTGTGCCTGTAGTGTATGCCAACACGGCGGCACGATGGCGAACTTAAGTGGTCCGTTTCGTAATCGCCGGTGGGGTTCCCACCCTCACTCCCACCGCCTGCGGGATGGCCCTCACCCCCGGCTCGCTGCGCTCGCCACCCCCTCTCCCAATTCTAGGAGAGGGGGCATCGCCGCTGCGAGTTCCCGGAAGTCGGGGTGGTCGCTGCGGACGGCTCTCCCAATTCTAGGAGAGGGGGCATCGCCGCTGCTGGTGCCTATGGCTAACGCGCTGGGCTGGCACCATCCCAGCCCGCGCAGGCGGGTAGTATGCCCTTCATGGGTACTTCGCCGGTGCCGCCTATGGCTGCCCGTAGCCGGGGGATGGCTACCTCCTTGTGGGGTAGTGGCTGCCCTCCGAGGCATTTCAACCCCCGGATCGAGAGGCGTCGCCACCCCCCGCCGCCCACAGAACACCCGCCCAGCCGAGGAGCGGGAGAGGACCGTACCCTACAGCCGTTTGTGCAACGCAGCACTCAGCGCCCGCCCTGCTGCACCAGTGTGAAGACGACGCGCCGGTCCTGCTGCTGCTGCGCCGGATCGCTGCTGCCAGGGAACTGCGGCGGCAGATACCCCTCGATGAAGCGATTAGGGTCGATCCCCTGCGTGATCAGGAGGTAGATCACCGCCTGGGCGCGTGAGCGCGCGAATGCCTCGTTCGCCTGTGGCGTATCGCCGATCGGCTGATAGGCCGAGCCCTCGACCTTCAGATAGAGGCCGGGGGTCTGCTTCAGCACCGGCACCACCTGTTGCAAGAGCGCCGTGCGCCCCGCATCGGTCAGGATCGCGTTGTCCGGCTGGAACTCGATCTGCTTCAGCGGCAACTCCGCGACCGCCTGTGTCTGCCCGCTGCCGAGCGCCGGGACGGTGATCTGCTGCGTCAGGGTGAAGGAGGCATTGACCGGTGGGTTGGTCGAGCCGAGGCCGCCCTCCGCGTTCGCCTTCTGGATCAGGCTGCCATCGATCAGGTCGGCGGGGGCGATCGTCGCCAGATTCTTGCCGCCCGCCTTCCAGATGTTCCCGATCTCGGTCAGACGGTTGCCGATCACCGTGTTGTCGCGCAGCGCGAAGACGTTCTGGCCGAGGGTCGCCTGAGCGACGAGTTTCAGCGCGTCGGTGAAGTCACTCGGCTGGGCGACGCCGGTCCAATCGCCGTCGCCCGACTTGACGACCGCCGCGCCCGCCGCCTGCGGATCGTCGGTCGTCAGTTTCGTCGCCTCGAACCACGCATCGATGAAGCCCTGCACGGCGGCGGGCTTCTCGCGCAATGCCTTCGTGCTGACCACCATCACGTCGAGGATGGCGCGGTAGTTGTCGCTGCCGAGGAGCACCTTGCCGCCGCTGTCGATCGCGCCCTGAATCGTCGGCTCCCAGCCGACGACCGCGTCCACCTGCTTATTCTTGAAGAGATCGACCGCCGCTTCCACGTTCTCGACCGGCTTGAGTTGCACATCGCTCGCCTTGAGCCCGACCAGATTGAGGCTGGCGTAGAGGTAGAACTCGGCGACCGACCCGGCGGAGTAGGCGATCGTCTTGCCCTTGAGGTCGTTGAGCCGCCCGATCTCGGGCCGCGCCACGATCTTGTCCGCCCCCGCCGACTCATCCACGATCGCCACGACCTTGCCGGTGTCGTTGTCCGGGAAGAGGGCGACCGCGTCGAGGGTGGTCAGTAGCACGTCGAACTCGCCGCTCTTGAGGGCGGCGCGGCGCTGGGCCTCGTCGTAATCGCCGTTCAGCCCGAAGGCGACCTGCTTCACGTTGAGGTTGCGCGCCTTGTAGTAGCCCTGCGTCTCCGCGATCCGCACCGGGAAGTACGGCGCGTAGGCGTCGTAGGCCACGGTGAGGCCCGCCGCGCCGCTCGCCGTCGGCGTGGTATTCGCACGCGCCCCGGTCGGCGTCGGCCCGGCTGTGGTCGGGGGGGCGCTCGATGCGGTCGAGGGGCGCGCGGCGGCGGTCGTGGCGGTCGGTCCACCGCTCGCGCTCGGCGCGGGGCTCGTGTTGCGGATCGTGGTCGGTGTCAGGTTGGCCGCGCGGGTCGGTACCGCCGCCGCTGTCGTTGGTGCCGCCATCGCCGTCGGCGCTGCCGGGATGCCGCCGCGCGTCGTGGTGGCCGTGGCGGTCGCCCGCGCGCCCAGAGGTCCGACCGCCGCGCCCGTCAACGCCACATACGATGCCGCCGCCCCGAGCGGGCAGAGGATCAGCAGCAGGATGATCAGGATGATACCGGCTGGTTTCAGGTGCATCGGACTACCTTTCGGAGTCGGCGGTCAGCAGACGGCAGTCGGCAGAGAGGTGTTGCAGCTAGATGTTCGATAGCGGATGCAATGCCGCTATCGAGCATCTGCCGACTGCCGACTGCCGACCGCCGACTAACCCTCGCTGCCGGTGCGGGTCTCGCCGACCTGTCGCGTCGCGGGAGCATCGGTGGCGAGGGGCGGCGCGGCGGCGGGGGTGGCGGCGGACGGGGTGTAGCCGACCTCGGCCTGCAATTCGGCCAGGACGTTGCGCCCCTGGGCGCTGATCTGGGCGCGGCTGCTGCGCTGGCCGCGCTGTTGGCGCTCCACGAGGCCCTCCACGAGTTCCTTGCGGGCGTCGTAGCGGGCCGTGCGCCGGTTGGCCGACTGTCGCACCTGCTCGCGCAGGTTGTCCTGATCCTGCGGGACGACCTGGGCCATCTCCTCGGTCAGGGCCAGCGACTCTTCGCGCATCTGCGTCATCTGCACCTGACGGACGAGTCGCGAGTCGTTGCGGGCGAGATGCTGGAGCTGATCGGCCTGGTCGAAGACCATCGCCTTCGCCGCCTCCTTGTTCTGGAGGGCGTCGTTCACATCGCTCTCCAGCTGCGCCAGCTCGGCCTGGGCGTTCGCCAACTCGTCCGAGCGCTGTGCGGCCAGCGCCATCTCCCGCTCTTCGCCGTTGCTATCGCCGCGCGCCGCCAGCTCCTGGGCGAGGCGGACATGCTCCTTCGCCTCATCGCGCAGCGCGCTGACCTCGCTTCGCATCTCGGCCAGTTCGACGACCGCCTCGTTGGCGAGCGCGCCGATGTTGGCCGCGCGGTCCATCTGTTGCTTCAGGGTGCCGGCTTTCTTTTGCCGGTCGTACTTCAAGCGTTCTTCCAGCGGCACGGCGTCCTCCGCGCGCGAGACAAAGATCCCGAAGATCGAACCGAAGATGTTCCTGATGCGTTGCAGCACCGCTCGCTCCTTTACGATGTGAGTGCCCGGTCGCTTCGTACCCGGCCCTCGCCCACGACAATCAGCCTATCTACGCGCTGTTGCGGCGTCGGTTTCACCGGCCTCGGGGTGTTCCGACGCGCGGTAGGGGGCGATATACGCCCGTGCCGCGCTCGGATTATACTACGCCCCGCTGTCCGATCTGCGATTTGTTGCTGCCGTTACCGCACGTCGCGCGCCGCCGCGCGAGGAGGAGCTATCCGATGAGCGTGCCCGCCGCGACCGCGCGCCCCCAACCGCTGCTGCTCGGCCACCGTGGCGCGTCCGCGCACGCCCCGGAGAATACCCTGCGCGCCTTCCGTCGGGCGCTCGCGCTGGGGGCTGCGGGGATCGAGTGCGATATCCAGCGCACCGCCGATGGTGCGCTGGTGATTATCCACGACGACGCGGTGGATCGGACGACGAACGGGACCGGCGTCGTCGGGGAGTTAAGCTACGCCGCGCTGGCCGCGCTCGATGCGGGCGCTGGCGAGCGGATCCCCACCCTCGACGAGACGTTGCGCTGGGCGACCGACGCCACGGCGAGCGGGCGGGCACCCTTCCTTAACCTGGAGTTGAAGATGCCCGGCACCGGGCCGGACACCCTCGCCGCGCTGACACGCGCGGGCTACGACGGGCCGCTCGCGCTCTCCTCGTTCGATTACTCGAGCCTGGAAGAGACGCGCCGCCTGAATGGCGCGGTCGAACTCTGGCTCCTCAGCCCGCGTTTCACCACGGAACTCCTCGCGCAGGCCCGCGCCATCGGGGCGACCTGTCTCGATCTCTGGCACAGCGCGATCACCGACGAGGTGGCGGCGCGCTGCGCGGAGGCGGGGCTCGGCCTCGTCGCCTGGACGGTCAATGAGCAAGTCGACGCCCGCCGCCTCCGCGCCCTCGGCCCGGTCTTGCAGGGTTTGATCGGGAATTATCCCGAGCGATTGGGTGAGTAGGGCGAGTGGGCCAGCGGGCCAGCGGGCCAGCGGGCCAGAAGGGTTCGCTGTCGGCACGGCGCCGGTTGCTTCACTTTCTTCGTCCACTGGCCCACTTCGCCCACTCCGCCCACTCGCCCTACTTTCTCTACTTTTTCGTTTGACAAAGCGGCGGGGGTTAGGTACGATTGCAGTGTCGCCGGTGTCGCTCTGGCGACTGATTGGATCGACGCGGGCCGGTAGGCGGAGATAGAGGAAACGATGATTACGATGACCGACTCTGCACAGAGTGCTCTGAAGCGCTTCATGACCGATGAAGGCCCGGATGTCGGGCTGCGCGTGTACATCACGCCGGGCGGCTGCTCCGGGTTCTCCTACGGCATGGTGCTGGAGGATCAGTTCGACGACGCGGACGAGATTTTCGAGCAGGATGGCGTGCGCGTCGTCGTGGACCGCTTTTCGTCCTCGATGCTCGATGGTGCCGAGATCGACTATGTCGAGAGCCTGATGGGCGCGGGCTTCTCCGTCAGCAACCCGAACGCTGTCACCACCTGCGGCTGCGGCCACTCGTTCCGCACGTCCGACAGTGCCGGCTCCGCGCAGAGTTGCCACTAAACACGACGCGGCGCAGCACAACGGGAGCCGGGGCCATACATGGCCTCGGCTCCCGTCATTTGGATGGCAAGCCGCCGACGGCATAGCCTGTTGCACCCCCTTCCCCTCGGTCGCCGCACGGCGTATACTTTTGTTGACAAAGTCGTGCATCAACAGGGCCGTGGCGGCGCGATCGGCGCGCGTCATGGGTACGGTATCAGGGAGGGTCGCCATGTCATACTCGCCGCAGTATGCCCCGACACCCTATCGCGTGCTGGTCATCGATAGCGAGCGCATGATCCTCGACCTCCTCGGCGAGGTGCTGGCGGAGGAGGGCGCGCGCCCCACGCTGGTCGCCGATCTGCCGGGTGCGCTCGCCGCCCTCGCTCGTGAGCGCTTCGACGTGATCCTGGCCGACACGCTCGACCGGCGCACCACCGACGTGGCGTTCGAGCGCTGGGCGACGTTGGAGGCGGTGAAAGCGGTTGCCGGCACGACCCCGGTACTGCTCTTCTCGGCGCATCCCGCCTCCGCCTTCGCCGAGGGGCGCGCGCGTGGCTTCGCGGGCTTCATTGCGAAGCCGTTCGACCTCGATGCCCTCGCGCAGACGTTGCGGGTCTGCGCCGAGTCGGCCCGCCACGAGCGCCAGCGCGCCGATTCGACGCTCGCCCCGACGTAGCGCGCTCCTTGCGCCCCATGCCAGGGGAGAAGACCCGGCGCTGCGTGATCGACCTGATGGCGACTAAACCGCAGCGCCGAGGGGAACCACATACCGCGCTGTAGCCGCTCAGCCCGCGCAGGCGGAGGTGCTCCCAAGCCGCGTCTTGGGGCTTCGTGGCCGCAGGCCATGCAGCCGGGACAGTGTGCCCTTCAGGGGTAGTGGCTGCCCTCCGGGGTACAGTGTGCCCTTCAGGGGTAGTGGCTACCCGCCGGGGCGCTCCAATTCTTCGGTTGACCCACGCCCGCCGTGTCCCTCCCACACGCGCCTCGGTTGAAACGACAGCGGCGACGGCCACCTGGCCGTCGCCGCTGCGGTTGTGCTGTTGGCGCGGCGTCGGCGGGTCAGCGCGTCGGCGTGGCCGATCGCGGCGTGCCAGTGACCGACGTTGCCGTGCCAGCGCCCGATGTCGCCGTGCCGCCACCCGCGCTCGGGCTGGCCCCAGCCCCCGCCGCCGAACTGATGCTCTTCAGATAAGCGAGGAGCGCGTCGGTGGTATCGCCGCTGTTCAGTTGCGGCAACACGCCGGTGATCCCGGCGCTCATCACGCCCGCCTGATACCCCTGGACGATCTGGTCATTCGCCTGAAGGATCGCGGCGCGCATATATGTATCATCGGCGGTGACGCTCTGCCCGTTGTCGAGTGTAACAGGGTTGTTATATACATTGTTCAGCGCCGGACCAACGCCAGCGGCCCCATTCACGGCGTGACAGCCCTGGCAGCCGAGTTGGGTGTAGAGCGTTGCCCCCTTCGCCTCCAGCCCCTTGCTGCCCCCACCGCCGCTGGTGCGGACGATCAGCGAGCCGATGGTCAGCACACAGAAGAAGAGCGCGACACTGAGCGCAGCCACCGGCAACTTGATCGAATTATCCACGTTTGTCGCCTCCATGTGCGTCTCGGGCCGCTGGGCGCAGTTATCCGATCTGCCGTCCCCACTTTATCTCTATCTATAGTATACCCGGCATCGTTAGTATACCCGGCATCGTTCGCCGGGCACGAGCCTACAGGAGTAGCGCATCTTCCCGGCCACCGGTCCGGGCGGGGGTGAGTATAGTACGATTAAGGGGAGTGGCGCGAGTGCTGCGCGTAAGAAGTCGTCGCACCGCATCGCACCTATGGGCCGTGACGCCAAAACCCGAGGCCCGATTCAGGGCGGTACAATGACCGCTAAGTGCTCCGTTTCGCAATAGCCTGTGGGGTTGGGCGGGGAGCTGGTAGAGTAAGCTCCTATGCTGCGCCGCGTGGTGGCGTGCGCTGACCGGAGGTTCCCCATGGCTGGTCCGGCGCCCACCTA
>JAABUH010005048.1_pt1 | contig 10474 bp, 7 predicted proteins | sample 5559121 | NCBI WGS metagenome assembly JAABUH01 (sample SAMN10711871, study PRJNA513364) | rock metagenome | isolation source: Antarctica rocks | place: Antarctica: Victoria Land, Battleship Promontory nord | collected 2015-12-28 | reverse complement strand
GGATGCTGTTCCTACAGTTCCCAAAGGCGAGCCGATTCAGAAGACAGAAGACGTGCAGGAAAAAGGAGGCGAGGTTCCTAAAGAGCAGCCTGTCAAAATTGGAAATTGTGTTTACGACAAGGGGGATGAAGTTGATGACTACGATGATGAAGGGGATGGCTATAACGATGATGTTGAAGATGGATGTGAGGATGATGGCATCTTTGATGATCATGTCATCGAACAGTATGGTCGTCAGGGCTATGGAGGATGGGATTGAAGATGCGCTGAGGGGGTGAGGAATGCGCTGGTGCATTTGATGTGGAGGGGATGGAGGGTGGTTGTGGTGGCAGTGACGAAGCAATACAGAATGGAGAACCAGATATTTTATGACTATGGAATGAATGGCAAGCCTTTACTGAAAACGATGGAATGTTGACTGAAACCCTTGATTAAGAACCCGTCTAGGGCGATGAAACCTAGTTATATACAGAGGGACCAGAGATGCACTAGCCCCCCCTTTTCTCTAAATAGGGTGACTGGTCTAATGAGGTTTTCATATCGCCTTTGACATTGAATACCAAGTTCCAATTATGGAAGGACATATATCAAAATAGCGCAACCCATATCATCGATAGACGGGTCCGATGGCCCAATGGTAATCTTGCGTATCAATCGTAATTGACCCAAGACAACTATCCTTGCTGCATCATACCTTAAACGGTATGACCTAAGGTTAGCATCTTGCTGCATCAATGGTGATTGATCGACGTTCATGCCACTGACTTTGGACCTAAATCCTGGGGTTCTGGGTTCGATACTGGGTTGAGACTTGATTTCCGAGTTGAGACCTGGGGATGAGTAGGGCTGATGAATGTCAGTGCCGAACATCTTTTACCATTTTATATTTGCTTTCTACTTTTTCTGTATTTATCACACTGTTCTACAGCCTCTGGCTCTATTTATCTGGATAAAGAATCTAACCTGGCTTACAAGCATGTAGCGCACAGAGGGCACGTGAATACATTCCGTCAAAACTGATGCTTCTGGCGTGGATTTTAGTGACAGTAAGTAAGTCTGTATGCGGAGGGATGAAGCTTATTGAGCCACATTACGACTTACGAGGATCGGAGGTGTCGGCTATTCCTCCCAGGGCCTCCAGGGAGTTCCTTTCGAGAAAATAAGAATTGCCATCAGGCTAGTAGAATATAGTAAAAGGCTTATCAATAGCGCCGTATAAACATGTATATCACGTTCGTAAAGTCAAGCACAAAAGGACTAAATCGAATCACATACTACTATTACACATCAGACATACAGATGAGAGATAGTCCAACAACACACAGGAGGCATGCTTCTCAAGCAAAAAATCACGACTCTACAAAGCAACATCATCAACTCACCTCTCTTACGCCCAACTCCAACCTCAAACCTACAATCACCATCGTCATCCCTCACTCAAGGCTCAACCCCTCCATCAACCCCATAACCTCATCCTCAAAACTCCCAAACACCAGCAACCCCTCCGTATCCCGAAAGAAACCTTCGACAAGCAGCCCCTGGAAGGCGGTTCTAAATTTCAAGAAAAGCAAATCCCAGCCAAGGCAGTAGCGATTAGAACGACCGCACCCGGTCTCAGCAAGGATGGCATTGACTGGGGAGGCTTCGTCCGTAGTTTCTGAGACTGGTGGGGATACCGAGGACGCAGTCAGCAGGCTTGCCGTTGAATCAGTATCAGCAATTTCTCCGATTTGGAATCCTTCATAAGCCAAAGGTATGTCGAAATGCAGATCATGCCCTCGACTATTCGTCTGCATTGCCGGCGAAGGTAAGGCTGTGGCGATCCTGTCTTCTGGTGGCGGGCTGAGGATAATGATGGGGACTTGCAGAGGTGTAGCGAAGATTGGATAGCGAGATCCATCTCCCTGCCTTGTTCGAGCGCGAGGGGAATCTTCCGGGAAGAAGGTATATGTCTCTATCTCTGACCCCGAAACTTCTGACTCCGCCCTCTGATAACCTTCACCTTGGCCTTCGCCTCCAACGGCCATTCCCCTCGGAGCTCTGGTAGTAACGACCTGATACGGAGAACCAGGACCATGCGTCGTAGGATGGTCTTGGAATTCTTGATCCGTCAGGAAGCCCGCAATTTGATCTGCACCATGGTGATGAGAACGACAAGCCCTCGGAGTGAAGTAAGTCTGTTGTTCTCGGTATTGCACATCGCCACTGGGTCCTAGCTGTGCAGCTCTCCCAGAAAATGGCGAATCCCCCACATCACGATCGCGTTCATGTCTCAGGTCGCTGATGCCACGCTGTCGACGCAGACGCGGCGCTGCGGGTCTTTCCGCGTTGCTTGAGGAGATCTGTGGCCTGTAGTGACGAGTAGATGGATGATGCTGTGGGCTGTGACCTTGTGCAGAATGCGAAGCCAATAGGCGACTTTCATAATCTACTGCACCGTCGCTGCGTGAAGGACTACCGTTGTTAATTTCAGATCCGGCTAGGACAAGAGCACCGCGGGTACTTGCATGGTATGGACAGGGATAGCTTGAGCTTGCGGGAGACTGCATCTGAGACGTTGAAAGAAACTTTTGAGACATCTTCTGAAATGGCAAGCTTTATTCTTGCACAGCGCTTTCGATCGGTCTTGAAGTTAGGTTTGCAGTTGACTTTGGACTTTTTGGAACAGGAGATATGGGACTGGAAGAGATTGTAAGGATGCTGAGGAGGATGAGTCTCAGTTGGAGTAAGATCCGATTATGTACTAAAGTCTCCGAGGAGAGATGGATCTTTACATTGAGAATCGAAGGCATCCTGATTGTTAGACTTGACCACTAAGCTTTGAAACTGCTCCCTTGTGATGGGATAATGAAACGAAATGATATCGCAAAATCAATGTTTGGAAAAATGTAAACAATGGCCAACAGCGTTCATATAGCCTCGACAAAACCATGTATTACCCACAAAGAGCATCGGATGTGGATAATGGCATCCTCTAGTCATCATGAGCCAAGATTTTGACTTGTTGCACGGCAGGGTGCTGTGAGCGGCTGTCAGCCAAATCCCAAGTCTTTTGTTCATATCACTTACACCTGAACGACCATAAAATCGCTTTCAAATTTCTGAGGCGTATTTCCTATAATGGTTCCCCAAAAGCAAACGTCGAGACTGGGAGAACATAGGTTTGGGGGGATCAATCTAGCTCTGCGCTAAGGAAAATCCATCGTGATCAGCGCACTAATGAATGCAGAGCACCAGAATGAAGCACGACAGTTGAATTGTACAATCAGAATACAGAATTTGACAGGCTATGCAAGCAGACTAGATGCACATGTTACAAAGTCGTACAATCGAGTTTTAAAGCTAGCTGCGGTCGGATGATGAAAAATCCAATTGGAAGAACAAAGACAGATGCGCTATACAGTGTTGACTCCATGAGAATTTTCAAGAGACACCGTTGAGCGTGCCTGGGAGAGGGGAGCCTGCAGGCGTGGGTTTCTTAGGTGATCTCAGGGTAAGTGGGAATGGGTAGTCGTCCGGATCTTCTTCTTCTCTGCTTAGATAGTCAGCATTCTTTTCCAATCACTTTGAGCATTAAAGAACATAGCTACTTACGGTAGCTTCCAAGCTATGTAATCCTCCGTGCTCAGGCCCTCCCGCCCTTCTTGTAGCGATGCAAAATCCCCTGGTGTCATCATGCCAGATCGGTTCTTGGGTGACCCTGATACTGACAGAGGTCTTGCTAGTTTCGGTTCAACTGCATCGAAGATACCTGCTTCATCGTAGTCATCGTCGAATGAAGCCGGGTACGCTTCAAGAAAGGTCAGCGCCATCACTTTTTCTTCTTCACGAACAACGTGTTACCTCTTCTCAAAGCTAATTGTCTAGCCTTTACGTACTCCATACCCATCCTCTTCCAATCTAGTAAGTCGCTGAGGCGTTCCGTCCGATTTCGTTGGTTGATTCGTTGGCGCTTGCTCTTCGTTGCGAATTCGAACATAAATTTCGTGAGTTGATTGACAGAATCGTCCACACCTTTCATCCGACGGTCTACAATGTATATGCCATAATCTGAGGCGTTCTCGATCAATTCCTCCATGTAGCACCCGAAGCCAGAGAGATTTGTGGTGATGCTCGGAACGCCCATGACGGTACACTCAGCCGGTGTATAGCCCCAAGGCTCATAGTAGGATGGAAACACGCCCATATGACAGCCACGAACAAAATCGTCATAGTCAAGGGGTAGCACAGGATTTGCAGAGTTGAGAAATTCAGGGTGGAAGATGACTTTGACACGATCTGATGGGTGGTTGAACAATTGCACTCGGCGTATCTGATTCAGGATTGGATCGTCGGCATCATTGGCCATGTTGTGGGTGACAACAGGCGGTAGTGTATTTCGCTTCATCGCGAACAATCGCCGTCGAAGCATTACCCGATCCGAGGCGCTCAATAGATCCTTATGCTCAGGCATATCATCTCCATCGTGCCATTGTAATGACCGATCGAACAGTCGCTTGCCTACCTCTCGTTCAATGATGTCCACCGTATCTCGTAACGACTTGATGACTGCCTGACCCTTCAGTGCCTCCACGGTGAGTGAGGTCGTTTGTGCTGGCATGATGATGAATGCGACCACTGTCATCTTGGAGCCAGAGCTCTTCAGGCTGTGATTCAGTCTTGCTAGCGACTCGATGAACATGTCCACACCTTTATTCCTGTACTCGTAACGTCCAGCTGTGAAGAAGTAGAGGGTGTTGTCAGGCTCGAAATCATTGTGACCATAGAAGTGTCCTCGGACGAAGTCATGGATCTTCTCTTTTGACTGTTGATGCAAGTTCTGGAATTCATGCATAGCGGAGAACTTCTTCACATTCAAGCCATTAGGTAAAACGCCGTCCGGCTTTCGTTTCAGCAGATGCTCGCTTTCATAAGCGGTGATGTGGGAGACAGTGGTGAAGACGTCGGCAGCATGTGCTGCAGCTTGTTCGACACAGTATCTGTGGTAAATTCCTCGCTTCCCGGCCTCCGCGTCAACATCGAAATACTGTAAATTGTTGTAGAAATCGACAGATCCGGCGCAGAGATATCTTCCTAGAAGTGTAGCGTGGGTAGTGAATATCGTCGTCACGTCTATCCTCCTCCTCTTGGTCAAGGGTAGAGCTACTCCAGCAAGCCACTCATGGAAATGCGCGATGATTGCTCGTCTCCTCTCGTGCGACACAAACTAGAACAAAGTCAGCACGAGGTTGAATCACCACCTGGCAGAGTCCTACCTCGCCAAGGAACCAAGCAACGAGATAGCCAAACACCACTGCTTCGTTAGTTTCCTCATCACCTGGCGGCGAGGGTATGCCAGCGGTATTCCACAAATCTGCCTTCCACTCGTCCAGCCATGGGTAGCCCGTCTTGGTATCGATGAGTATGATTCTTGGGGCACCTTCAATGAGCCATCTTCCGTAAATCACTCCAATCCCTCTCGATTGCATTGATGCAATCGTCTCCGCAATCTCTGGATTCGTGGGGGTAAGAGGTTCGACTTCAACCGCAGCCTGTCGAGTAAGTCAGTAAGTGCTGAAATACTGGTAGGGCAGGCTGCTACGTACCGACGCCCGATTGAGGGGCCCGATGAGCGTGTATCTGTCGCCATATTCCGCTGTGGTGACCGGGGCTTTCGACTTGATCACGGAGTAGATGCCTCCAACTTGAAAGAACGGTCAATGAATGAATAGAGGAAAGCGACGAATCCCTCGTACCTCGATTCGCAGCCTCTGTAGAAATCTCGAAGAGCATATGGTTCCGAATGTCTCGACCGCTCGATGCTGCGTTCTCCAACACCCGCTCCGAAACGTCTCCAAAGGTCCCGTTGGTGGCCATCGTGATGGAGGTGGCCAATCGTCAGAACGAAAGCGAAGGAGAAGGGTTGTCAGCCGATGAGACGCGTCAAACAATGGCTCTGCCCCTGATAGAGTTGATGTCAGCGCATTGCTCTCTATGATTTCGTTGTGCTTGAGATTCGTCGCCCTACGGAGCTTCCCCGCATTGTTTTGGTGCAGCTGCACGGTGACGTGCCTAATGCAGTTGAGCAGCTCCAGCGCGGCTGAAAAGAACCCTTGTGAGAGCAGAGCTTCCAGGAAATGTGCGTCCCAGGCGGAGACTATCCAATTGGGGAAGAATTGACAATACTCAAGTTGGAGTGGTGAAAGAAGAGGTTGGGTTCTCGTGAGACATGGGGACGTGGGACGAACAAGGATGCCGCCGAAAGTGGCGCCGGGGGCGGAGATGAGGGGGCCAGCACCTCTTCTTCCCTCTAACAATGCCCTCTGTGTCTCTCACAGCTCAAATGAATCTATAAGCCCTTCTGATCCACCGTGTCCAATTCTGCGAATGGAATTGATTTGATTCTAAGTCTAGTGAGTGAGATCTGGGGAAGAAGCTTCCGCCCCGCCACGCACCTAATCCTCGCAGTGCCGCCTGCTCTGCATGAGCTCCCTCGTCTGGAGCCTCATCGCCCCTTTTTACTTTCACCGTTCGTCGTCATAGAAATATCAAACCACGGTTGCCAGGACGTTGGTACGGCCAATGGATCTTGGCAAGAGCAGAGGCTAGAATGCTTCCCAATGAAAGCGTTGTGCCGTCGCCCTTGGGGCGTCGTTGGTGAACAAAGTGTCACTATGGCGCAATGAGCGCTGCACGAAATGTGTCTTTATAACTAAAGTCATTCATAGAGGAATTACTTGAAAATTTGAATCGAGGGTTGCCTCTCTTCCTTCCAGTTAAACGATCTACACAGCAAGGCAACGTCCTTGCAGCCGAACAAGGTACTCTTGATATTCCTCACTGACTGATATGAGTATACGACTCTCAGTTGAAGGTTGCATGTTTAGAAATCATCTATCTTGTACTGTCTGATTAAATCGTTGGCTTAATTGCGTGATAATACCCTTTTGATTTTGCTTCATCAGATTATTGTACTTGATTGCCATCCTTACTGTGGGCAAAGTACCTTTCTATACCACGCATGCACTGCCAGAACTGTTATCTACTTCAATGAACACTCGGTCGCAAACCATAATTCCATCCCCCTTATCTACCATTCTCTCACACCTCCGGCGTACGCATCTAGTCCGCAATCCTCGATAGGAACAGATCAGTGCCATGCTGCCTTGGTATCCCAGATGTCCCAAATGTCGCAACAGGAGTCAATCGATTGACAGAAATTCCAATGCCGTTAACGATCTCGTAATTCCTTCGTTGTCATCCATCCCGATGCTGGTTCGGGGTTTTGCATTGCGCTGTTTAGTTGTCCCATCCTTTGAGCGTATCTTTTCCAAATGAGCCTCCATTTTGTGCTTCTTCCGAGGGACAGCTCCCTTTATTTCCACGATGGCCGCCTTCCGTAATTCCTCTTCCGTTCTCCGCAGAGTTTCGCTTTGCGCTGTCCATCTCCCCCTACCGATTGGCTCGAGGCGTTGCTTATCCTGCATACCGTTTCTAAATTCAAAATAGTCGACGAGCACCTCATCAAAGCCTTTTGCCATATATTCTGCCTTTCCGTCCTTTGAGATTGCTACAGCTGCTTTCTTGAGTTCTTTGATTGCCTTTCCCAATGCTCGCAAACTCTTTGATGTCGGTTCCTTTGTATTGACTATCTCATCCGAGTCGATCTTATGCATTTTCTTGAAGACACTTCTCAAGGCCTTCTGAAATGCTATTTCGCGATCGTATTCAGCCCATATCAGATGCCCCTCATCGGCTGGTACGACAGGGATCGGCATCTTAGTTCAAGTGTGTTCAGATTTATTGATCAAAAGGAAAGAAATGATAAAATTAAGGAGGTGATTTCTTGCCTAAGGACTCGCTACTGAAACGTGATGAGTCATAAGAGGCACTCAATTCGTCGGTTAGAAATGGGGCTCAGGTTAACACCGTAAGCTAATCGCTGAAGTGTTGAAGTATTTGCTGTCATGTAGAGATAGGAGGTGGACCTAGCGTCGAGGTTATAGGTATTCCGATAATAACTTTCAAAGTCAAGCACACTTAGCCACAACATGCTATACGGTATTGCCATAGTCTTCTCGCTTGGGTACCTACATAGATATATATGATGGTATGAAGAGGCAAAGTGTTTTATTATGGGGCAGGCGAGGATAACACGTTTCCAACACCACTCCTGCCTCCTCATTTCTCATTTGAAATGGTCCCCTAAGGCCAGCTTGCTGCTCCATGATCATTTCATACAGATCTTCTTGACTTGACATCAACCGACATCAACCTGAATCCATGAGTGGTACTGTCACAACTTAATCCGTCAACTATAATACAGATCAATGTCTAAGTTCCATTAACGACACAATGGACCAAGATACTTACGCTTCGCCAGAGGTGATGTCCAGCAAGAGCGGCAAGAAACAGGGGGATAATTTGCCTCTATTCAGAAAGGTCTTGAAACAGCTCAAATTCGATGGCATCCGTTCTGTGGCTGCCTCGGTCCGTCGAGCAAAGCAATTTAATGATAACACATCAAACCAAGCACATTCTTCTACTTCGACAACACCGCCAATCGACTGCAAAGTCGAGAAAGAGCCGCGCTGGGGTTCATACAATCTGGTGTATCACATCAGATTCGAAGATGGGATTCAATGGATGCTGAAGATTCCAGCGAATGGCCACCAAGGCGCCTGGGACACTCTGGCCTCTGAAAGCCTAACATCTGAAGCTCTTACCGTGCTTTTGATCGGCCAGAATCCCTCAATACCCGTACCTGCCATTCACCATTTCGACGCAACCATGGACAATGAAATCGGCTGCCCATACATTCTCATGGACTTCATCGAGGGCAAGCCTCTACATCAGGTCTGGTTTTGCAACGGCGTCTCTGTTTCGAGACGAGAGCAAGTCCGACTGAGATCTCTTCACACAATTGCAGTGGCTATGTCAGCACTCTCAGAACTTCAATTTGAGAGAAGTGGCTCCTTGCGGTTTGATTCGGACGGGAACTTTATTGATACAGGAAATGCTAAGGCATGCGATTATCATACCATGTTGGATCGGTACGGCAACATTGGTGATGATAGTGAGGATGACATCTACCGCGCTAAAGCTCCGACCGAGGATATGCTCTCCTCCTTGTTGTCCGTGCTGAACGATCGTCGCACCAAGAGCAGCGATAAAGCGCTTGATCGTGGTGTACGTGAATGTATCCGCATGTTCACCGGATGGGCTCTAGACTACACCAAGCTCGAAGAACAGAAGTTCACCCTAGCTCATCCAGATTTTGATTTTCAGAACCTGCTAGTGAAAGACGATGGCACGCTGTGCGGCATCATCGACTGGGACGGGGTAGCAGCGGTACCTCATTCGGTCGGATCTCTGAAGTATCCACTCTGGTTGATGCGCGATTGGGATCCAGCCTGTTACAGTTACAATCCAAAGACCAGAGGGCCGAAGTGGAGTAACGGTCGCCGAGTAAATTGTCCAGATGAAATGGACAAATATCGTGGCATTTATTCGCAGTTCATTGAAGCCGCGCTTCTGGCTCCAATAAAAGAAAGTCTAAGGAGCAAGCGAGCAGCCGACATCACGCGTTCGTCTTTGCTCCTGGGGAGTTTAGAAATCGCGATCAAGAACCCCGGATCAAGTGACAAGATCATCAAGAACATTTTTCAAGTTATGGAGTGGGCAGATCATGCTTCCAGAGCGGAGTCTTCTGATCCGAAAGCAGGCGACGAAGATGAAGACGGAGACGAGAGGGAAGATTGTGTCGATGATGGAAGCTCAGACGACGATTCGAGCTCAGACAGCGACGACTATGATGGTGACATCGAGAAAAGTTTCTTTTCCGATGACAGCTTGGTTGAGAGCATTGCCGATGCTGCCCACGAGAGTGAAAAGACGATCAATTGCCCACGATGCCGTGCCGAGAATGAGAAAGAATCCGCAGGCCAAAAACCAATACCTGCCAAGGTAGCATCATATCTTGGGGGCAGTCATGAGCCACCGAGTCAGTCATCAAAGGTATCAGCGCAACCTATGCCGCTTCACAACGAAGAGACATCCGAGCCGGTTATCCTCCAGTCAACAATAGATTCATCCAGGATGAGGACTTCCATCAAGACAGCTGAGTCCAAGAAAGCTCGACTCTGCAGATTCATTTGCACGGTAGGTGAAAAGGGGTGCAGAGGACTAGCTCGGAAATTGCACCGGAAAGGTGTGCCAGGAGAGCCTACCGAAGAGCTTCCCATAACCGAACCACTGCGGAGTAATTGCAAACGTGCGGGCAGCGACTCGGAGGCGAGAAAGGTGGACGGTAAGCCTTCTGGGGGAATCCACCAGGGTTTCAGCCAAGATCAAGACCCGGTACGCAGCAAGGGAACGGCCGAGCAGAATTGGGTGAAGGCCTTTTTCAGGCGGGTACTGGCAGTACTCAAGAAGGCAGCACACTTGGCCTTTGCAGGAAACAGTGAAGTTTCTGCCGTGGAAAATGACCTTGAAG
>JAABUH010005043.1_pt1 | contig 10478 bp, 7 predicted proteins | sample 5559121 | NCBI WGS metagenome assembly JAABUH01 (sample SAMN10711871, study PRJNA513364) | rock metagenome | isolation source: Antarctica rocks | place: Antarctica: Victoria Land, Battleship Promontory nord | collected 2015-12-28 | reverse complement strand
TCACCGACACGACGCCCCTGACGACGTGGGCGTACGGCTACGGACGCGACCTGCTCGGCCAGGTGACGGCCAGCAACGATCCGCTCGATGGCAAGGCGCACAGCTACGCCTACAGCCCGCTCGACCAGCTCACGGGTGATGGTGTCACGAGCGGCGGCGCGCCGATCACCTCGACCTGGACCGTGAACGGGGCCTACGAGATCGGGCAGCGCGCCGATGCGAGCGGCTCCTACACGAGCATGCTGACGTACGATCCGGCGCACGAGGTGACCGGCCTGAGCACAATTTCCGGCACCGCGACGACCGAGAACCTCGCGTTCGCGTACAACGGCGACGGCGACCGCACGAGTCAAACGGATAGCGTGAGCGGGGCCGGCGCGAGCTACGGCTACGACCAGGCCGACCGCGTGACCAGCGCCGCGATCTCGACCACGACGGGCAGCACGACAGCTAGCTACACCTACGATGGGGACGGGTTGCGTCAGAGCAAAATCGTCACGACGCCCCAGGGCACGACGATGACGTCCGAAACGTGGGACACCGCCGGCAGCTTGCCGACGTTGCTACAGGACGGCGCGGCGCGCTACATCGTCGGCCCCGATGGGCTGCCTATCGGGCAAGTGAGCACGGACAGCAAGGGCAACGGCACCATCCTCTACTATCTGCACGACCAACTCGGCAGCACACGCGCCCTGCTCGACGGCGCGGGCAACACGCAAGCCACCTACAGCTACGACCTGTATGGGAACGTGACGGCGCACACCGGCAGCGCGACGACTCCTTTCCAGTTCACGGGGCAGTACATCGACGCCGAAACGGGCTTGCAGTACCTACGCGCCCGCTACTATGACCCGACGACAAGTCAATTCGTCAGCCGCGACCCGCTGGAAAGCGTAACCAAGCAGCCCTACGCGTACACCGCTGATAACCCGCTCAACGCCATCGACCCTCTCGGTCTCGCGGGCTGCTCCCTTTCCCCGGGCGATTGGGGGAACTGCGCGAGCCAGCTGTGGAACGGCGTCGTGACATCAGGGCGCAACTACGCTCGCTCCAATCCCCAGGCGTACAACGGGCCGGGATACAAGACAGCGCGCGCATTGTGGCGGCTAATAGGCTGGAACCCGCCGAACAGTCCGGCTGAGGATGCCAACTCCTCGGCTTATCTGTGCCCGCCCGGCACGACACCGGTTAGCTTCCCCGCCTTCGGCAGCGTACAAGTGGGGCCGGCTGGAGAAGAGCAACCGGCACCTGATTACGTCGTAACTCCTAATGGCGAAGTTATCCTGGTTCCTGATGGGGCAACAGGACCGTCTCCAACCAAAAATGGAAAGGGATTTCAGTATAGGGGTGGCTCTGGCGGTAAGGGTTTCGATAGTAGAACCACTACAACTCGAGTCATGGACCCTCGTTACGATACTGACCCAACGAAAACCTATCCGGGGGGCTACGTTAGCCATAGCAATGCGAGTGATCAAACTATTGATCCTTACACTGGTGTACATGGCCATGTAGAAAGCCCCACTGATGGCCAGCTAATGGTCCCCATTCGTGGAGAACCTGCCGACGGTTCCCCAAGCCCCGCCCACGCGAAGGCCGTGCCGAGACAGGGAGAACTTGTTCTTCAGGGAGCAGGAACTGGCCCATCTGCCCTCTAACGAGCAGGCGCACGATGGCCACCAGTGGCGACTTTTGTGTGGCCACTGACACACTGGTAGAACAGTGCCTCCCTCGGATCCCTTTGCACATCAGCCTATCGACTTGAACCCGCCACCATCTTTGCCTATTGAGCCGATAATAGAACCGTAGTACACTCGCCAGGTGGCATGGTTCATAATGAGGCCGATTGTGCTTGACAATCTGACGCTTGTCGGATTGCCAGAGTGTCAAGTGCTGCTGAACCATGTTTGTCAGGTTAGCGAAAGAAGGTTAGCCGATGGATACTGATACTAATACTGATACCGCGCCTCAGCCGCGCATCATGCATTTCCCACAGGATCGCTCCATGGGATTACTGTGGTATAGTGACGCATCTGCGGCAGCAAATGCTCTGCGTGCCAATGCATCCGACTGGCAGTACTTTGGTGAGGCGCGCGGGTCTGTCTTAGTTGATGCAGGGATGAATGTGCAATTGGGCGTAAGCCCTGATATCGCCGACGATCTCTCGCCCCTCAGCTTCCTGCGATCCGATGATCTCTACTTGCTCAATTTATCTGAGTCGGGGGTAAGAGATTCTCAGCTAGTCTACCTACAGACGTTGATGGAATTGCGATCGCTTGATCTGGCAGAGACAGAGGTCAGCGACGATGCACTGGGCTATGTCGAAGAACTTAGCGCATTGCAAGCGATCAACATCTCCTACACGCAAATTGGTAATACAGGATTTGCGCGTTTAGCTAAGTTGCTAGCCCTCACACACCTTTATCTCACAGCCACGCGCGTCGGAGATCCTGAACTACTACACTTGCAAGACTTTTCCGCGCTTGAGGTCCTCTTCCTCACGTTAACGCAGGTGGGAGATGAAGGGCTTGTCTATCTGCAAACCCTTCATTCCTTACAAGAGTTGAACCTTGATCAGACACGCGTCGCTGATGCTGGATTAGCGCACCTGCAAGAGTTGACGACTTTGCGCCATCTCAATTTGTCAGGGACAGCAGTGCATGGCAATGGGCTAGCCTTTCTGAGAGGATTACCAGCTTTACAAAGGCTTGATCTATCGTACAGTAAGGTGAGCGACGTGGGCCTCATCGGGTTACGTGAGTTAACCTCACTGCGCCAACTTTATTTGGATCAAACGGCCATCAGTGATGATGGACTAACACACCTGCAAGACTTAACTGCCCTCCAGGAACTTGACCTTTCTCGAACTAAGGTTAACGGTGCAGGACTAGCCTATTTGCGGCGCCTCGCCTCTTTGGAAACCCTCAACCTGTCGGATACCCAGGTAACGGATGCAGATTTATCGCACTTAGAGCATTTGAACTCTTTAAGATCATTGAACTTATCAGAAACGTACGTTAGCAAAGCGGCCGTTGCCGCTGTTCAAAGCGCCCTCCCGGATTGCGTCATAAAGCGGTCGCTCCCTTTCAGGAATTGAGTCTTTACGCTTCCCACCGGATACAATTAGTGAAGCTTGTATGTCGAGCGAACTGTTTCGCGCGTCAGCGCGATTTCGCCCGCTCGGACCGCTCGCCCAGGCGCGACTACCAGTGCCGCAATATCTTCACTTGGATCGACGTGCTAATGGGGCAACAGGAAGCTGGAGTAGCTCCTGGAAAATTCCTCTCGACTGGCCATGGTGACATGAAAACAAGCCTCCCATGTCAAGTGATCAAAACGAGGGGGGAGTGCCTCCGTTTTGATCACTTGACCGCCCGACCCCTTGACATGGGAGGCTTGTAATGGGCCTAGAAGCGCCTCACGGGCGCGTAGAGGAGCTGTAGGCGTTGGGTCATGAGGTTTACCGTCGCTCGTCGGCGCGGCTCTCGCGCGCCCTGGTGCGCTCTGGCGCTTGCCCCTGACCCTGCTCGCGCTGCTGCTGTAGGGCCTGGTTCCAGTCCTTGACGGCGGTGGGCGGCCGGTCGCGCGTGATCGTGTCGGCGTCGGGGTACGCCTCGCGCACCTTGGCCCATAGCTTCTCGCCGTCCTCGTCGTTGTCGAAGGCGCAGCGCACCAGCGCGCCCATCGCCAGGCCCTCCGCGATCTGCCGCGTCGGGAGCGCGCCGTGTCCATCGGTCGAGACGAAGACGTACGCGCCCGCGAGCGGCCCCTGGCGCTCGGCCACGAGGAGCGCGTGCCGGCTCAGGGCGTCGATGGCCGACTCGGTGATGATGTACTGCGGGACCCTGTAGGGGGCGGGCTCGCCCACCCGGTAGGAGAAGTGCCCGGCCTCGCGGCGCGTGCCCGTCGCAAGGCCCGTGAGCGTGCTCCCCGGATCGGCCCCGCGCCAGCTCGCCCCGACCGCCTCGCCCTGGGCATCCTGCCGCACGAAGACGGCGTTGGTGTGGGCCTGGCCCGTGGCATCGACGTGGCGGGCGGCATAGACAGTGCCCTCGGCGTGCAGTCGGTCCACCAGCGGGGCGGGGATGGCGCGCTCACGGGTGAGATAGGCGCGGACCTGCGGCCACACCTCCTCGGCCCGCTCGGGCATGACGAGGGGCGCACGCTCCTTGCCCTGCGCGACGCGGGACGCAATAGCCTCGCCCTGCTGCGCCCCGAACTGCGCCGCCGCCGCCACGGCGAGGTCGCGCCCGCCCTCGTGGGCCAGGTAGGCGACGGCCTGCCGAAAGTCGTAGCCCGTGACCTGCATCACGAGGTCGATGGCGCCGCGGCTGCCCTTCTCGCGGTCGTGGTTGTAGAAGACCTGCCCGCCGTCGCGCGCGGGGTTGATGCTGATGTGCTCGCCGTTGACGCGCCACAAGTGCGTGTCGTAGCGGTCGCGCTCCCCGCCGAGGGCGCGCATCACGTCGGTCAGGTCGATGCCCTTGACCTGGGCGATCAGCTTCTTGTAATCCTCGTGCAACACGCGCTTTTCCCCCTCAACCTTCTGGACGCGCTCTTGCAACGCCGCAACGCTGGCCTCCGCGCGCCGGGCGCGGTCCTCGGCCAGGCGGACTCGTACCACGCCCTCGGCCAGCGGCTCGATCACCTGAGAGCGTACCTTATCCTCCTGCGCGGCCTTGTACCGCTGTGGGTCGCGCACGATGAGGCCGGGGGGGTCGATCTCCACCCGTGCGGCCACCTGGCCCCGCGCTTGGTCACGGGCCTGCTCCGTCCAGGCGTACATCTGCTGCATGGTCAAGTGCGTGCGTTTCGATCCTCGCACACCGCGCTCTAGCCCGAAGTCCGCTACTGCACGTTGGTAGTCGTCGTGCATATCACGGAGCGCGACCTTGCCACGGCTGTAATCCTTGAACGACAAGCGGCCGTCCGGCGTGATCGGCACGACTATAAGGTGTAGGTTCGGCGTCGTCTCATCGAGGTGGAGGTGAGCCGATACGACGTTCTCGACGCCGTGCCGGCGCTGCGCCCACTCGACCGTACGCATGGCCCAGGCGCGGATCGTGTCCCGGTCGTCGGGGTCGAAGTGGCCTGGTGTGGTCGTTGCCATGTACTCGACGGCGCGGATCGCGTCCGTCCTGATCTTGCGCGTAAACTCCATCGCATCAAGCCGCGTCTGCACGTCGGCGTAGGCGTCGCCACTGCCTAGCAGACGCTCGTTCAGGTGCGCCCGCTCCGGGTCCGCGTTGGGCGTGTCGCGCTCCCGCTCGTTGTGCTGACCGCGGCCGGCCACGCCCGCCATCGTCTTAATCTTCTCGAAGCGAAGGATTGCGAAACCTGCCATACTCCCCTCCCTCTAAGGCCGGCGCGGGCCGGCACATCGTCCCGCCGCAGCGGGCACACGGCGCTTATGAGCGAGCGCCAGCGAGTGAATAAGTATAGTGTGTTATACCTTTGCAGGTGGGGGCCGTCCCGCAGCCAGACCGTACCCCAAGTATAGCCCGTTTGGTGGTACTGCTACCAGTTGGAAAAGAAAGGGTGCGCCTTGACAAATAGCATGACTATCTAAAGCTCGAGCCCGGCGCATCTGAACCATCACGCGGCCCCCTCCACGACGTACTCGACGCGGGCGGCCGGCTCCTCGGTGCGCGCGAGGGCAGCCGTCACGCGGCCCGCTAGCTTGCCCTCTAGCCACGCCTTATCGAACGGATCGGGGACCGTGACACGGAGTTGGTCGCCCTGGTGGGACAGGACGCGGGTCCGGGCGAACCAGCGATTGAAGTTCTCGGGAGTGAGCACGGCGGCCAGCTCAAAGAGCACGACGCGCCAAGTGGGGTCCTCCTCGGTGATCGGCGCGGGCAGGGCGCCGGCGCTAAAGCTTGCGGTCGGGGCGCGCGGCGGGATCGACCGACGACGGGAGCGCGGGGCGTGGCGAGCTGCGGACACGCGCATGTGCGGGGCCGGCGCGGGATCGAGCAGGTCGGCCAGGACGGCGAACAGGTACGGCATGGCGTTGGGGCGGTCGCCCTGGCGCCGCATCCGGGTGATGCGGTCCTGCCGGGCCTGGGTCCGCCCGGCCGCCTCATCCAGCAGCGCGCGGAAGCGCGGGGCGGCGAGCCCGGAGCCGGCGAAGAGCGCGCGGGCGCGGGTCGCGCTCGACGCGGGGGCCTCGTCGCCGAGCGCCTGGCCGATGGCCGCGACGCGGGCCGCGAGCGCGTCGTCCTCCGGCGCGGCTGGCGCAAGTGCGGGAACGTGCGTTTCCGGGGATCGCGGGGCGGGCGGCTGCCCTTCTCTTCCAACCAGTCCAGACGGTCGCGGGTCGCGGGTCGCGGGTCGCGGTGGGGTCGTCGTCGCGCTCGTCGCTGATGGTGATGTGTTAGTGGGGGTAGGGGGTATCGAATCGAGATCGAAGAAGTCTTCTTCGATTGGGTTTACTTGGGATGAAGGTTTCTTCGCCCCCCTCGGGCGCGATCCTTCGCCCCCCTCGCCGGTCGATGTGCCGTCGCTGGTAGGCCGGTTGTCGGTTCCGCTATTCCTCGCCCCTGCACATAGCGGCCCCTGTTCCGCGCACGCGACGCTCTCATGGTTGAGGGGGGACAGCTCCGGGGCGGCGGCGTTGTCGAGGAGACCGTCGAGCCGGGCTAGCCCCTCCACGGCCGCGAAGAAGGGCCGGAGATCGTAGCTATTGGTTCGCTGCTGGCCGTGGTTGGAGAGCCGCGTTTCTATGTGCAGGAAGCCTTTGGCCTCCAACGACCGGAGGTAGCCCTGGATTGTGCGGACGGTCTTGCCCATGCGCGCCGCCAGCGCCGCCTCACCGGGGTACGGGGCGCGCGCGCTCCACCAATAGGTGCAGAGTTGCGCGAGGCAGACCATCTCGGCCTCGGTGACGCCCAGCCGCGCGTAGTACACCCACGCGTACGTCGGCAACGCCGTGTACCCCCCTGTCAGCAGCGCAGTACCGTACCGCTGGACCAGCCGCCGGTCGATAGTATCGGGTGACGTGGACGATGGCGCTGCTGGTGTTTCTCCCCTGGGCGGGTGAGCATGATCTTGACATGCACACACCGGTCCCGTATGATTGCTCATAGGTACTCCTCGAAAGCGTAAAGCTTCCCTGTGAGTTCCGAAAGCTCTTTTGGGGGTGGTAGCCCGGTTGAGTTTTCGGACCCGCTCTAGCGGCCCTGGTTGCATCTCTTAAACTTCCGCACCAGAACCGCGCACATATAGGTGACAAACGTGGCCCACTTGGGGAAACCCGGTGGGCTTCGTGCATGTCGCACGATGTTTTTACTACGACATCGCAGAGTTCTCCATGGTGCGCATCATAGCGCATCGCATCGCGTGCCCGCAACGCGAACAGTAACGATGGGACATCAGTTCTATGATCGCGCGCCGCGGCGCGCGTCCTCGATGGCTGCGATACGCGCGTCCTCGATGGCTGCGATACGCGCGGCGTGCGCGGCCACGTCGTGGGTCGAGGCGGACTCGAATTGCGCGTAGTCCCGCACGTCGTCCGGATGGGCGTGCGCGGGGCAGAACAGGATGGCGTCCTGTCGGGTCGTCCCCGTCCGCCGATTCGTGACCTCCCGCCCCTCCACGTAGGCGCGCATAATGCGAACGTCGGGGTTGACGCGTAAGGGCAGGGGAATGACGGCGGCGCCGCACGCGTAGCACGCGCAGGCGTGCCCCCATCGGCGTTTGCGCACGAGTCGGCGATAGACGAGCTGTTGCATAGCGATCACCTTCCGTTCGGTCACGTCGTGGTCAGGTCGTGGTCACGTCTGGCCGTGCGAACATGACCCACCCTCACCCTAGCCTCTGCTGGCAAGCAGCGCCTTGCCCACCTTGCCCATCGCCCACAGCTCCAGCGCCATGGCCACGAAACACGCTATGATGCTCGCCGCGGCGACGGCGGTCATGGTCGCCTCCAGGATGATCGAGCCCGTGTGCCCCGCTTCCACCATGGCCAGCGTGGATAGATGCATCAGGACGATACAGAGCAGGGCCTGGAGGGACCGCCTGAATGCCGTGCCGCTCTCTTTCTGGACCTTCGGATCGTGGATGTTCACATAGGTGTCCTTTCTCTGTTGCGCCTGCCGCGCCTGTTGCGCCTGCCGCGCCTGTTGCTCCTGCCATGCCTGCTGCTCCTGCTGCTCCTGCTGCTCCTGCTGCGCCCAGGCGTGTTCCTCGCGCGTGTGCGTGGCCATCTCGTCAAGCATCGAACGCCACAGCTGCGGACAGGCTCCGACCCCTCCGACATGGCCAGCATCCCGCCACCCGCCTCTGAACGCCCCCTCCCTGAACGCCCCGACCATCCGCGCCCGATCCGTCCGCCTGATGCGGGGCCAGCACAGGAGGAGGAGCGCCCGATACAGGACGAGGCTGACGGCCGCGATGACCGGTGGACGCCCCATCACGCGCCTCCTGCGGCGGGCACCGGCCGCCACGCGCCCTCGACGCCGCTCGCTGGGGCGTCTACCGGACGTGTGCCTTGGAGCAGGGGCTTCGCCCGTGCCGTCGTGACGATGCGCCCCAGGCGCTCCGTTTCCGCTAGTGCGACCTCGCGCCCGCGTGGCGTCAGCCGGTAATATTCGCGCCGCACGTCGTCCAAGGCTGGGTCGGGCCGCTCGTCCGTGATCACGACCAAGGTGTCGTCCAGCATGTGCCGCAGCGCGCGATAGAGGGTCGTCGGGCCGACGTTCGGCGCGTCGGGGTTGGCCGCGATCGCGCGCAGAAGCGCGTATCCGTGGCGCTCGCCATCGCCGAGCGCGAGCAGGATGTGGTACACCGCCGGTGTCATGAAAGGCTCCGCCGGCAGAGTCGTACGTTTGAAGGCCATGCGCCCCTCCTTATACCCATAAAGGTACGTGAGGTACCCTTGCGGGTATAGTACCGCGCCCACCATATAGGCGTCAAGTAAGCGGTGGCCACGCGCCAAGCGCACGCGGGACGAGGGGCGCGACGGACAACCCCCTTGGCCCGAACGGCCGATAGCGCCGATAGCGCCGATAGCGCCGATAGCGCCGACCATCCTGGCCCAAGTGCGCCCCTTGACGCCCTCCGCAGTTGTCACGCCGTGCTCCCTCGTGCTATCATTGCGCCGGTGGTGGAACTACTACACCCATTCTACTGGTGGCGCACTACTCTGTCAACGCACATCCACATGTGATGTACGCCAAGACAAGACAGGCTGCATGGAGAGGTTAGCGAGGGGAGGGCCGCGGGCGGCCATGCAACTCAAGGATCGGTTGGGGGAGCTGCGGCGCGACCGCGGCCTCACGTTGCGTGCGCTGCGCGAACGTGTCCTGGAGCGCACCGGCGCCGTCCTCTCCATCTCCTACCTCTCCGAGCTCGAACGCACGGATGCGCTGCCCTCCCTGGAAACGCTGGCGCGCCTGGCGCGCGCCTACGACCTCTCGCCCCAGGATCTGCTCGCGCCGGTCGACCTGCCGGCCGGCGACCCCGCGCGGGGAGACGCTGGGGGCGAGGACGCGCTCGCCCAGTATCCCCCCGGCCTGCGCGTGCTCATTGAGCGGGGAACGGTGACGCCGGAGTGGGCGGGGGCGCTCGCCCGCATCGAGTTCCGTGGCCAGCGGCCCCGCTCTGAGGACGAGTGGCAGGCCATCTACGGCCTCCTCAAGGTGTTCCTCGACCCGGCGACGGCCGGCGAGGCGCGCGCGGTCCCCGCCGCGGACCTGGCGGGCGATGGGGACCTGATGGGCGACGCGAGCGGCGGGGACGAGTGAGACAGCGGAGAGGAGAGGGCCGATGGACGCGCTGGACACGATGGACGCGTGGCTCACGCCCCGCATGCTCAACGAGAAGATCCGCGCGCTCGTCGCCGACGCGCGGCGCCGGCATGGCATCCCCGCTGGCTGCGCGGGCGCGGTCGCCTGCGCGCGCCTGGGCCTGCGCCTGCACCACTCTCCCCTCCCCGCGGGCGCCGATGGCCTGCTCAGCGGGGATCGCGTGGTCGTCGACGACACGCTCCCCCCGGCGCGCGTCGAGTTCACCATTTTCCACGAGATCATGCACCACCTCCTCGACGAGAATGGCGCGCTGATCGAGTACTACACCGCGCGCTTGCGCCACGACGAGCGGGCCTACCGCGCCGCCATCGAGCGCTGCTGCCAGCAGGGGGCCGCCGAGTTCCTGCTGCCGCGTGCGCAGGTCCGGGCGGCCATCGCCGCCGACGGGTTTGCGCCCCAGCTCGTGGGCCTCCTGGCCGACCACGCGGGGGTCTCCCTCGCCGCCGCGGCCGTCCAGCTCGCGCAGTGCGCGCCCGTGGAGTGCTACGTCGTCCTCTGTAGTCCGGGGCCAGCGGGGCTCGTTGTCGAGTATGCCCCCACGAACGGGCGCTACCCGCTCGCGCGCTCCACCCCGATCCCCGCCGACCACCCGCTCGCGCGCTCCTGGCGGGCGCGGGAACCGGCGGCGGGCTGGTCCTACGTGCCGTTCCCCTCGGGCAAACGCGTCCCCTG
>JAABUH010005039.1_pt1 | contig 10480 bp, 11 predicted proteins | sample 5559121 | NCBI WGS metagenome assembly JAABUH01 (sample SAMN10711871, study PRJNA513364) | rock metagenome | isolation source: Antarctica rocks | place: Antarctica: Victoria Land, Battleship Promontory nord | collected 2015-12-28 | reverse complement strand
CTCACTCACTCACTCACTCACACACTCACTCACTCACTCACTCACTCACTCACTCAGTGTCTTCTCCTGGGGTCAGGTATGTACAGTCCTAGGTAGCTCCCTGTATGAGGCCTTTTTGTGACAGTCAGCGTACCAACAACAATGTGCGCTGCTCCATGCTTGCTTTGAGCCCTCATGCAAGCTGCCAACCAGCTGCCAAGAGTATGTATCATGCGTTGAATCCCCACAGTTAGTTGCAGGTCCTCCTGATTGGGGCCGATTTGCCCATCCAGCCTGGGGATCTGTTGGGCAGTCCGAGTGCTCAAAAATGTATTGAGAGGCAATCCACATCCAAAATATGGAGAAGAACGGTGTGTTGAAGCGCATGAGTCATAGCAGCTGGTACAGGAAGGACCATCCACACAAAACATGGCCATGTCATTGCCCAGCTGCTGAAGCAGGCACAGTGTTGCCATAGGTGCGCAAATTGCTGCAAGCTGTGCCCAGCAGTATCTTTTGCACCTGAATCAAAGAGTGCAGGCTGCAAGTGCAAGAAACAAGGCCAGCAAAGTCTCCAAAAACGAGTCGTCCTCTTGTGGTTGCCCAAATTGCCAACGCCATACTTTTTAAAGGACACCAAATCCACATGCTCCATGCTCCAAGGCAGAAAGAAGAAGAAGGAGAGAAAGAAAAATAGTGACCTGCAGGATTTCAGCCAGGCGGGTCTTTCTGTCGTCCAGGTAGTCGAAGCCATTCATGGCCATGTGCATGAGGTCAATGGCACTGCTGTCCTGGGAAGCCCAGGATGCGCCATCCCTGCGGTCAAAGAACTGGTAGCCGTGGTAGTTGCGCACCCACCCCATCAAAGGCGCCACAACCTGTGTGATCACCATATCTTATTCCCACGTTGTAGCAGACAGGGTCCATGCAGAGTTTGTGTGATCAACAATTTCTACTCATTCTCACGTCTCATCTCCACATTGCAGCAAATGGAGTCCATTAGGGGTTTTTTTGGGATCAAGATGTGTGTACTCATGCATGCCAACATGCCAGACCTGCAGCTGCTGCCGAGTCAGATGGGTTTGCTGACAAACTTGCGAAGGAAAACAGACCTTCCAAAAGTAGCCAGGGCAATGTAACTCCCTGCACCGCAATGCCAGTCCCTGCATTGCAATGCTCCCTACATATGCGTCACTGAACATTGCAATCTGCTCATACTCCTGCCTTGCTTGCTAGCCTTGGTGTCAGCATCTCTGGAAACTGTGATTCCCTGTCAGCGGCTTTGGGAAGCGCCTTGCTGAGCAGCGTTGAAATGACACGCAGATGTTTTAGTGGTCATGATAGCTTGCATAGTTTGAGCATTAGACTGCCACACCTTGTCCTGCAGAGTCCTCAGGGTGATCCCACCAGAGACTCTGAAGCGGCGCCAAGTGCGAGGCACTACATCTTCCAATTCGATGTCCAGCAACATGTCCTGAATGTCATTCAGCATGGGGTCTGATCAAGCGCTTCACATGTACTGCACCTGTGACTCCCAAGCATGTATGGCGGCCCACATTTCCAGATCCTTATAGAAGACCAAGTCATACAAACAACATTCTATCTTGATACTTCAAGAGGTTTTGACATAAGTTACAGCTTACTAGCGCATGGATGATAATTAGTGAGGTGTGCAATGTCATGTGGATAAATCCTGGAACAACATTGCATGAAATTGATGCTATGGCATATCTGATATGCAGCAGTGCAATGCAAGCCGGGCCAATAAAGTCACTGTAACACCATAATGCCTTGACGCATCCATGTGAGAAATTTGATGGCGCAGCAGCTGCCTTTAGAATGCTACTGAATTTGCAGACACAGGTCACAACGGCCGCAACAGTACCTTTTTGAACAAGGGCTCAACTGATGGCAGCTTAGCCGCAAGCTGCTGCTTCTTGCTCTTCATCAGGCAATGCACAAACTGCATCTCTGCAGTTCACAAGTGACCCTTGTTTGTAGCAGTGCAGACTCACAATTGTGTCTGTGATGTATACACAGCATCGGCAGCAACTACCACTGCAGTGTGAAGACGAAGATGGCAGACAAGCATTAAGGCATAGTGCTCAGTACCTGACAAGAAACTGCACTGTGTTCTGCTAACAAGGCCAAATTTTTGGCTACTAAATTACAGACATGGTGCCTCAGACAGGACTACTCGTCAAACCTTGATACATGTTAGTCACATGTGCATGCACCGCCCTTTTGGCTTCCAAGCTCCAGACCAACTCTGTAGCTGCTGTTGTCGAGTCTGTGATCTCAGCCTTCTTTTTCACAAAGCGCTGCATGACAAAGCAGAGGATCTGTGCATGTGTCATCACAACATCAGTTGCATCTGTAAGGCTGTTCTTAGCTTCCACCAGCATAGTCTCTAGCTTGTCCTTTGCCTGCTGCACTTGCTCATCTCCCAAACATAATGTCGATGCCAAATGCGCCAGCTGCGCTGTTGCATACATTCTTTCCTGGCAACCAGGTGGCATTGACGTCAACTTTGCAGACCATCCATCAGCAATGCTTGATGCCTGGTCTGCCTCAGAACACTTGTATTCATTTCTGGCAAGCGCTGGCAGCACAGCATGCCCCTTCCACCAGTGCTGTAGTCTGTCCATGTGTGTGTTGAGACAGCTGATGACATGCTCTGCGCTGCTGTCTGGCTCCATTGTCATTTCAGCCTTGTTTTGCAGCTGTGCTTGGCATTCTAGTACCTGTTGGTGACAGGCACCTCAAGCACTGCAAAGACTGGGCAGTGTGATTCATAAAGGCACAGGCAATCCCTGTGACTGCCATGCACAGTACAGCAACACTAAATGCGATTCAGACACATACTTTGAGGGTTCATAACGGGGCACAGAAGGTTTCTGCATCTGCATAAAGGGCAAACACTTGCTGAGAGGCAAGGTTATCTTGCCTGTTGAGTCAAAGCTTGTGCCTGTGCCTTAAGGTCTATCATCTGCTGCAGAGCCTCACAATTCAGTGTGATCTGCTCACGTAGCAACTTTCAATCACAATGGAGATCTGGAGCACGATGACAAGATCACAACCAAGCGTGCAAAGTGCCACCTCGTGCTTCAAGGTTTCATTTTGTGTTGTCAGATTCTGTACCCCCTTTACTGCAGTGTCCCTCTGCATGGCAAACAAGTGATTTCAAGTGGTAACTGTTACAGAAGTTACAACTGTACTATGCTTGGCTGCATGAAATAATGGCTGCAGAAGCAAGCACACATCTCACCTCTACACAAACCTGGACTTTGGCTGCTTGTGAGGCTGTCAAGGCTTGCACAGCTGCTTGTTTCTGCAAAAAATGACGCAACACGTTCAGAGAGGTTGGAGCACATGTGCTGCAAGCGCACTGACAGGTCTACTCACTCAACAAGAAGAGTGCCGGTGCGATGCATACCTCCTGCTTCAAGCCCTCATTGTCTGCTGCCATTTCCTTGATCTGGCTTAATGCAGCATCCCTCTACATGACAGATGATCAAATTGAGCGCCGTGACTATGCATGGAATTGAGATGCGTGACTGTGTTTATGCAAGTCAGACGCAGCGCGCAAGCAGCACCAATGCCAGGAGGCGATAGAGCTGCGGCCCATTACCTTGGAGCAAATCTGGGTGTTCTCTGAGCGCAGCGTTTCTTCAGTCAGCTCAGCAAGATCATTCTGCGCAGCCACTCACACCTCAGCAGCAGCTGTGACTGTGACAACATCTCAGGATACACTTGATGCAAACAGTCAGTCCTTGAATTCTTGGATTCACACCATGTTGGCAGCGAGCAATGTTGCAGATGACTGTCACATTGCGACAGTAGGTGCACAAATGACAAATGTGCTACACACCTCAAACTTCAAGATCTCAATCTCGTTCTCTGCATCTGTTTTCTTCCTTGATGCAGCATCTCTCTGCATGGCAGGTAAGCCCTGTTGTGTTGTGACTTGTACTTTTCAGACGCCTTAGATGTGTGCAAGCACTCAAGCAGCAAGGGCGCAGTCCTCACCTCTATGCAAATCTGGAGTTTGTCTGCATGTGCTACTCCCAATGCACTCACAGCAGCTTCTTTCTGCACACAAGTACATAAATGATGCCGTCATATGCATACGTCATAAGATCATGAAGTGATAAGCGTTGCAGGCCAGTGTGGTGAGATGTGTAGTGTGGCGCTGACAGCCACACTATACATCTCACCGCATTAGTCAGCTCAGTAACTCTGACTTGCAGCTCAGCCTGGGACTTCTGCATTCCTTCCATCTGCACAAGCAAGCACGCAATCTCACAAATGCAATGACCTCCCTCTTGGTTCTGCAGTGAGATAATCCTGCTGCCAAGGGCCGTGCATGCATTCGGGAAAACAGCAACCGTTTAATCAAGTATGTGATAGCAGCCCAGAACCATAATTTGCATATCACCTGACTTGTTAGCTGCTCTGTCATTGCAGTCAGCTCTATGAGGGCATCAGTCCTCTTGCCATCCTCCTTGATCTGTGCACAATGCAGTGCAATATCACACAACATGGCCCTGCATAACCTGTGTGCAACAGCACTGTCTTACCTCAGACTGCAGGCGCTCACTTTCTGCAGCCACCTCCTGAAGCTTCAGCACAGCGCCTTCCTTCTGCAAGCCCAGCATGCAAGCTTGTGAGTCACTTACAAACCAGGTTTCTGACACAGTCAAGCTGATGACGCATTGTGGTGCAGACACTCCAACAGCTGCCAATGCCTGAATTTGTACCTCAGTTTGCAGACGCTCATTGGACACTATCAATTCCTGCAGCCTCTGTACTGCAGACTGTCTCTGCACAGTCAAAGGAGACCAGTTGAAGATGGAGGGCTTGTTGGTCAACTAGTGGTGGAGCAGAGACCTAAGGGAACTTTGGTTGTCCAAAGTCTAGAGCCGTACCTCATGCTGCAAAATCTCGTTCTGTGCTTCAAGTTGCTTCATCTTCTGCATAGCAGCTTCACCCTGTCACACCTCGGGGCTGGTAATCTCTCTGAGCGTTTGGCATGCACACACACACACACACACACACACAGGGGTTGACAGCAAGCAGTGATGCAAGAACCCTGACAGATCACAACTTTTGGTACACATGCCCTCACCTCAGTCTGCAAGCGCTCATTCTGTTTGGCCACTGCGTGCGCCTGCTGCACTGCAGAGTCTCTCTGCACAATCACAGCAACTACACTCAATGGGGCCAACACCATGACTGGCTGGTGAAGCAAAGAGGCTGCTACGCTGCAGCTGCGACTGCATAGAGCCATACCTCACGATGCAGGTGCTCATTCTTTGCATGTGCTTCTTGAGCCTTCTGCAACGCAGCTTCTCTCTGCACAAAAAGACACACTGTATGCTGATTATCGCTGACGCATGTGGTGATGTCTAGCAGTGTTGAGTATGCCCACTATGTCAGCAAGTCCTCCATACCTCTCGCAGTAGACGCGCATTCTGTGAAGCCACATCCTGTGTTTTGTGTCCCGCTACTTCTCTCTACAGGGCATTAAACCATTGTGATTCACTGAAGCCAGTCACAACTGATGCAGGTTGCAGCATTGCAAGAAGACATACCTCTGTGCACAGCCGCAAGTTCTCTGCTTCCAACGCCTCCAGAGCTTTCTGTGCAGTCTCGTTCTACGGAAGCAAACACAAAGTAAGCATACCCATCCATGCCCTGTGCTGCACATCTTGCTGTCAAGACACAAAGCTTTCTGTGCTTCATGTTGTGAAGACATCAGGCAACAACCATGCAGCTGTAGAACTTCACACTTGTGAGTGTGTGTAATCATGCAAATGGAATAGCCAGTTCAAAGTTGAAAGCTGGCTGCCACAGGTCAAATTCGAACCTGATCTGTCAGCCTGGCATTGCTTTCCATCAAGCCTGACATCGCTTTCTTGGCTGCTGTCTCCTGCAAACAAGCTTGACCTTCAGGGACAATCAATGGCACCAGCCATCATGCAGCTATGAGAGAAAATCACAGCCATCTCTGAGCCACTAGCAAGTAGGCTGGCCGTACATTGGGACACGCACACATATAGAAAGGTGACGTGCAAGCACTGCACTGGTCTTTTAGCTTGTGCACCTAGCTAGCAGGGTAGGAAAGCAGGACTGCATTGCATGCACCAGGCGTGTATGCAGCCTCGACTTGGTGTCACGGAGGTCACAGCACGCTTAGTCTCACCTCAGATGCAAGCAAAGCAGTGAGCTTGGCATTCTCTGCAGTCAGCTCTGCCAGCTTCTGGGTGGCTTCTTCCTTCTGCACATCAATGTCACAGATCACCCACACACACACACTGCATTCTTCTCATGGTCAACAGCATACTCATATGAGATTAGGGGACATGTGATACCGCTCCTGGTCAGTACAAGCTCAGGTTGCTGCATGACTAGACACACCCCATAGCAGGTCATCAGACAATCATAGGCATTGTAGCTACTGCCATGCTACCTGGGTGTCTGCCCAAACAGGATATGGTTGACTTGACATTACCTGCTGCAGCAGTTGATGTGCGTCTGGGCTGACTTCTGCCACCGAACCGAACATGCGGCCCTGTGCTCTGCTGAGGCCTGAGTGCCTTGCAATGGCCTGGCGTATATCCTTTGCTTGCTCTGCTGCCACCTGCTCATCCTGCACGGTGTTTCAAAGACTTCTGGACAAAGAGTTTGCCTGTTTGTTCTTTAGAGCACCATCTCTAGGGTGAATCTTTTGGCAGGTCCTGTTTGTGATGATAAGAATGTTTCTGCAACAGCAGCGCCACCAGCTGCATAATGGACTAGTTCATGGTGTTTCATGTGGATATGCTTTGTTAACGAGGATCAGAATCAGATGAGACCTGAGTCAGGGTGGCTGTCAGCCCATCCTGCATGCCACAGCATACTTCAGGCATGGACAGCACAATTCGCAGTCTCAGTTGGAAATAAGCACGTTTTTTTATTCTGCATTCAACTTTGCCACACCCACAGACTTTTTGTGAGAAGCAAATGCACATGCAGCATACGCTGCAGCAAGATGAGTCATGTCCTGCAAGCATAGGGCATTCTAGGGAAGCTTGCAGGGGCCAGGGCACAAAGCCTTTGGATCTGTGGCATAGCTGTGCATGTGTTATATGCTGACCTGAGGAGGCGCTAAGCTACCAGCAGCAGTTTCAGCGTCAGCTGCTGCTGCAGCTTCTTTGCTGGCCTGATAATCAGCAGACAGCTTCTGATACACCTGCTTCTCCCTTTCTGCTGCTGCCACGTGAGGGGGTTTCTCCTCATCGGTTGCCTCCTCATCAGCAGCCTGCAACACATGCAGCAGCCTACAATTACTCATCATCTTTATCCACTGTTGCCCTTGCACTTCAAAGGCACTGTGCTTCGCTACAGAACTGCATGGCAAGTCTTTCAACAAGGAAGCCTAGCTCGGGTGCAAGCGGACTGACCACAGGCAGATGCCGCAACTACAGGAAATAGTCAGCGCACTGTCACACGCACAACCTTGGCACAAGAAATTCGCTCACAAAGCACCTGGTGATGACATGCTTTGTTCAGTAGGCATGGCTCAATTGCTATAGCTGTCTGACACGTATGCTGCATGACAGCACAACGATGAGGCTAGAGGCTGGAACAGACCAAAGCAGCCGTCTCATTGAAGGAAGCGGGAGGGTCCAAGTTTCTCCTGAACTCTGCACAGAAGAGGATGTATGCTGACTTGGGCTTTCTTGGCTCATTGGGATCCTTCTTCTTCTTAGGTCTCCTCTTCTTCTTCTTGTCACCACCATCCTGCAAATCTGGGCTGTCTCCTGGTGCTGGAGTCTGTGAGCGGCTCTCTGTGGATGCCACACCTGTACAGCAGAGAGCAAGAAGTCTGCAGCACAAACACGTCTTCAATTGCTCCAGGCTGGGACTTTTGCTGCTGCAGGTGCCTCAGAACTTAGTCCCCAGGAATTGCTCCCAAAACCGCTGTTGTCCCAAATATAATGATGTCATGATTTCCCTCAGGTCCACTTGTTTTTTGTTGCATTGGAGCTCTGTCCAGGGGTGTGTTAACACACCTGCCAGTCATCATGACCCACAGCATGAAGCTGTGCATGGTGAATGCACACTGTTGATCCAGACGGCCCGGCTTTGAAGAAGATCACCTTCTGAAAGGCTTGCAGTCTCATACTCAGCTGCAGGTGCTGCAACTGCTGCTGGAGTGACCATTGGACAAGCCCCTGAAGAAGGTGTGATCACACCTTTGGCAGAGGGAGGGGCAGCTCCCTTCATAGGTTGAAACTCAGGGGCAGCTGAGGGATCAGAAGGTATGGTGCTTGCTGCATCTTGTAGTGCATCGTGAGGGGGGTTTACTGTAGGCCTCATGCCTGTAGGGAGACAAGACGTCAGCTTGTGGCAGTTTTGCATAGGTGGCTGATGTAACAACAGTCCCCAAAGCAGGCATTATCTGCAGTTTTTGCTGGTACAAGTGTTCACTAAAGTGCTTTTATGGTGCTGAGGGAGTTGGCAAGTGAGTAAATGAACCATCAAGCAAGTGCATGAGTGGCTAAGTGACAATATATGAGCGAGGGAATGAGTGACTGAGTACTTGAGTAAATGCATGGCTACCTTGACCACCTCTCTCCCTAGCATGCCTGGAAAAACTGAATTACATTTGTGCATCTGCCAGCTAAGCCTCTCTTGCTGTGTCTGGGCATGCTTGCTGGGAACATGCTTTTGAATGCAGACACAGCACTAGGTAGCAGAACCTTGACGCGTCAAGCAGACTTCCCACGCACCTTGTGGCTACTGCCGCCGGGCCCAAGCTCTCAGTTGTGTAACATCGCATACTTGAGTAGATTTGCTACAAGCTTGTAGTAGGGTATGGCCATTGTCGTCATAGGAATTGCAGAGCCCATACACGCATCCCAGACGTTGCAATACTATTTCCTGCAGATAGCCACACTGCAACTGAACAAGCTTGGGCTTTAGCTGGTTGAAAGCTTCAACTCAAGCCTATCCCGTTTACCAGAGATGTGTTGTGCTGACACTCTTGCTGTTTTCAGGCAAGATGCTGCTGGAATTGTACCTGTCCTGAGCAGTATACACAGAAAGTGTTCAATGATCGTCATGCCGATGAGAATTGGTCTTCTGCTGGAGCTTGTGTACTTTTTGTGGTACAATCAAAGAAGGCTGGCAAGTGGTGCCGTCATATTAAGACAGGTGTCGCGCATGAGCTATCAGCTCACCTGTTGGTCTGCTGATCATGTTCAGCAACAAGGCCTGTATGCTGCGGTCACCTGTGTGCAACATGAAGCAGGCAGTCCAGTCATTGGCCACAGAGATTTCCAGAGGTGCTGCATCAGGTAGCAGTAGCAGGCTCTTTCTTGATAGACCTTCTATGGATGGGCATGCTCAGGGCCCTTTCTTCTCAGCTGTTGCATCTGTGTTCTTGCAATTTGTAGAGATGAGCCATTCATTCTGTGTGCCAATCAGCTCTGTGGCCATTTGTATGCTTATCAGCTGCAATGGCTCTTTTCGACTAGATGCAAACAGTTTATGGCTGCTCCAAGCAGTGTCACTGTTGCAGGCAAGCACACACTTTTTTAGGTGGGTCAGCATGGAACGTATTGAGGTTGACTGGCTGTTGCAGATCATGGAAGTAAGGCGCCTGACCGAAGTATTGCCCATACTCATCTCTACTTTGACCAGGCTGCCTGAATCACAGCTGCTGGGCAAGACTGCTGAGGTTGGTTTGAACAGCTCAGATCATGTTTGTGGCGTGGCAAGGCTGCTCTGGGTGATGTCTGTGGTGCCACAAAGGCCACCGCTACATTGCACGCCTGTTGAGCAGCACCCAGCAGTTGCAGGGCTTTCCCGTCCCCCGGTCTCTAGTGACTGCACCTTGATGACGCCCTGCTTGTGCTGCTTTCACTGTGCACAAAGGCTGCCACCTGCACAAGCACGCTCGTATACAGACACAGCTTGCAGTCTCCCATGATTAACAAAAGCCGTAAACCTTCTGTTGGTTGACTCCTCTGACTAACCCCAAAGGCAAGAAGTGAAACATGATTGCGTTTTTGATTGATGGGTGTGCCCATGTACGCAATGGTGGGTGTCCCGTCAAAAAACATAAGTTTTGAAGATCAGTGCACCCAAGGATGGAGTGTTGGGCTGGTACAGCCAAACAGGCTCTAGAATGAACATCACTGAACCTCTCCTCCTGGGCCTGCTGTCTTGATCTGAAGGACCAGTGTGTCCAGCGGGTCATTCCTCTTTCACAAGTGACTGATGTTGTTGTGGAGGCGGTACATGCTGGAGGCCAGGCTGAGGCGGCTGCCACGGTTTGTGGAGAGGATTGAGCTGACCTACCAGAAGGGCCCTGCCTATTGCCTGCCAGAAGGGCCCTGCCTATCGCCTGCCAGAAGGGCCCTGCCTATCGCCTGCCTGCGCCATTATGCCTCTAGGGTTCTGGTGGACATGCAACTCCCTCATAAGAATAAGCGATAAGAAGTGCATGATT
>JAABUH010005037.1_pt1 | contig 10482 bp, 10 predicted proteins | sample 5559121 | NCBI WGS metagenome assembly JAABUH01 (sample SAMN10711871, study PRJNA513364) | rock metagenome | isolation source: Antarctica rocks | place: Antarctica: Victoria Land, Battleship Promontory nord | collected 2015-12-28 | reverse complement strand
CTCGCAAACGCGTAAGCGAAGAACGACGGCAGCAGCAGGGCGCTGCACGGCGAGAGGAGCGCGAGCACACCAGCGGCAAACGCTGCCAGCACCCCCACCTCGCTCATGAGCCCGCTTCCGCTGCGGCCGGCTCGATGGTCTTCTCCAAGACCGCGGTGGGCTGGGCCCCGATCACCGGTACGCCGTTGATGACGAACGCCGGAGTGCCGGTGACCCCGATCGCCTGTCCCTCGGAGAAGGGCTCTGTTGCGTTGTTCGATCCCGGCCATGCTGAAGCGGGACCTGCGGCCTGTGCTGGTCAGATCGTGGCGCTGAGTTCGTCGAATGCGGTGGCCAGCCGGAACAGCTGCGAGGCGTCGACTGCGAGCGCGTAGTGGCCGCGGCGTAGATACTGGATGAAAGCGTGTCCTCGGATCACCACGTTCGCGGTTCGCTGGGTCTTGAGCCCGCGCATCGGTCGGAGTCTGGCCTCGAGTCGGCCGTGGTCACATTCGACCCGGTTGTTCTCGTACTGGGCGGTGTTGTGCAACGCGGCGGGAACCAAGTCCTCGATCACGTTCGCCAACGCGGGTGCCCGGTCGGTGATGACCTCGCCCGGGTCACCGTGGGCGGTCAGGGCGGTGGTGAAGAAGATGCGGGCCGAGGTGATGTCTCTGCGCTGGGACACGTACACGTCGATGACCTGACCGTGCTGATCGACCGCTCGGTACACGTACCGCCAGATTCCAGAGACCTTCACATAGGTCTCGTCGACGAACCAGCGATCCCCGGCCAGATGCCGACACGGCCGGGCTGCGTCGATCAACAAGGGCGTGAACCGCTGCGCCCAGCGGTAGACAGTGACGTGGTCGACCTCGATGCCACGCTCGGCGAGAAGCTCTTCGAGATCCCGGTAGGACAAGCCGTACCGCAGGTACCAGCGCACCGCTAACAAGATCACCTCGGGCGGGGGACCGGAACCCGGTGAAGCCCGAAGGCATCCCCACAATCGGTCCCGGCCGGCGAGTGCGCTTCATCGAGCCACCCTCCCCGTCAGGGTGCGATGCGTCAGCGCAGCAGAGCCGTTCAAACCACCCGGACCGGTTGGTGCTCGCGGTCCTTGGGTGCGAGTTCGGCGGCCTGGCGGAGCGCCTCGAGCATACTCGCCTCGTCGGCGATGTTGCGGCCGGCGATGTCGAACGCAGTCCCGTGGTCGACGCTCGTGCGCACGACGGGCAACCCGACGGTGATGTTGACCCCGTTCTCGATGCCGAGCACCTTCACCGGCCCGTGCCCTTGGTCGTGGTACATCGCAACGACCAGATCGAAGTCGCCTCGCCCAGCACGGAAGAAGATTGTGTCGGCCGGGAGCGGCCCCTGCACGTCGATTCCGGAGGCCTGGGCGGCGCGCACCGCAGGCGCGACCTTCTCCTCCTCCTCGCCACGGCCGAAGAGACCGTTCTCCCCGGCGTGCGGGTTGATGCCACACACTGCGATGCGTGGCACGGCGATGCCCGCCGCGACGAGGGTGTCGTGTCCGCGGCGGATCGTTCGCTCGACGAGACCGGGGTTGATCCGTTCCACCGCGTCAATCAGCCCGAGGTGCGTCGTCACGTGGATCACCCGCAGCTTCGGTGCGTTGAGCAGCATCGAGACCTCCTCAGTCCCGGTCAGTTCCGCGAGCAGCTCCGTGTGACCCGGGTAGACGTGACCGCCGGCATGCAGCGCCTCCTTGTTCAGGGGTGCTGTGCAGATGGCGTCGACCCGCTGGGCGACGGCGAACTCCACCGCAGCTGCGATGAAGCGGTAGGCCGCGTCGCCGGCCACCGCAGACAGCTCACCGAAGGGCAGGTCGTCGGGGATGCAGGCAAGATCAACACAGTCGATGGCTCCCGGTTGGTAGGCACCGTCCTCGGGCGCCTCGACGGCGACGATGTCGACCGCCAGACCGCAGATCTCGACGGCCTTGCGGAGCCGGCCGGCGTCCCCTACGACGAGCGGCCGGGACCACTCGTACACGCGCGGGTCGGCCAACGCTTTGACGATCACCTCCGGTCCGATACCGGCAGCATCTCCCATGGTGATGGCAATGATGGGTCGGGGCATGGATTCAGTTCTCCTTTGGTGGTGCCGGCCAGATGACGCGGCTGAGTGCCCCAGGGTCGCCGAAGGCGCCCGCCTTGGTCACGATGTCCAAGTTCTGGGCGGGAGCCCGAAGTCCCACCACACCGGCTTCGCGCTCGCCCTGAACGGCGAGCGTCTCGATGCCGGCGCGCAGCATCACGGCGCGTGCTGTCTCTCCGCCTGTTGCCACGAGGGTCCGGACGTCGGCGAGCACTGCCGCGGCGACGGATGCCAGGCGCGCGGCCACGGCCGCGGCCGCCACGAGATCAACTGGCTCGTCGGGGTCTGGCGACAGCACGACTGACTGCCCCGCCTCCAAGGCTGTGCGTACGTCGTTGACCATCGCGTCATGGGTGTGGGCGGAGTCGAGAAGCACCGGGTGGGCTCCCTCCTGCACCAGTACACGGCGCTGCGCATGCGCCGCCGCCGAGTAGCTGCCTACGACGAAGAGTGCGGGCTGCGGCAGCAAAGCGCGCGGGGCCGATTCGGCGGCCTCGACCGGCCGGGACCTGTGCGCCAAGGCGCGCACGATCCCCGCCGAACCGGCCACCAGTAACGGACGCAGAGCATCCTCGATCGCGTGGGCAATCGCCTCGAGGTCGTGGTCACACTCGGCGTCAACCACGAGAGCTGCCAGGCCCTCATCCGCGGCCAGTTCGATTCGCCGGGCCAATAACCGCGGGTCGCGCACCGCATTCAACGGGACCGTCTCGACGCGCATGCCGGTGTCCTGCAGGAGGGCGGCCAGATCGCCCTCGAAAGGCGCAGCCGTCGCGGCGAAGCCGTCGACATGCAGGCGACCGCCCAGCGTCGTACGACCTACTGCAGGAAACGCCGCCGCGACCAACGCCAGTGGCCTCGACGACTCCGCAGCTCCTTCGAGTGCCTCGAGGGCTGCGCCGATCTCCGCGCCGACATTGCCCCGGAGGGTCGAGTCGATCTTCTTCACAACCCCGGCTCCGCCGGCACGGGCCCGCCGTACCGCTTCGGCCACGCGCGTGGCCGCGGCGGTCGCCGAGACGCGACGGGTGTCGGTGTCAATGGCCACGACATCGGTGTTCGGCCACGGCGCCTCCGAGCGGAGCACCACGCTGGTGGTCGCGTGAAGCGCGAAGGCGGCGGCGCACTCAGCAGCCCCGGTCAGGTCGTCGGCCATCAGGACCCATCTGGTCCCGGTATTGCGTTGAGTCGCTGCGGTCACACCAAGGCCACCGGTCTGACCATCGACGCCGTCGCGCCTTCGACCTTCAGCGCCAACACAACGAGCGTGACCAGGTGTTCACCGTGGACGGCGAGATCCTCCAGCCAGAGGTTCTCCAGCAGGTGCACACCGTGGCGCCGCAACAACAGATCGTGTACCGGATGCGGGTGATTGGGGTCGGCCGACGGTACTTGTTCGACGGTGGGTGTGTCCGATCCGACGAGGACGACGTCCCGCTCGTCGGCAAGCCAGCGTGCGGCGGCCACGTCGATACCTGCCCCGGCCGCCGCACCGAAGGATTCCCTGTCCGGCCAGGTCGTCATCAGGCCGGTGCGGAGCAGGACTGCCCCGCCTTGCGGGATAACACCTTGCGCAGCCTCGGCCCGCTGCAGGTCGGCGATCGTGATCGCGGTGCCCGCAGGGAGTCGCTCCACTCCTTGCCCGCTGGCGATGTCCAGCATCACCGCCCGGGTGAAGATGGGTGGGATCGACGCGGCATCGGCTCGCTGCGGACCGAAATCTCCCACGTCGTCGGGACCGTAACCTGCGAAGAACGTGTCCCCCTCGAGCCCGCACGCTGCGTGGTTGAGTGCGTCGATGTGCGTGCCGATGTGCATGCCGGTGATCATCAGCTCCGTGTGCAACCGGAAGTCGGCGGAGTTCTGCGAAGGGTCCAGGAGTGCGACGTCGCGGTCGCGGCGAGTGCCCTGCGGTGTCCGGAACGAGGTCAGCATGAACGTCGGGTGCGATTCCCACTGCGGCATGCCGACGAAGCGTCCGGCGTCGAGGTCGAACACCTCGCCCCGCGAGACGCTACGCAGAGCTACGAGTACGTCGGAGGAACCGAGCCTGCCGACTCGACCGACCTCGGCAGGGTCTATTTCTCGCGGCACGTCAGGTCAGTCCGGTCATCGGTGTCGTCGCGGCCATCAGTACGTAAGCACCACCTTGCACAGTTCGGGTCGGTCGGCCAGGTCCTGCATACCGAGCCCGGCCTCGGTCCAGGGACGCGTCAGACTCACGAGGGGAGACGCGTCGATCATCTGGCGCTCGAGCAGCTTGACCGCCGCGTCCATCTGCCAGCGGGTGGCATGCGCGCCGCGAACGTCGATCTCCTCGACGACGACCCGGTTCGTGTCAACCGGGATGGACTTCTCGCCGCAGATGCCGGCCAGGACCAGGACTCCACCGGGTCGAGGCAGGCCGACGGCCTGGGTGACGGCCGGCGGCGTGCCGGCGATCTCGATGACCACATCCGCACCCTGTCCACCGGTCAGCTCCCGGATCCGCCCCGCGACGTCCTCGCTGACCGGGTCGAGCACCGCGTCGGCCCCGAGCGACTCGGCGAGTGAACGACGCGACTCGACCGGGTCGCTGAGCACCACTATCCCGGCGCCGGCGGCGCGCGCAGCGAGGAGGGTCATCTGTCCAGCCGGGCCGCCGCCGATGACGGCGACCGAGGCGCCCGGTTCGATCTGTGCACGATGCACGAAGTGCAGGGCGCACGCCAGCGGCTCGGCCAGGACTGCAAGTTCGCCTGGTACCTCGTCATTGATGCGCGTCAATCGGTTCGCCGGGATCGTCACGAGGTCCGCCCAGACTCCGTCACGGAGGAAACCCAGGTGAGACCACTGCTGGCACAGGTTCGGCAGCCCCCGCAGGCACCGCGGACAGGAGCCGCAGTTGATCAGCGGCTCGGCGACGACCCGGTCGCCTTCGCGAAGGGGCGCACCGCCGTAGACGGAGATCCAACCACCCGCCGGCTCCGGACCGACGGCGACGACGCGGCCGACGACTTCGTGGCCCATCGTCCGGGGCAGGCCCTTCTCGAAGTCGGGGTAAACACCCTCGTGCAGCACATGCAGGTCGGTTCCGCAGATCCCTGCCGCTTCCGGCGCGATCAGCAGCTCACCGGTCTGGGGCTTTGGCTCCTCCACCCCGTTGTCGAGCCGAGACTCGCTGAGTCCATACATCCGGTAGGCCTTCACTGTGCCTGCCCCTCTCTGTGGTGCTTGGTCATTTGATGATTCCGATCTTCCTGCGGTCGATGGTGAGAAAGACGGCAATGATCAGCACCGCGCCGGTGATGATCTCTTGCCAGTACGCCTCCACTCCGAGGATGTTCAGGCCGTTGCTGAGGACACCGATCGTGAGGACGCCGATCGTCGTGCCCCAGAGGCGGCCGATACCGCCCGTGAGGGGTGTCCCTCCAATGACAACGGCTGCGATGACCTGCAACTCCAATCCCACGCCTTGGGTGGGGTCCCCCACACGGCTACGGGCGACCAGCAGCACTCCGCCAACACCGGCCAGCACGCCGACCACTACGAAGACAAGCATCTTGGCGCGATCTACGCGGACACCGCTGAGTCTGGCGACCTGCTCTCCGCCTCCAATTGCACGGATCTCCCGCCCAAAGGCAACTCGATCCAGCAACACGTACGCCACGAGCCCCACCACCACGGCGATGATCACGCTGTGAGCGACCCCGAAGGTCCGGTCGTTCACGAAGTTGATGAATCCCGCGGCCTTGATGACCGTCGGGCTTCCGGCGGTGATGCCCAGGACGACACCGCGCACCGCAGTGAGCATCCCGAGTGTCACGATAAAGGACGGGATCTTGCCGTACGCGAAGACGACGCCGTTGATCAGTCCGACGACGGCGCCGACGAGAACTGCGAGCGCAATTCCTATGACGACACCGAAACGATTGACCATTATCGCGGCCGTCACTGCCGCGAGCCCCACCGTCGAGCCAACGGAGAGGTCGATGGAGCCCGCAATGATGACGAGCGTGGCGCCGAACGCCACCACCGCCAACACCACAGACTGCTCGAGGATGACCTGTGCATTGTTGAGCGTCAGAAACAGCGGGGTGGCGACGAAGAAAATGATGATCAGCCCGGCCAGCATCAACGTCGAGAACCAGGTGCGCAGGCCGCTCCGCAACGATCGCCGAAGACCGGTGAGCCCTTTGCTGTAGCTTCCAACGCCACGGGTGTCCGCGGGCGGACTACTCTGGGGGTTGTTCATTCTCGGACCCTTCAGGAGGTGCTCGTGGATGGCAGGAGGTGTCGTCACAGCATGTGAGGCAGAATGTCCCGCTCGCCCACCTCGGCGACGTCGTCAAAGGCCGCGCTCACGGCACCCTTACGAAGCACGACAACACGATCAGACATGCCGAGTACCTCGAGCAGATCCTCGCTGAGCAACAGCACCGCCACGCCTGTGGCGGCCGCGTCGGCGATGACTTTGTAGATCTGCTCCCTTGCACCAACATCGACCCCTCGGGTGGGGTTGTCGAGAAGGAGGATGCGAGGCGTCGTTGCCAAGAGCTTCGCGAACACGACCTTCTGCCGATTGCCGCCGGACAAGCGTTCGACCGGCTCTTCCGTCGACGTCGTCTTAATGCTGAGAGCCTCGACATAGTGTTCGGCCGTACGTCGCTCGTCTCTTGGACGCATACGTCCCAGCGAGCGAGGCAACGAGCCAAGGGCGATGTTCTCGCGCACGGAGGCAGAACCGAGCAGCCCGTCGCCGTCCCGGTCCCCAGGCAGGAACACGACTCCCTTCGTCATGGCATGACGGGGAGTCCGCGGTGCGTACGGAACTCCCTCGAGCGACATACGCCCGCTCGTCGCCGAACGGTCGCCGGCGATAATCCGTAGCAGCTCTGTGCCCCCGCAACCGGCGAGGCCGGCGATCCCTACGACCTCGCCCGGGCGGAGAGCCAGCGACACAGCACGCAGGCGGTTACCGTCGCTGACGTCCTCGAGCGACAACACGTCCGTGGTAGTCCGATCAACCGTCCTCGCCGGATACATCGACTCGAAAACTTCCCGGCCCACCATCAGGGACTCCAGCCCTGCACGCGTGGTGTCCGGGGTCTTGAGCGTCGCGACAGTCTGTCCGTCGCGCATGACAGTGATCCGGTCGGTCAGGGCGAAGATCTCATCCATGTGGTGCGAGACGTAGCAGATGCTCATGCCTCGGTCCCGGAACCCGCGCAGTGCCGCCATGACCAGCTCACGACCTTCGGCGTCCAGCACGGCAGTCGCCTCGTCGACGAACAGCACCGCCGGGTCCCGGCTAACCGCTCGCGCGATCTCGACCATCTTGCGACGCCCGAGGTTGAGGTCCGACCAGTCGGCGTGGACGCCGAAATCCGCCCCGGCGGTCTCCAGGTGTCGTGAGGCCTCGGCGTTCATCCGCGCCCGATCGAGCACTCCCCCGCGACGAAACTCGCGAAGCCGATCGATGAAGATGTTCTCTGCAACGCTCACCGTGGTGCTGATCATCGACTCCTGGAACACCAGCCCGACACCATGCTTCGCAGCCAAGGTGAGCGACGACGGAACGAACGGTTCGCCGGAGCGCCGGAACTCCCCCGAGTCGATCGGATAGACACCACACGCCACCTTGCTCATAGTGGACTTGCCAGCGCCGTTCTCGCCGCAGAGGGCGTGGATCTCGCCGGCCCGCAGAACCACGGAGGCCTCGAGCAGGGCGCGGGTCGGGCCGAAGGCCTTGGCCACGCCCCGCGCCTCCCACACGACCTCGTTCATCTACGGGTGCAGCCCGAGGTCGACCGGCTTGCTGTACGTCAGGTCGATGACTGCAGGCGGTCCGTCCGGCGTGTAGAAGCGGGAGTGCTGCTTGACGTCGTACGTAGGAAGCCCGTTGGGATAGTCCGCATTGAACTGTGGGATCGTGGCCTTCGTCACCGGCAGCAGCTTGATGATCTGGCTGCGCTCCGCGTCGGTCATGTGCTTGCCCTTGAGCCAGTCGAACATCAGGATCAAGGAGAAACCTCCCTGCAGCCAGTGGCCGCCGGTGTCGAATTCAATCTTGCCCTGCTGGACCCGCTGCACGTTGTCGGGGTTGAGGTCCATTGTGACGACCTTGACGTCCTTGCCCGGCACCTTGTGGGCGTTCTCAAGCGCTGCCACCGCACCGGTCGCCGTGCCCCCATTGGCGCACCACACGCCCTGCGTGTCGCCGTTGCGCTGCAGCAGGTCGTCCATGGCGGACTGGGAGGTGGTGGCGACGAAATTGCCGACCGCCTGGCCCTGCAGAACGAGGTCGGCGTGTCCGGACATGTACCGTGTTAGACCCTTGAAGCGGTTGATCGCCACCGACGTTCCCGGGGTCCCTTGGATCGCGACGATTTTCTTCTTGCCGTCCGCACCGGGCGTGATCGTCTTGGAGAGCGCGTCAGCCATGTTGTAGCCGGCCGTCTCGTCGTCCGGACCCACGAAGCCCAGGTAGTTCTTGAACTCGCCGCCAGGCTTTATGTCCTCGGGCGTCGTGTCGACGCACATAGAGACGATGTTGGCGCTGTCCGCGGCGGCGATGCCTTTCGGTCCGGTTCCGAAGTACGGGACGAAGATCAGTCCGTCCACGTGGCGGGCGACGAGGTCGTCGATTCCGCGCGTCAGCTTGTCGCCTGAGTTGTTGGCATTGACGGTGACGACCTCGACGCCGAGCGCGTTCCCAACGCTCTTCATGAAGTCGTCGTATCGCTGCCAGAACTGCGCATCGAGTGTCGGCACGATGGAGCCGATCACCAACTTTCCGCCACCTCCGCTGCTGGATCCGCTACCTCCACTGCCGGAAGAGGCGCCACCGCGCCCACACGCGGCAAGGAAGGCGCCGGCTCCGAGCACACCGGTGGCCGCAAGGAAGCGGCGGCGGTCGAGGGGGATCCTGCTTTTGGTCGTCGGGGTCCGATCCATGTCTTCTCCTATTTCAGTGGTGCAGGAAGGTGATCCCCTGCACGCAATGCCGGCGGCTGCTCCCGAGACGGCGAGACGAGTTTTGTGGCCAACGTCACACGCGAAAGTGTGACACAGTATGCGCACCGTGCGCAAGCGGTCTTGCGCGCTACGCGCAGCGTGGTGCTCATGCATGTCGGCAGGGGTCGTCCCAGGCCGCCCGACTGGACCCACGCGCGACGTTTGAGCACTGCGGCGCGCGCTCACTCCTGCGGGAAGTACGCAGCTCTAGCTCAGACTGCGCGTCCATCCGTGTCGACGACCACGACGTTGACGCCCCGAACACGGAACGGCTCGAGGGTTTCCACAGCAGCGGAGTCGTCGGTCACCAAGGTCCACCTGTCGGGCAGCGACGCCCAGGCGTGGAAGGGTCGACGACCGAGCTTGGATGCGTGCGCAAGCACGTAGGTACATTCGGTCCGCTTGGTCATGAGTTCTTTGAGCTGGGTCTGGGCCAGATCCGCCTCGCAGATTCCGTGGTCGGCCGTTACGCCGTCGGCGCCGAGGAAGACCCGGTCGAACGTCATTCGTTCCAACGAGGTCTCCGCGAGCGGACCGACGAATCCTTGGCTGGTCGGGCGAAACGTCCCCCCGAGGCATTCGAGGTGGACGCCGCCGCCCACGTCGGCCAGCTGGTTCAACGTCGTCAGACCGGTTGTGACAACCGTTAGGTTGCTGGCGCTTCTGAGCTCCCGCGCGAGGGCGCCCGTCGTTGTCCCCGAGTCGAGCAGCACCGTTTCGCCGCTTACGATTTGCCGGGCAGCCCAGCGCGCGATGGCACGCTTAGCGCCGGTGGCCTCGCGGGCGCGCTGCGGCAAGGACGTCTCGTGGTGAGCGACGATGGCCATCGCCCCGCCGTACGTCCTCGCCAGCCTGCCGCCGTCCTGCAGCCGCGCCAGGTCCCGACGGATGGTCGATGCCGTGACACCAAGACGAACGGAGAGCTCCTCGACGCTGGTCAGGCCGCTGGCCTCGGCGAGACCGATGAGCTTCTCACGCCGTATGTCGGACTTACGCGCCATGTCGTCCTGTTCGGTTGGCCGGTCTTTCCGGGCGGAAGACGCAAATGATAGGGGTGCGGCTCGGAGCCCGCTGGAGCGTCAACGGAGCCGAAGCCGTGCTCAAACTACGGGCAGTACGTGCCAACGACGACTTCGACGACTACTGGAAGGTCCACCTCAACAAGGAACGACACCGAGTCCACCAGACCCGCTATGCCGCCGAGACCATACCCATAGTCACGTGAGCGCAGTCACTCTGAGGGAGCCGCACCCTCAGGATTAAGCCTGGATACACCGATCCGGTAGCGGGTGGTTGAGGGTCGTAGCGCCGAAATGCCCTGCCGTAGTGGAAGAATGAGATTTCTCAAGGATCAAATTCGGCCACTACGTCAGGGCATCTCGC
>JAABUH010005036.1_pt1 | contig 10482 bp, 9 predicted proteins | sample 5559121 | NCBI WGS metagenome assembly JAABUH01 (sample SAMN10711871, study PRJNA513364) | rock metagenome | isolation source: Antarctica rocks | place: Antarctica: Victoria Land, Battleship Promontory nord | collected 2015-12-28 | reverse complement strand
TCGAAGAAGCGTGCGCCACCTTCCTGGAAACCGCGTTCGCCCAGCTCGGCCACCTGCGCCCGGGTGAGTGGTCGGTGCACAAGGTCCCCAGCCGTGGGACCGCCTCCGGTGTCGCCCGCTACGAGCAGTACTCACACCTGGTCGACCTCGCCGCCGCCGTCGAGTCCAACCCGTCGCTGGCCGCCATCCTGGGCAACGCCTACGCGATCGCCCCGGACGTCGTCGTCTCCCGGGCACCGGTCACCGACGCCGAGATCAACACCCACCGGTTCCTCGTCGACGACACCGTCGCCACCCATGCGTCGCTGCGCGCATCGGTACAACCCAACCCGATACTGCACGCGGTGGTGTCGTGCAAGTGGACCCTGCGCAGCGACCGCGCCCAGAACGCCCGCAGCGAAGCCCTCAACCTCGTCCGCAACCGCAAGGGCCGCCTACCCCACGTGGTCGTCGTGACCGGCGAACCCACCCCCGTGCGCATCTCGTCCCTGGCGCTGGGTACCGGAGACATCGACTGCGTCTACCACTTCGCCCTGCCCGAGTTGCTCGCCGCTGTCCGCGACAAGGGGGGAGAGGACACCAAGGAACTGCTCGACATGATGATCGAAGGCAAACGCCTCAAAGACATCGCCGACCTCCCCCTCGACCTCGCCGTGTGACTAGAGCCCTCGTGGCCCTCGAGCTGCTTGTTGCGGCCGGTGAGGTACTGCTTGAGCGGAGTGAAGTCGGCGTTGAGCACCACCGTGGGGATGTTCTGCTCGCCCAGCACGGCGAGCTCCTTGTAATCGGCGTTGGACTCGGCGAGCACGTGAGCGGGGGTGTCGACGATCTCCCCGACCGTGGTGCGCGTCCAGGAGTCCTCGTCGTCCAGCCCCTTCCACACCAGTGCGACGCTGGTTCCCTCGGAGGGGCTTCCGGCCGTGCCGGTTCCGGGAGTGGGCTTGCCGCTGCCGTTGCCCTGTACGGGGATCTCCTCGACGAGCTCGATCTTGGTGGTGTGCTCGAGGGTGGGCCCGGTGCCGCCGCTGGACTTCATCCAGTCCGCGAGTCTGAGGCGGAGCTCGTACGTGCCCGGGTCGAGGGTGTCGGAGACGGCGACGCTGACCCGGACACGGCCCTTGTTGCCCTTGCCCACGGTGATGTCGTGGCCGCCCCTGATGTTCGGGTGGTCACTGTCGACGGTGAGCTGGCCGCGTCCGTAGAAGAACTCGTCCACGACGTCGACGGTGTAGGTGATGGACCTGGTGTGTCCGATGACGGCCTGCACGGTGCTGGGTCCGGTAATGGTGGTGGGGTCGTTCTTGAGGTCGATCGGCTTCGAGGGCTTGCCCCCGCCGCCACCTGCTCCGGTGCCGCCGGTCTTGGTCCCGCCGCCACCTGCTCCGGTGCCGCCGGTCTTGGTCCCGCCGCCGCCGCCGGTGTTCCCGGACGAGCCGACACCGGGGATGTTCAGGGCGCGGCTGATCTTGCGGGCGGCCTCGAGGGTGGGCTCGGAACCCGTGCCGGTGAGGGCCTCGCGGATGGCAGTGTTGTTTGCTTCCTTCAGGGCTTCCCAGTCGTTGAGGAAGGCCCGCAGGTCCTCCTCGAGACGCAGGGCGGCGTCACCGCGGACGAGCTCGCTGCGGTCGGCGGTGAACAGGCCGGTGCGGACGCGGATGGGCAGGTCGTCGGTGTCGACCACCACGAGGATGCGGTCGTTGAGCTTGGTTTTGAGCTTGAACTGCTGCGGGGTCCAGTGGTGGTGCGTCTGGCCGTTCGAGAGAAAGAGGACGGCGTCGTTGTGGGCGACGAAGCTGCGTCGGCTACCGGCATCGCCGGGCTTCTTGGCGAAGAGCACGTAGCGGACGGGCAGGGTGTAGGTGGTGCCCTCGAAGGAGAACGGGAGGGTGTCCTCGCCCTCGTCGAAGGTCTGCTTGGCGTTGTAGATGCGTTCTGGGTCGACCCCGAGGTGTTTGAGCGCTGAGCGCTGCGCGCTGCGCTCGCAGGTCTTGGCCTCGGTGGAGCAGCGGGCGTACCCGATCAGCATTTCGGCGACCAGCAGGGTTTAGTCGGTTTAGGCCGCCTATTCAGGACCGACATGGAGGATGGGGTCCAGGACGGTCAGCGGGCGTCGTCCGGCCGGTGCGGAATCGGGTGGGGCAGCCGTCGGACCGTCCTGGTTACCGACCGTCATGCAGGACCGATCCCGCACCGCCATGACCGTGTCAGGCTGGAGGCGCCCGTCGGCAACGAGCACGGATGGGCCGACCCGACTCCTACAGTGGTGTTCGTCGAGGAAGGGGAGCGGACGTGGACGTGGACGCTGAGCTGATTGTGCGGCGGTTTTGGCGTTGTGTGTTCGACGAGGGTGACCTGTCGGTGGTGGAAGGCATGGTGACGCCGGAGTTCGCGTGGCGTGGCTCGCTGGGTACGCAGACCTTCGGGGCCCGAGATTTCCTGGCCTATGTGCGGGCCGCGCAGCGGGCCATGCCGGACCTGGCCGTCGGGCTGGACGAGCTGAGTATGCCCGGCGAGCAGGTCTGGACGCGGATGACGTTCACCGCGACGCACCGGGGCACACTGCTGGGGGTCCCGGCCAGTGGCCGCGCGCTCAGCTACCAAGGGCTTGCGGTGCATGACCTTCGCGACGACGTCCTGAGCCGGGTGTGGGTCGTCGCGGACACCTTGGATCTGCACCGCCAGCTGGTCGGTGAGGTTTGAACAGAACTCTCACACGCTGGGATCGGTGGTGGGGGCGGCGAGCGTGGGTGGTTGGCAGCCGGTGGCGCAGCATTTGCCGGGTTGGCGGCTGGACAGTGGTCGGTTGCCTGATACCCCGCGGTCGAGGAGGTTCTCGACCAGCTGGGTTTTCTCCGGGATGGGGTAGTTGCGCCAGATCTCGCGTTTCATCGCCTCAGGCGATCCGCCGCCGTGAAGGGAGATGATGGAGTACCACCCGGCCTGGTAGGAGGCGGTGAGGTCCTCGACCATGCGGCTGACGGCGAGGCGTTTGTCGGTGGGGATGTCCGGGCGTCCGCCGAGGACTGCGTTGAGGGCGGCGGCGGTTTCGGGGTTGTGGTCTTCATCGGGGCCGGGCAGGGCCACGACGAGTCCGCCGGAGACGTAGTGGGCGATGCGGTGCATGTCATAGATCTGGTTAGCGAGCAGCAGCTTGCCGATGTTCGCGAACACCGCGTCGGGGATGACGGTCCCGGACTCGTGGGGGGCGGCGTAGGTGGATGCCGCCACCCCGCAGGCGTAGAAGCCCTCGACCACGGTGATCAGCTCGACCATCTGATCGCGGATATGACTGTGCCGGTCAGGATTCAGACCGTTGGCCTCGATCATCAGGGCGCCGGCACCGATCAGCAGGTCACCGAACCCGGCGCGCGCCCCGATGCAGGAGTGCCGGTGGTGGGTGGCGTAGGTGGTGGTCAGGAAACCGGCCGTCTCATACTCGCCGGCGAGGAACACGCGGTCGTAGGGCACGAACACGTCCTCGAAGATCACCACCCCGGTGGATTGGCCGTAGCGGGCGGAGAAGGTCGCCGCTTTCTCCCCGGGTCGTCCGGCGGGGCGGGCGACGATGGTGATTCCGGGGGCGTCGATCGGGATCGCGCAGGCCACCGCGAACTCGGCGTCCTCGGCTTGCATGGTGCGGCACGGCATCACCAGGAACTCATGGACGTAGGGGGCGCCGGTGACGATGGCCTTGGTGCCGCGTATCATGATCCCGTCGGGGCGTCGTTCGGTGATGTGCACGTAGACGTCGGGGTTCGCTTGCTGCCCGGGACGCTGGGCGCGGTCACCCTTGGCGTCGGTCATCGCCACCCCTAGGGTCAGATCCTGTTCCTGCACACGTTGCAGGTAGGCGGTAAACCGTTGGTGGTAGTCGGTGTGGTGCTCCGCGTCGGCCTGGAAGGTGGCCTGATGCAACGCCGACAGCGCGTCGTGGCTGAGGTAGCGCTGCGCGCACCCCGATTCTTGACACACCAGCCGGACCGCTTCAAGTTTAGCCAGCAGGTCGGCTGGGGTTTCGTCGATGTGGATCATCCGGTTCACGGTGTGACCGCTACGGTTGCTCGCGGTCATCAGCTCCTTGTACTGCGGCTGCAGGGCAAGGTCGTAGGTCACCCCGATTGCGGCGATACCCGGGGCCAAGGCGGGAGAGTCCGCGACGCTGTCCACGGCGGCGCCGTCGACAAACACCCGCGGTCGGTAGCCGCGCAGTGACTCGCGGAACCCCTCGGCAGACAGCAACATCAGCTTCTCCTTCGTGTTCGTGATGGCACAGGGATGGTCAGTCGAGTTTTGGGTGTGGCCGTGCGGTGTCGGGTCATCGGAGTTGGCCGTGCTCGACGATCGCGTCGGCGTCGGCGGAGGCGGGCAGGGTGCCGAAGGTCGGGGCCCAGTCGCCGCCGAGTCGGGAGGCGCAGAACGCGCCAGAGACGGCGGGCGGGGCGTGGCGTACCAGCAAGGAGCCCTGCACCGCCAGGGCCATGGCGCTGACCAGGCGTCGGCCAGTCATCGAGGTGGGGCTCGTCGCCGCCCGCTCCAACTTCACCACCGCCGCGTCGAGGTGGGTGTCACTGCCGGTGGCGAGGCGCACCTCGTCGAGGTAGGGCTCCAGGGCTTTGGGTTCTTTTGCGAGGACTCGCGCCACGTCGGTGACCATCATGTTGGAGGTGCCCTCCCAGATGCCGTTGAGCGGGGCCTCCCGGTAGTAGCGGGGCATGACGTGTTCCTCGATGTAGCCGTTGCCGCCGAGGCATTCCAGTGCCTCGGCCACCACGACGGGTGCTCGTTTGCAGTTCCAGTACTTGCCGACCGGGGTGAGCAGGCGGGCGAGGAGCCGGTCGTCCTCGGTGTCGGAGTCGGCGCAGGCGGCGAGGCGGAACCCGAGGTGCGCCGCGGCGGACCACTCGAGCACAGGTCGGCGAGGACATCGGCCATGACGGGGAGTTGCACCAGCGGTGCACCGAAGGCGTGCCGGGTGTTCGCGTGGTTCAGGGCCTGGGTCAGGGCCGCCCGGATGAGCCCGGCGGAGCCGACCGCGAAGTCGAGGCGGGTGAGGTCCGCCGACTCCAGGATCGTCGGGATGCCCCGTCCCTCCTCGCCGACCAGCACGGCCCAGGTGTTGTGGTACTCGATTTCGCTGGAGGCGTTGTTGCGGTTGCCTAGCTTGTCCTTCAACCGTTGCAGCTGGAAGGAGTTGTGGGTGCCATCGGGTGTCCAGCGGGGCACGAAGAAGCAGCTGGGCCCAGCGTCGGCGTGCGCGACGGTGAAGAACCCGTCGCTCATGGGGACGGAGAAGAACCATTTGTGCCCGGTGAGCAGGTACGCCTCGCCGGGGCCGCGCCGCCCGGACTCCGGTACAGCGGTGGTCTGGTTGGCCCGAAGATCCGAGCCGCCCTGCTTTTCGGTCATCGCGAAACCGATGTGCGCCCCGGTTTTGGTCTCGACCGGGGCGAATGTGGGGTCATAGGCCAGGGCGGCGGCCTTCTCCGCCCACCCCTGCAAACCGGGGGCATCCTGCAGGATCGGGACGGCCGCGTAGGTCATGCCGGTGGGACATGCGGTGCCCCCGTCGAGTTGGTTCCACAGGTAGGACAGCACCGCCCGCGCGACGTGCCCACCCGCGCCCGCCGCCACGGCATCGGGCGCCCAGGGCAGGGCGTGCACCCCGGCGGTGTAGGCGGTGTCCATCAGCTGGTGGTAGGCGGGGTGGAATTCCACCGCGTCCAGGCGGCGCCCGGTGCGGTCCACCACCCGCAGCTCCGGGGGGTTGCGGTGCGAGAGCCGAGCGGCGTACTGGGCGTCGGCCCCCCACACCACCGCGGCGAGGCTCCGGGCCCGCTGCACCGCCCAGTCGGCGCCGTACTCGGCCAGGGCGAAGGAGGCGACCGTGTCACCGTCGAACGCATCGACATCGACGAGGTCTTCGACTTGGTTGAGGACCAGGTGGGTGGCACCGGGCACGGTGCGCTGCGGTGCGACCGGTCGAGCAGGCACGGTCAGGGGCGTGCGGCTGCTCGGCGGGGTGCTGGTCATCGTGGTGCTCCTCGCGTGGTGTGGCTCGATGGTGGTTCAGGTTTGGTCGGGGTGCAGGTTGAGCACGAGGAGAACGGCTGCCTCCGCGGTCTCCGTACCGCCCGCGCCCCCGGTGGCGGCCCGCTCGAGGGCAACCCCGAGGACGGTGGCCCAGAACGCCCTGGCTTCGGTGGCGGCACTGGTCCGCAAGGCCCAACCGTGCCGGACGAGGGTGTCGGTCACCGCACGCTCACCCTCTGCGTGCAGCCGGGCGAACGTGCCCGCGATCGTCGGGGCCAGATCGGGTCGAGTGCGGGCCAGCAGCATCGCCTCCACGAAGATCAGCAGACCCGGTGCGCCGACAGCAGTACCGACGATCGCCCGGACATATGCCTCCGGGGTCCCTGCCCCCGCTCCGGCGGCCTCGACCTCGGAGGCAGCCCGCAGCAGTTCCCGGCAGGCCGCCTCCACGAACAGCCCCTCTTTGCCCCCGAAGTAGTAGGTCACCTGGCTCGGGAACGCGTCGGCCGCCTCCGCCACCTCAATCAGCGACACACCGGACAAACCCCGCTCAGCGAACAAGACCGCCCCAGCATCAAGCAGAGCCGCCCGGGTCAGCTGGCCGTCCTCCCGAGTGGCGCGCGTGGCATGGCGAGGCATAGACACCGGATGAGTTTGTATGACGTTCACACAATACGCAAGAGCGAGCCCGCTGTCCCGCATCCACGGTCTGGTCGCCGGGCAATTGGGGTTAGCAAGACCAGTGCGCCAGGTGGGCGAAACCAAACCGCCCAGGCGCTACGAGCGTTGCTGGTCGCATCAGGGTGATCAGCGTTGGCCGGGGTGTCGCCTGCCATGAGCATGGGACCGCTCTGAGCGGTTTTCTGCCATGTTCATGGGACCACCTGGGTTGCCAGTCATGGGACCACCCGGCGCGCCTTGCCGGTGGCCCCTGGGTGCGCTCGTTGACTCGCCACGTCTTGTTCGTCGACGTGGAGGTCATCAGCGGTGGGATTCAGGGAGGTCAGTGTGGTTGAGGTGCGAGAGGTGCTCCGTGGTTGGCTCGGAGGGGTCGGACTGCGGAAGGTCGCGGAGCGCGCGGGGGTGGACCGCAAGACCGCCCGCCGCTATGTCGCTGCTGCCGAGGCCGCGGGCTTGCAGCGGGAGGCCGGGGTCGAGGCGCTCTGTGATGAGCTGATCGGTGCGGTGCTCGCCGCGGTCCGCCCAGCGCGGCCGAACGGACACGGTGCAGCGTGGGATCTGCTGCTGGGCCGGGAGGAGCAGGTCACGGCGTGGGTGGCCGGTGGGTGTGGTCAGCCGCCGTTGTCGGTGGTGAAGATCGAGGAGCTGCTTGCCCGGCAGGGCTGTGTGGTGCCGTATCGCACCTTGCACCGGTTCGCGGTCGAGCGGTGCGGGTTCGGGGTCAAGACCCTCACGATGCGGATCAACGACGGCGAGCCCGGTGTGGAGTGCCAGATCGACTTTGCCCAGATGGGATTCATCCTGGACCCGGAAACCGGGAAGAAGCGTCGGGTGCACGCGCTGATCTTCACCGCCGTGGTGTCCCGGCACATGTTTGTGTGGTTGACCTACTCCCAGACGCTGGTTGCGATGATCGCTGGCTGTGAGGCCGCGTGGGAGTTCTTCGGCGGGGTGTTCCAGGTTCTGATCCCCGACAACCTCAAGGCCGTGGTCACCAAGGCCGACGCGGTCAACCCGCAGTTGAGCATCGGCTGGTTGGACTATGCCCAGCATGTTGGGTTCGCCACCGACCCGGCCCGGGTCCGGACCCCACAAGACAAGCCCCGGGTGGAACGGGTGGTCCAGTACGTGCGCGGCAACTTCTGGGCCGGGGAGACGTTCACCGACCTCGATGACGCCCAGGCCCGGGTCAGCGTGTGGTGCACCCAGCGGGCTGGGATGCGGATCCACGGCACCACCGCCGCTCGCCCGGCCGAGATGTTCGCCGAGACCGAAGCATCATGTCTGTTGGCTGTTCCGGTGGTGGCTTATGACGTGCCGAGGTTCACCCGGGTCAAGGTCCACCGCGACTTCCACGTCGAGGTCGCCAAAGCGTTGTATTCGCTGCCCGAGCAGTGGATCGGGCAGTACCTCGAGGCCCGTGCGGACAGTGAGCTGGTCAAGCTCTACTCGCGCGGGCAACTGCTCAAGACCCATCCCCGGCAACCGCCCGGTGGCAGGTCGACCGACCGGGCCGACCTGCCCGCGGAGAAGGTCGGGTATGCGATGCGGGACCTGACGGCGCTGATCGCGACGTGTGCCGGACACGGTGAGAACCTCGGGATCTATGCCGAGCGGCTGCTCGATGACCCGCTGCCCTGGACCCGGATGCGCAGCGTCTACCGGCTCCTGGGCCTGGTCCGCCGCTACGGACCCGGACCGGTAGAGACCGCCTGCTCCCGCTCACTGGACCTCGACGTCGTGTCCGTGCCGAAGATCGCCTCGATGCTGGAGAAGGCGATCGAACGCGAGCACCCGGTGCTGCCCGCCGCAGCCAGCGCACCCGGTTCACGACCCGGGCGGTTCGCCCGCGACCCGGCCGAATACGCCTTGGGCGGACCCGCCCAGCTCACCCTCATCCGCGGCGGCGTTAGCGATGCCGCGCACCCAGAACTGGAGACCACCCCATGACCAGCACTACGACCACCACTACGACCAGCACTGCGACCAGCACTGCGACCAGCGGGCCGCTCGACCCGGTCGGTGTCGACCTGATGAGGACCCTTCGCGCGTTGAAGCTCGGCGGCCTCAAGGACACCCTGCCCGAACGGCTCGTCCTGGCTCGGCAGCGCACGATGGGCCACGCCGCGTTCCTCGAGCTGGTCCTGTCCGATGAGGTCGCCCGCCGCGAGTCCCGCTCGGCGATGCTCCGCGCGCGGGTCGCCGGCTTGGACCCGACCATGCGACTGGACACCTGGGACGAACCCGACGACCTCACCTATGACCGAATGCTGCTCAGCGACCTGACCAGCCTGCGGTTCACCGAGGCCGGCCACGGCGTCCTCATCCTGGGACCCGTCGGGGTCGGAAAGACCCATCTGGCCACCGCGCTCGGTCACATCGGGATCCGACGCCGTCTGTCCGTGGTCGCCTCACGCACCGACAAGCTGTTCACCCGCCTACGCGCTGCCCGGTTGGACAACACCCTGCAGGCCGAGATGCGCAAGCTCGCCCGCGTCGACCTGCTCATCCTCGACGACTTCGCCCTTCGGGCCTTGGACGCCACCGAGACCAACGACTTCTACGAGCTCATCGTCGAACGACACCGCACGGCCTCCACCATCATCACCTCGAACCGGGAACCAGCCGAGTGGATGTCGATGATGTCCGACGCGCTGCTCGCCCAGTCCGCCATCGACCGGCTCACCTCCGGGGCACACACCCTGGTCATCGAAGGACCCTCCTACCGGCAACGACACGGCCCCACGACCACACCGACGTCCCGAGGAGTGACGACAACGTGACGACAACAACCTGCCCGGTCTGCGGGACCGCCTTCATCCCGATCCGCCGACAACGCTTCTGCCGCCCCGCCTGCCGACAAACCGCATACCGGCGTGCTCACCAGCCCGCCGCGACACCACCGATGTCGGTGCCGGTGACCCGGCCGCGCAAAGAGACCACGATCTACCAGTGCAGTGAGTGCGAACAGCGATACCTCGCCGAACAGTGGTGCCACGACTGCAACCGCCCATGCACCCGAATCGGCCCCGGCGGCGCATGCCCCCACTGCGACGAACCCGTCGCGCTCGAGGACCTCCTACCAATCCCCCAAAACCCGAACACATCAGTTGACACAGACAGACAGCCCCACCATGCTCGCTGACACCTCCAGGTGGTCCCATGCTCGTGACAACACGGTGGTCCCATCACCCTGGCAAGCGACAACCTTCACTCCCGGCAACCCGAACAACACTGTCGTACTTTCGGTCACGCCCTTGGTCCTTCCGACGTCGGAATGCTTCGCAACATCCAGACTTCAGGAGACCAAGGGCTTGCAACCGAATCGACGCGCTGAACACCCTCAGATTCCAGCTTGCCCGCTCAAGAGTGAAGAGCCGTCGAACCCCCCGCTCCGGACAAGCGGGTACCGGCAGGAGCGTTGACCGGTCGGCCCCGGTGTCGACGTGCTCGTCCGAGCGCGGCGGGATGCCTGATCCTTCGATAGTTGTCGCTCCCGCCAGCAGCAGTTCGCTCGTCGTCCTGGATTGGCGCGGTCACAGGGACCACGTTGGCGTCGGTGAGCAGGTCGCGGATGAACCATAGAAATCATCAAGGGTGCGGCCTCCTACCCCCTAGCGGTGTACGTGTGTCCGGCGCCACGTCGGTTGTCGAAGCGGTCAGCGTGGGGATGGGTTTCAGCAGCAGTCTTCGCCGCGCCAGGCTTGGGTGCCTTCGCGGATGGCCCATGCCGCGAGGAGCAGGGCGATGATGGGGTCGACCCAGGTCCAG
>JAABUH010005034.1_pt1 | contig 10486 bp, 19 predicted proteins | sample 5559121 | NCBI WGS metagenome assembly JAABUH01 (sample SAMN10711871, study PRJNA513364) | rock metagenome | isolation source: Antarctica rocks | place: Antarctica: Victoria Land, Battleship Promontory nord | collected 2015-12-28 | reverse complement strand
TAGGGGCCAGCCTCTCGGTCTGGCAGCGGGGGCCCTCCTCGCCAGCCCCGCCTGTGCAAAGGCTGTGGGCAGTCAGCGTGAGGGCTGCAGTGAGTGCCGTATGAGACGCAGAATTGCAGGTGTCAGCGCGCGCAACTGGCCACGTTGTCTGGGAGTGACGCGCGGCCGCCAGAGTGGTAGCTACGGGTGCATTTGCCTCCCGGCGCGAGTCTTCTCTTTCGCCGCCCCATGTGCTGCTCCCTGTGTCGGCTTGATTCCCCAGGGGTTTTCCGCACAGCAGCATGCCCCGTGAGACAAGAAAGGGATTGGTTGTACCTGCCAAATCGATATCCCGCCATCCCTTTTGGGCAGTGTGGAAGCGAAGGGGAGCAATCCTTAGTTGGTGCTGCATGGCACCGCGGGGGTTGCAAGGCAGGCGCATCAATGGCGCACTGCTGGCTCCAGTCTATTATGTCTTGTCATGAAAAAACACGCTTGCTGACGGCCAGAGCAAGCTTGACAGTGTGCATTATACGTGTGCGGCATCCTCCCGCCCGTTGCCTGAGGATGCAGCGGCGGTGCATGGCTGTACTCTCACAAGCACAGTGCCTCTGTTCCAAGAAGGGTTCTTTCTTGTGCGAGCGCTGCTCTGACATCAGGCAGAGCTTCATTCATTCATTTTCAAGTGGGTCGGGTAGCCTTTGTGGGTTTAATAACGCTCATCGTATGCACTCACAGCATTTGAGTGAAATTTTTACCTTCTTTTCTTAGGCTGTTTGTCATGGCCGGATCTTTGCCATGGTACACATGTTAAGATAATTGTCAAATGAGTGCGTGCATAGTGAGAGCCACAGCCTTGCACACCAGTGTTCAACATTGCACATGACTGAGGGTAGAGGGTTGCGTGCACACGCCTGACTGGTTTTACGCAGGAGCTGCTTTTCAATGTCCTGGCGACCTTGCATGCTGGTGTGGTGGGTGCGCTGATGCATGGTCAGGGCCGGCGTGCTGTGCTCAAGCGTCTCGCAGGGCAGACGTGGGCGACAGCGCATGGCTCCTGTAGATTTAGAGTGCGTTCTTGCTTGGGGGGTTCACCGTTGTTGGGGTGTATCTATGCAGTAACACAAGGAGGCACACCTGCTCATACACTGCTGCTGGCGCACAGCCACACTCTTCCTGACGTGCATCACACATTGCCTATTGACAAGCATTGTGCCAGCTGTCAGCAGCCTCATCAGACACAGCATACCCATGAACCCACCATACTAATACTTGATGATCCCACCATACTAATACGTTTATCAGACACTTTTCGCAACCAGGTGCTGATTTCAGTGCTACACGCCTGGACATGAGCATGTGCATGTCTCTAATGGCATGCATGCATGCAGATGGCATGCATGCGTAAACTGGCAGTACGCATGTCAACACCCAAACAGGTCATGGCCCTACAGCAAGTCTGGCATCTCAACCTACACGCCGCATCTTCACGACTTTTCCTGCGCAATAGACGCCTCTCAAACACCGCTTCTAAAAAACTCCACATCGGTTGCTGGCACGCCGCGCTTCACACGCTGACTTTCGCTCCACGGGTTCATGTTGCAGAGGGCAGCGCAACGAGACTGCCAGCACTGCCCAAACCTCGCCCGAATGTTGCAGGTGGCACCGCAATAAGACCGCCAGTACTGCCCAAACCTCGCCCCTACACATACTTAGACCGCTCCACCAGCACATGCTCATAGAGGCTCCTGGTAAGTGGGAGACTCATACATCGGCCTGTACACGCCCCACCATGCCTGACCTTAGCCCGTGGCCATCTGTCGGTGCCTAGCCAGTAGGGGCAGCTACGTCACATCCATGCAGAGCATGCACAACCGAACTGGCACAGCGCGCCCATCGCATAGTGTACAGCATGACACAGCGTGGTGGTGGCAACACCGCGAGACCCCGGGCTATTTGGTGCAAGCCTGCCGCGGCCGGCAGGCGCCAGGTCGATTTTCAAGTTCGCCCCTGCCACACACGCTTGCTTCTCCGGACTCCCGTAAACTGCCACACCAGACGACAATGAATTACCACACCAGTCCAAACGCTTTGCTTGACGCCAAAGCTATCCAGAACATATCTCATCCTCCCACCCTTCTGAGCGCTGCCGACATCTGTAGTGACTGCAGCAGCAGCCCAAGAAAGTACTCTACTTGTTGAGACGTACTGAAATGACATTGAGGCAGCACTGAGTGCGAACCACACACCTGCCTCGGGATGCAGCCGCACGATGACACTGAACACCACAGCCCCATGAGTGGGCCAAAGCTCACTCACCCGCTGCTCCATGCGCCATGGCCGCACGCTACAACAATCACGGCCTCATGGGCTCCGTGCCGCTCTCGCCGCTGCACAGGCGTCCTCACTGACCGCTCCGTCCTAGTCCAGACTCCCGCTCCACACTTCTGCTGCAGCCGTGCAGCGACCTCACCTGGCTCGGTGACAGCACCGCCTGGCCGCCGCACTTAATCCTCCGGGGTCTCCCCGCCGCCGTCCCGGGCTGTGCCGCGCCCCGGCAGCGCGCTGCCGACCTTGGCAGCCGCGGCCTGCACGGCGGCGGCCGCGGCGCCACCCGCGCGCGCCGCGCCGCCCGCCACCGCGCCAGCCGCCTCACGCACCCTGCGCACCGCCGCGTTATGCTGAGCGCGCAGCTTTGCGATGGCCTGACGAAAAGGACACACCCGCCCCAGCCGCGCACGCTGGTGCACTGCATGTAGCGCTTGCGGCCGCGCCCCCGCGCAGTTTCTCAGCGCAGTACCTTGCTCGCACTTGCACATCAGCGGAGTGACCTGCCCTTGCCTGAGCTGTGGGTATGCTAATACAGCTACACTCCCTGCAGGAGTGTAGCGTGTCCCGGCGACGCTTGGTGTAGACGCATGCCAAGGCTACCACACCCGTCAGCCTCCAGGCGTCCCAGCCTTAGGGCAGCGGACCTTGTTCAAAACGCGCGGGGAGGGCGGGGCCGACCTGCCGACGTCCACGGGGACGGCGTTGGCAATGGCGCCGCCAGCGCTGCGCGTCGCGCCCGCGACGTCGTCGGCCGCGCCGTCGACGCCGGACGCCGCCTCGCCCGCCTTGCGCTTACCGCCGGCCAGGTCGGACGCCTGCGCATGGCGCAGCCCATCACCGGGCCAAACAATGCACTGAGAGGCATAGTGCGCCCAGCAGCACTCTCCCCAGACTGAGAGGCGCCGCACCGATGCTGCGCGCCGCTCTGACGGCGCAGGCCCAGCCACCAACGTGACGAAGGTGCGCCACCGCATGTAGGGGCAGCGCAGCAGCGCACTGCCAGCGGCACCAGGCAGGGCGCCTGCACCGCGACAGGTCCCCGGCCGCAGGGAAGCCAGGCCGGCAGTCGCGCATGAGGTGGTGCAGGGCCGGGCGCGCACCAGGCTGTTGGTGGCGGCGCCGATGGCGCCAAGGGCGCCTGCCACCTTGTTGCCCGCCGCGGCAGTGAGCCCCTTGAGCTCGTTACCGATGCCGCGCGCGTCGCCGCCGTGGCAGTCGATGGGCAGCTTGTCGCCGACCTGACGGGCGTTGCAACAGCGGCACTGAACAACTGTACAGTGCGCAAATAAGTCACGTGCATATAACTGCCTTGAATGTGCGCTGAGCACTGTGTGGCATCGGCAAGGACGACTGGTCACCCCCTGTATGACTCCACTTCGCGGGACACATACCTGGTGCCAACAGAGGGCATGGTGGTCAAGCAGGCTTGGGTAGGAGGACTGCCGGGGGCGTCCGGTCACTGCAGCACTGCGTCCCATGTCTGCTCACAGTCTGCGAGGGGGGAAGCGGGACTCTGCATACGGGTCAAGGCAGGGCAACCCTATGCCCGCCAGCGTGAGGAGCACGCCTGGGCGGCCGCAGTCCTCAGCTCCGCCGCAACGGAGGTGGTGGCCTTGTCCACATGGCCCGCCCTTGCGCCCACGGCCGCGCCCAGCGCCTGGACCGCGAACGTCGGGTCAGGAGCGGGCAGCGTCAAGGTCAGGCCAGCGGCGCGGCGGACTGCTCGCAAGCGGGGGCAGAGCTGGGCGCAGCACTGGCACCGTGGAACGGTGCTGCTAACGGCCTGCTCTGACGTGCGAGACAAGGCCAGCACAGTGGCGGATGGCGTGTCTGTGAGTACCGCATGGCATGACCTGCAACGCGGCCTCCTGGCTGCTAGGGAGAGAACAAGCAGCGGCGGCGCAGCCGCAGGCCGCGGACCCAGGCTGCGCAGGGGCCGCGCGGCGCACGCGCGGGCCGGGCATCCTCTGAGTACGGGGCGCATTTCGGCGGCGCACCTGCACGGAGGAGCCCATCTCGCCGGCGCGCCCGGCCACGCCCGCCGCGGCGCCGCGCAGCCCGCCCGCGACCTGGCCCGTGGCCGCGTCCACGCGCGCGAGCGCCGCCTTGGCTGCGCCGCCCACGCCCGCGGCCGCGTTGGGCGCGTCGGCGAGCACGCCGGCCGCCGCGCCGACCGTGCGCGCCAGGCCCTGCAGCACGCCGCCTGCTGCGCGCTGGTGCTCGGGCGCGCGCCCGGTACCGCCCTCGCCCGGACGCCGCCGCCGGGGCGGGTCCAGCTTGGCGTCGGCGTCGGGCGCCGGATCAACGGGATCGCCCACATCAGCTGCGGGCGCGGGCTCGCTTGTGCCGGACCCGTCGCCCTTGCGCGGCTCGTCCGCCTTCGCCTCGCCCTTCACCTTGAAGCCTGCGGCAGCCACAGGGCGCGCTTGACTCCATACCCCTAAATGTTTCCAAAAACGCTCGATGAAAGCGTCGCGGTCCTCACCTGGGCAGCACCAGCTCGCTGGCACTCCTGCTCGCATAGGCAGGGACGGCGCAGCGCGTCTCGCCTAAGCCTGGAAAAGGCCAGGGACCTTGCAAAGAGCACAGTGCAGACTCGAGCGTTGCTTTGGCTGGCGTTGGGCAGCGGGCCCCTGCCTGGCTCGTCCAAGACGTCCTCGGCAACGGACACCGCGTGCGCCATCACGTCCTCGTGTCCTGACTCAATCGGTCTCTCGGGGAGCTTGCCGCTGGCCAGCGGGTGCGCCGCCAGGCCGGCGCCCCGCTTCTTTGCTTCCGCTGGTCCCTTTGCCTCTGCACCAAGGCACGTACTTCAAAACGCCTGGGCTCGCCAGCCACACAACAAAACAGACTCTCTCCAGCACGTTGCTGCAGGCGCTGTGAAGTCCCAAAGAGGCAGCGAGCAAGCGCGCCTGCCGAAACAGCGCCGTGCTCCGTGTACTCCAGCTCGTCTGTTGCAAACGCCTCCTCCTCTTTCGCGGCTGCCTTTGTGTCCTGAAACCAAAGCACGTGCACTAAGCTCTCACCTGTTGCAATATAGCTTGAGCTGTGCAGGGAGGCAGTCGTTCGGTCTGATAAACAGCTTTATTAGGTGAGCAGCTTGATTGGAACACTACAGTAAGGTGGAGACGGGAGCGAAGCCTACATCAACGGAGACAGTTCCCTTGCACAGGCATGAAAGCGCACCTGCGCCATGGCTGATGATGCGCTGTAAGCGAACCACAATCGCGCACTTGAACGGGCGCACTTAACAGTAATACAGCCACAAAATAGCGCGGAGAAGTTGCAAGTGTGTGCCATTCGTACTGCGACAAGAGCCTGATGACCGGAGCCCTGAGCAACCCTGGTTGGCCTTCGTAGGCTGCAAGCACTGTGAGAGTCCTGCTTTACACTTTCAAATTGCCGTGTACACTCGGTTACTCAATGCACGACAGTCCGAGCTAAAGGTCCCAACTGACGCCTGCAGCGCGCCTATGGCACTGCCTGCCCTGCGCACCTTCACAGACGTCGTGGACGCTTTTGCAGACTCCATCGCCAGCCAGAATGGTGCGCTGATAAAAATTTAGGCCCAGTACATTCGTCCCATTCCAGAGAGCCAGGTGCTGAGATGCTATGCGAGCGTGCAGGGGAGGCGCTGCGGCAGCTCCTCGCTGTGGGCTTGCCTGACGCGCAGGCGGCTGTGTTTGAGGTACGCTCCCAAGGGCTAGTTGCCTGCATGGGCACAAGTGCCTGCATTGTGCGGTGCGGACCTCAGTGCCTGCATTGTGCGGTGCGGACCTCAAAGCTCAGGCCTGACGCTGTGGGCGCAGAAAGTGCGCAACCGGCCGGCCTGGGACCCCGCACCAGAGTGCCGCAGCCGGCTGCGGCAGCGGCTGCGCGGCGAGAGCGCGTGGGAGGAGGTCGTGGGCGCGCACTGCGCGATGCGCGCCGCGCTGGTGCAGGGCAACGGCGCCGCGGCGTATGCAGCGCTGGAGGCCGCGGTCATGCCCTTCAACAAGGTAATGCGTCACACTCTGGGCACGGGCGCCCTCTGCCTTGCCTCTGCACTGCAGCCCCCGGACCTCGGCGCTCATTCCCTGAGCAGCAGAATCATGCACGCCTCTTCAGCTTCCGGCGTGCATGGTGCGGGCGGAGTGCGATGTGGGGCCGCGAGCGTGCGCAGCTCTTCCGCGAGGAGACGGGCGCGTGGCTGGTCAAGCCGATGTCCGGCATGGCGCGCGCGCTCTGCGACGTGGCGGCCGCCGCGGACGCCTCGGCCCGGGCGCGCCCGGGCAAGCAGATGTGCCTGGAGAGCGCCGCCGCGCACCTGAGGACGTTCTTCAGCTCCGCGATGCAGGGGGCGGGTGCGCGCCCGGCCCGCCTGGGGCACCAGCGGGCACCTGCTCTGCGGACGTGAGGCGCCTCATCAGTATGTCGAACACAGTCATGTATTGATGCAGGCCTGCAAACTGCCTCAATGCTGGCACCGCGCTGCAACGCCCCAGCGTGTCATGTCGCGCTGTCGCGGCTCGGGTGCTTGCTGCTGCGCGAGCCCAGGCGCGCCGGCAGTGCTGCCAGTGGCAGTGCCGGCCCGGGCGGGCCGCGCCCGAGGCGGCGCTGCCGGCCGCCCCGCAGGCAACATGAACCGCCGGCTGGCCGCGTTGGACAACGTGATCTTGCAGATCAAGATCCACTTCCGGCTCAACACGCTGAACAACTGCAAGAGCCTGATCAACAGCACGCGCTCGCCCAGCTTCCTCGCCTTCGACCGCTTCCCGGCCGCGCAGCGCGTCACGTTCCGCTACTACGTCGGCCGCCTGGCCATCTTCGACGAGAACTATGTGCGCCGCCGCGCCCGCATCAGTCCGCTCCGAGGCGCTGATTACATCGAGTGAGTACTCTTACGTGCAGCTGCGCTGAGCTAGGCTGCACGGTGCATGGAGTTGCTGGCAGCATGGAGCGTGGATATGTCCCAAAGGCTACTGCTCAGGTCTGACAGTGCTAAAGCGGGTCCAGTCTGCGGCGCTCCCAGGCGCATGACTTTGTAGGAGGGGCCACACCGTCGTGCCTGGCAGGCTCAGCCCACCCACGCTTGCTCGTAAGGCGCATATGCATTCTCCTACCCTCCAAAGGGCCTGTGTGCCGCGGGGTTGCTGCAGAGCGAGGCAGCGGAGCACCTGACGTATGCGTTTGAGCACTGCCACAAGCGCGCGGCCGCCAACCGCGCCGCCATTGCGGGCGTCCTGGTCCCGCTGCGCATGCTGCTGGGCGCGCTGCCGGCGCCCGGCCTGCTGGAGGCGCACGGGCTGACGCTGTACGCGCCCTTTGTGGAGGTGGGACGGGGTCCCACCAGGATAGGGTAGGGGAATGCTATGGCGAAAGGGTCCCACTGGGTCCCTTCCGCACGAGGCAGTGCACGCGCATGTCAAGTTGGAAGCGGGCCCTGGGTGCATTGCGTGTGCGCTGTGCATGCTTGCGTGCAGCTGAGAGCGCCGCGAGCGCCTGGGTGCCGCACAGCTGGCTTTTGCAGCTTGGGCATGTAGCTGCTGAGCGAGGCTGTCCCGAGCCTATAAGGGCCATGGAGGCTGCCTGCATGATATGCAGATCCTCTTCGCATGCATGGGCACTGCTCTGGGTCCCATGCTACAGTGCTTTAGTGCACTTGCCTGGCTGCTGTAGCTGGATGCCCGGGCGCTCTGCTCACCTTGCATGTGACATGCACATGAAATACCTCATGAGGCGTTGAGTGGCCGAGCTTGCGTGGACTTGTGCATGCATGGACGATCAAGACAGCTCCCGTGTCTACGATGCGCCTGAACCTGGCAGCCCGTGAAGCGAGGCACTAAAGCACCGGCCGGCCCATGCAGACCCTCTGGCGAGGTGGACGTGCCGCGCAGATGGACTGGACGCGCTGCGCAAATAGACTGGACGCACTGCGCAGATAGGCAACTGACGGCGCCGCCGCCGCGCAGGCGATGCGGACGGGCAGCGTGCGGCAGCTGAACGAGGGCCTGCAGGCGCACCAGGGCGCGTTTATCCGCGCGGGCACATACCTGCTCATGGAGAAGCTGCGGCAGGCGGTCTGCCGGCGCCTGCTCAAGCGCGTGTGGCTGCTGCACCGCGAGGCCGACCCCGACAAGGCGCACCAGCTGCCGCTCGGTGCGCGCCGCCCGCCTGCGCGCTCCGCGCGCGGCCTCCTGCGGTGCGGCTCCCGAGAGTCCATCGAGCGTGTCCCGCAAAGGGGCCTGTATGATGCAGCCAGCCTTCAAGCCCATGGAGCGTGACTTGCAAACGCGTGCTTTGGTTGATACATGGTGTGCAAACGACATGGCTGCTCAAGCGCCGGCGGCTGATGCGCGGGCCGTGGCGCGCAGGCAAGTTCCAGGCGGCCATGGCCGGGCAGGGCGTGGAGATGGACATGGACGAGGTGGAGTGCCTGGTGGCCAACCTGGTCTTCCGCGGCCACGTCAGGGGCTACCTGTCGCACCGGCACCACGTGGCCGTGCTGTCCAAGCAGGACGACCCCGCTATCTGAGCAGGCGCCGCGGTGCGCAGCGCTGTGGCTGGTTGCCACTTTTTGCAGCAAAACTCCCCCTTTGAAGTGTGTGAACAAGTGTACAGAGTTCAGCTTCTGTCTGTAGTTGCGCTTCTGTGTGTCGAACAGTCTGTTACAAGCATGCAGTTGCACCGCCACTGCATGCAAGCTAGCCTGGAGGCTCCGCAGATTCACGCTTGCGCTTGCTCGCGTTGCGGCACCGCTCGCTGCAGTACCTGCAACACACCGTGCGTGTGAGACGCTGGGTCAGGCCAAGACAGTGTAGCGGTGAAGGCGTGTGCCCTTCGCGCATGCCTTATTTCGTCCCAGCAGCGCTCCCACTTTTTCCTCCACGTGATTGGCAGGCCGCACTCCGCACAAGTCTTACTTGGCAGGTCGCCCTTCTTCACTGCTTTGCCACCTTTCCTTGATGCTGCCTGGCTCAGCTTGGCCACACCACCCACGTCTGCTCTGACGGTCATGCACAAGCGCAGCATCCCTGAAGCCTTGCAGCCTGCCTGGCTTTTCCTTACCTTCGAACCACGCTGCCTCTCCAGCCTCTCCAAACAAGTCAGTCACCTGTTTAGGCGCAGTACCTTTGGACAAAGCAGGAAAGAAAATTCTCTAAGAGGCCAGTCCTAGCAAGGAACACATCTCCTAGGTGGCCCGAGACACTGGGCGCGAGCGGCTTGCAGGGAGCTTGCTCCAGCACAGAGCTGGGCAGCCATGGGCGCCCCCAAAGTCGACCAGGCCTATGTCAAGGCTGTTGCAGCCGCTCGCAAGGACATACAGACGATGCTCGGCAAGGAGAAGTCAACCCCACTCTTCATCAGGCTTGCCTTCAGCGACGCGCTGACCTTTGACAAGGCGACCAATACCGGTGGCGCCAATGGCAGCATCAGGCAAGCTTTGTTTACAGTGACGATGCTCTCCTGTCTTCCCTGGCTCTCCAGCGGCAGTGTGGCCAAGGATCCGTGCTTGAAAGCAGAGCCTGGTCTATGACTTAGCTCCCACATGAGGCTGCAGCACAGTCTCCTACGTCGCTTGGTCACCATGGGACCCGCACAGGACGCGCAAGGAGCTGGAGCACCCTGGCAACGAGGGTCTGGCCGCTGCTGTCTCGCTGCTGAGCGCGGTGAAGAGCAAGCACACAGCGCTGAGCTTTGCAGGTGCGAGCCTCTTGGCCGTAACTGCATTTTCCCTCCTGACTCGCATATGTGCCTTTGCCTGGACTCTGTGTATGGCGAACAGGCGGAGGTTGCCTCCTACAGACTGGCAGGTGTTCATACAGACGCGTGCTTGTTCAGTGCACGGCGCCTGCCGTAAGTTCTGACAAGCTCGTTCGGGCGGCTCACAACCTTGCCGGGGCGCCCCGCAGACCTGGTGCAGCTCGCGGCCGTGGTGGCCGTCGAGGAGGCCGGCGGCCCAAGCGTGCCCCTCGCGCTGGGTCGCGCAGACACCTGGAGCTATCCCCCGCCAGGCCGACTGCCAGACCCCGATGCCAGTGCGCGCCACCTTGACAGGGGCTGTGCGTGCCGGCAAGTGCGGGCGCTTGGCTCGCCAAGCTTCTGTGCTTGACAGCTGTAGTGACAAACATCAGTGCATATTACCTTCGGTGGGACAGCCTGATTGAAATGCACCAAGCCTGGACACCCCCCATGC
>JAABUH010005033.1_pt1 | contig 10487 bp, 12 predicted proteins | sample 5559121 | NCBI WGS metagenome assembly JAABUH01 (sample SAMN10711871, study PRJNA513364) | rock metagenome | isolation source: Antarctica rocks | place: Antarctica: Victoria Land, Battleship Promontory nord | collected 2015-12-28 | reverse complement strand
GGTCAGGATGACTGCTTTGCGCTCTGGAGACAGGGTATCGATAGCTATGAGACACGAAAGATAAGACAAAATAAATCTTTTGACTTTTATTGATACATCGTTCTAAATGTTTTCAAGACAGCGAAATGTCATTGTGCCTTGCCATTCCTTTTGCCGCGCTTTTGTACAGTACCATTCTCCTTCTCTGGCAGGTCTTCCACTCCGTTAGGGGTCTCAAGATCTGCGAGCTCCGCTTGTTCGTAATTCGCTTGTGCGCCCAGTATGCGACTTCTGATAGTGGAGTAGGTCAGGATGGGGAGCCGATACAAGATGGTGTCCCTGAAAGTTGGCTTGGGGAGCGAATCTGGATCCAGCAGATATTCTGCTCGAGCGCCATTCTCGTCTTCTTCTTCGACGAACACTTTTCCCACTGAGTCAACCACGAGCATCTTCCCATTCTCGGCTTGGACCCGCTTCTTAGCCCCTTGCGGACCAGAGACAGGTTCTGACGGCTCTGGATCGAGCGGAGTGCTCGTTCCGCTGCGTTGCACTCCTTTACTTTTCTTTGGGGTTTTCTCCTCTTTCTTGGCCTGTTTCTCTTGCTCCCTCTTTTGTCTCCGGTTGAGGACAGCAGCTCCATTTTCTTGGGCAGGTGTGGAAGGAGCTGCTGCAGAAGTTCCAGTCATCGCACCATCAACGCCTGGTATTCCTCTTATACCAGAGTCATCCCCCCAAGCACTTCGTCTAGCATTCCGAATGTATCTTTCGGCGAAGTCTTTCTGCCTTTGCCAGCTCATGTACATAGCTCCATAGTGAACAAGTCCTCCACCAAACGTGAACAAGCCTACGAGTACCGTGCCGAGGCCAGGGCGAAAGCGAGCATAATAGTAACCAGTTCCTCGCCATTTAGGAAAACCATTACTGAGGAAGTGATCGTATCTTTCGCGACCCGGTCCTTTCAGGATTTCCGCAATGACACCAAGTCGCGCGTACCTATCGCTTGCTTTCTTTACTGCGGCTTGGACCTCACTTTCTGCAGGAGCCTTATTCACATGTACACCGGGCTTTTTGTTCTTCTGCCCTAACAGGGGCTTGGACGTCGCCTTCGCTCTTGAAGCTATGAAAGATTGCTTGGCCTTATCCGGATGCAGTACTCGTGACCTTTTCCGAAATGCTTTCAGAATGTCATCTTGGGATGCGCTGGCTTTCACACCAAGGAAATCTGAAGAATTAGAAGCAGTCAGTGGAGCGAACGCGATGGTGGAATTTGCTGGCAGCACCGTAGAATGTCACTTCAGGTCCCTCGTGAGCCTGAATCTCGTCTCGAAGTCTGAAGATTTCATGATCCAGTGGTGTGAAAGTGGCGACCAGCGCCAGCAAGCCGCCGAGACACAGAAGAAAATGCAGCAAGTTCATGCTCACATGGAGTGTCAAATCATGCGTGCACCTCAATTTACGGCAAAGCTCGTAAACACCCTTTTTTCCTTAGTCGCTTTTCGCTTCAGCGTCCGAGACGTGGTCCGAATCAGGGAAGTGGGCAGGTTGGGGATGCGAACAATTCCGCCAGCGAAGTCAAATAAAGCCCCTCAGTCTTCCCCTTCACTCAGTCCGTCTTTACGTGAAGAGGGTGGTAAGACGGTGGACACAAGCAAGAGGAACGGAATGGGTGGAAGGCTGAAGCGTCGTCAGATTTCGGGGCTGAACTGAGAGAAGCCAAATCCCTCTCCCCTTTTTGGAATTTCACACACTCCTGGCACAGGCAACCACTGCCATTATTGTTATATAACATTCTGCCCTGACAACTCTCTTCATTACCCTTCATTCAATCTTCTTCGGCTAAATTGACCGCGATTGGTAAGCCAAATCCCAAAGCCGAGCTTCTTGAAGATTCCTTGGGCTAATGGTGACACTTGAAAGCAATAATAAAGCATTGTACTCCTTCGGGCACATCGTACATTCCAAAACCATTCCCCATATATTCTTCGAATCCAAGCCGAGCTTTCATTCAAAGCAATGTCTCGAATCAACATCCCCATTGAGGCTCTGACCTCTCGCCTGAATCTTGGATCTCGTTTCGAGGGCGTGCGATCTCAGTCCATAGGCACCAGATTTGCCAATCTCAAGCCCATTTCCGAATTCTTGGACCTCAAACGTCTCTCAAAGCCTGCCAATTTTGGCGAAGTGCAGAGCAGAGTCAACTACAACCTGGCCTACTTCTCAAGCAACTACTTCGCCGTAGCTCTCATGCTCACAGTCTACAGCCTGCTCAATAACTTCACTCTGCTTTTCGACATGATGTTCATGGGCGTTGGATTGTTTGGAATCAAGAAGCTTGACGGCCGAGATCTTGAGCTTGGTTTCACACGTGCTACAACATCTCAGCTATATACTGGGCTCTTCGTTATCGGCATACCTCTTTTCATCTGGGCTTCACCAATCGCAACAGCTTTGTGGTTAGTAGGAGCTATTGGCGTGACTGTCCTTGGTCACGCTTCATTCATGGACAAGCCGATCGATACAGCTTTTTCCGAGGAGGCGGTCTAGGTGGTCGGCCGCGAACTCCAAAAGATTCGCCCTTATGGGGAAGACCATCGGGGGCTCGTCCGGGGAAGCAGAGGAGCGGGAGTGGTAAGCAGAAGCAGTGGCAGGAGGATAGACGTTTCGAAGAAATAGATAGCGATGAGGACGATGGGCAAGGCGTCGGGTTAGACGGGACTTTTGTTAGTGACGAACTTCGCTTTACGGGACAAGATTTGGGTCGTCGAAGACGGAGACGAAGACGGAGACATGAGTATTCAGGTTCTTCGGGGTCTTCGGATGACAGTGAAATAGATGATCGAAATGGCGGGAGCATGCAGCTGGCTTTGAGGGACAAAGAAGAGATGCTGGTGGAGAAAGCTTTAGAGCGGATACGCCGTGCTCAGATGCTGGGGAAAAAGAATGTTAAGTTGACACAACCTGAGCTAGATGCTTTGGAGCGCAAGCGGCAAAAAGATCAAGTTACCAAGGATCATGCTAGTCGCAGGAGCTCGAAGTCGAATCTAAGAGAAGACGACCGTCGTCGAAGCAGCGGTCAACCAGGCATTATGGTGAAGGACCGAAGACCCGCCAAGAGGAAAAGCAAGGGGTACTTCTCGGCATACGACGGTGAAAGCTCGTCTAGCTCCAGAAGGGCCACGCCACCTGGTGTTCTTGTCCCTGGCACAGGCGTAGTCGGTTTCTCGCCATTGAGACAGTATCCACCAGCTCAAGACAGATCATCTCCGTCTGGCTCGAGGTCAGCAAGCTCCCATAACCAGCTTCAACCCGTGTCCCCGATCTCTCGTGGCAGCAAAAAGCGTCTTTCGTCTGGCCCTGAACCTTCGGCTCCGCAACCCTCTCGATCACCCAATATGTCGCGCCGGCTTCCAGATGACGCTGATTGGATCCCCCGACCCCGTTCAAGTTCCTCCATATCTGGAAAATCCCATCCGTATGACCCATACCAGTACCAAACATACTCTCCTCCTCCCTCACAGGTTCCGCCTCAATACAGTCACTATGGTCAAGGCCGCAGGATTGTCTCGAATCCCCAGCCAACTGTACAATATCCCAGTATCAGAGGAGATGCACAATCGCGCTCATCTGAGCCCTCCTCATTGCGGAGGGAGCATTCCGGCCAGGGAACACCTGAGTACAGCGACAGCGTAGGTGAATCCATAAGTGATGACGAGGATGATGGTGTACAAGTCAACGTGGTACCATATGGTCAAGGTTATAGCATCAGCACCCGCCCCGAGAATACAGCTCGAGAAAGACCAAGAAGGGGCGGACGATGATTAGGCTTGGAGTTGCCGGTTGGGAAAGGGATATATAAGGCCGGCGAAGCCATCAATGTGCACAAAATGGAGGTTTTTATGCATGGGTTCAATTTGTCTCACCAACATTTCTCTCTCAAGCTCTTGCAAACCATCATCTGCATCTCTTCATTCACTCCAATCTTCCTCAGGTACTCTTTGAGACCCCCATAATTTTGAATGACGTGTCTAGTGATTTCCTCCACAAAGCCCTCTGGACAACCTGCGAACTCTTCTCCCAGTCCAACGCCCCTAATCTCCTTCATCCTCGCCTGTTTTTCCGCCTGAAGCTCCCTTTCACTAGCCACATAGTCTGCACTGATGACCTGCACAGGGACTTCCAACAGCAATAGCAATAGTATCACAACTAGACCTGTGCGGTCCTTGCCCTGTGTGCAGTGTACAAGAATAGGATGGTTGGTAGAATGGGCGAGTACCGAGAATATCTGATGCAGCTCGGTGAAGCCGTGGTCGAGAGTATCCTTCCCTAACCCAACCAAGCCCCTCGGCGCCATCACCTCACGGCCCAGTATACCAATGCCTTCGGTCCTGTATCCCAAAGCCATGAGCCACATCATCTTCGCTAGACTCGACCATCGCAGCTTCCACAGCAGCGCTCTCGCGAAAGCCCCGCCATTGAGATTGATCTCATGATATTTGATTCCAGGTATTTTGACGGCATCCGCCGCCTTCTCGTCACTCTTGGGAACAATGGCTGAGGCTTGTATTCTGGCATTGGCGTTTCGTTTCTTGGCTTGATCAATATGCTCTGTTGTAGAGCGAAGATCAATTATACTTTTGATTTCGAATCGAGAGGTGAGGGCAGAGCGATCCGAAGGGGAGGCCTCATCCGGGCGGGCACTGCGGTAGATGACACCTTGGTGGAGGAGAGGAGACCCATGTAGAGTGTTGATTGTTTGACCGATATCGCGGAAGTTGAGGATTGTGGGGAGAGAAGTATGAGGAACTTTATCAACCAGTGAAGAATCCATGCTTCGACTTTCCGATGTTCAGACTCCAGCTTCAGTCATGTCATTATGGTTGCGGGCTTATGAGAGAGTAGCTGGCAAGCAGAGGCTAGGTTTGACAATAAATAAAGTCGAAATACACAAATTCAAGGTCCAGGAACAGGGCGTTTGCTGATGCATGCTGGAACCTTGTTCCCTTGCTCGCCCTGCAACTCCCCTGTGTAGATCTTGTTTATTAATGAGGTATGGTCAGAATGGTACATTTCCATCTTGGAGGTACATGAGTCTACGTTATTGTGCACACTAAGACTGCATGTAGAACATTTCAACGGTCAATGTTGTGACAATGCTTCTTTGGGCGATGATGATGATGCGGATGCGCCCTGACGTCACTTTTGGCCCCATGCGCGCTAGCAAATCCGGGCCAGTGTGGCCTGCGAGCGAAGGACTACCGCCTCTCATAAACAGATGAACCACCTGCTGGCGCAATGGGTCTGGTCGTCTCTTCTTCAACCTAACCTGACATCTGAAGTTGTCGCGTCTTCGAAAGTAATTGATCACCTTCATCTCAGCAGTCACGATCCCGTTCTGATCCACAAACATGGCTTCCAAGTCGCAGAAGCTGGAAGACCAAGGTATGCATACACCCGACCGGCTCATAGGGAATTGTAGGACTACAAACTGATATTGACAAGCTGCGACCGCTGCGCTGTATGTCACCAAAGGCAAAGATAACAAGTCTTCCACCAAGCCTTCGCGGAATAACTACCCTCTAGACGAACATAATAAGCTCTCATCGGCTGGTAAGGCAAAGTCGTGCCTTCTGCTCACAGCGCCTGGCTCACACTTTATAACAGGAGCCGCGACCTCACTCAAACATGCAGATCCCCGGGATCTACCAGCTTTTCCTGTCGTGGGCCTCACGGACCCGGACTCCTCAGCCGGAGCAGCCGCAAGCTTAGCAAACCAAAACAAGAAGTCTTTCGAACTCTGGAAACCCGGAGAGATACCAGCTGCCAATAAGGCGGCCTCCATGGCAAAGGATTACAAAATGGCTCCTCTGTGGCATTCAGAGCTTAGCCCAGCCGGCTCGAAAGCAGCCCTTCTTGCTGCGGAGGAAGGTGGAAACGTCAAAATCTGGAGGCCGTCACCGACTGATGCAGGTGGCTCCGCCGCAGCACAAGCGATGAGGAAGAAAGGATTGAGTCCTAAGCTGGACTATGGTCACACAGAGGATGGCGGTAAGAGAGCGTTAATGGCGGCGACCCAGTCAATGAACAGCGGCAGGAGACGAGCTGGATCGACGCCTACGGAGCCACCTGCCTTGTATCCGGATGCCAAGAACTCCGCTGCAAATGCCTTGAAGGCGGCAACCTCGGTTTCTCGAAGGGGTCAGCCTGCTCCTGTAGCTCAAGCTCCAACTGGTCCTCCTATCAACGCAGCTAAGATACATAACGCCGCGGTCACTAATCTCTCCCGCGAAATGTATACATCGAACCCACCAGTTGCGCCTGAGCTAGAAGAGAAGAACAGACAGGCTGGCTTGCGTGCGTCAGCCATTGCAATGGCGCAGCAGATGTATAACGTTCAACAAAGAGCCATTGAACAGGCTGCTGCTGATACTGACCGAGCTGAGAGCCGCTATGGGGCAATCAATGCTCAGAATCGCCCAGCCTCGGTCATGTCAGATGAGTCGCATGCTCCTCCACAATACACCAATCTTCAAGAGGCGGCACAAAAGCTTGCAGCTGAGCGCCTTGCTAAACTTCACGACGAGCATGCGGCCTACAGGACATACTATGGTACGCAAGGCGCCCAGCAATCCCATAAGCTTTCCATCAGAGGTCGCAATCGCAGGCGGGCTTCTAGCGACGGACAAGTCGGCGAAGATGATGAGGAACGCTCGAAGCAAATACGTAATCAAATGTCACTCTTCACAGACAAGCTTGCCCAGGTCGACAATAAGAAGCGTCAAAAGGATAGGGACTCCTTATTGGCGGCAGCTCAAAGAAATGTCAGAGCTAGTATGACAGCTCAAGATGAGAAGGTCTTCAACGAGACTGGCAAAGTTTCTCCAGCTATGATGGCAGAATGGGAAGCGAAAGCCAAGGCAAAGGCCGAAGCCGAAAGCTCGACCCGTATGATTAATCATGGCAAAGTAAATATAGGTGGAGGTAGGTACATGGACCAATCAGAGGTAGACGCTATTGCTGCTGCCAAAGTGCAACCGACTTTGGACGAAGTCACCGCGACTGCAGAAAAGCACCGAGCAAGAGACGAGGAAATCCGGCAGCAACAACTCGAGCGCGAGCGTCTTGCAGCAGAGAAAGAACAGGATCAAAAGTTGCGAGATCAGAAAACCAAGGAGGAATGGAAGCGGTTCAAGGGTAAGTCTGTTCCTGGAAATGCGATTGCAGGTATGCTGATCGGAAGTAGAAGAAGAAAAGCGCGAAGCTAGAGCCAAAAAGGAGGAAGACAGAGCTAAAAGATTGGAGGAAAGACGTCTCCGTGACGAAGAGAAGCAAAAAGCGAGGGAGGCGAAGCTGGCAGCTAAGCTTCCTGTGGAAGCTCCGAAAGAAGAGGCTGTTAAGGAGCCTACAATCGCCGAACCAGAGCCACCAGTACTTGAGCCCATCCCACACGTTGCCTCTATCGCGCCTACGGAAAAACTTCAGGTGGCCACTGAGGAGCCCAAAGCTACGGTTGGCCCTGGTGAAGTGGAAAGGATGGATCCGACCTTCATTCCAACGTCTGAGATGGATGAGATCACAGCGAGCCAGGCGAATTTGGCCAAAATAGACACAGAGGAGTCTGAGTTGGAGCCTGTCGTCACAGCCAAGAGCGACATGCGTTCAACAGCACCTTCAAGTGATGATGCCGAGGCGATCGCGAGGCGAGTATTATGTTCACCCGTCGAGAATGAGTCTACAACAGCTTTGGAGCCGTCAACCTCCGAAACAAAAGAATTGGCAAATGCAACCTCAAATGTCGAAGAAGCTCTGGTTGTCAAAGCCGAGACCGCTTCAGTACCAACAGCCGAGTCGGTCCCAGCTCCAACTCCCGCGCCTGCCCCAGAAACCACTGACTCCACAACCACACAGCATGAGACACCAGTCGCTTCTAGAATAGCACCTCCGATTGCTGCGACCACTCCGCCAGCAGCCACCACCAAAATAACCGTCAGTGGACCGTCCACCTCCCCTAAGCCCAAAGAGGGTAAAAAGGTTTCCTCATGGCTGAAGACTAAATTCTCCCGTCGCACCAGCAAGGCTACAAAGCCTGAATCCACCACGCCCGCTATCGACAGCAAAGAGAAAGGCTTTGTCGGAGGCGCCAACCTCACTGCTCCTGAGATCAGCAAGCCAAGTTCGAGCCATGGTGACTCCTCCATGCGCGAAGTCGCCATGGCAGGCAAAGACACGACAGCTGTCGGTCCAGAACTCAGCCCGGTCGTCAGCCCAAATGACGAAGATCTCTACAGCGCCTCGACCCGTAGCCCCAAAGCCGCGGCGGGCGTACAACGTCAATCATCTTCCTCTCCATCCATCAGCTCCCTCAGCAGCGACGAAGACACCCGTGGTCGCAGCAACGTCCCACGCGACCGTGAGCCGCTCTCCCAGAAGGAATCTCCCATCGACGAAATGAAGAGTGGCGAGAATGTCGATCCGGCGCTCGTTCCGGAAGAGCATGTGGACCCGGCCTTGTTGAAGCATTCAAAGACCGAGTCGAGCTCGGCGGGTGGTGGTGAGGAGTTTGAGGAAGCGAGGGATACGTTTGATAGTGAGAAGTTGAGTCCGCCGGATAAGAGCGTTGTTGGGGGTGCGGGGAGGGCGAGTGGGAGTCCGGCTAGAGACTCGAAGTTTATTGAGGAGTTGTGATGAGCGGTAGGAAGGGCGATGGAAGTTGAAACGATGCAATGGGGAAGCGGAGATTCTACTGTGCTTGATGCGGGCGTCTTCTTCGATGCAGGCGGCTTTCTTTCGTAGGCGACGTCTTTGTCTTTGGAATATTGCGATTCGGCAAAGATACATCTAGCAGTTGTCCCAGTTATGTTTCTCGCGTAATGCCAAGCTTGAAAAAAAATTGAGCTCTCTCGATCATTATTAAAGTCCATGCGGTTCATATCAAATCAGATCATGAGATAGACTGTGTCCAAAAATAATGTCTCCTATTTTGAAATCTAATCAGCAAATGCTGATATCCATCCCGCTATGACTCCAAGAAATGCTCGGCGGTATGTAAAATTCTTCACCAGATGAGAACGCCCATTTGACTCTGCGAATCCGTCTTTAAAAGTTCGCGGTCGAATTAGACCTCCCATTACCATTCGCATACCCCGCCCCATCCATCATCGCTCCTCCATTCTCCATCTCCCTCTTATGCATATTCTCCACATTCGTATGTTCCTGCGCACTCCTCGCCGCCGGCAACAAATCCATAAAGAAAGTCAACACATAAAACGTAAAAATAACCGCGATGATCCACTCGAACACCGCCGCCACATTTTTCTTCTTGTCGAAACTCGTGCCCGCGAATATCACCGCGAAGATCAGCTCGACGATGATGAAGACGAGTTTGGCCCAGAAGGAGAGGCGCAGGATGCGGTGTTGGCGGAAGTGGATGCCGAGACGTTGGTACTCGGCGCAGATGAAGATGGCGCTTATGACGTAGCCGGCTATGAAGAGGAGGAGGAAGCCGTCGTGGAGGTGGGGGTGGTGGAGGGTGTCGAAGATGGAGAGGAGGATTAGGCCGCAGGTTCCCGCTATGGCGAAGATTACTGTTGGGGGTTAGTATTGCGGTTTTGTTTTGTTGGTCCTGCGTGGGATTCTATTTCCTGGGGAAGGCTTACTTGACAGCGCACTCAGAACTTTCTCCGCCATACCCAAGTTCTTGGCCAAGCGTCCTGTATGTCGCAGCCATCGCTCCGAAGCGAAGCTCAGGTCGAGGAAGACGGTCGTGACCACCGCGCCCGTTATGAATAACGGTTTTAGGCCTTGGGCGCCAATATCGGAGATGTATGCTATGTGCTGATTGGCGTCCATCGAGGCATAGTGCGGAGAACCTTCGAGTTCCCATGTAATGAACATGGCGAGGAGCATTCCTGGAGAGAGCTCTCATTAGCGGATGACTCTGGAGAAGCAATTGGGAGGAGGACACGCACCAAGCCATGTGAATGCGCTGACGAGAGGAAGCACCCATACAAAGCCATACTTGAGGAAAGCTGGAAAAGCCATTGTGGTGCGCGCAATGCCTGCGGCAACGGGCGGGAGGGCAAAATGATAGGTTGTCGCGTGCGCAGTCAGTATGAGGTTGTTATACCCACAGAAGTAGTCTGGAAGAGACAGAGATAGGAGTCAGAGCCAGACGACAGAGCTGGAGTTGTGTGTAGGAGAGATAGAATGAATGATATGTATACAGGCGCGGTGAGCGAAATCATCTCATGGCAAAACAGACATCCGGATCGTTGTATACCACTACGTCATCAGACATTTCTCGGAAGCCACGGAAGCAACGCGTTTTCGGCGCAGCGATTGCCAAGCATCCTTAGTCCTTCGAGAATTTTACCACAATCAATGGGATTTCCGACATGTCTCATACAGATTGCTTCACATGAGACAAGGAAGGCCGTCGATGTATCAGGGTATCTCACTTATAGGCGCCGCAGCCGTCCAGATCAATCAGTGTACCAAGATGCCTTGCCTAA
>JAABUH010005032.1_pt1 | contig 10488 bp, 13 predicted proteins | sample 5559121 | NCBI WGS metagenome assembly JAABUH01 (sample SAMN10711871, study PRJNA513364) | rock metagenome | isolation source: Antarctica rocks | place: Antarctica: Victoria Land, Battleship Promontory nord | collected 2015-12-28 | reverse complement strand
CAAACTGAGGCCCAGCCAGAAGGTGTAAGGTTCCGATGATCCAAGCAGCTACAGCGCCTGTGCACTTACAACCGTGAGCACTCAAACAGCCACACTTTGAGCTTTGCAGTCAAGGCTTGGTTAACTCCTGAACAGGTGCACTCTGACCTGAGGACGATAAAGACTTTTTTTCATGGCCTCGCCACGCCACAAAAGCAGCAAAAACGAGTGAAAATGCGCTGTAAGACGGGCTGTGATGCCACATGGGCGAGTAGTAAGCCAGCAGCTTCCTGCTGAGAGCGCGATCTGGGAAGTCGAACCTGATCAGTCTCGGCAGCACAGTCACGTGCCGTAAAAGCGGCTGAGATATCTATGCGCGTTCGTCCAATCACTTCATATCGCTACTTTGTCAGTGCTCTGGTCGATGCTACGCATTGCGACATGACAAAATGCAAGTGCTTGCAGCTGCTATGGTGCAACAGTTTACTAAGGGGGGTTTAGTCAGCTATCAAATAAACGCAAAGGTGTTGCCGGCACGATAGCCTTTGTGCGTTTGCGCGTGCGTTGATTTCTTGTGAGCTCGCTAGATCTGCAAGTAGCACATCTGCCATTGCAGCAATGACGCATGCTGCTTACGCCTGCGTTGGCGTGCCCAGTTCTCGCAGTTTATCGCTCCATGGGTCCGGAGGGGGTCACGCCCAGCTGAGGAGAGCCCGAGTTGTCCTGTAAGCTGTGGAACTGCTGTTGCTTTTGCAGAGGGCTGGCTGGTGCTGCATGCGCAGTTGATACGAATCACGGCTCTGCTGCAGGAATGCCACAAACAGTAGCAGTGACCTCCAAACAGACAGTGGTGCTGCAGCCAGTACATCGTTGATCCCAGAGACGCTAGAAGAAATGGAAGCAGACAAAGAGTTTCAGCAAACTGCAGCAAGGCTCCAAAGGTTGGGCCAAGCAGCTATGACGCGTGAAGAGAAGCAGAAGCGACAAAGATCATTAGACAAGATAGGTGTCCCTTCTTTTGGAGCCATGGTCAAGGTGAAGCTCTGCAAGACATGCTGTCATGCAATCAAGCATGCATGCATGCTGCCGTGAGCATCTGAAGTGCTGGCCTGACATCACCTGCAATCACAACAGCGGCTTATCATACATCAATTTTCTGAAGTATGTCTGGCAGGAGAGGGGAGGAATCTCAATGAAGAGACAGGAAGCTGCAATTTTGCAGCTGAATATTGGCCTATACTGCAATCAAGCCTGCAGCCACTGCCATGTGGAGAGCTCCCCTAAAAGGTTTGAGATGATGGACCGACCCACAGCAGAGCAGTGTGTGCGTCTGATGCAAGATGGCACAGGGTCTGTCACCACTGTTGACATCACTGGTGGCGCCCCAGAACTCAATTCCCAATTCAAGTAGGGTTTCCTCGTCTGTGCAATGTGCTTGTCTGCTTCCAGAATCAGACTGCCTTGATCAGCCTCCTGCCACTGCCCCCTGCCACTGCCCCCTGCCACTGCCCAAGACAATGATGAGATGCAAAGCTTGCACAGCCTGCAACCCATGATGCTGTTGATAGCAATCAGCCTTGCAAGGTATAAGTCCACGTGCATGTCGCTGCATTCAAGAGTCAGCTAGAACATAACATTTGCATGTTTAGGCCTGCATTAGACAGGGCCAGGCATGCAAGCAACTTGAGGCTATATATACATGCTGTATTTACATATGGGGCGCTCAGAGGATTGTTTCCTGCAGGAATTTGGTGGGAAGTGCACGAGGTCTGGGTCTTGAAGTCATAGACAGGTGCAATCTGACTGTTCTTCTAGAGCCTGGGCAAGAGGACCTGGCACAGTTCTTGGCTGACAATCAGGTAGGGTCACTGGCCTTTGCAGTAGATCACACCACTCGCATGGATCACCGTGGTGATGGGCAACACTAGAGTACAATCACCAGCTTACGTTGCTAGCTCAATGTCACCCTGTGCTGATCAATGCATGAACGCATTACAGCTTGCATCAAACACATAGTGCCGCCCACCAGGTGGCATTAGCTCAATGTTGCCCCTGTGCTGACCAACGCATGAGCGCATGACAGCTTGCATCAAAGTGTTGCCCAGTCCTGCCCATTCCAAAGCACCATGATCTCTGTCCAGCCTTGCACCTGTTTACCCTTTGCTGTCACGATTGTGACAATGTCCTCATTATGATCCCAGATCTGCGCTGCGTGCCTTTGTCCAGTTTGCTCCTCGGCCGCCGTCAGACATCAAACTGCGCGCAGATACCTTCTCTGCCTACTGTTACATGTTACCAGGCTCTGTCTGCAGTGACTGTTACATCACGCTACAGGTGCACGTGGTAGCATCAATGCCGTGCTACAGCCCCACAAATGTGGATCAGCAGAGGGGCCATGGCGTGTTTGACCGGAGTATCCAGGGCTTGCAGGCTCTGAATGCAGTCGGGTATGGGCAGCCAGGCACAGGCCTGCAGCTTGACCTAGTCTACAACCCTAACGGCATCTTTCTTGCTCCCCCACAAGCAAAGCTAGAGGTGAGATTCAGCAGGCCATGAGCTCCAGTCAGGCCTGCCCTTCATCTCCCTTTCAGCGCACCCAAGAGCTCCAGTCAGGCCTGCCCTTCATCCCCCTTTCAGCCACCCTGAACCCCACTTACATGATCAGCTCAAGTGCTTCATAGTTTGTGGTGATTTGTGCATCAGGGTCTGATGTGTCAGTGCTGCCAAGTAGTCTAGGGACTGCATTGCCCAAACCAGCAATATGTTGAATGCTTTGGCCTATGGGTGACAGTTCAGGCCTGGCATTGCTTTGAAAGACATGACCTGAGGTCAGGCTTTGGTGGAGCCGTCTTCATTTCACTTGCTGCCAGAAAGCCTTGTTGGCTTGTGCCTTCATGCTACTGGCACTCAGGCCTCTGTTTGGGCTCGCAGACTCTGAGATGATGCATCTTGTGCTGGTGTTGTGTCTGAAAGCTGACTGTGTGTCACAGTCTCATGCATGCATTCATTGTCCAGAACAGCATGGGGTCCGGGAAAGCTGCCCCAGTCAATATAAAAGTGTTCATGCAGTATAACTTGCAGTCCTTCTTAGCTGCTTGTGTGTGCATGACAGGGAGTGTACAAGGAAGAGCTCCAGCAACATTTTGGCATTGTCTTCAACAGCCTGTTCTGCCTGAACAACATGCCAATCAAGAGGTATGTTGACTACCTCCAGAGGCGCAACAAGCTAGAGGAGTACATGCAGGTGACACGCTCCCACATCTTGATGCACATCACTTCATTCTGCAGGTGCACTATTGGTCAGTCCTTTCAGTGTAATCTTTGCAAGATGAGACGATACCAACAATCTTGTCATCTGGCTGCATCAGTGTCAGATGTGCATGCCGGCTGCTTGCAGTCATGGACCACAAGCCATTTGGCACTCAGTGCAATAGGTTCTTGAAGCATTGCATGATCATGCTTGTTGTGCTGTCAGTTGTGTTCTGGCCATGTCAGCGCAGTTGTCTATCAGCAGACAGACCAGGCGGTATGGCAATGCCTCTTGAGAGATCATGCAGCTACTCATGAAGGGCAAACTGTCAAGTCCAACGGCCATGAGTCACAAAGTTGCGCTTCAAACAGTGGCTTACGGACACCTGTGTGGATGCACAGATGTTGGTGGAAGGCTTCAACGTGGCAGCAGCAGACGGCGTGATGTGCCGCAACACAGTCAATGTGGGCTGGGACGGCCGTGTCTTTGATTGTGACTTCAACCAGCAGCTTGATATGGGCATGAGGTGATGCTCGTGCAGCCAATGCAGTGCCTATGCAGCCAGAGCAATGACTTTCATCCTGCATGATAGTACTGGCCACTGTCTGCATGTTGGCCGGGTTTGGGAGATCACCCATCGAGGAGCCCTTGAAAAGTTTACCGCGCATGGCTTTTGGTATAGTTTCTGTTTTTATGCCCAGGTCCACATCAAAATCAAAGGGCCTTACCAGTGACAGATCTCAACTGAATGCTGTCAGAAGAGTATCCTGTTCTCGCATGTCTCATGTAGTGACCCTGTTCTGTGGTGCTTGACTTGTGCTGTTGTTAGGTTTGCTGAAACAGTGCTCAAGGCAACCCATGTTTTGCAGGAAGCCTGGCGACTCTTCAGAGAAAGACATGACAGTATTTGACGTGGGTAGCTTGGAGGAGCTGACAGGGCGCAGCATTGCTATTGACAATCACTGCTTTGGCTGCACAGCAGGCTCTGGCTCTAGCTGTCAAGGAGCTGTGGCATAGGCATGTGCAAGTTGCAAGCCTAATTGCAAGTATGCCAAAGCGCATGCTGCCTATTGGCACCAATAGCCATAGCTTGTCATTGTGTTCTGGCAAGTTGTCTGAGCAACTTGGTCGCCTTGGGAACAAATTTCGGTGTTTGACTGTGTGGCTTAAGGCTTGATTTGTGCTTTCAGCTGAAAGTGCAGTTCAGACACAACTGTTACCAATGTGAAATAGCTCAGAATCAGGACAAGGAGCTTAAGCAACACTTGTCAGATTGTAGCAAATTTGGTGCATCATGCATGCAGCAAGGACGACAGGTCACGTCCGTGGCAGGGGATGCAGAATAGACTCCATTAACAGCGCTCTATTTACTAGATGTCCTGCATGGTAACTCTTTCAAGGTAGACCACTGTAATAGCAATTTTGTGCAGCATAGCAGAAGACAAGTGCGCACAATAGCACAAAAGAAAGCATAGTACACTATCAACCCCGTCCTAACACTGCACATCAGACAGTTTCTGTTGTGTTCCAACCCCAAAGTGATGCTGCTACATTTGCTGCGTGACTCCTGGGTTGCCAGGCAAAACAAGGCAAAAAAGCTGGGTTGAGGTTGTCAGGTAAATCTTGAAAAACAATATGACATGCAAACAAGCAGCATATTAAATGCAAGAATGGCTATGTTGCTGTGATCTCATGTTGCAAGCTTGCGCCATACTATAGCATGCTGCCATTTCGCACCATTGATGATTCAATGATGCTAACATTGATTGCGAGATGAACCCTATCTTGCAGCTGACTCAAAAGGGCACAATGTGAGTTAGAAAAAAAGAGCTGAAACTAGAAGCCTTTCTGCATGCCATTATGTTATGTCACTTCATCCTGCAACTCCCACAGGTGCAGTTGAGTTGGATGTGAGCGCTACAACCTGCGGAGCTGGTGCTGCTGTCACATTGGTTGATGGTGTAGACGAAGCCACATTCTGGGCAACAATTGCATCAATACTAGGTGCTGGTGCAGGGGCAAGTAGTGTTTCTTCCTTTGCTTGTACAGCATCAAAGATTGCTAGTGAAGAGTTTCTACTCCTGTAGCACAGTACTGTGTCCAGCCGGCTGCAAAAGGGCCCTGGGTATGAGTCAATGGCTTGAAGGCTTGTGTCATTGAGCTGAGCATAGGTGCCATTTTTGATGCACCATTCTCCCGTCAGTGAATGTGTTGGAGCAGTTGCAGGCAGGACGACAGTGAACTGATTTTCATAGGCAGACCCATCCAGTCCTGCATAACAAAAGGCTTTTGCCAAACTGCATACATATCATCAATGCTGTTAATGCTGGCAAAGCCTTGTCAGCATGTGGAGCATCTAAGATGCGCTCGAGGCTGATGTGCATACCTAGGTAGTTGCAGAAAGCATCTGCTGCCGCAGATCCGCAGTCTGTGCCATTGTCGACACAGGAGTCCACACTGTATCCCTCAAGGCTCAGATTCCCAGAACAGGAGACTGCACAGTGCAGGCAGGAGGGAAAGTTAGGCACGCTTGTTATGAGCCATGCACTCAGTACATGAGCATCAAGCTCACCAAGTAATGTGTAGAATGGAAATGAGCCTTCCAGTCGGGGTTCATCGCTTTGCCAATCAGCTTCGATGTGGTCGCATATGGTATCACTCAGACCGTTGGCTGGGGATGCGATCAGCAGGAAGGCAACGCCCACCCATGAAGCCACACCGTACACTCGGATGCATGGTGGCATGTTGAATTCTATTCTCCCTCAATCTGCAAGCACAGTTTGTTTAGCGAGTAGGAAGCGAGCGGAAGGTAGGCACATTTGGCTCGGCCGATCCAAGAAGTTGGTTGTGACGGCGGATGCCACAAGCGATTGAAGCAGGCACCCGAGAACACCTTGTGCTTACTTTTGAACTGCAGTTAGCAGTGCTTTGTGGACCAGCAACCTGGAGCACCTTTCGGAAGTCTGATCACAGTTGACCGTTTGATTAGCACAACACCTGGCTGGCTCACCGATATCGTGTATTCTGCTAGTTTCGAACGACAGCTAGCTCGGAACCTCACACTGGGGAGTCCTTCGCCTCAGTCAAATGTTGCAGTGGTTTGCGCTGGTGATTGTCGCGACAAACAAAGCCTCCAAGTGCATGTCAGACTGAAACAGCTTCGGAATCTAAACAGCATCACTCTGGCTGTGGCCTCTGTGCTACAGGACTGGCTTGCTTATGACACACAAAGTTTCAGTAGAGGGCAAGAGCTTGCCACATTTTCCGCAGTGCAGTCAAGTTCGGTCCACTCAGCACGATGCAATTCAACACCTGAATCGGAGCAGCCTTGCGCAATATGGTACTGTCTGTAAAAACACAGCATGCTCACAATCAACACCATGGGCTAGGGTTATCGACACGTGCGTTCCAGTTGTTGGGCTCGAAACCTAGATCAAGCAGTCACAGAACCTTCGAAAAGCATGAGGAGATAGATTCGCTGACTGCGAGAGGGCTGGCAGCATACAAGATGGTATTGTCAGGCCAATCACCACCTGCATCACACCCAACCTGTTGACAGGCTGCTGCTGAAAGCATGGCTACACGTGTGCATGCTGCGCTTTTACAAACAGGCATGCGAACGCATCAGCAAGGACTCTGCAACTGCACAATTACTCCTTGGCAGCTCCAATCTGCATAGAACAAATTTTCACATGCATGGATGTCTTGCATACAGCATGTCAACAGCAGTGAATCATACCTGTAAGGACACTGTGTAGAGCTGCATGTGCACCAGACCCCTCACTGCACATCATTGAGGCACAAACAACTACAAACTTGACCCTGGGGTACTGCTGCAGTGTGAGTGCCACATCAGCAAGCTGCGTGACATCAGCACTGGTTAGCTGGACCAGGCGCACACCCAGTGGCGCTACTTCCTGCAAGTAGCTGTCCCATGCTACAGCTGAACCGGGAGCGCCAGTGGAGATCAGCATGCTGCTTTCAAAGCCTGTGTTGTTAAGGAAGTTTACAGTGTTTTGCACCAGAGTGTCTGTGCAGGCTGATTGTCCTGTGTCAGCTTGGCGCCTGTTCTGACCTGTATAAGCAAAACACAGGCTGGTCAAGCTTGGTGGGGGTGTGAAAGCGGCTGTCCTCCTCTTTCTGTATCAGCACCATGGAGCCGCTTGTATAAGCAACAGCGTAGACCACAGAGCACTGTTTCACTGGATGCCATATACTCGACATTGAGTGCAATGTTGTACACATGTCATGGCACAAGCCACTGAGTGGAGTCTACATACACCAACACAGGTCACAAGTACTCACCACTGGGTGGTGTGTGAACTTCCAAAAACCCACCAGCCCATTTCAGTGTGCTGCTGGCTGCTGTAATGCCAAAGCCATACGACTCGTAGTAATATTGCAACTCAGGAAGGGCCTCCGCCCAGCGCCATTTGCCGCCAATGTTTGCTCGGTAGGCTGACCGCTGCTGTGGAGTCAGTGGGGCATTGATGAAATCTGGCGCAGCCAGGTCACCGGGCAGATCCAGTGCTCCTGATTTACATGCCTCTTGCTGGGGTTTGGTGCTTGGCCCTGAAGAGGCAGCTGCAGAAGCATACCCAGTCACAGTGAGTGCCTGACGCTCAGGCCACAGTTTGTTTCACCACACCAAGGGGCAAAATTGCACATTCTCTCAAAGCTGTGTCCAGAGAGGAATTGGTTGATGCTCAAGGCTAGGGTTGCAATTGTGTAAGGGAATGCTATAACAAATGCAGTCTCGCAGGGCAAAACAGAGGCTACCTGCTGCAGGCCAGCCTTGTGGCAAGGACCTTGACACATCTTCAACCCATGACACCAAAGTTGTTTCAGCTACTGCCAACTTTTGCAAAACGTCCAGATCATATGCTGCTGCCTTGTGCAATGGACTAGACTTTGGAAGCTCTCCTTTTGCTGCAGCCCTTGCAAAGCAGTTGAATTTCCCAATGAGCACCTGCAGGGTATAAGCTTTATATGCAAATCTATGAACTCGCAACAGTACATCACTCAGCATTCTCCAGGCTCATGCAACAACATACAATTACCTGACAAAAGTCAGACACTCACTTCCTCGAGTAAGTAGTCCTGCCAGGACAGATGGTCACCAGCTGCAAGGGAGCTGTACAAATCGCCGTATGCCTCCAGGATGTCTTGAATACGACCTTTTTGCAAAAAGAGCAGCAGCTTCAGGAAAGCTTGAGCTGGCCTGCCTTTGAGCACATTTTGAAACAGCAGCAATGATGCTGCAGCTTTCGTGAGGTTTTCGGCATGCTTCTCGGTGCCTGCAAACAGCCAAGAAAGAGCTGTAAGCGACCGCACATCACAGGGACAACTCGTAAAGTCTGACTGCGCCCGCTCGACTATGTGGCCAAGAAACAGTCTTGCCTTTGCCTGTTTCTGTTCCCAAATCAAAGCCAATCGCGCGCGTCTGTACCACGCGCTGCAGGTATGCACACCCAGATGCAGGCCTCAAGCGACACTGGTGCGAAGATGGCCGCAAAAGAAAAGCTGTCCTGCTACTTGACAGGTCAACTGGGGAAGGGCTGACTACAACTGAGGTGCGAGGGATAAAATGGCCCGCCAGCAACGACGCCATGCACTTGTCTTGTGGAGCTGCGTGGTGCACAAGCTTAGCGTTGTCTTAACGTCGCTTCGTGTACCAACCTTCATTTTTCATTTAGCACCTTCCAGTCTGGGGTGTGGAGCCAGTTGTGACTCATCAGCCACCAACCCACATACAGCACAGTTGACTGAGTCAACTCAGCTGAGCTTCTTTGAGGGGATTATGTTGCGGGATCGCAGAACATTATTGACAAACGCAGAACCGCAGAACAGGCAGACCTTCGTCTTTTTTGCTCGTTCATGATTCCATTTATTCCTGAGTGCTGTACGCACCCATTCCGAAAGTTGCAACCTCAATGGACATATCACGAAAATCTGTGAAAATGATATCAAACGCTGCACCTGAACAATATACTACTTTGGACGTCTCATTCGACTGAGATTGTGCATCAACGTGTATGCTGCTCAAAGCGTAATTTGGTGCGCTGTCAAGGGTCGAAAATGGTGCAGTATATGCAGGATGTTTTATAATTTTCTAAATTGTCCTGTGTACAACTTGGCAAGCCATCGCACAATTCAGGAGCGCAACTCCACCGCGACATCTCGCAGAACCAGTCGCAAAATAATTGCAAGTTACCATGTCAATTCATTCCTAGGAAAATTACCATGTTAATTTAGGCCCTTTCCACACTTGGTGAACGGAAGCTCTGTAAATAGGCTCGGATTCTCGAAATTCAAATCTGCCTCCGTTTTGAGCCTCCTTTCTCCATACGTTTCAACATAACGGAGGCTCTGAACTGAAGGTACTCGCGCTCTGGCACTGTGAGTCAGGCAACTCAACGGCGAGATCTGCCTCAACGGAGGTACAAGTGTGGATTGAGCCTCCGTTCATGACTTCCGTTCGCCGTTTTTAATGGATGCACTAATCCGCTGCCTCCGTTCAGGTGTGGAAAGGGCCTTAGAAAAGTAATCACCTCATTCCATGTACAGAAATAAGGCAAAAATGTTCATCATTTAGAATCATGACACTGACCTCGAGATATGGATCAGCAGCGCTTGCAGCGCTCCAAGTGTTCGACGAAATCGGCCTCTGCCTGCTCGACCAGCTCACAGTCATGGGGATTTGGAGTCAATTGTCCGGTACTGCGGGCTGGGCGGCAACGAAAGGCAAGGCTGCCGCGTGCAGTACAGGTGCAGCTGTCAGCAGGGTCGCCGCGCCTGCGCTCACCAAAGTTAAAAATAACAGCCGCGATATCGCAGTGGTTACTACTGGGACTGTGGTTGCAAACGCAGCTGTAGTTCCTGCCTTGAGTTGCGCTGGGTTCACAGCTGTTGGGCCTGCAGCGGGATCTCTCGCTGCTGGGTGGATGTCCCTGTACGGTGGGGCAGTATCAGCCGGTGCGTTTTGAGCAGCAGGACATTGCAAGCGCACCCAACGCTCGACTTACAAACCAGGACCTTGCCAGCTTGCTTGTGCACAGGATCTTGGTATGCACTGGCACAGTCTGTGGCTATGGGCGGTACCGCTGTGGGTTTTGCTATACCCGCAAGCGCTGTTGCTGTGTCCTATCTGGGAGGCAAAGCGATATACAGTAGATGCAAAGCCGAAACTCCCCAAACAGAGGAAGACGGACGCGCAAAGTTGTGAAGTAAGATCTAAGCCCTTCCGACTTGGAACACCG
>JAABUH010005031.1_pt1 | contig 10490 bp, 13 predicted proteins | sample 5559121 | NCBI WGS metagenome assembly JAABUH01 (sample SAMN10711871, study PRJNA513364) | rock metagenome | isolation source: Antarctica rocks | place: Antarctica: Victoria Land, Battleship Promontory nord | collected 2015-12-28 | reverse complement strand
GGCGCGCGCCCAGCGTTTGCGGACGGGCAGGCGCTGGCGCCGCCGGCGGTCAGCCACGTGCGGCCGGCGTGGGCAGCGCCGCTGGCGGCCGCCGCGCGCGACGCGGCCGCCGCGCCCGCCGACCTGGCCGTGCCCCTGGACCCCAGGCGCGCCTCCGTTGCCAGGCGGCCTCCTGTGCGAGTGCAGGTGTGGTGCTCGTGGACTTACATGTGCCCCTACCTTGACCATGCTCAGTCTGAGTCTGAAGTGCAGCGCCGCCGTCAGGGCCTACCGGCAAAGGCGGCTCCCGACTCTGCACACCCTTGGCAGGGGCGGCCCTGGCGTCCGACTGCTCGTTTCACTGGCCGGATCGGGTTCGAGCGCGCGCGCGTGTGTCCAGGACGCGGCGCAGTTGGTCGCACGGCGTCCTGGCGACCGAGGCGGGGGCCCGCCCTGCGCGCAGGTGGGACGGCGGCGCGGGGGAGGGCGAGGACACCGGCGCGGCCGCGCTGGAGGAGCGGCAGGCGCCTGCGGCGGCAGCCAGCAGCGCCAGGCTGAGCGCCGCCGAGGCGGGGGCCGCTGCAGAGGCGCTGCTGGGCGCGGCGGCACGCCGGGGCTCCGGGCCCGAGCACGCGCACGTCGCCGCGCTGGCGCTGCGGTGTGCGGAGCAAGGCGCGCCGCCCGCGCCTGCCCTGCCAGGGAATGGCGCCCTGGTTGCTGGCGAGGTCGGCAGCTCCCGGCTGGTCCGAGCCATCGTGCTGACCGTGCTGCTGGGGTCGTGCCTCGAGCCCTGTGGCACGCGGCTCCCGAGCACAGTCCGCCTGCCGCTTGCAGAGGAAGCCGCTGTAGGCGGCAGCGGCGGCCTGCGAGCGCAGGGTGTGCTTGCGCCGAGCCCTGTCCCTGACGGCAGTGCAGACCCTGAGGCAACCCTAACCCTAGGTCTTGCTGCGCCAGGCTACTGGGCCGCGCTGGACGCGCTGCTGGCGGGCGCGCCGCTGCGCTCACTGGCCGGCGCGCCGGGCCTGGCGCCGCTCATGGCGGCCGGCGGCCGCCTGGCGCCGCTGGTGCGGCTGCTGGCCGGCGCGGCAGACCTACCGCCGGCCGACGCCTGCGCGCTCGTGCGCGCGCTGCTGGCGGGCGACAGCCGCGCTAGCGCCGCCGCGCACAAGGTGCGCAGCTGTCTCGTTGCAGCTTGTGTGACATCTGCGCGCATTGATTTTGTGCATCCTCGTCAGCACAGGTGCACTTGTCAAGCAGGGCTTGGAGAGGATGTGTGTGCTAGCGTCGGCATCCTCGCTGCATTCTCATGACAAAAGGGACTGCGCAGGAGCTGCGCGATGCTGCGCATGCGGCGGCGGAGGCGCTGGTGGCGGCGGCGGAGGCGGCGCCGGCCGGGCCCCGGCGCGCGGCCGCGCTGGCGCCCGCCGCGGCGGCGGCCGACGCCCTGGAAGGGTTTGGCGGCGGCGAGCTCGCGCTGCACGCGCTCGTGGGCATGCGCCACGACGCCGCGGCGCTGGCGGCCGGCCTGGGCGGCCTGAGCAGCGCGGAGGCCGCGCGCCTGGCCGGCTACCTGCACCGCTGCCTGCTGCGCCACGGCGGTGCGCGCCCGGTGCTCGCTGGCAGGGGGGCAGAGCGTGCCCTCATGATGTAGTCCCTGCGTTCCTGGTGTCGGGACGGGCGCGCCCGCTGCCTGGAGGGACCTGGGGTGAGCGCACGTGCCTGCCGCCTGTCAGCAGTCGGTGACACGACCCTGGCCGGCGGCGCAGAGGGCTCGCATGCGGCACCGCCCGCGCCGCCGCCCGCGCCGCGGCCGCTCGTGGCGCTGCCGCCGCTCGCGCACGTCGTCGCCTGGGCGGCCGCGCTGCTGGACGCGCACTTTGTCGGCCTGGCCACGCAGCCCGCCGGGCGCACGGTGCGCTCTGCAGCCTCGGAGCGCGCCGGCGAGCGCAGGCCCAGGCTCGGGCCTGCACACAGGCGCTGACAAGAGGGCACGCGGCAGCATCACTTTCGTGGCTTTGACACTGCAGACCAAGGCGTGGCAGTCCAGCAGAGCTGCCACGCCATGGTGGCGTGGTGTCTGCAGTGCAATCGGTCCCGTTTCCGGGCGCGGCCGCGCGCAGGCCCTGGACGGCATGCGCAGCAGCACATACTGGATTTGTGACACTGGTTGCTCAACACTGCAAATTAAAGAGATCCATCCGAGCTGCCGCCCGTGCCAACTGGCCCTGGTCGGTGCCCGCGCGCAGGCGCTGGAGGGCATGGCGCGCGCGGTGGCCGGCCAGCTGGCGGCTGCGCAGCGCGTGGCCGCGCTGGCGGGCGCGACGGAGCACGTGCGCTGCCAGGCGCCGCTGCCGCGCGCCGCCGCGCTGGCCGGCGCGGCCGCGTATTCGGTCGAGCTGCTGGACATGCGCGTCCGGCCGGCGGCGTCGGGAGGCAGGCACGGCGGCGGCAGGGCGCGCGCGCGCGGCGGCGGATGAGGCCGGGCTGGCCGTTGCCGAGCCTGCGACAAGCTGGGCGGCAGCGCCTGCGGCGCGGGCGCTGGACGGCAGTGCCGCGTCGGGTCGGGCGTCAAGCGAATGAAGGGCTGGTCGCTTGGTCGGCTTTGTGCGTGCCCCAGTGCCTGGGAGCGTGCGTCGGTGGGCTTTAGGGCATGCATGGCGCCTGATGCGTCATGATAGATGAGTGTCTGTGCAGGGGGCCCACATCGAAGCGTCCTTGGAGAATTTTTTTTTCAGAGAAGAAGCAAGCAGGCAGGGTAGGTGTAGGCCCACTGCGGCACCCCAGTCGTGCGGCAGCCTGAACATGCAGGCGCTGCTGTTGCCTGCGCAATGCTTTGTGAAGGCACGCGTTGCTGAGTCGTGAGAGAGTGAAGTCCTGTGAGGTCATGCAGCGGAGCGCTCGCTTGTTGCGCGCGTTGGGCAGTGCAAAGTCTAGAAGCTGCCCATGTGCAGCTGTGGTGCACCTGGCATCATCTCGTCTGCCTGAAATCAAGCATGCCTGCTGCTCACACTAGCACTGGGGTGTGGGCACCACACACACAGTGACAGGCTGCAAAGCTGTTGAAGAGCTGTGCGACACCGGACTCTTACCACCTCCTGTACATGTGTGGTACTAGGCAAGAAGGCAGTAGCAAGCTGATGGTGGTAGCACTGCTCCAGCCTCAGCCGCCGTCAGCAGCACCCCCCACGATGATGTGGCCGACTGCGGCGGCGATCATCGCGTCAGCGTCGGCCGGCCGGCGGTAGTTGTGGTCCGCGCCGTCCACGACCAGCAGGCGGCCGCCCAGCAGGCGCTCCTGTCGAGGTGCATGCGGTCACGCCGGCCAAGCGGCGCGCCTGCACTTGCAGGCAGGGGTACATGGTGCACCCTGACCAGAAATACAAGATACAGTTATAGGATTACCCTACCCTACCCTACCCAGATGTGCCCAGACCAGAGATGTGACGAGCCCGCCCTCCCGCACCGCGTACGCGTGCGCGTCGGCGACGGGGATCGTCTCGTCGGCGGCGCCGTGCACGGTCAGCACCTGGCTGCGCCGCACGCCCCGCGCGGCGGCGTCCATGTCCAGCGACACGCGGTTGGCCATGTCCTGCAGCCGCCGAGCGGCTTGTCAGTCTGGGGAGCACTGGGGAGCACTGGCACACGCGCGGTGGCAGGCTGCATGCCTGGTGCCACTGGAGCGCGGAGCCGTCCCTGCCACACGTTCTGTGCAGACCTGCATGCGCCCTTTTACGTGACCTCCTCCAGTTGTGCGGCGCAGGCGTGTTGCAAAGCTTCTGTTGCGTGCAGAGCTCATTGTGCGCTGCAGCACGCCCATGCCGCAGGAGCGGCTCGGCGGGCTGCTTCCAAGCACCCCTGCCATGCGCTTGGCGGGCCGCTGAGCGCGCTGCCGTCAGACTTCCCCCATATGGCGCGGGGCTGCGTGCCTTCTTCGTGAGCGTCCAGCGGATGGGCTGTTTATCCTTGCCGCCGCGCCACTCCAGGGGCACCTCGCCCTCGCGCTCCAGCCGCTCCAGGTCCGCGGCGCCGAAGCGCTCCTTGACGCCTGCCATGTAAAGGTTCGGGTATAGGGTATAGGGTAAAGATGTGGCCTCTGCCTGCAGCGCACTGCCTGACGTGTCATGATCACAGGGCTGGTGCAGGCCCGGGCTGGGCCGCGCAGGCGCGCCGCGCTGCATGTCGAAGCGCCCCACTGACTGACGCGTCATGGTCACTGGGCTGGCACGGGCCGGGGCGGGGGCGCGCGGGCGCGCCGCGCTGCATGTCGAAGCGCCCCGACACGTTGACGACGCGCGGGACGTCGTCGTATTTGGCCGCGTACAGCACCACGCCGCTGCCGGCCTTGCTGTGCCCCAGCAGGCCCAGCGGCGCACGGCCCTGGCCGCGCAGCCACTCCACTGCCGCGCGCATGTCCTCGGCCTGCCGGGCACGCCCTTGGTGTCACCGCCCCGCTCATGTCCCCAGCCTGCCGGCTACATGACTGGTGTCACAGCCGCACGCGTGCCCCCAGCCTGCCAAAGTCCCAGTGTCACAGCCGCGAGCGTGTGTCCAACCTATTGTGCATTCCATGGTCACCACAGCCGCTGTCAGCCACCCGGGGGTGCTCAGGCGGTCAGCCTCCTCATGACGCCAGGCAAAGGCCAGGAGTGGAAGCAAACCTGCGTTTACCGCGATGCGAGCTCGAGCACATGGGTGGCCAGGCTGGAGCCGCATGGGGGCGGGTCATATGTCCTGCAGCGGTTGCGGACACCGCGCAGGAGCCGCAGAGCCCGGACAGATGGCAAGTGCACCTCACCCTAGTGAATGCATGGGGCCCGTGGCGACATGCATGGGGCGCGGTCGGCGGTACCCCGAAGCACCCGGAAAGGCGGTGAGGGCCGCGCCTCGTCGCGCATGTTAGCAAACTCGAATGCGCCCTCAGACTCGCCGTTGCCGCGCATGTCGATGCGCAGGCTGCTCACGCCGGCGGCCGCCAGCGCCTCCGCCAGCGCCGGCAGGTGGAAGCCGTCTCGGTGGGAGGACAGGCCGTGGCACAGCACCGCCGCATCCTGGCGCCGCGAAGGGTTAAGGTTAGTTTGGGTGAAATGCAGCCCTGTGCAAGCCCTTGTGCGCTCAGACCCTTGCAGCCGCTGCGGGAGGGGCTGAGCGAATGCTTGGTGGTCGAGGGTGGTTGAAATGCTGTCCTGGTGAGACACCAGCCTCCTGCACCAACAAGCCACGGCCTGGCAACCTGATGTGTGCTTGCCAACTACTTTGTTGGACGAAAGAGCGTACAGGCAGAGCATGGCTGTCCAGCTCGTGTCTGCAGGTTGCCAGCAACACTGCTTGCAACACAAGCAGTGCTGGGTGCAGACCGGAAGAGGCTACGCAGCTGCGTGTCTGCCCAGGCATTTGGAACACCAGCACTCCTTCCCTCTCTGCCTTTCCGTTGCTTGCTTGTCAGAGAGGTTTGTTTGCGCAGGGCAGGCAGACCTTGCCGCCTGCGTCCCGAAAGGTGCCCACGAGTGTCAGGCCGTCGCTGTTCTTGAACGTCACGCGGCGCTCTGACTCACTGTGCACGTCCGGCGCGGCCGCCATGGCCGGGCCAGGCCGGCGGGGCGACGTGAAGCCTCGCAGCGCCCCTCGCCTCGCGCCTGCAGAGGGGCACTATCTTACAAGATGCTCCAGTCCCAGGTCGGCGGCATGCCTGCAAGCTTCTAAACTTGACAGCTGTGCGAGCGTGGGGCAGGAGACAGAGATGAAGTGCGGCGCCCACCTGTGGACGGCGCCCGAGCGCGGAAGTGGCTTCTGCAGTGGGTCACGCGTACACCAGAGTTCAAAGGCTGCCTCTCGCTGTGCTGAGTGACCTGAAATGCACTCTTTGCTGGAGCGCAGAGTAGCGTGCGCATGCGGGCACGGCTATTTAATGCGAGGAGTCACTGGTAAGCGAGCAGCGTGCGTTCCTTCCGGCTAGGCTCCCGTCCAGTCGGTTGATGCTTAGATGCCCTATGCAGGGCATGTGTTGACTAATGTGTAGTACAACGGCGACGCCGCGCTTCTCGCGTCCGGGAACGACTGGTGCACGCCTCTGGAGCCAGATCGCAGCTGCAGGCACCTGTGCGGAAAGTCGAGTCCGCGATCCGGGGCAGTGGCGCTCTGATGGCCGGCGAGACGGGGCCCTCGAGCTCGCCTGCCGGCCCCTGCGCGGCCCCGCCGGACGAGCAGGCCGGCAGAAGCACGCCGCGCAAGCTGTTCACCAGCAAGGCGATGAGCCAGCTGCGCTCCAACCTGCGCGCTACGGCCGGCACGCCCCTGTTCGGGCAGCCCAAGCTCGGCGGTCAGCCCAGCCTGCTGCCAAAGCTCACCGAGAGCCTGCGCCTGGCGCTCAAGCCGAAACAGGAGGCGGCCCGCGCGCGGCCTGCCCAGCGGCCGCGAGCGCCCAGCCTGAAGGCGCCTGCGGCCGCAAGCGCGCTGGCGGTCGTGCCAGAGGACAGCCTGCCGGAGGCGCAAGCTGTGCCCCGGCCGCACCACTCGCTGGCCAACCTGGAGCTGCTGAGGACGCTGGGTGCGGGGCTCGCGCTTGCGGCGGCGAGTATGCGGCAGGATCGCGGTGCCTGGACGCGTGTGATCTGTACGTGCAGGCACGGGCACGTTCGGGCGCGTGCGCCTGGTGCGCTGCCGCGCGACGGGGCGCTACCTGGCGCTCAAGGCGCTGAAGAAGGCGCAGATCCTGAGCCTGCGCCAGGAGCGCAGCGTGCACAAGGAGAAGCAGATCCTGGCGTCGCTGCAGCACCCCTTCATCGTCCGCATGTGCGCCCCGCGCTCCGCCCCTGACCAGCGCACCTGTTGGTGAACCACGCTGACTGGCGTGCAGCTGGTTTGGAAACCAGATCCTGAGACATCCGGCAGCCTCCCGGCAGGCTGGCGGTGTTCTCGGACCAGAAGCGCGTGTACCTGCTCATGGAGTATGTGCCGGGCGGCGAGCTCTTCAAGCGCCTGCGCGAGGTGCTGGCAGCCGCAGCACCTGTCAAGGCGGCTCGGGGTCCGTGCTAAACAGGCACCTGCAGGCCTGTCGTGGGAAGTTGTGCTTTCCCCAGCAGCTACACATGCATGTGGACCACCTGCCAGAGCAGAGCTCAGCTGCCAACTGCACGCAGACGCCGTATCACGCTGTGCCAGCGCCCCCGCAGTTGCCTGCCCCGTGTTCGCATCAGCTTCAGTGCGGCCGCGGCACACCATGCATACAAAGGGGGAGACGCCGTACCTGGGGCCAGGCGCCCGGACGGAGGCTGGGGCTTGCGGAGGCGCGCTTCTACGCGGCGGGCGTTGCGCTGGCGCTCGACTACCTGCACTCGCGCGGTGTGCTCTACCGGTGTGCGGCAGGCTTTCCGCAGCCCGCGCGTGCTGCCAGGGGCTCTCGACATGCACTGCAGATGGCCCATACAGTTTTCTCAAAATGCTGAGCGCGCCCTGTCGCTGTTGCTGTGCACAGAAGCAGCGTTCTCTGTTGGTCATCATCACTGACAAGCCAACCGTACCACCTCCTAAGGACCGTTGTTCTCTCTGCGCTTTTGTTCTGAGCCCTCGCATCGTGCCTGCAGGGACCTCAAGCCCGAGAACCTGCTGCTGGACGCCGCGGGCTACATCAAGCTCACCGACTTTGGCTTCGCCCGCGAGCTGCCCGAGAACTGCAAGCATGGCCCCCCACACGGCTGTCATGCATGTCGGCCATGCGTGCGGCGCTCTGCTCCCTGCTGCGGCACACCCCGCCTGCGCTGTGCTGACTGCTGTGTGTGCAGCGCTGCTGGTGTGCAGCGCAGCGTGTCTGGCAGTCCATGCATGTAGTCACATGCATGCAGAACGTAGTTGTGACATCACCATGTCTCAGAATGCGCTTGACAGCGCTGCATCGGCTCCCTGCGCCAGGTCCTTCACCGTCTGCGGCACGACCGACTACATGGCGCCAGAGACGATCCGCGGCATCGGGTCCGGCTACTCTGCGGACTGGTGCGCTTCCTGTTTGCTCCGGATTTGTCCCCGCGTGCAATGAAGATGCCACTGCCAGGTGGTGAAACTGAGTCGCTTGTCATGCGTGTCAGCGCGAGCGCGAGCGCAACGGCAGACACGTGCACCGTCAAGTATATGCTCACATCAGGGTAAGGGTGGAGTAGGAATTGCAGTTGTATGGTTTGCGCGGTCCGCACATGGCGCACGCAGCACGCTCAGGTGGGCATTCGGCGTGCTGATCTTTGAGATGCTCTGCGGCTACGCGCCCTTCCAGGGCGCCACCACAGCGCAGGCGCGTCCCCGTGACTCCTAAGGCTCCACCCTGGCTCACTGCCCTGCAGGCCGCACTAGCATCCACGCAGCAGGCGCAAGGCACCAAGCCAGCATGCACAGCGCTGTTGGCGCGGCCCTCAGCATGACGCAGCTGCCCGCATGTTGCACCTTGCACCACCATGCCGTGCATGATCTTGGCCCAAGGGGAACGATGGGGTCCACCCTGGCCCTGCTGGCCTGAGCGTCGGCGCAGTGCGGTCTCTGCAGGTGTACAAACGCATCCTGGCGGGCACGTATGCGTGCCCAGTCTCGGTCGACCCATGTGCCCAGGCGCGTCCTGTGTCCTACCCTGCGGCCCTGCCCAGCATGCAGTAATCTACCCTGTGACCTTTACACAAGTAGGCCATGGTTTGCTCAATCTGGAGGCCCGGTGGGGTCGTCGCATGAGCTGCCCCTGCCCAAATTGAGGAGGCCAGCACGCCATGCAGCACTGCCGCTTGGTCGCGCCACGACGGGCGCATGGCTTGCCGGCAGGACCTGATCCGGGCGCTGCTGACGCGGGAGCCGGCCGCGCGCCTGGGCAGCGCGGCGTGCGGCGGCGCGCAGCGCATCTTCGCGCACCCCTTCTTCGAGGGCCTGCCCTGGGAGGGCCTGCTGCAAGGTGCCCCAGGGCCCCCAGTGCCACATGTGCACGCCTGCCTTGCGGGAATAAACAGCGTGCTGCTGGCTCAAGGACTTCACCTGCGGAGGCGCTCTCCACATCTGCTTGCTGAGCTCGACCATCAAGAGGATGGAGATTGATGAAGACATTGGGAAGAAGAGCACGGTTTTCCACCGCCTCCTGTGGCAAGGAGCAGAAGCTCGGTACCGTAGGAGCTGGCACGCTGCTACAACGACCCAGTCTGCGCACCTCCCCACACTGCACTCAAAGCGCCGCAGGGCGCCTGCCGGCGCCGTCGGTGCCGGCGCTGGGCGCGCCGGGCGACGCGCGCCACTTCAACCGCTACACCGAGTCGGTCGACGAGGGCGACGGCGCGGGCGGCGCGGGGCCGGGGCCCGGCGGCGCCGCGGGCGAGGACGCCTTCAGCGACTTTGGCGTCACGCGGCTCATCACCGAGGACGCCGTGCGCCACTTCCAGCGGCGCATGAGCCGCATCAGCAACGGCTGACGCGCACGGGCCAGGCTCGCGCTGCATGGGCGTGCTCTGAGGGTGGCGCGCGCTGACAGTGGTCAGGCGGCGGGGGGCCTGCTATGTGGCTGCGCGCTGGGCTGTCTTGCCCGATGCAGGTGGCCCAGCCCAGTTCGCTTGCACAAGAAGTTGTGGCCCTGTAAGCGGTCGTGAGGCTACACGCCTGCAAACTGCGTGCCCCATCAAACACGCGCGGCCTGCGGCGCGGCTTTGCGAGCCACCGCTCGACATCGCGGTTGCACAAAGCCACTCGGCGCGGTTCCTCACCCGGACGTTAGAGGCCTCTCCAGCAGCACGCTTGTGAGCTTGGACGCCCCGAACGGCTGCCCGATGCCCGGGGTGAGGGCAGGCACCTGCGCGCGTCGCCCAGCCGCCTGGGCATCCCCGCGGTGGCGCTGCGCGCGCGCTCACGGAGCGGCGCTGTGTCACAGTCTCCAGGCATGAGCGCCGGGCTGGGTCATGGCGCAGAGCACGTCGCCGCTGCAGCGCCAGGGCACACACCGCACGCGGACGCGCGCTCACCAGGAGCACGAGAGCGGCGTGCAGGTTCATGCCAGCCGAGGCATGCACATCACACACGCGGCGACCAGGCCGGGCTGCAGCAGCTCGGGCATGCCCAGGGCTGCGTGCGCGCACCAGGGTTCGCGGGACCAGGATGCTGCCGACGACGTCCACGATGGCCGCGCCCGCCCGTATGTCAGCTACGAGCACGGGCGCCGGGTTGGCGGACGTCGGCAGCGGCACCACCGCCAGCCGGCCCCCGCCGCTCCTCTTTACCTGCGCCCAGACACCTGGCTCGTTTGCAGCACGCCTATGACGCATGCCACATGCCGCAGACGTGCAGGGCCATGCGTCCGGCAATTGCCCCACGGGCAGTGTTACATCACCTCATCAGCATCAACGCTGGCCTCGACATGCACAGACAGATCCAGGGTGCGTCAGAGACTTGGCACGGCTGTGCGCCCGCTGGGGTGGCGCGCCGTGACGTAGGAGCCTGGCAGCGCGGTGGGGTACTGCCGGCCGGGCCGCAGGTCGGCCTCGCGCAGCACCGCGTCCGGGATC
>JAABUH010005030.1_pt1 | contig 10492 bp, 9 predicted proteins | sample 5559121 | NCBI WGS metagenome assembly JAABUH01 (sample SAMN10711871, study PRJNA513364) | rock metagenome | isolation source: Antarctica rocks | place: Antarctica: Victoria Land, Battleship Promontory nord | collected 2015-12-28 | reverse complement strand
GCAGTATTTCCTGTATTGGCAGGGAAATGAAGAGCATCATTTTGTCTTGTGCTTCTATTCATACGTATTCTCTTTAGTATAGAGCGAGCATCAAACCGTCAACCATCTCCAATCGCTTCGTTCTTTACATATCTAATCGTCTCTGTATGTGCGAACCCTCCTGCGGAACAAGGGCCCGGGGTGGCAGACCACAATGGTGGGATGCTGTTCCATTTGCAGGGACTTCCCTCATTGGCTTAGCTATGAATAGCACCATACAGCCAACGCTGCCCGAGCTACGTCGGTAACAAGATACCCCTCATTCAGCCGCTGGGATGAGGTGGGGGTAGAGTTCTTCATGCTGTGAGGACTATTTAAAATAGCATCCTCGTGACAAAATCTTCACCGCGTCCCTTTCCTTGTCTGATCTCTGTCTGGTGATAGCACATTCAGGACAGAAGTGATGGATACCGTCGTGCCCGCTGCCGATGCAAACAATGGAGAGATCAAGCCCATCACCGCAAAGTCGTTACATGCTATCTATCAGGCCACTCTCGACCCTCTGATTGTACTGTCAAGTAGGCGATCTGATCCACATGTCGCTCGTTCGGCCTCCCGCTTCCAGCTCTGGGGGGCGGGCTTATAAATGAATGTACCACTTGACACGGTCTTCGAAAGCGATCCAGAAGGCTTTCAGTCTCTAACGAAATGCATTTTGAAAGTGTTCGTGGAAATACTGGTGTGGGAAGGCGAGTAGAAGCTGCAAACAATTTATTACTATATTTTGACTGTATCCTAGAGCAGGAGTTCATAATCCTTTCAAGTGAAGCGGACAATCAGGAGCGACACCACGATATGAATCGTGCTCAGGCTATCAAAGCGCTCTGAGCGTCCGATACGCTAATCAACATGGCTTTAGAAAGCTGGAAGAATTTGGTGGACCGACAAGCAAATACGGGCACGGTTACTACCCGTATCAAGGGAGAGGGGCGCCTGATTCCAGACTTTATTCAAGTCCTCTTCGACCTCTTGCCTACTTTAAGGGTAGCTCGGCAGACTTATTTTATATGCCTTGCAGAAGCTGAGGATCGAACAAAAAACAAATCAAGGGCAGCGACATCCTCTGGTAATGAGACTCCGTTTGATCAGATCCAAAGTCAGTTGAGCGTTGTTGGTGAGATTTTGAGTAAGCGCGAGAAGCTTGCACAAGAGAAGGGACAGAATGTCAAGTCGTATTCCCCAATTTTCAAAAGGAGAGAAAGCGGCTGCAACAATTCCAAACCTCTCAAAACGCTTCAACGAGCTAGGAGTCAAAGCAGATAGAGAGGAGACGAATTGAGCTCTCCTCCATTCTTTGTAAGAAGCCCAAAAGTGGGATACTCGTCTCGGATTCATACTAATAGTCTCACACCAGCGGCCTATATCAATAGATACACAGATGAACCAGAATCTAGGCTACAGAGAAAGCATAGTATGACTCCGTACAACTTGGACGAGACTCAGGCCAAGGAAGGTGATACTTTATCTGACACAGACAAAGAGCGTGTGGATGAGATCATTGCGTTTCTGAGAGAGACGAATGACTTCTGGAGCATATTTCGCGGCTAGAGAGCAAATTGGCAGAGCTATATTTAAATCAGGAGAATCAGAACGTCATAATGACGAATTGGGCTGATTGATCAAGTCTATGTAGAATGAATAGAATTCTCTCATGGAGAATACCGCCCCATAAGCACGTATTTATCGGGTTGACACTTTCGGTTTTCGGGCGGCCAAGACTTTCAACTTGGCGCTATCAGGTGACTTCGCGTATGACTGTGACGTGGATTGTAAAATTAAGAGTAAAGGTGCGGCAATTCGTCCATTGAATGGTGGCAATGCCCCCAACGTGTGCAAATCCTCTATTGCTCGAATGGATCAAGGAGATATATGACGTCGCGCGAGAGAGAAACACGAAAGGTGTCACGACATACAAGCGTGCCTACGAATCGATGAAAGCATGTCCTTTGACCTTCACCCATCCCTCAGAAGCCCAGCAATTGGATGGAATCGGGCCCAAGATTTGCGACCGTCTGACGGAGAAGCTTAAGGAGCATTGCGAGGCCAATGGCTTACCAGCACCCAAGAAACCGCGGGGGAAAGCTCGCAAACGTCTCAGCGGCGAAGACCTCGGCGATGTCGAAGAACCTCCACCAGCGAAGAAGCCTCGGAAAGCGAAGCCTTATGTTCCTTCGCTGCGATCCGGTCCTTACGCCATCATACTTGCTCTATCCTCTCTACCAGAAGATTCGTTGCAGAGCCTCACTAAAGCCCAACTCATCGAGCTTGCGCAGCCTCACTCGGAGTCATCATTTACGACCCCGAGCGAGGCAGGGAAGTTCTACACTGCATGGAATTCGATGAAACAACTTCTTGATAAAGACTTGGTCCAGGAAAGGGGAAGGCCATTGAGGAAATATGCTCTGACAGACGAAGGGTGGGAGGTCGCGCGGAGGATCAAAGCGGTGCAAACGGATGAGGTTGACAGCACAGCGAAAAGCAAGAAGCCACAATCGGAAGAGCATGCTCCTGTCGAAAATGACTTACGTCTGCCCTTTGATGTCAATGGATTTCTAGATCTCGAAGGAGATTCGGGCGATGAGGCAGGCTCTGTACTGCAGTCACAGGTGGTCCATCAGAGCATTCATGCGGGAGGGCTATGCCCAAGCTCGTCAGGTCAGCGGCTAGGAGGAGCTCCGATTGACAAGTACGGGACGATGTCAAAATTCAAGGAGCCAAAGCCAAAACCAGGACCGCCACCAAAATCCCAGGAGCCGAAGCCACCTCACAAGCAAAATTACATAAATCTATCGTCGAGCCCCGAACCAGACACCGCGCCTGATATTCCTTGGGCACCAGGTTCCTTCGCTCAGGATAGCAGACAGCTGACCTCGAAGCCTTTGGCCAATTCTGAGGTAAGGCTCTCACGGCGACGTCCCAACGAATCGACGATCTCGAAGAAACCACCCTTGCCAGATACGGTCCAAAAGAAGGCTTCTGAATCAGTGAATACCAATCTCCCAAAATTCGACCCGATCCACATTCCAGCTGGCACATTCACTGTCCATCTCATTCTCGACAACCGCGAAGTCCGCACCAAAGACGACCGCGATTACATCGGCGACGAGCTCAAGAAGAAAGGCGTCACCCCGCTCATTCGTCCCCTCGAACTTGGCGACTTCTTCTGGGTAGCAAAGCTCCACTCACCCACCTTCCTCCCCCAGCATGGCGAAGAAGGCGACGAGATAGCCCTCGACTGGATAGTCGAACGTAAACGCCTCGACGACCTCGTTGGCAGCATCACCGACGGCCGCTTTCAGGAGCAAAAATTCCGCCTCCGCCAGTCCGGGCTCAAGAATATAGTCTATCTCATCGAAGAATTCACCCTCAGCAGTGAAAAATCAACAAAATTCCACGAAGCCATCCAATCAGCCATCGCATCCACCCAAGTCGTAAACGGCTATTTCGTCAAACAAACCCGCAAACTCGACGAAACAATCCGGTATCTAGCACGCCTAACCCGCATGCTCAAATCCCACTATGAATCCCATCCCCTGCACCTGATCCCCACCTCCGCCCTCTCACCAACCACATACCTACCCCTGCTCTCCCACCTGCGCACTCACCCTTCCCACAAGGAAACAAACTACCACATCACCTACCCCTCCCTCGCCTCCCTCTCCTCGAAATCTGACACCCTCACCCTCCGCGACGTCTTCCTCAAAATGCTAATGTGCACTCGGGGCATTAGCGGCCATAAAGCGCTGGCGATTCAGAAACAGTGGAGGACGCCGAGGGCTTTTGTCGAAGCTTTTGAGGCTTGTGGGACGGGGAGGGCGAGGGAGGCTTTGGTGGAGAAGAAGTTGGGGGGAATTGTGGGGAGGGCGAGGGTGAAGGGAGTTTTGGGGGCGAAGGTCGCAGGTGTTTGGGGGGAACGTTGAGGGAGTATTTATTGTCTTTGATTTTGAGAGATTTGCGAATACCCCTACGTTGTGAGATAGCGTGCATGCTTTTGGCGCAGATGTATGAATTATGGGAGATTTTGATAATGCGAAAACGTTGATCATGATCATGACTCAGTATGTGGCCCAAGAGACGATAAGCTACTGCCAATCTTGTCGGTGATTCGAAAAGGAATGCGCCTCTTTCATCGTTTCGATGCTATTTGTGGATTCTGACCTTACCTTGAAGATGCCAAGGAAACAATACCAATATAAAGTAATTCTTAGATAAATCTGATAACGAGAAGTGGGCTCCAATTAAAATCATCTTAGATGTTACGTAGTGTAACATTGTGAAGATTTAGGGTCATAGATTGGATTCATGCTAAAAGACTTTGGCTCTCTCGTGCTTCGTGTTCGATTTGGAATATCCATCACATTGCGCTATTGAATCATGACTCTTACTTTCAAACGCCGGCTATCGAAGATCCATTACATGATACATCATTAATCGTACTAGAGAGGCTTCATATCCTTGACTGACCCAGCCCAGCCCAGCCCAGCCTTCCATGGAGATACCTCCCCTTCCCACAACTTCCCCTCGACCATTCAAACCGCCGTAAACGGACCTCTACTCACCTCCTGCACCGGCTCACTAACCCCACTCTTCGCACTTGCCTTCACCCTCAAACTCGCCCTAATATCCTCCGTACTCTTCGCACTCCACGCCCCATAACTCAGCGAATAAAGCACTTTATTATCCTCCATCCTCACAAAGTCCTCCAACCTAGGCGGCGCCTTCGCCGCAATAATATCCACCTCCGTCCTAATCTGATTGCAAAACCTCTCCAGCGGCAAATCATTCGTATCGTAGCCGAAGGGGTCTTCGATCTGGCGGCCAATGGCCGCGATGCCGAGGATTATGTAGGCGCCGATGACGGTGCCGGGGATGGTGACCCAGTGGAGGGCGTCCCAGAGTTGGAAGGGGAGGGCGAGGACGTAGACCCAGGTTATTTGGCTGATGGCGATGGAGTAGGCGACTGGGAGGGGGGTATTAAGGACGCGTTCGCAGCCGGCGAGGACTTCGTTCAGCGAGGCCAGGTTCCCCATCACCATGCCTTGTTGGGGCCCGTTGTTGAAGGTGGAATTCTGGATGATGGATTCAATGTAGGCGGATAGGTAGGTGAGGATTTCGAGGGGGAGGTTGCCGAGGGGTTTTTTGGAGCGTTTGAGCAGTTTGCGCGGGTTGGATGTTGCGAAGGGGAGGCCGAGCCAGTCGCCTGTTTTTTTCCAGCGGGAGGGGGTACGCTGGAGGGGGATGCCGGGGTTGCCGGCTTCGCCTGCGAAGGTGGAGAGGTGGGAGACTAGCTGGGCGAGGTCGTCGTAGTCGGCGTAGGGCTCGAAGCGGAGCTTGTGCTTTAGGGCCATGGCGAAGGCGACGATGAGGTTCAGGGCTGTGATTTTTGCTAGCAGATCCTCTTTGCCTAGTTGGGGATCCTCGTTGTGACGTTCCCGAGCGTGGATCCAGATATGACGGGCGAGATCTCGGGAGGTTTGGCTGAGCTGGGCCCAGTATTTGCGGCCTTCGACGTAGCGCTCGTAGGCGCTGGAAGTGCGGAAAGATATACCGAGAGCGACCACGAACCCCAGGACTGTGAGCAGGAGATTGGAGACGACTAGTGAGTGCACGAATTGAGATATGCAAGTTATGAGGGTCGCCCATGCGCCGACTACGACGAGAGGCACAAGCAATCTGGGTGTGATGCTGCCTTGCATGCGCATGAAGTATGGGATTTTAGAGTGCCTCTCGATGTCGAGCGGACGGGTGAAGTACTCTTCCGCATTGATGCTTGTCTTTGTATCTCCACGTTTATTCTGCGGTCTGTGAGGCTGCGGGTGTGGAGAGGGTTCCTGGAGGGAGGTCGATTGAGGGCTGACATTAAGCCACGGTGATTTTGCCGCTGCTGGTTTCTCATGGCTCTTCAATTGTGTCGGTGCCGGCACTGATCGTTGTTGTGGTAGACATGATAGATAGAAGGCTCACGCGAAAAAGGGTAGCCTTGTGGCCCTCAATATCTTCCCGTCTTGAGAACTGAAGGAAATTTCGAACGGACAGAGACAAACTCAAGAGAAGGCTTCTAGAAGAAATACTATAAGCAAGAACTAGACGTCATGAGATGTCTGGCAAGCTTTCAGACAAGCGTAAAGACGAAAGACAAAGAATCAGGGAGGAGAGTAACATTTTCAGCCGAGCCATCGAACCATATACATTTTCAAGCAGCACACCGTGCCATTGCGGTGCATTGCAGCTTGACACGTCAAGGCCAAATTATTCCATGGTACCCGTATGTATTAGTATTACCCTAAAGCAATCATCACTGGCCGATATGGTTCCATTGCATGCAGCTGAGATTTAAGTGCTGACTTCTTGCCATGTGGAAGCCATGATTCGCCAAGCCCCTTTTCAGGCACCCCAAGGCGTCCCGTCTGACATGGCGGGCCTTATTTCCTCTTCGTCAGGGGCCGCAAACTTCATTTCTGCGATGAAACGTTGGTGGATAAGATTTGGGTGAGAGTTGCTAATCAGTGTTTTAGATTGGATGTTCAGCCTTAAAGATAGGGGCCGCATTTGTGAGTGGGGGGTGAATTGCCTAAATATAGCCCTGAGTGCCGTTGTGAATTCGGTTTGTTCTTGAAACCACACACAGCCTCGACGCAAGTGATCATAAGGAGAAAGAGAAGCGCAGAGTTGACCTGATTGCCGAGGCAAATGACAGCTACTTAGCCTGACTACCGAAGATACGCCGGTGAGCCTGGGATGCTGCGACAAGGTGACATAGAGCGTGGTAGCCTTCCTTTTGACGTCGGAGGTGTCCATGCTACCTCTATGCACTGTCAGCCTTTCACTCAAGCGCACCTATTACTCTTGGCTCAACGCCCATGGGCAAAATGAGAGGAGGAAAGGTCATCATGTAACGTCGAATTACGACTGGAACTTGCAGGACAGTCAAGAATCGAGGGAGCAGATAAGCAATGTGGAGGCACCTTATGGTCTTCAGCCGAGCACGAGTAGCTCTCATCTTCAGTCCCTATGAACGTGTCTGACTCCGCTTAGCCTTGCCAATCTCCTCACTGGTCGTACTTTTTGGTAAGGCTACGTTTTTGCCTGATCCTGATTTGTCCTGGGCCTTTCAAACATTTCTCGCGCATTGCCCCCCTTCAAATTTTGGAACACCTGCTCCTCGCAGAACATTCCTTGATTTGGAACTTACCAGTGGGTGTGCGGAAGGCTCTGAAATATCGTTGAGGGTCCGAACATTGCATCGCCGCCATCGTCAATGACCTCGATTGTCAAGTACATTCAGCCATGGAAGGCAAGGTATCCTCGCTTCGATCGATGGATCTAGATCATTGGATATCTGCAGATGTCCTCGGCCAGAATGCCGGAATACATTCAAGACACAAAATGTCTAATGCCACTGTCACTGGTGCCAAGTGCTGAGAAGGTCACCGAAGATCTTCATGAAGCTAGTAAGTGCGGACTTCCTTCGAAGTGTAACCGAGGCTTTTGCTTTGTGTTTTGCTAAGAAATTGAGATATCCAACGTTGATGGATTTTCTGTACATATGCCAATAGCGGATGGGCTATTATTGAGGCCAGTCGCATTTACCGTGAATCCATACGAGCTGTACGCCTCTTTTGGGGTCAGCGCCTGGAAGGTGTACCCCGGACAGCAATTCCCTTGCTGCTCTGTTGTCCATCCCGCCTTTTTGCCGGCCAAGCAAGCACCAGATCCGAGTGTTGTGTCGCTCGAGTTTGATCTGCTCATTCCCGTACTCGTTGTGTTCGTTATATCCGAGGTGGTGTTCGCGACTCCGTGGCTCAAAGTCGCGCTTAGTGGAACTCCTTGCTTGCAACGACATGTTGCCCCGCAGGATGGAGCATACCAGTGGTGTACGTAAGGATTAAAGTATTCAAACTCGAAGTTATTGCAGGCAATATTCCCATCGTAAATGCATTTGCAAGCAGCTCGGGAGCAAAGATCTTCGCGATTCAAAACATATTCTAGTCCTAACAATTGATCGTGGTACAAGAGAAACTTGACGAGGTGGGTCTTCGGATCCATCATGCCACGCATGAAGATCGGCGCTTCAGGGTACGGAGGTGTCGGAAGACCTCCGGGGCAATCAAGATACTGGAAATAACTTTCAGCATTTATAGAAGTTGAAATAGCATAACACAATACTTGCAGATGGAGGCAGTGCCTCTGGTTGTAAAGGGACGGCTGAGGCAGTAAGCGAGATATTGTGAACGATTAAAAGGACATAAAGATTTTGAATAAGAAGAAGCAGCTTTGCATTGGAAAGGAAGCGCATTAAGCCCGGAATCATTGTTGTAATCACCTTTGAAGTCGACAAGCATTGCGACGAAAGCACTTGATCCTGGCCGTGGGGAAATAGAAAATCCATAGAAGCATGATGACAGATTGATGCATGCGTGACGCGACAGGCGCAGCGAGCCGGCCTGTAGAGAGGCAAAGTATGCGAAAATTTAATGGGGTATTGGAGCGCTTGATATCCGACATCGTCGCTTGGATTTGCGCTTGCCTTTTCGAGTATAAAGGCGTTTCTGGATGGCGTATGAAATATGCTGGAGATTCGCTTGCCTGAGTCGACACCAGTAATTTCAACAGGACCATCTGAACATATCACGTAGTATCTGCCTCCTGGTTTACCGGCGTAGACGGTGATTTGATCACTTCGCTATAGAAGTAGAAGATTGATTCATTGACATGATCCTTCACAGTGACTCTTCGAGGTGTGACAAGTCGCTGTCACCGAATACGTCTCCTTGACCTCTAGCGTTGGAGAATCTCGGAGCATAAGGTAAATACCAGCAAACAATTCAAAAGCAGAGACAAGTTGGCTTCAGCTAAACAGCGTCGCGGAGTTTGGTAGGAGCGAATAGGATACAACTCAACAACGAATACAAGGTCGACCTACTGCAATTATTTCAAGACAATGGATCTCTTTCCTTTCCTTGCTTAGTTGTACTGTGGAAAGAGGTGCTCGCTTCCAAACATCCTCTCTCTGTTACGTTAATACAGCTACGCCAAAATTGGGTCTAGCTTTAGTCAAAAATACCTCTCCAACCCTTATATCATCAACGATTATAGTAATCTCAACTTCCCTAAAATCGTCCTGCTCGACCATGAACGCGGGCATTTGTGCAAGCGCTCTGATAAACCACTCAAGCTGAAAATACGGCGGATGCTTGATAGTGCGAGGTGCGCGGTTTGGGTCGCGAGCGGTGACATAGAAGTTTGACCATTGTATGTAATGGCTTTCGGCCAACAAGCGGGTCGTGAGTCTGTAGGGTGCCAGATCTCGTAAGAGATCGAGAGCTGTGTAGAAGATGTCGTAGTAGCCCACGACATCACCAAGAAGCAGGAATCTGACATCTAGATCTGGATGGATGTTTGCGGCGACCGTAGTATTCCGAAGTGGTCGTTCATCTGTATTCGCCGAAGGGTCTCCGTTGACTTCGCTCGTTGTCAAGTTGCCGAGTAGAAGTGACAGGCTCTTGCTTGTGCTGTTTAAAGGCCTAGGGGCTAGTCTGGTTGGATTCAAGTCGTTAATAGATAGTTGATTAAGCCCTGGCCTATCGGTGAACCTGTATACAACAGAGCCAATTGTTTCGCCTTGAAAATGAATCACAAATCTAGACACCTGCAAGGGAATGCCCCGCTTGATCATATAACTTATGCTGTCGTTGAGAGCCCAAACGGCAAATTTCCACGGAATGGAGGTGCGGCCGTAGTCTCCGAGCGGCGATAGTATAATCTCAACAGTAGAGTGGCCATCAAGGTTGAAGACCATGGGCTCAATCAGGGCTCCGTCATAGTCTCCCAAGGCTAGCTGAAGCGCTGCATCTACCGTAGTCAATAGACAATCGATAGAATTGAATTTCCCTCCAAGGAGATGAGGTACGAGTCTGTAAATGGGGTTGCCGCCTCCAATGCCAAGGGATGAAAAATTTGAGGCGGGGCCGTCACTGCCGGTTACATTTGGGGGGTTTTGCATTGGTGCGTTGAGTATGAGGGATGAAAGGGCCTGGTCGATGGCAGCTGCACTGGTCCACGTCACCGTGAGCCACGTGTAGATGAGTAACGAGACATGGACATGGACATGAAATCTCCTCATTGTGGTCATGCTCTTTGAGATTCACAGGGAAGCAGGAATTCGAGAAACAAAATGTTTGCTCAAAACAGCCGTCGTTCGCATATGAATTCAACGCTTACGCTGATGCGCAGCGGAGTAGACGAGAACACCGAGGGTGTTATCGCGCTCAGGATTCCCATGTCATCTTTCACAGCAGTTCTATAAGCGCAGAATCGCGCCCCTTATTGTGATGAAGGGACGTGAAAGCCAGAAGCCCGAGATGTTTCTTGAGTCCATACGCCATAGTATCGCCATGATCGATTTCGGCATTGTCGGTGCAGCACCCTGCAAGATAGTTTCATCTTTGGAGTA
>JAABUH010005029.1_pt1 | contig 10492 bp, 9 predicted proteins | sample 5559121 | NCBI WGS metagenome assembly JAABUH01 (sample SAMN10711871, study PRJNA513364) | rock metagenome | isolation source: Antarctica rocks | place: Antarctica: Victoria Land, Battleship Promontory nord | collected 2015-12-28 | reverse complement strand
ACTGGTGTGATCTCTCTTGCGATAGTCTTCCCGCCTCCGCGAGGTGGTCATCGAACGGGTCGTCGTTGAGGAGTAGTGCACGCGTGCTCGTACGATGCTCGCCGATGTCGATGGACCAAACCCACATTGTCAACGCCAGTGAGATTTGACCCAGCAATCGCCAATGTAGCTTGACCCTCATTAGACCAGATGGCAAAGGCCTCGATCCGCATCTACCAGAGATGAGGGCGCACGCCAGGAACGAGCTACTTGAAAAAGATGGGTCAAGCCAAATTGGCGCAAATGGGTCAATTCTACGTCGCCGTGTACACAGGGTCAGGCTGAACCACAGCCGCGCCCAGGCCACGGCCACCCCGCGCGTGAGCGGCGTGACCATGCAGATGGCGCAGACGGGCGTCGCCAGGTAGACCGCCGCACCGTACATGGTGCCGATAGTGCGCGTGATGGCGATGAGCACCAACAAGACGAAGAAGAGGATCACAAAGCCGAAGACGACGCCCAGGAACGCGGGGTTGACGGCGACGACCGCGATCAGGTCGCCGCTGATGAGGCGCGTCACCAGCAGGCCGATGGTGGCCCCGCCCTGGTTGTGGGGGTCGGCCAGGATCTGCCCCGAGGCGTCGTTGACCGCCACGATGTAGCGGTGCATCAACCACGGGAGCGCGGTGGTGAGGGCCAGGCCCAGACCCCCCTCGACCAGCTGCGTGGCCGCCTCCCCGCCCGGCCCCAGGCCCAGGCGCCGCGCGTACCACGTCGTCGCGCCGGCCACGAACAGCACCAGGAACAGGTCGCGCGCGAGCTGCTGCATCGTGCCGAAGACGGGTTGCAACTCACCGATGCGCGTATAGTCCTGCTGCGTGGTGAGGTCGGTGGCGACCTGCCGGCCGATGGCGTCGGCCCCGGCGGTGGCTCCGTGGGCGAGCCAGGAGCCGAGGACGCCGAAGGGATCGAGGCAGACGCTCCAATTGATGACGGGCACCGTGAAGCCCACGCCGCCGCACGCGGGCGGTGGCGGCGGGGGTGGGTCCACCGTGAACGAGGCGGAGGTGGAGAGCGTCGGGCCGGTCCCCCAGGCGTAGAGGCGGTGCGTGCCGACGCCCGGCATGGGGTCGGTGCCCAGGATGATATCGATGCTGGTGTCCCCGTTGTCGTCGGCGACGCTCCCGTGGCTGAACATCCGGGTCCCCCCCGCGCGATCCCAAGAGAAATTGATGGTCTGGTTGGGCGCGAAGCCGGACACATCTACCGTGACCACCGTGCCGGTCACGGCCACGGCATGCGTCGGAGTGAGCGTGACCTTGGGATGGAGGGTCTGCGCGATGGTGAAGAACACGCTGGCCGAGGTGCGGCTGGGGCCGACGGCGCGCACCTCGTGCGGCCCCAACGCCGCGCCGCTCCCCGTGGCCGGGACCGTGGTGTCGATATGCACGTAGCTATCACTGCTCGTGCCGCGCGCCAGGTAGGCCCCGTCCCAGTACAGCGTCACCTCGCCGTCGGGGAAGTCGGCCCCGACGACGGTCAGGGCCGTCGCGGGCATGCCCTGGCTCGCCGAGAGTTGCAGCGCGGGGTGGTGTGTCGCCGTCGGCGCGGGGGCTGGCGTGTAGGTCGGATAGGGCGTCACGGTCGGCGCGGGTGTGGCCGTGGGCGTGGGCGCGCTGGCCGCGCGGGCACCCGCCGTCGTCGTGCGCAGGCTTAGGGCGAGCAGCACGAGCGCGGCCAGGGCCACGACGGGGCGGACTAATCGGCGCATGGGGCCTCCTCCGGCGTGCGGCGCGCGTGCAGGGCGTGTCGATAGGGCGTGGGCGCGACGAACAGGGCGCGGGACAGGAGCGCCAGGCGCACCGTCCCGTACGCGAGCGCGAACCCCACGGCGGCGCCCAGCGCCAGGAGGAGCGCGAGGCCGGGGCGGTCGGACGGCGGGATGAGGGCGAGGGACGACACGGGGATCGTGCGCAGGGCCGTGACCACGAGGGCGACGCCGCGCACCATCTCGACCCCAAGCGCCAGGGCGCCGAGGCCCAGGAGCGCGCCGCGCAGGCGCAGGGTTAGGAGGGGGCGCGTGCAGGTGATCCGTCCCATAGGTCGATCTCCTCTCTCAACTCTCTCGTGGGGCACCGCAGGGTGCGACGTGCTGTTTAGCGCGCGGCGGTCCATGTCACACCTCCTGTCCCTGCGCCAACGGTCTCCTGTGTCGTGGTTACTGTGTCGTCGGCGACGGCGGGAGTGTCGGCGCGCGCGCCCACCTGACGGGCCACATTGACCTCCTCGGGGGTGGCGCCTTCGGCCAATAAGCACACCGCCTGATAGACCTCGTCGCCGGTCGGCTCGTCGGGGTCGGCGGCGACGGCCCGGACCATGCGCGCCCGGTACTCCTTGTCGTCGGGGTCGGAGGCGAACAACCACGCCTCCTCGGGCGACGAGGGCACGTTGACCACGCCGCGCGCCGATCTACTCGCCGTCTTGGTGGTGCGGATCATGAACATCTGCGCGTACTCCAGACGTTTCTTGTCAGAGGCATGCTTGCCGGCCAAGTCGCCGATCTGCCCGGCCTCGCCCTCGGTTAAATGGAGCTTGCCCGCGACCCACTTGCGCGGATCGACGCCGCTCTCGTCGTTGGTGTCGTGCATGTTGAAGATGAAGTGCAGGCTGGTCTGGTCGAAGTAGGCCGCCGCCGCCTTGTTGGCGGTCAAGTCGGACAACTTCTGGCTCACGAACATGGGGACCATGCCGGAGTGCCGCCCGGTGCGCCCGATGCCGCTGACCCAATCCTGCCCGGCCTCGTGGCGCAGAATGTTCCAGCCCTCGTCGATGGCGAGGAGATGCTGCACCGTGCCGCGCCCAGAGCGCCGGCCCCACTCCTGGGCCAGGCGGTCGCGCCGGTCGGCGATGTCGGTCATGGCGAACATCACGAAGGCGTAGATGGGCGTGTCCGGGCGCAGCTCCTTGGGGTCGATGTGGAAGGCGAGGAGCCGCGTGTCGAAACCGAACGACGTGGGCTGGTCCACCAGCGCGGCGTGCTCGCCGTCGCGCACGTAGGGCACGAGTTCGGCGGCCAGCCCCCGGTACAGGCGGCGGTCCTCGGGGTCGTCCTGGGCCGCGGCCTGCGCCTCCAGCCAGGCCGCCAAGTCGCGCTCCAGGGGCGGGTCGGTGGCGGTGCGCCGCGTGCCGTCGGGGTTCTGCCCGGCCGCGGTCGTGTCGCGGTGGCCGGCGTAGACGGCGCGCACGCCGGCGCCGATGATCCCGCGCACCAGCCCGGTGATGGCCTTGCCGCTCTCGGCCAGCAGGACCTCGTGCGCCCGCACGACGAAGCGCACGCGCGCGGCCAACTCCTCCTCCGTGGCGCGGGAGCCGTCCCAGATGTTGATGGCGGCGGTGCCCGGCCCGCCCAGGCGAATCGTCTGGCCCCCGGCGATGGCGCACAGGGTCGCGTAGCCGCCCACGGTATCGACGGCGGTGGCCCACGCGTCCCACAGCAGGAACCACAGCATGATCTTTTGCGCGACAAAACTCTTGCCCTGGCCCGAGCCGCCGAACACGTCGATCAGGCGGTTCTTGAAGGCGCGGTCGCCAATGTCGAGGCGGACGAGCGCGCCGTCGTCGGCGGCGCGGCCGATCAGCACGCCGGCGGCGGTGCCCGGCGAGCGCACGATGGCCGGCCAGGCATTGCCCACGGTCTCGGCGTACATGCGGTACGTCGTGTAGCCGGGCGCGTCGTTGCGGCCCAGCGGGCGCGTCGCCCGGAGCAACGGCCCCTGCACGCCCCGCGCGCGCGCGGCCTGCGTGTCCATCGCCCCCGCGCTCGTGAGCAGGCCCCACAACGCGTCGGCGCGCACGGCGAGGCTGTCCTTGTCGGGCGCGAACACGGTCACGTAGAACCCTGCCCGCACGACAGCGAGGCCGCCGGTGCGCATCCGCTGCGCCTCGGTCCGCGCCTCGGTCCGCGCGTCGCCGTGGTCCACGTCGGCCTGGCGGCCCTGCGCGCCCGCGCCCACGACGAGATCGCCCAGGGAGCGCCCGCGCTTCTTGGAGCGCGTGCGCTCCTTGTCCTTATCCAGGCCCGTGACGTACAGGGACACGCGGATCGGGGCGGGGAAGGCCAACAGGGGCGCGGGCCAGCCGGGTTGCGTGACGTGCGACGGCACACGGACGTAGAACGTGTAGGCCCAGGAGCGCGCGTCCTGCCCCGGCGTGTACGCGCCGTCGATGGTCTCGCGCGCGGCGGGATCGGCGCAGGGGTCGGGGAACTCCGCGATGAGCGCGCGCACGGCGGCCCCGTCGAGGCGACGGGCGCTGACGCCGAGGTGGTGCAGGGTGCGCTCGACCTCGCCCACCACGCGGGCCAGGGTCGTGCCCTGCGGCGCGCGGGCCGGCCCCGCGATCGCCAGCAGGAAGCGGTGCGTCGGGACGTACTCGCCGGCCAGGTACTCCTCCCACCAGGCGCGTAGGCGGCCGGCCAGGTCGACGAGCGCGGGCGTGGGCGGGCGGGCATCGGCGAAGGCACGGGCGACGGCGGCCTCGGCGGAGGTCGGCGTGGAGAGCACGCTGATCTGGATGGTGTACGGGACGGGGGGGGTGAACGCGTCGGCCGCGCCGTTGGTGAACTTGTCGAGTACGTCGCCGGGTAGGCTAAACAACTGGAGGCCGTCGAGTTCGATCCAGACGCATGCGCCCTTCCCCTTCTCCGTCCGGGTACCGTCGTCCGCGATCGTGACGCGCTCCGGGCGCGTGGGACGCCCCGGTGTCTCCGTGGCCGGCCGGCCCTCCGTGCCATCCGCGCGCGCCGCTGGGCGCTGATCCGGCCGCCCCGGCCGGATCAGCGCCCAGCGGGCGCGGCATGCTGCGTGTGCGTGTGCCGCCCTACCCATGCGTCACGTCCCCCACGGTCCCGACGACCGCCCAACGGGCGGCGCGGCGGCCGGCGCGGGTGCGTCCGTCCATGTCCACCTTGCGCACCAGGCCGGCCTCGACCAACTCACGCCGGCGCGGGCACGCGGCGGACGGGTTCATGCCGGCGCCCTCGGCGATCTGCTCGTCGGTGACGCAGGGGTGGGCGGTCAGCCAGGCCAGGAGGCGCGCGCGCTGGGTCTGGGCCACCGGCGTTGTCATGACCACCGGCGCGACATAGGGCGTGGGGAGCGGACGGACGGCGTGGATCGCCGTGGCGTCGGGTGTGGTCCCCGCGTCGGGCGCTGTCCCCGCGTCGGGCAGCAAAGCGGCGCTCCCATCGGCGACGAGGATCGGGGCGGGGCGGGCCGGGCGCACGCGGTGGGCAAGCCGGGCGGCGCGATAGGCCAGGCGGCGCGGGGTCGCCAGGGTCGTGCGCCACAGGTAGCCGGTGAGTTGGCGGGCGTAGGGCTCGACCGTCCCGCTGCCGACGAAGGTCACGACCAGGAGGGTCAGCAACGCGGGGAGGCCCACGATAAGCAGCAGGTGGAGTTGGCCGAGCCCCGACTGGCCGTAGGGGAGGCGGCTCGTCGCGTTGATGAGCCCATAGGTGAGCACGACGGTCCCGGCGACGTAGATGGCCTGCCGGATCGTGAAAATGCCGGCGACGATCTTCACGGGGTCGTTGATGTAGAGCGCCGTCTGACTATTGCGCGCCATCGGCCCCCCTCGTTTCTGCGTGTCCCTGGACAGCCTTGGTCAACGCGGCGCCGTAGAGCACGAGGACCGCGCCGGCACACATCAGGCCGATGTCGTGGCTGACGACGGTGAGCGTCAGATAGGCGAGGACGCCGCCGAGCAGGTACGGGTAGGTCACGCGGGCCACCAGGCCGACGAGGGCGCGGGCGTCCCGTGGCGTGTGCGGGCGGGCCGCGATAGGCGGCGTGGGGCGGTCAGCGTGGGCCATGAGGGTGCTCCCGGTGGTAACGGCGGTAGACAGGATACGGCGAGGGGAAGGCGACGCCCCGGTGTGCGGACGCTCGCTTCCCCCTCCCGTGCGATCGACGGACGGCTAGTGGATGTTGGCCTGCAAATACGAGGCGGCGCCGGTCGCGCCGAACATGAACACGGAGGCGAGCGTCGCTGTGATCCAGGCACCCGACGCCCGTGGGTTGTGAAAAGCCTGCATGGCGCCCGCGATGATGAACGCGATGGCCGCGAACGGGATCTTAATGGTGTTGGCGACATCGAGCAGCGCCTGGGCGAGCCCGGCGAAGGGGTCGGTGCCGGCCGCGAGGATCGGGGTGAACGCGGCGAGGGCGGCGGGGTGCGTCAGGGCAAAGTGGGCGCTCGTGGCGACCATGACGGTTTCGTGCAGCATGGTGAACTGTCCTTTGGTACGGAGATTGCCCCGGTCAAGGACCGGGGCTAACGTGTAGCGCGTGGGCCTGGGTGCGCGGTTAGGTGTGATGGGCGACCGCGCGCTTTTCTGTCCGGGCTGATTGGGCTGTCGTCTGGGCTGTGGTGATCTCCCCTGGCTTGGGCTGTCCCGCCTCCATCGTGAGGCGGCTGTCGAACTGATCTTCCGAGAGGAGCAGCAGGCGCTCGCCCGTGCGGTGGTCTTCTATCGCGACGTGCCAGGCCCACATCGCGGACCAGGCCCGGCGCACCTCATGGACGCTGTACCCTGCGGTACGTGTGACGCGCAACGCCAAGGCATACGCATGCCCCTCAGTCAACTGTTCTATCGCTACCTTCCTCCCTGCTGTCCAGTTGCGGATGTGAAGTGGGCATGCTATACGATACGTAGAGCTTCCTGTCGCAGGAAGATAGCAATAGCAGCATTGCCCCGGCTCGATGCATCACGTTTCCATGATAATCAAGGAAACGTGATGCTCAATGTGTTAGTTCTAACAAATATGAATAGAGGTGTCAAGTGGCTAGTGGGGGTGATCGCATAGGCGCTCGCTTCGCCGGACTCCTCAATCACCTTTTCGACACGTATCGACACCCTCAAGGGCGCGAGTATTCGTTGCGCGAGATAAGCGAAAGGTCAGGGGGGAAACTTACCACGGCGTACATCAGCCTGTTACGCAAGGGTGGGGTGGCTAATCCACCGGCCGATCGCGTGCAGGCGCTCGCCGATGCGTTCGGGGTCGATGTGCGGTACTTCACGGGCCAGCAGGTCCCCGAGCGCGCCGAGGAGACCAATACCGAGCGTGCCTTGCGTCTCGCCCTCTCAGACCCTCTCATCCGGGCGATGGCTCTGAGTGCCTCCCAGGTCGGCGACGCGGAAAAGGCCCTTTTCTTGCACATGTTGGACGAAGCCCGCGCGCTCACGCGCAAAGAGGATGAATCTCCCCCCTTAGTGAAGCCACACGATGGGGAGATGGATGTTCCGCCGCGCGATGACGGAACGAATGAATAGCACCACCCGTTAGCAAGGAAGAGAGATGATCCCGCCCGAGAACGTTGAGGACGTCGCCGTGAGAACGGCGTCCGCCCTTAAATTGCCCGCGTCGGTGAAGTCTGAAATGTTCGTCAGGGCGTATGCAAACCAGCAAGATATACGCATCGAGATACAGACGTTCGACCTGGAAGACTACGATGTCGATGGATGGTGCGTGCGGCTCGGCGAGCGCACTTACATCATCTTCTACCGTGCGAACCAGGGGCACCTAACCTTCAGCAAGCGGCAGCGTCGGGAATGGGTCAAGTGGCATGAAATCGGGCACATCGTGCTCGGTCACTTAACTAAGGTTGGAGATACCAGTCGGATGTTCGACCCCGATGCGCCCCAGGAGCAGGCAGCCAATGAGTTCGCCGACGCTATGCTGGCTTATACACGCGGGACGTTGCGCCACGATGAGTATGATGAAGATCACATGACGTTCAGGGACGCCATGGGCTGGTAGAAAGTGCGGGGATACGATGCTCTGGCCCTTGTTGTTTCTCACGCTCCTGGTAGGCGGCCTGGCAACATACTGGCCGCTGCGCCACGGCCCGACGCGGATCGCTCTATACAACGCGCTGGGTAATCTGCTCATCGTCATCTTCGGGACGCTAGCGGGCAACTTAGTCATCGCGCATGCCGTGGATCGATGGGTCGGCGTGCCCGGCTTTACCCGCTTGGTCTACCAGTCCATTATCATCGCGGCCCTCCTCTCATTCCTCGCCATAACGGCCGAAACGATACACGACTGGTCGCGGTGGCGGCGGGCACTTGTCTCCTCATTCGCCCTATTGCTCGTCGCCGACGGGACATGGGCGATTGGTCACGCGCTTGTCGGCCCCGCATGGGCGCACCTCTGTTACAACGGCTTCGGCGCCAGTCCTTGGCCTCTTCTCGTGATGAACCTCGCCATGAGCGCATCATTCCTCGCCGTTGCCGGCCACCTGATGTCCGCGCATGTCCGGTTCCTGCGCGATCCGGGCCGACGATTAGATCGCGGGCTCATCTCATGGGTGCTCGTGCTATGGAGCATGAATGCGCTGGAAGCCATAGTCATCTTGGGTCAGACGGCCCTCTCGCTCGCGGGCAGGGACGCGACGGCACTCATGCCGACCCTCGATAATGTGGCGGGCCTCGGCCTCCTGATCGCGCTTGGGATCGTGTTGCATCGGCCCTTGGGCTCGCTGTTGTCACGGGGGCGATACGCGCTCTACCTGCTGCTTGAGCCGGAACAACGATGGGTATTGCGCAACCTGCATGCGGCCTATACTCTTGCACTCCGCGAACGGTCGTACTTGGAAGGCGTCCGCGATTCCCCCTGGCGTCGGAGGATTACTCTACAGGATATGGGGCAGCAAGCGCGTGTCGTCCTTGCGCGGGATCATTCGCCTCTCGCCGTGTCGCTCCTCAATAGGGCGGGCTCGGCCATTGGGCCAATCCGCCGTTGCCGTTCGCGCGTTTCCTCTGTGTTGGGGGGCGGGTTGGTGCAGATGGGCCGAGAACAGAGGGACGTCTATGTCCGCTACACCGGCGAGCGCGAACATCTCTGGCGTTTTGCCAACTCGGTTGTCCTTCGCGAGGTTGCTTCGTTGCCCCTCCGCGAGGGTTGGCCTGCACACGCAATCCGATCTATGACCGAGGCGGGGGTACTGCTCACGGCCGCCTCCTATAACGGGCTGTCGCCGGCTGTCGAGGAGCTCACGCCGACGGGTGACGATGACGACGCCGAGACACTGCGCCGACGCGATATGGAGGAGAGTATCGTTGTCAGCGACGGGTACAGGATCGTTATGATCGTGGCCGGGCCACATTTCTATCCCGATTTGCATCGACAACGGGAGAGGTGGGGATGGCAACGGGAGGCTGTAACCGTGCTCACGGAAATACTTGCGCGACACGGGGCCGTCGCGCGGAAGCACCACGACAAGGAGGGGGCGGTTTCGGCCTAATGCACAGGTTGAGTTATGTTAGGTTAGGTATCATGGAAGTATGAAATTAAAACTCCTCGTCCTCGCTGTTCTTATCGTAGCGTTAGGCGTCGGCGCGTCGGTTATGGCCCGCGCGCGCGACGCGGCGGTCCAGCCGCAGCCGGTCTATACGGTAGCGACCGTTTCGCGCGGTCTCCAGCACAATCTTGCCCTATGGACAGGTCGTACAGTCCTTGTGCAGGGTGATCTCCATATCACGGGAGGGGCCACGCCTATCTCTATGCCCCTCGTGGTCATGACGGCCCCGCCGCCCCATGTCTCTATTGGGCCTGTCGACCTCACGCAGTTCCTACAACGCCTAGGCGGGCAGGGGACACAGGACAAGGGACTGTTGCTGACGCAGGCGCAGGGCTCGCACCAGCGCCTGGATTTCGCCCATACGGGGACGTACCGGCTGCGCCTGTCACTTACGCGGGTCGGGGCGTATCATAACGTTCCCAGTGGGGAGATTGTGTAACGATGCACACCCGTTTGACGCATATTGGGGCGGGTCTTGCACTCTTTGGCACAGTCATGGTCGGCACGGTAGAGGCATCGGCTCAGATCACCCTCCCCCATACGGGGGTGCGTGCCATACCTTCTCCGTCGGCGACGCCCTCCACTCCCGCGCTTCCTCGGGGCCTTGATCGTTCTATCCACCTGCCGGCCGACGCGGCCGCTCATACGCGGGAAAACCGCGAGTGGTGGTACTTCGTTGGGCATCTGTCCGACACTAGAGGGCATACGTACGGCTTCGAGACAACTATTGCCAAAGTCGGTGGCATTCAGCAGATTGTGCCCGGATCGCCCTATGATACCGACTATCACACGGACGTTTCCGTGACTGACGATCATGCCGGGCGCTTCTATCAGCAAATGAGCTTCATGGGGCCGAATGACGCTGCCCTTTCAACGCGGACACTCGACGCGCGCGCGGGCCAGGCGCGTATTACTACAGTCGGCACTCCTGACGCGTTGACCTACCGCGTCCAGGGCTCCGTTCCTGGGGCCGCGAGCGATCTAGTCGTCACCTCGACGCGGCCTGCTCTCCTCGTCGGCGGTGGCTTAATCCCCTGGGGCGACGGCTACACGTATTACTACACGCTTACGTCGCTGCGCACGCAGGGCACTCTTACTATCGGTGGGCGGCGCATCCCCGTCCATGGCATTGCCTGGATGGATCATCAAT
>JAABUH010005028.1_pt1 | contig 10493 bp, 11 predicted proteins | sample 5559121 | NCBI WGS metagenome assembly JAABUH01 (sample SAMN10711871, study PRJNA513364) | rock metagenome | isolation source: Antarctica rocks | place: Antarctica: Victoria Land, Battleship Promontory nord | collected 2015-12-28 | reverse complement strand
CACGCTTACCTGCACCATCTGTAAGAGTGGCATACACAATGGGGATTGCCCCAAGGACATTGGACTCCAGCAAGTTCTCGATACAGCAAGGGAGCAGGCGTGGCAGCGCTGCTTTAGCTGTCGTAGAGTTGTCGAGCTTGACACTGGCTGCAATCATATGAGGTATGTACTCCCGTCGGTCTCGCCATTAGATATTCACTGACATGGCTTGCAGCTGTCCTTGCGGCGCCCAATTCTGGTATTGCCCCTTGCCCCAACTATCACTACACAGTGTACTGACTAGAGCAGCTATGTCTGCGGTCTTCGTTGGAAGACCTGTTCCTGTGCTCAGTGGGACGAAAACCGCCTCGTCGCCCGAGCGAACGAGATTGCCGCTCGAGATCCGGCTCAAAACGGGAGAGCACAAAATGCACAAGCAGAGCCAGCCGTCGCTGAACTGCGAGAACGCCACGACTGCAGACATGCTGATTGGACTCTCGTGCATGGTAGGCATCAATGCGAAGTATGTCAGTGGAATACGCAGGAATACATTTTCGAATGTACGCATTGTCGAACCATGGCGTGCAATAGGTGTAGGAGACATAGACTATGAACTAATCACCAGGACGCCAAAAACAGCAGAGGACTATTAAGAGATAAAGGGAAGATCAGATAGACCATTAAGCGCATGAGAAGCTTTAGTTGTTATCTTGTCAGTGGGCTCTCTGTACATGGAATAGCCATATGATGGTTCGGTTGAGAATGGACACAAAGAAATCTCTTGACAGATTACTGCTTTCCAATGTTCAGTGATTCGATAAATATTCTGATTGCCAGAGACTTCTCTGCTAAGAATCGCTGCAGTATTCTGATTTGATGTCCAAACTACTAGCTTCTGAGGATTCTACGTAGTTGCCTAAATTAACCCAACATTCCCTATCACGGTGGGCTCTAGCGGTCTTGTCTTCCCAACCTTGTGGAGACATTGCGCTCGATCTCGTTAGACCCCACTAATATCGAAATTTAGATCAAATGTTAAAGAACTCAATCTCAACCTCTACGTTACAAGCTCCAAATTCCTTTGCGCCCAAAGGATAGTCACAAAGATCGGATGCACCGAACCACATTACAAGGTCATGAAACCCTCACAGGCGGCCGTGTGAGGCAGGCAGAACCATGTTCTGTGTCAAAAATGGGGTATAGAGAGGGGTGAAGTCTACACCATAGAGGACAAAGAAGGTATCCTACCAAGCATTGACCCGGCGCGGAACCCACCTTTTCGCCTCGGAAGAGAAAACAGAAATGAGGTCGAGGAGGATACGCCCTATACTACGGATAATAGAGAATATGTGATCAGTGAGTGCTGCCTTCAAATCAAAATCCCAATTATAGCAAACGTCTAGCAATCTCCCAGGGGAAACTCGCTGATCGACTCGATAGAACCTTACTACGACTCCGTATCAAAGCGAACGGCGCAGAGGGTGGAGGAGACTAGTGGGCGTGGTACGTTAGGAGACAGACCCAGGAAAGGGGAGTCTCCCCTTTCTCGCTGCTTGGATTGAGGCAGCGGGAGGGGCATCGCTTTCACTGCTTGCGGTCACTGCGAAGTCTCTAAACGTGATTTGCTACCAGCCCAGGCCCCGGTTGAGGGACGCTCTTTTCTTTTGATATTAATTGAGCGTACCAACGATGAAAGTCGTGACTGATTAACGAAAAAGGGAAGAAACCAGTAGGAAGTGGGTTGATGGTTGAATTGACTTACTGAGAGAACATGTGCGAAGATACATACTAAAGCCAATGGCCTGAATCATTGGCGAGGCTTGATTCTCACATCTTGGGCGACGGGCACATGGAGATTTCCACCATCGATTTTCAGTAAGACTTGGAGACAAGATGAATGGTTGCGAGTAGTTCAGACAGATTAGTACATGTACGAGCTGGACTTGGAAGATGAAAGAGAGAGGAGATATGCCCTTCCCAGTGGCCATGGACTTGCCATAAGGATGATTGGGGAGGCGAAGCCACAAGGAGGATGAGCCCTGAAACAAACACAGCCGTGAGGAGGAGCAGTCTATGACTCGCTGATATTTGGGAGAGAAAGCCTCTACATGGTCAAGACCGATTGCCAATTTTTCATGCGGCTGAGACATTAAAATACTTGTACTTGGTGAGACTGAAGTCAGGGGAAGTTCAAGCGCGGACAAGGATGATATACGTCATCGGGCGCTAAGGATAAGGTTGTCCCCGCAGCGATCTCCAGCGCAGGCTTGGCAGGTCCGTCCCATGTTTGCGGTGCTAGAGTAGAAGGAAGGCGGAAAGTGTTTGGACTGTTGACCACAATAGTCACCGTATCTGCTCTACCTTCACCTTCACCTTCGATGCTTTGTTCCACCGGACATACGGCTATGCCTTGAAATGAGACGTAAGACGGAGTGCAATCTGAATACAACGCTGCTGAGCCTGCCTATTCGGCAGTGTACGAGTACCGCGTACCGTACCATTGAGGCTGACTGAATTGTGCCCTATCGATGGTACCTGACATTAGGGATGACAGTGTGGTCAGGAACACGGCCGCCATGGCTCTACATTCCAAAGCTGGAGATACCAGCAGGCTTGCAATCACAGCCTGACCGGTGGATGATTCAGACAGCCGTGCTTATGCAACGTGGAGGTTCGACGTTGAAACAGGCGGAACAAATCCCTCTGCCCTGTCCCTCAACGGCATCCTTTGCGGCCCTGTCATCACAGTCTCTGACGGCTACGTGACCTTCAAAAGTTGCTGTCGTTCGTCGCAGATTGGTCTCGATGTGGAGCTGGGGCAGGGGGAAAATTGGCCGCCGCATCGTGAAACAGCCAGCCAAGGGGAAGCGTCGATTACTCACGAAACTCCAAGTAGTAGAACAGAATAGACAAATTGATGACAGTTCTTCATCCACGGGTCTCGTGGTATCTATTATCAGACGTGGAATGCGAGATGCTGGTTACTCCGCTCAGCCAAAAGCCGATGTGCATCCTTCCCCCCACACAAGCATAGCGTGCTTTGCCAGTAGATCAACCTGAGGAGCGCCATAGTGGTCTCTCGAGAACAACCTCATGAGCCACGAGCTCCTTCCCTTCAAACAACATCATCATCACCTCACCACCATCGTCACTTCCTCCCAAAAGTCTGCTCATCGTCCCATCGTCCCCTCGGTCTGCTGTTGCGCCTTTGTCCTTGGTACGCTCGCTGCGGAAACGCCCCTGGGCCACTGGATCTCAGTATACGACCTATCCGGCTAAACATACATAGCAACGCGCATTGGCTTCCTCATGACTATCTCGTGCATAGCCTTTCCTTGACGCATACTGTCTTAGTCGCAGCATTCGAGATTTACCGCCGCACTATTGGCCCTCCTCCCTGCTCCCCCGTCCACCTCCTCCAATAGCCTGGCCACATTCTCATCTTCACTATCTTGGCAGCAAAAGGCGGTCAGCCCTCAATCTCCGGCACAATACCCAGTTGAGCTGTCCCAATCACTGCAGGGTCTGCCTTTTCACTCTCTGAATTCATTCCATCGGGAACAGGGGGTTGCTCGGGAGGGCGCCAAGGCCTGGAGTAATCATCAATGGGAATAGCCTTTTATACACATTACCAGGTGGCAAGCTGTCGGTGACAAGAGGAATGACAACGCAAGAGGACCTGAGTGGCTTCGGTCATCATCTGGCTTCCAGCCAACCTGCACATCTCACCAACCATCACTCGAGCTCGCTACCAACTACACCTGACCTACGCGCCCGTAAATTGTCCTTCGGTGCCCGTTCGCCTTCCCCTGCAAAGCACCGACCAAATGGCTCTCCTAAATCGGCGCACTCAGACACCCAGAATGTGGTGCGTTCACGCAGCAAAGCCCCGTCGTTTGCAGGGTGCAAATACGAGACAGGGATGGCTTTTTCTAGAAGACGGATACCATACTCCATTGGTGGAGATCAATTGGAGAGGCCGAAGGTGATGCCAAAAAAGTACCTGAACCACACAGAGGAGGGTAAGCTCAGCGGTGACATGAGAGAGTTGTACGACCGATTACTGCCCTCTGATGAGAGTGATCGGAGAAGAGCAGAATTCGTGCAGAAGCTGGAAAGGATCTTGAATCAGCAATGGACGGGCAATGAGATCAAGGTCCATGTGTTTGGGTCTTCTGGAAATATGTTGTGTACTAGCGACTCTGACGGTGAGCCATTGCAAGGCTCAGAAGACTTGAAATCCGTTCAAACTGACATAGTCCAGTTGACATTTGTATAACAACGCCTATGAAGGCTCTTGAGCGAGTGTGCTTGTTGGCAAACGCGCTCGCTGAACGTACGAGAACCACAATGTTTACACCTTTGGTCAGTGCTAACGGCGACTGAGCAGACGGAATGGAAAGGGTCGTCTGCGTGCCACACGCCAAAGTTCCAATCGTGAAGTTTTGGGACCCTCAACTACAACTTGCATGTGATATGAATGTCAATAACACGCTCGCCTTAGAGAACACTCGCATGATCAAAACATACGTCGAGATCGATGAGCGGGTACGACCTCTTGCCATGATAATCAAACAGTGGACGAAACGACGGATTCTAAACGATGCTGGTGAGTCCATGGCAATTTGGCCAATCACGCTATTTTCTTCTCACCATGATTCTTTATAGCTCTCGGTGGTACTCTCAGCTCCTATACTTGGATTTGTCTCATCCTAAATTTTCTACAAACACGAAATCCTCCAATATTACCTTCCCTTCACAAGAAGCCTCACCTGCGGAAACCGAGTGCCAATGGCAAGCCTGCCAGTTTTGACGACGACCTCGAGCGACTTAGGGGTTTTGGGCGCGAAAATACAGAGACTCTTGGGGAACTTCTCTTTTACTTCTTTCGGCGCTATGCATATGATCTGGATTACGAAAAGAACGTTGTCTCGGTCCGGGAAGGCAAATTGATATCTAAAGAAGGGAAAAAGTGGCACCTCATGCAGAACAATCGACTCTGTGTGGAAGAGCCCTTCAATACTGAGAGAAATTTAGGCAATACAGCGGACGATACCTCCTTTCGAGGTATACACCAGGAATTGAGACGAGCATTTGATCTCCTGAAGGATGCCATGCTCGAAGAATGTCTCGAGGAGTACACGTTTCCTGCTACAGAAGAAAGAATATGGGAAAAGCCAGCATCCAAGCCTCCACCTGTCTTGACCCGAAGCCGAAGTCAATCGCAGTCATCGCGAGGTAACAGAGGGGGTTACCCTAATCGAGGAGGAGGCCGGCATGGTCCCAATAATCAGCGAAACCCAAATCGAAGGTCCTCCAGTGCAGCTGGCTTTAACAAATTTGCGCTTCCGCAACTCAGTCTCCATGGAATGCTAGGGCGTGACGGCGTACCTCGAGACCACCTTCAAGCGCAGTATGAGCAACTTCAACTGCATCATGAGCTGTTCAACAAGTTCCAATTTCTTCAAGCACAGGAACATGAGCTGCGGCTTTTGCAAGCTCAAACCCAGCTGCACGCCCAGATGCAGGCTCAAGGATCAACTAATGGATCGTCACTCCCCCAACAATCGCAATCGACAAGAGACCAACAACGAGCGTCTATGAGCAACCAGATACCCCTTACAGATCCCCTCCATTATACGCCAATTTTCCATCCTTTTCAGTACCCTCAAGTACCTGGTACTCCACAGCAAAGTGTGCACACGCAACCCTCATCTCCTTCAATGAAGCCGCTCCAGCCCGACTTGAGGCGCAGCCTGCACCGTTCCTCTGTCGCTGACAATTCTTCTGCAAGCAATCGATCTCACTCTCAACCCGCAAGACCGTTACCACCAAATATCGCCGCTCAAAATGCACCTCCTGTGCCGTTTAATAGTCTCGCTTTTCTACAACATCAGCAGTATCTACGCCAGCATCAGCTGTATGGTGCATTGGAGGCGGCACAAGGCCGTCCGAGACCAGTGGAGATGCCAATATATCAAGAAGCTAGGCGGATGACGATAGACCAGACGTTCGAGGAAAGCGTACCCAAAGAATATGTCGGCTATTGGGTAAATGACTCACCACCACATCGAGGCTACAGAGAGGATCAAGTCGTTCAACGATTGCCAACGTATCATGATCTTCATCCTCGGGTTCGAGGCGTGCCGCCTACTTTCAGTAGACTTAGAGATGCTTCGAGGTCTCCTTCCCCGTCACCAGCGATGCCATTCCGCGATAGATCTTTCAGTATCCGCTCGGCATCTTCAGCTCCCCCTCAACCGGCGCAATCACGATTCGAAAGAATTCAGCCTTCGGTGCTCGCTCCCCGCCCTCCTGGGCCCGCCATACTCAACGGAGCTGATGGGTGGATAATTCCAGATTACTCTATGGTTGCTGACGCCTCCTCTCGTGCTACAACTATGAGCGAAACAACCTCAGGTTCTGACGATCGACCGCATGAGACCCCCGCTACTGCTGAAATTGAAATCCCATCTGGACGAGGTCTTGACGAAAGCTTCTCCCTCGAAGATCCACACCACTTTTTCCATGCCCAGCCTCTCCACGAGCCAACCCGCATGCCGCTGAGAAATCGAAACGGAAACTTAGATTTGACACCGCGAAATTTAGCCCCTCATGCAGGTGAGATTCCCGTCTCGCCAACCGCTACACTTCGACAAGAGACACCGAACAGGCCTGGGGGAGGGCTAGGTATACAATTTGGAGAACATGAAGTTCGACGCCCGTCGGTCAAAGCAGAAGAAAAGGTGTCACCCAAAACGGCTCGTAGCACCGTCACAGTCCCAATCTCGGAGCCAAAGTCTGAGCAAAAGCCGCCTATGCCCATGCCGCTTTTATCGCCCGTGCGCGAAGTACGCACACCATCGCCAACAGCGAAGCGGAGAGAAGATGCTCGGCCTCAGGCTCAACATCCCTACAGACCCAGCGACTTTTATATCCCACCATTCGCAGAGCTTGTGCGAGCGAGGCAGCAGAAGCAGAACAACGCATCTGCGCCGAAGCCTAATGGAGTGTTGCCACCTCATACAAATGAGAACAATACATTGAACCGATTGCCTCAAGCTCCTCCAACGAGTCAGCCATCCCAAGGTTCTAAGGCAAATGGTGTGCTAGACAAGAGTCCCAAGGGAACTGTGCATCAGCCCCAAGTCAATGGATGGCAGCAGCAATCGGGTAGGAAAGGTAAAAAGAACAAGTCCAGGCCCAGCTCTGCCCAATTTTCGGGTGAACAGATGCCAATCAACGAGGCCGAACGCAAGGGTGGTTGATCGACTTGGCTTCGAACAACAGCTTGAAGACCTACCTCCTGATCCCCCCAAAAAGAATAAAAATAAGGGCAGGGACCCTCAGGCCAAGCTGACTACATATTAAAGAGCTTTTGCATCTGCGGAGAGTCTCAGAAGTAAGAACCCAGGGAGCTATAGAAGCAAGAGGCGCCCGCAAGGGTGGCTAGACTCGGTGGCGCCATACGCTTCGCACCTTATCAGCACATCGTGCGTCACAGCGCCTAGGCAGGTCAGGATTTTTGCTTCTTGTCTACGTACATGACGGTTTTCAGATTCATCATCGGGCATTTTCACATTGGATCAGCGTGCAAGCGAATTATCATTGGGCTACTTGGCCAAGGCTCTGCTGGTGGAGTGGTGCTGCATTGTTGGGAGTTCAGGGAGCGAGGAGTGGTTAAAAGTGGAAGGCTCGTCATACAGCGCTCTCAAGGGATCAGCAGCTGGCACTGTATCATCACGCATAGGGTTCTTGGGCCCAAATTCATGTTCATAGAAACTGGGCAGATGCAATGGAAAATTATTAAACATCTCAGCCTCTGGGCATACGGCACGCCAAGGAATCAAGGAAACATCCGATGAAAGGATGCGACCTTATCAAGGAAAGTAGTCGCTAACCTCATCAAACATCAACCTGAAGTCACTGGATTTTTGCAGGTGTCTTGGCAATATGCCTCTGAACGAGGCTGTGTCTGCGGGGCATTTGTCTAGGAGATCTTTGTGATTGGCTGGAAAGGCTTGTAGCTGCATGATGCAGCCTCGTCTTATCCGACATTGTCGTAGCATGCCCTACACTGCGCCCTTCCTTCCTGGCACTGGAATTCAGGCCGATGTCTGACGGCTGGCTCCACTGTGACATTTTACTTATCCATGTGGCTGGCAGCGTCCCTCAAAAATTCAAGATTGACGACCTATGGTGACTTGCTCACGTGGGGGCAAGCTAGGAGTCCAGAGGTCTGATGTACAGCTTCAGCCTGGTCTGAAGTGCTCTTGCCTTGTGTGAAGATTGTAGCTCGAAAAATTCCCCCAGAACACCTCGAATGAATATCATGGACCCAGCGACAATCGTTCAGCTTACCCAGGGATCGATCAGTTTGGCTCTTCAATGCGGCCACGCAGCAAAGGCCCTGAGCGACATCGTGAGCAAATACAAGTACGTTAAGCTCAGTATCAACTCTCTGACTCTAAATTTGGATGCTATCCAGCTGGCATGGAGTCAAATCGGCGAATGGTTTCAAAGATATGAGTCCACGAGTGGCTTGGATGACAGATTGTTTCTGCAAAGGCTGCAGCGCTCTCTAGAGAATGGAGAGCTCGTCATAGCGGCCTTGGAAGAAGATCTAATGCCATACCATGCAGATATTTTAAGCTTCAGACAGCGCTCAAAGTTTCTATGGAACGGAAACACTTTACGTGACCACCAAGATCGAATCAGTCATCAAGCCACTGCCATGACATGTCTACTGCAGGCTATTCAGCTCAAGTCGTCACTAGCTAGAGATCAACTGCTAGGGGAAGCGGAGCCTATGCTTCGGAAATCCGACGAAAGCGCATACAGCATCGTCCCTTCACGCATGTCTTCGCGCCTATCGACATCGACGATGACACCCCGCAGCTCTGTTGTTCAAGACACAGAATTGACATACCTGCCGTTCAGCTTCGAGGATGAGCTGTTCACAGCGAGAGTCTACAAAAGGATAACCAATGAGTACTTGAAGTCCAGAGTTCCAGCAGTTCGAAGCCCTTCGGCACCGGAAACCACTCTTCCCGCTGTAAAATTTTGGCAGAATGAGAGGCAGACTCGTTTCCACGAAGATTTTGCTAAAGAGCAAGCCCGAGAGATCTGCAAACGCTCCATTCAGGACCTAATCAGGGATGAGTATTGCGAACGCTTTTTACAGGCTTGTGATGATGGTGACTCTTCTCAAGTATGGTCCCACTTTAACTCTGGAGAAATACATGCTATGCAACATGCCAATCGCACGGACATTTTGTTAGAAGCCCTGCAAGTCGCAGTCACGAAGGGACACTATGTCATCGTCAATATGCTGTTGAATTCAAAAGTCTCGGTCAATAGCAGACCACGGTGGAGGGTTCTGCAAGGGTTTCACTGGTTTCCGCTTCAACTTGCCATTAACAATGGCGACAACGCCATGACAGGCTTGCTCCTGAGAGCTGGAGCAATTGTAGCCCCTGAAAGATGCGGCACCCAACCTCTTCATATCGCTTCTCATATTGGGAACCTTGATCTCATGTCTATGCTAATTGATGCTGGGACTTTTGCGAACATAACGGACGATACAGGCTTTCGACCACTCCATCTCGCCTCATCATACCCAGATAGATCCGACCAAATCAAATTTCTCATCAATGCAGGAGCCAACATCAACAGTCAAAATGTTCTTGCGCGCCCCTGGCAAGCCTTACCAATCCAACTTGCTTGCAGTTTTGGTCATTTTTCGAATGTGCAAACTCTCCTTGAATTGGGCGCCCGGACGAATTTAGGCTATACCCTGCCATTAGGTATAGCCATCGCTTATGGTGACATAACAATAGTCGAGCTCCTTCTGGACCATGGCGCCGATCCGAACCTTGGCTCCAAATTCCCACCTGGATTCTGCTCGGATAAGGAGATGGGGACGGAGTTGATACCTCTATCTGCTTTAGCAATCTCCCTTCGGTCGCACCCAGATGCAGCTGCGCTTAATTATACAATAGTCAATCTGTTGAACAAATATGGGGCAGACCCCAGTAGAACTGACAATACAGGAGCGCAGTTCCTTCACTATTTATGTAAGGCTTCTTCCACCAAAAAGCTTGATCTCAAAGAGTGTTCTGACGCCTCGGAACTGGTCCTCGCCCTTTTGTCTTTACCAGGCATCGATCTGAATACGAAGGACGGTGATGGAAGAAGTCCGCTGTTTCTAGCGGCCATGAAATTTGAATTTGGACTGGTTGAGCTGCTATGGCAGAGGGGTGCTCGAGATTGCGGGGGAATATCAAAATCTAGTGAGCTCAATAGGTTTTCTTCGGCTGTCAGGGCTACCGCGAGAGAATACGAGCATATGATGGAGGTTGAAAAAGCGCTTCAAGACGCCCTCGATGTGAAACTCAAGGAGTTCGAAAGGGCGAAGGGGCCAACGGGGCTTCCAGGACCCACGACAGCTGCCCTTGAGTTGATCCGAGAATTAGACAGGCTATAGCCACTACCTTGGAAGGACCGGAGACTTG
>JAABUH010005026.1_pt1 | contig 10494 bp, 14 predicted proteins | sample 5559121 | NCBI WGS metagenome assembly JAABUH01 (sample SAMN10711871, study PRJNA513364) | rock metagenome | isolation source: Antarctica rocks | place: Antarctica: Victoria Land, Battleship Promontory nord | collected 2015-12-28 | reverse complement strand
TCACCACTACGGACAGGAACTGGACGCCTTCTATACTACCTTCGCCACATCCTTGGCGAGCCCCACTTTCCTCAGCGATACAATGATGATCAAGCAAGCTACAACGCATCAGTCTCGTCACTGCTAACATGGACAGCGGACCTACAGAGCCAAGCGAAACTCGCTGACATCCAGAAAGCATCTCTCAACGCTTGGAGCAGGTCCCCGGTGTTCCTCGTAACCACAGTCTGGACCAGACTGCATAGACAGACGCCGATGGGCCCGGAAAGTTGCCAGGCTGTCATGAAGAGCGCGCCGAAAAGGGATTGTTCGGACCTGCTCATCTCAGTCAACTTGCCGAAAGATGGTAGTTGACATACTCGTGAGCGAGGTTCGACATCAGGATGGAGCCGATGCTGGTCGTACTATTCGCTTATCAGCGGAGTCGAGACTACTAGCAATGATCGCTCACAAGTCCGCTCCGAAGGGACAAGCGATGTTGCCGAGGAACTCGCAGGCCCAATATGTCGTACCTACCGGCGCAACCGCAAACAGCCAGCATGCCGCGCTACACCATGAGCACGTACCCCAGCATCCGGAAAGTGCTTACGCCGAGGTGAAGCCGCCGAAGAGCAGCAGTACTGGGGCTCGGACCCGTGGTGCGACGAACGGTACGATTGCGAAGACGCCCAGTCCCACGATGGGGGCAGCGCTGACATGGAGGACGTTCTGAATAGGGGATTCCTTCTTGTAGTCTTGGTACCAGATGGTGGTGAGGTAGACCCATCCCTAGATCGCATTGTGAACTACTCCCGAGGGGACGAGGATGTGAAGCTCACGGTCATCGAGGTATATGTAGATAGACCTGACAACAGCACTCCGGTGACTTTCCAATGGTGTCGGGTGAAGATAGCAAGATGGACTATCGGCGGGAGGGTCGTATGATGGGCGACATAGTGCTCCCAGAGACCAAAGGCCACGACGAGGAGCACAGAGAGGACGAAGACGACAGGAATGTCTGACATGAGCGGGACAAGCTGTGAGACTCACAAGCATTCTTCCATCCGCCTTCAACCAATCCGCCTTGAGTTATGGAGAAGCTGAACAAGCTCAACCCGAAGGTGATGATCCCAGCTCCGACCCAGTCGACTCGCCGATCATCGGTCTCCTTCTTGCGCGGTTCAGACGGTATGACGGAAACGCCGATCACCATGACGACTAACGCCCATCCAGCGGGGAGGAAGAACAGGTACTGCCACCCGTGCCTACACTTGTTCAGCTCATCGCACGACCAGATGGCCACTCACGGCCCAGAACACGCCAGGAGCCCACCGAAGACTTGTCCGAGAGCGGCTCCAAAGGCGAAACCTATACCCACGACGGCGAACGCGGTCGTCCTCTCCGGTTCTTCGGTAAAGGTGGCCCCGACAATCCCGAAGGCCGATGGCATCGTGATCGCTGATCCTAGACCCGCTATTGCCCGGATGACGCAGAGTGCGATTCGATGCTATTTTATCAGCTAGATCCGCCGAGAATGAGCTCACTCGGATAACGCCAGAGACGATGGAGAAGACGCATGTGATGAACAGACCCAGGAGGAACAGTTGCTTGCGGCCATAGAGATCAGCAAGACGGCCGGTGACCAGAAGACCACTGTGCCCAATTAGCGATTGTAGTAGGGCGAGAACACACGCACCAGCCGTTGGCCAGGGGGAATGCGGAGGTCACCTTGAGTGCTGTCATTGTGGGCTGTCGATTGGGTGCAGAATCAGACTTACCCACTGCACGGCCAATTCCGAAGTCTTGAGATCCTTTGCCATGCTCGGGATGATGAGGATAGTCGATGAGTAAGTCAACGTCTAGTTCGGACCGTCAAGTGCTGCAGTAGGGACAAAACATACAGTGAGAGCGTAGGTCATCATCACCACTCCGCCTAGCATGATTCGCCTGGATTTGGAGAGCTTCGGGCCTTCCGACGGGGTCTGATTATCGAGCAAGGGGAGAGGCGAGGGGGTGGTGGAGGGTTTCGATTTGCTGAGACTGCTGCTTTCGGACTGCAATTGCTCACCGCCCATCGCGGGAATGTTGAGACCCTTCTCGTTGACGAAACTGCCGCTGTCGGATGAAGGCTGCGCTTGGTCGTCCATCGCGAGAGGCGGTAGTTTTTGGCACTGGTAATGCTTTTGCCTGAGGATGTCTTGCTTGAGATTGAACTAGAGATGAAAGCTTCCTTTCATGCCCGCCATCAGGTCCTCGAGTCCCGACAAAGGCGGAAGAAAGGATATTATATGAGTGATTGCTCCCTTTGTTTCATTGATTGATGATCCGGCAAGACCTCGGGTCGACAGCGAGCGGTGTCCTCGATCTTCAGACAGGCCAGCTTCTGGATCTGTGTGAGCTCTAGCAGGGCAGCGGATTGTCACATGAGCTGCATGATCACAAGCGGCCCTTGAAAGGATCGATTGTCGAATAAGGACTGATCGTCGAGCAACTTGAGAGGCTTCTGATTGTAGCATCATCCTGAGGATACGCTAAATTTAGCATCGAAAAGTTCGGAGATAATTTCTGGTTGTCATTTTGGTCTGGCTCGGAAGTGTGCCACATTCATTCGTTAAGCGGGTTTCTCGGCGACACGCTACCCTACTACTTGTGAAGCTCTGTATCGTTCGTCTTCTCATCTTGATCCGTCAAAATGGCCCAACGCGTCACTCTCCGCAAGCGCCAACCGTACAACACCACATCGAACCGGCGGAGGGTGGTGAAGACCCCTGGGGGAAAGCTCGTCGTCCATCACATCAAAAAGCTTGCCGTGAGTAGGGAGATCTCGGAATTTGCGAGACTTGTCGGAGAACGAGCTGGATGGGATGGAGCGAGATTAGGAGACGGAATAGGAGGGAGGGAGGACGACGCTTGCGAGACTGTAGACATAACGGGACAACGCTGACTCGGCTGTGCTCTTCAGTCCGCCCCGAAATGCGGTGATTGTGGTACTGCTCTTGCCGGGGTACGTTCACCATGTCCTGTCCAGTTGGGCTCCCTCGCTGATTCGGTGCTTAGATCCCTGCCCTTCGCCCTCGTCAATGTCAGTCACGTAGCCGCTCTTCCTATTCAGCTCCTCCCACTTATCCGCCTTGCTTGCTTGCTTTCGTCTAGCAGGAATAGTTCAGCTGATCGAGTAATCTCTCTAGATGCTACCCTCTCCAAGCGCCAAAAGACAGTCAGCCGGGCGTACGGCGGTTCCTGCTGCTCGCAATGTGTCAAGCAGCGGTGAGTCCATCCGGTATTGCTTTCCGGGTTCTTGCTGACTGATGCCTACCATCCGTTCCCCCTATCTCCATTCCATCGTCCCTTCGGCCCATCTCATCCTACTTTCCCACAACGTCCACTTCCGCCAATCCACAGCATCACCCGTGCATTCCTGATTGAGGAGGCGACTATTGTGAAGCGCGTGCTGAAGGCGAAGGCGGCTGGTCCCAAGAAGTAGATGAAGGGCCGCGATGAGGGAGATGGAGATGTATCATTCAGCCTCGATCGTCTCGGAACTCCGCACATGCTGACACGCCTGACGAGATTGACGCACTGAGAAGACGCGGGGCAAAGGAGATCATCGGGGGGCCTTGCACTATGCCTATACGAGACTTTTAGGCACTCACTCCGAATGTCACTTCGACATGCACCGTACGAAGACCGATCGCTATTCGCCGTATACACTCATGGTCATACAAAGGCCTCGGTGAGTGTTGTGTTCACGGCCGATCCGTGAATTACGACTTCGATTTGCATCCCGCGAAGTATTTCGTGATCCGGCCTCTTCACGACAAGAACCGTTGACCTGTGGAGATCATTCCCTCGGTGACGAAGCTCAAGGCAAGGACGTTCAAGACGCAGCGGACCGGTTGTGTGGACGTGACTCAACCACGAGGCTAGAAGCTCACCCGGGACGATCCTTGCGTGCGATACTCGATGGCCCGTCGGAATCAAATTTTCGGCATATCTTCCTTCCTTTCCCGCTTCATCAGGAAGGTCCCCGATGACGGCCCATCTTACTACGCATTGGCTCTTCCTCATCCGCGTTCGCGATCCCCTTCCAGAATCCCTGTCCCATCAGCACGGAAACGCGCAGTCGCTTCTTATACTGATCGGCGATTTCCTGATCCGTTCACTGACAGGTCCGAGATGTCTCGAGGCAGATCAACATCCTTTACACTAGCCTTCACGCCCTCGTCAGAAGCATAATTCCGACCCATTGAGGCGATGGATCCCACTTTCTTCACCCTCCATTCTAGGATGCGCCCCAAGCTCAAGCCAAGCTTCTTATTCCAGGGCGCAAGGAGAACGATCCCGGTCAATACAAGCTTCTGCCGAGATCACGGAATGATCGCCGCTGCCGAACTCCGATGGATTAGCTCGGCGTCAGCGCTCGGAGGAACGATAACGGGGGTCGGCGGAGCTCAAAGAGGTATCAAGCGACTACCCCGTCTTCGCTCCATCATGATCGTTCATCTTCGGCTCTCACCTGGCACCCTCCTCGCGTCGGGGTTAACAACCAGTAGAGCAAGTCTGGGATATCACCGCTCTCAGCGGACCATCTTCATCACCAAGACACCCAGCCCGCTTGCTTCGCTTCGCACGGGCCACCTTGCAGAAACCAGAACCGCCCACGAAGCTTCCCCGTCAATGTCCGTTCGTCACCAGATTCCTCGCGCCGAGACCTTTCGCTTAGTCGACCGCTCGTTCGGCAAGATGGCCATCGGACCGACCGCCTCTTTCGCCGCAAGGGGCTTCTTCATTTCAGACTGCCGGGGAGAAGATCATCAAGCCGACCGAGTCCTATCCCCAGCGTCAATGACCATCTCGCCTATCGATTGCCGCCCGCCGAATGTCTTCTCCGATCCCGAAGAAGTCGATGACCTTGCCGAACTCGATTGGGAAGACGAGGATTACCCGATGGGAGAAGAGGACGGCCCTGGAGAGGAGCTGGAAGTGAGGGATTGCAGACCTGATCGGAAGGAGACGGCTGCATCGATGTACGAACTGGAGCTCAGGTGAGATTTCGCCTGCACGAATCGCATTCTGCCACTAACGCTACTTGAATAGTGACAGATCTTATTTCTTGAAGGACGATGAAGAAAATGAGTGACACCCGGTTTGAGGGGGAGACCGAGCTGTCAAACTCCGATCGTGCGGAACCGACCGTCAAATGGGATGATCTGCCTCGACACGTACTCACCGGCGTAGCCAAGGGATAGCTGCAAGTTGAAGCGTGACGAGAAGGTCTGCCTGTGAGTTTCCTCTAGGTCCAGACTCGTCGCGTTGGTGAATACTGATGGGTCTACCAGGATGTTGGTGGACAAGCGGTTCAAGAAGGAGGCTCACTTCGACGAAGATGGCGAGACGTTCATCATCGAGAATGGAAAGACTGTGAGTCGCATCGATTCAAGATACTCCGACCTGATCTGACTCCATTCCAGTTTGCCGAAAACGGTACGCTGTTCTTCGGTCGTCTGTACATCTGCGCTGACTTCGGCTCCTCTAGTACTACCGCATTTCTTTACCACCACACGCTTCGACTCCTTTCTCCGTCAGATGTCGCAGTATGTTCCCCTCTTGAAGACCGATGTCTTGCTGATTAAATACGCAGGTACGCCTTCACTTACCGTATCACTGGGGGGGGGGGGAGGCGTGGCAAGGGTGGGTGAGGTCTGATACAGACTGATCAAGGCGAGTGAAGCTGATGAGAGCAAAGGCGATACGAGATGACGCTCGCTCATTTACAGCGAGACAATCATGATCTGTCGACCAGAGTCCGCGTTCTTCCGCCAATGGACCATGCGAACAGACTTTAGTGAGCCGTGCGACACTTCCTGAGCCGTGCAACACCGTTTCGAAACGGGATCGGCGCTGATATCTGGTACAGCCGCGGATCACGCAAAGCTTGCGCAAGTCGCTTCTTCATGAAAACGAACATCTTCAACTCCAGCTCGCACGCCTTCCAACCGATATCACCGAGCTGAGGGCGAGGAATGGGGAGCTGGGAACGAATCACAAGACAGTCCTGAGTTACCAGGCGATAGCGGCCCGAAGGAACACCTTATCGAAATGCGCAAGGGAGCTCTCAACGAGGGGTGGTGGGGCTGAGCTGGAGACGGAGGCGCAGAAGGAGGTCGTCACCGAAAGTAAGCCTAGGAAAAAGGGGGACTGGAAAGCCAAGTCGAAATGTGTGCCGAAAAGTGAGCTCTTTCCAACACTGCCGGTGCATGGCGTTCGCTGAGATCGCTTGAAGACACCTCTTCCTCCCGGTTTCCTGGTGCTTTCCCCACAGCTCCTCACTCTACTCTTCTTCCATCCCCGTCTCCTACCCTACACTCTCCGCCAATCCGTCCGTCATCGAACCATCCGACCTCCCCAGACAAGCATGCTCTCGCAAACCAAGCGATCCCCTTCCGCTTCCAGGACCAATCGCCGGTCGCCTTGACTGCGCTGCTGAAAACCGTCGGAAGGGTTTCAACCTCTCGGAAGAAGAGGAAGGCAGCAGAGGGGGAGATGGGGACTTCCGACGCCGAGAAGGCTAAAGAGAGGCAGACATTCGCGAAGGAGAGGTCACTTCAGCTGTGAGAAGGCGAGGAGACTGGGTCGACTGGGTCAATTGGGTAGGTGGAGTTTGGATAGAGGGGAGGTGATCGGGCAGAGGCGCTGAATCCAAGCCAACGCTGATTTGATCCCGCGAGAATGGCATGGTCGCGCTCGTTATTGCTTCTCCTTCTCTTCTCACTTCTTTGTTTTTCTCACGCACCTTTCCGAGCTACCGTTCTGAGGCTAGAGGCATCTAAACCAGGTCTCATATTGCTTCTCCTTCCTCGCCCTTCAACCGAGGATCGCGGAAATTGAGTACCCGGACAATCGCCGCCGTCTACCTTCTCCTTCTTCCTTCCTCAGCTCAGCTCCCTTCCCCCTCCTTCTTCCTTCCTCGCGATGTCCCATTCTTACTCACATTTCCCACTCTTCTCTCCATCGATAAGTCACGAGCGACTCAATCACCCTCCAACGCAGACGATCACCCCAACTCGAGTCCGACCGACCCACTTCACCTACCTCGACCCGCCGACCCCACTCGCTGATCAGTGGAATATCCCGCTCTGGTCTCCAGACTATTCCATAGACCCAACCCGTTGAAGTCTGCACACGGCGTAACGGCGATGAGCTCGGTCGATGGGACTTATTCGAAGAAGGGCGATATCCCTGATCCGTCCTTAGAGGGTCATACTACTCCGAATCCATTCCGGCCGCTCATAGATCACCATTCTGCCAGCATCGACATCAAGGCCAATTGACGATGTGCTGCGGTACAGGATTCTGGGCGATCCGGAGATGAGGAGGTGGATATACTGGGATGATGAATGAAAACGGGGATAATACCTGATCAGAAGACTGTGATTGATTGCGTATAGCCTCGATGTCCATGATCGCTAACCGCTAGCAATTCGCCGCCAATGGTATGTCATGGTGCTCATTCAAGCGACATTGGAGAGCTGACGAGGCTGTCAGTACTACCAAGCTTTTTCAAGACGGCCAAATTCGGATCCTTCGTCTGGCAGCTGTACTCGAAGGCGATGCCCTAGCTCCAGATTGGTGCCGGCTGAGGAAAGAGCAGGTACGGGTTCACCCGCAAGACCGTCGAGTCCCGACGCAAGAAGCAGGTTCCTCCCTTCTACCTTTCAACAAAATCCGCTGATCTCGAAGAGCACGGCATTTCTCGCATTCGGCACTTCCGCCGTGATGAGCCAGGACTCGCAGCGCAGATCACTCGGAAGTCGGAGATCCCTCGCTCCCCAGTCCCAAACGTAAGCTGCCGAGCCCTGGAGGCGATGTTGATGAGTGTCAGGATATCAAGCCGAAGATGAAGGATCTACGCTCAGCTCAGCAGGTCAACGAGGAGCAAGGCGAGGATCGCGAGGTTGCGCAGGGTGATGAGTAACTTCGTTGAGCGCGACGCATACTGCCGTAAGCATCAGCCCAGAACCAAAATTCAATTATCAGAATTTGATGAGGGTTCAGCCGACTTGCTCGGCGCTCTCGAGCCGGGAGACCGGGAGTACACCCCTTCGCCTACCGCTGAGAGCTCGCAAGATTCTCATTCCTCGTCTTACACCGCGCACAATTTCAGCATGAGCCGGGTTCATGACGAGGCGAGCGTCAAGGTGGAACGAGCGGAATGGCGATTCGGCGATAGGCTGTATTTCGGTACTTTCGAGGGGACGGACGAGATCGGTGACGAGATGAGGCGTAAACGGCAGATCAGCTGTACAACAACCATATGAGTCGGCAACATTATCGGCGACATTAGAGGCACGTCAGGACAAGGCGTGTAGATACCATGCATGTCGCTCGAATGGGTGATAGAAGTGCGGGGTATCATACCGATTCCATGCGGAAGTCGCAAGAGCCAAGGTACCTTACCGAACCCTCTTCGCCAAAGCGCAATCGCGGATCATCCGGCCTCAATGTTGTGGCAAATTCGACCTCAACCAGTGTGCGTGTCGGGAATCTGCTGTCATCGTCTGGCGGTGCGGAAGCTGGCCGGGAGTGGATCGAGATCACCTTTCCGACAATCCGGGACAAGGCTTCGGGATCAGAGAGCGCGAAAATGCTTGTGCTTCCGGCCGGCGGTGAACGAAGGGGTAACGGAGGATCATCCCGCTCAAGAAGGAGGAAGCGAGTGTAGTTGCCTGCCTGATTCATCAGCTTCCTCTTGTTAAGAAGTGTAGTCTCACGCGAGGTAGATTGCGCTCCCTCATGAAGCACTTCCAATCTCGGATCCAGCTCGAGAACCGCCTGCGAACAAATCGCCGCGCCCTCTCCATCGTCATCACCGTCTTCACCGCTTGCCTCATCGAGCAGCGAGAGTGCCGCGCCGGCAGTCGATGGCCAGTTCTGAAGCCGAGCGTGGGGAAGATGGGTCGAGAGGAAGATTGAAGATTGTCCGAGAGCCTGAGAAGTCGTCAGCAAGGGTGGTCACTCCGTCTCAAAAGCACAGCCATGGAACAGCTGGCGTACCGGCAGAGACAGCCACTCACCTGTTCGTGACTCCGTACCCATTTCACATCCTCCATCTTCACCCCTTTCTTCGCCACTAAGCAGTGCCGGATGGGGAGCACCCAGTCGCCAAATACCCTCGGTCGCGACGGGCCCGCCTCGCCATTGGCCGATTTTGGAGACGAATGATCGAGCGAGGAAAGCAGACAGTCGAGCGTCTCCGTCACTCCGCCATGGATGGTATTTTGAAGGGGCATGACGAGGTATGAGGCGGGATCCGAGTAAATAGCTGCAGACCCGTCATTTCCGTGGCTCGATACATAGTTGAGATAGAACGTACACGCGATGTCAGGACAAGGAACAAGCTCAATTGTCTCGTCGAAGTGTAGGGCAAGAGCCAAAGCTACCTGAACCAAAAAACATCATTTTTAGCACGTGCGAGTAAACGATTCCTTGGACGGACAAGCTGACCTGCTGGCCATATGTTCCAGGAGGACCAAGGTAGGCCATCTGCCTCGAGCTCGCTTTACGCCGCTTTGCGCACGGTTCCCCATCCGAAGATCCCGGAGGGGTCGACATCTCCTGGATCATCGAACGAGCATAGCTACGATGCCGTATAGCTATTCACAGTGTCAAGTTGACAAGATGGGTATCTGCTGGGAAACCTCATGCAGGACAACGGCACAAAGAAACAAGACGCCACCCACATCCTCCGCTATAAAGCCGAAACGCCGCTTCTCGAAATCCGCTTCGGTCCTGAACCATCCGATCGCAACTTCCTTCAACGATATACTCCACTGCATCAGGTGAGCTTGCTTCGCCTAGTCATCTTTACTAGCCGCCATCAAGACCCAGCGCTGATTGAATGTTCTCGCCTCTCTTTATCTTCGGCCGATTGTTTCTCCCGCAAACTCCCTTATCTTCCGCCAACCCCAGCTCATCATGGGTAAAGTCCACGGATCCCTCGCTCGTGCCGGAAAGGTCAAGTCACAGGTGAGTCTTGACTCTCTCCCAGCTGGTGCAACAGACTGCGAGTACGTAGCTGACATGTCATCGTAGACTCCCAAGGTCGAGAAGCAGGAGAAGAAGAAGCAGCCCAAGGGACGTGCTAGTGAGTCCTGCTAGACACCTTCACATGGCCGAGACCGTCGGACGGCGTGGGAAGAGCGAGAGATCGAGGAGTAACCGATGCTGATGCTGCTTTTTGCCGCTTTCAGAGAAGAGGCAGCAATACGTGAGTCACCTATTCCTCCATGGCACTCCATGGCATCCTTCAAACATGCTGATTTCTCATCTAGAACCGACGGTACGCAGAAAACTACGCCAGGAACATGGAGAACATACTGACCTTCGGCGTCCCTTTTCGCATACAGATTGTGAGCTTCCCTTCTGTATATCATACTCCGTGATCTGACATGTCCACAGCGTAAACGTCACTCTCACCCCCGGCGGCAAGCGGAAGATGTGAGTACCCCTTGCTTT
>JAABUH010005023.1_pt1 | contig 10498 bp, 19 predicted proteins | sample 5559121 | NCBI WGS metagenome assembly JAABUH01 (sample SAMN10711871, study PRJNA513364) | rock metagenome | isolation source: Antarctica rocks | place: Antarctica: Victoria Land, Battleship Promontory nord | collected 2015-12-28 | reverse complement strand
CCACCTGTACAACATGCAGCGTCACTCAGCATGTCAACAAGCATGGTTCTCGGTGCGCACAGCTCAGCGACCATGCTCAACCTGTGCTACAGCACATCAAATGCTGATCCCAGGACCATGATAAGCAGCTACACACCGTAGCTCGTCTGATGTGCGGGGTCAACATTCATACGTGGGCATCAGTGTTAGGTCGTTTTTGTTTAAAAACTTTTGTCTGAAACAAACAATACACCCTTGGTTTGCTTACCAGCTTCAACTTCATGTGGCGCACTAAGCGCCAGCGCACCTTGCAGACCATGGTCTTGCCGTCTTCCTCATACTTGTTGTCGAAGATTTTGTAGCCGCGTGCCGCCTCAGACAGAGGCAGGTGGTGTGTGATCACCTGCCCAAGCAAGACAAAATGGTATGCCATACACCTCTCCACAACATGAGATCACGCACAAGCAGGCAGAAACAGACGCCGCCAACTGTATCATGCGAGACAGGCAGCCCGCACCATAGTCGGGTCGATCTTCTTCTCTTGAATCATGCGAAGGAGCGAAAACCAGTATTTTTGCACGGGAGTCTGGCCAGCGCGCCTGTTGTGCAATGAAGTCCGAGGTCAGATAAGACGCAGCTGCACAGATTCATAAGTACTCACCCCATACTCACCCCCAAATCATACAACCATGCACACGTCCCTAAAGCTTCAATATTAAAGACATGACAACAGTCAGGACCCAAGCAGGGTGCCCCTGCACGCGCCCACACGCAAGGCGTGCACATCAACAGGTGCGCACATGCACTGGCCCTTCTCCATGAAGGCGCCTGCGCAACAAACAGTTATTTAGCTTCACTAGGCAGCTTTGTCCTTGCTTGCAAGAGAGCAAGTTTTGAACAGCGTACTTCCAGCACGTTCATCATAGCGGGGAATTGTACCTGCAGAAATTGCATGCGCGTGCACAACTTGCAGTGCAAGGAGGGGGGCGCTCACCGATGTTGAAGCCGTTCGTAAACCCTGCGTAGACGCCGACGATTGAGATGCGCCCCGCCTGCACACGGGCATCTTCAGCCCCTTGGTGCATGCAAAACGCTCACATCGATCTGCCAGGCGCCAAACCACCAGCTCCGCCTGCTCATGCAGGGTCACGCAGGGCCTGCTCATGCAAGCGAGGTGGCAATGGAGCACAGTGTGCAGCAACACTGGTTGGCGGGGCGGGGCACCTTGCGGCAACAGTAGATGAGCTCGTTTAGGACCTCGGACGGGTCCGTCTCCAGCTTGAGCGCCATCTGCACCTTGTGCAGCAGCGTGGTGCAGTAGTGGAAGCCTGCGCGCCCGCGCAGGTGATGCGCAGTCACATGCACCGCTTGATGCCAGCTGCTGACCTGCTACCACATGCGTTTGCTCTTGTACCTTGCCAAGGCCGCATGCACAGCTCGGAGCTCAGAGCTGCAAAGACGCTTGAGAGGACCCTACTGAATGCAGGACCATGGCCTGTCAAGCAAATGGCGACATGGCTTGCCATGGCAATGGCGGCATGCGCCACCGGGGGGCGCACACGCCAAGGGCAGCATGGGGCGCCAGGCCGCGCACCCACAGCCTCGATGCACACGTCCGGCCCGTGCCCAGTCATGCGCCCCAGCGCATCCGTGGTCTTCTCCTGCTCCGCACCCCGCCAGGCCCAGTCAGCGCGACTGGCAGCACGACAGGACGGGCGCCCCGGGCGCCATGTGCCGCGCGCGCCAGGGCACCCAGCGCCATCTCCAGCTCGCGACCATACCAGGCATTCTTGCAGAGGCAACAGGCATAATATGACATTGCTCACAGCACCACCATAGCCACACCGGTCCCGTTCTCATGACTCGTGTCTGCAACCTTCAGCAAAAACCGCTTTTGTGCCACAGCATGCATGAGGTCTGCCAACTTTCGCACCAAAGTCCAGTGCCCGCACATGCGCTCCACCTGAGTACAGCTTCCAGCTCGAAACTTGCAACACTCACCAATGCTAAATGAAGTCTGTCGTGGCACCACGCTTAACTGAGCTGCCATGTTTTAAGAGAGCTCGAGCAGGCAAGTTCTGCCCCATGCCATAAGCCAGCAGCTCCAAGGGCTCAACATCACTCACCTTTGAGTTGTCAATGACCTCCAGCCCGGGGATCTTGGACTGCGCAAAGCTGAGCCGCTCCGCCACCTTGTCGATGAGGATGACGCGCGCAGCCCCGCGCACCTGAGTGGCGTGACACCTTCAGCACGACAGTCGACTTTAGACTGTTGCCAATGCTGCTCACATACCTCATGCCCCCCCCCCCTCGCTCGCGCTAGCACAGCCAGTCTGGTCAAGCTTCCAACAGGGCTCCCTGTTAATCCTGTTGATCACCGCTCCTTCGAACAACAGAGGGTCCAGCACCTGAGGGGAGCGTGGGTTTTTGGAAGGTGCTCAGACCGGGCAGCACCTGGGAGAGGTGCGCAGCCAGCATGCCCACGGGGCCCGCCCCCCAAATTGCCACCACATCGCCCTCGCCCACGAAGCCAAGCTCGCATGCGTGCCTGCAGCACTGCCGCAATACCTCAGACCTTCTTTCTCGCTGCCGAGCTGAGGTCGCAGACGCGCGTCGCCATGGCCACACCCCACGATGCACCTTTCGCCTGTGAAAGACTTAAGCTGGGGCAAGGGCTGGCGACCCCTTCCTATGAGCAATCACCGCCTGCTTTGCACACGGGGCCGCCAGGGCAGGGACGCGGCCACCGCATGGGGCAGGGCATAGGGCTAGGGTAGGGCAGGGCATCCGCACCAGGCCGTGGGCAGCACGTCGGACAGCAGCACCACCTGGTCGTCGGTCAGGTTGTCCGGCACCTTGAGCAGGTTGACGTCGCCTGCGCCGCCGCGGGCCCGGGCGTCACGGCCGCCGCCCCCAACCAGTCTCCGCTGCACACCAGGACCACGCGATGCTGCTGCGCTGCAGCGCTACGGCGGGCCGCACTGGCAGCGCGCCTCAGCCAGAGCAGCACCCTGGGGCGCACCGAACGGCACGCGCGCATACTCCGCCTGGCCGCCCTCGTAGCCGCCGGTGAGGTCGGTGTAGCCTGCGCACAGACACCTGAGCCTCAGACTGTCAGAGCTTGGTCACCGCTGCGCAGCGGTCACACAGCACAGCTGGCACCACGACACAAACTCCTTGCATGGGCCGCCGGCAGGTATCCGGTCGTTCTGCACTGCGCGCACCGTGGAAGCCGCCGGTCTTGTGGCCGTACAGCAGGCCCTGCACCTCGGAGTTGTTCGTGGTGTCGCACGCCGTGTACGACTCCTGCGGCGGCCGCGCACCGCTCACCCACGTCATGCACCACATCTGTGAGCTAAGCGCGGAGAGTGATGGTATCCCCTGCTATGAGTGTGGTCCGGTTTTCCACATGATGAACACATAAAGCCGAAATCCTGCATTCAGTGCAAGCCAAGCATGCTCGCCACGCGTGTCAAAGCCCTCTCCGTGTCTCGCAGTGCGCGCCTTCTTGCAGAAGAAGCACTGGCCGCACGCGATGTCGAACGAGGAGACCACGCGGTCGCCGACGTTGACGCTCTTCACGTTGGGGCCCTTGCTCTCGACGATGCCCATGAACTCGTGGCCCATGGTCATGCCGGAGTGCATGCCTGCGCGGCGCCCCTGCGCTCAGCCTTCCCGCTCCCCGTCACAGCCCAGCGGCAGGACACCAGCCCCTCGCGCAGGAGCTCACATTTGATGGGCACACTGAGCCAGAGCGTTCTCCTGCACTCCCCCCTTGGCTGAAGCCCACACGGCAGTGGCCCTTGGCGCAAGTGCTGAAGCAACAGCGACGCCCAAGACAGTAGCGCCCAAGATATTCAGCCTCCCTGGCCCCAAGCGCCTGCAGGTGGCTGGGCAAGGGACGGGAGCGAAGCGCCGGCGCCCGACAACCCACCTGGCATGGCCCCGGTGTAGATGTGGAGGTCGGAACCGCAGATGCAGGTGGACGTCACCTTGAGCACCACGTCGTCCTGCGCGCCGGCCCGCCCATTAGCTGCCAAGATTGACAGGCACGCAGCTGTGCAGGAGCATTGCATTGCAGAGCCTGCTCATATATAGACTAGGAAGACACTTGAGAGGCCCTGCTACACGCGCAACCTGACCATGCCATGCTCAATGACCATGACGCGCAAATGCCGGGCGCAGACGCAGCCAGTGGTGTGCTGCAGCTCGGGAGTGCTCACCGGGTCTGTAACAGCCACCTTGGGACGCTGGTTCACCTGCGCGGGACAGGCACCGGAATGACTAGCGCGCATACTGTGTATGTGCACAGGCGGGCTACACGTGTCAGCTCACACACAGGATGCTGCAGCAACTGTCACCTTGATGCTCTTGGCGCCGTGCCACTCTGCTCCCATCATCTGAACACTGTCATCGTGCTTCGAAGCAATGGTGACGTGTGGCTGGGACTGTTTGTCCTCCTTGCGATCGTCGCGCGCAGTCGTCATACCAGCGGGAGGCATGCCGGACGCCATGGTTGCTTCAAGTTTTGCAAAGTGCCGTGCCTTTTGGGCCGTCGTTGGGAAGCACTGAGCGGGGGGCCCCGGGGCGTCTCTTCTCGAACAAAGTTCCGTCTGTCAAAGTGCTTTCATGCTGGTGGTGCGCTTTCACTGACAGCGGCGTTACCGCGTGTGTGCATGCTCTCAGCCCCTTGTGACACTTGGGGGTGCATGCCAGTACGATCTTGGGAGCAGCAGTGGTGACTGGACATTTTCGGGCGCGTGATGCACAACAAGGAATGCGGTGACGTGGGTGCGCACCCAGAGCGCTGTACCTGAGCCTGAGAGTGATCAGCCGAGTGGTTCCCTAAAGCTCGCCATGCGGCGCAGCCCTGCGCGACGGCCGACTGGAAGAGGCCGCCTCCTATTACCGCATAGCGCTGTCCGAACACCCCGGGGAGCCTCGCCTGCTGCTGAACTCCAGCCTGGCCGCGCTCAAGCTCGGCGCGCCCCAAGTCGCGCGCGCAGCCGCGCTGCCAAGCGCACCCGCGCCCGTTCACGTCTTCACGCCCTTTCACGCCCGCCCAGGCAACGTAGAGGGCGCGCTGCAGCACGCGAGCTGCGCCGCCGAGGCGCTGGGCCGCACGCACTCGGCCACCGCACGCAAGCGGTCGCCGGAGCCCTTTGCCTGCCAGGCTGGCGCGCCCGCGGCCTGCCGGCGCGCGCGCTCGCAGCCGGCCCTGCTGCTGGCCAAGGCGCAGCACCGGCGCGGGCTGGCGCTGAGCGTGCTGGGGCGGCCGGCGGAGGCGCTCGCGGCGCACCGCGCCGGCGCGCTGGCCTGGCCGCGGCGCGGTGACGCCGCGGCCGCGGCCGCGCTGCGCGCGGCGGCCGCCGCCGCGAGCCCCGAGCACGTCGCTGAGGCGCGGCCTGCGGGCCGTCCGTGGCTCCAGTAGTCCCTGCATGACCACGCTTTGCAGGCATCCGCATATTTGAGTGCTTGGTTGGCATAACCACCGCGGTGCGAAGCGTCTGCAAGCGCCAGCCGCATACCAAACGCACGCGCCGCTGCCAACGGCAGCGCTGCGCCTCAACACCGACACCTGTGGGTATGTCAGAGCTATGCCATTCGTATGCCAGCGGAAGTGAGCCAAAGCCCTAGCTGCCCCAGTTGTCACATTGACTGCTAGGGCGCCTGGGGCGCACATGCGGCACGGACGCGCGCAGCTGTGGGCGGCGCGCGTGGAGGCCGCGCAGACGCCGCTGCTGCTGTCCAGCCGCGACGGGCGGCTGCTGCGGCCGGTGCCGCCGGAGGCCCGCCTGGCGCCGGCCGCGCTGCACGCGGCGCTGGCGCGCGCGGCCGGCGGGCGCCTGGCGGCCGACGCGCGCGACATGCTGTGCGACGCCTGGGAGCGTGGTGCGCGCCAGAGGGCTTGCCATGCAGCGCCTGCCCCTCGCCATGGTCTCCGGTTCTTGGAGGCAGGGAGCCTGAGCGCAGCAGGCGCACAAGTTGAAGCGCTGTCACCGCTGGCCGCTGGTTAGTCCACCTCGGTGATTGTGCATTCTTCACAGGCTGAGGCAGACACAGACCGAAGAGCCCTGCCTGCACGCTGTGGCATGATAGCCTTGCGCTGAGCCGGGCGCCCCGCGCGTCACAAAGCTCGCCGTCACGCCGCGACCGTGATGACGCAAGCTGTGTCTTTGGTTGAGCCATGCCCATGTGTGCAACGAATCCAAGCAAAGGTCACCGCGGCATCCACGCCGGGGATGTGCAGCCTTGCCGCCGCGGCGGCGTGCGGCACCTGGCCCCGGCGCGCACGTCGATGGACGGGCAGTCGCGCGGCAGGACAAGCACGCGGCCCTCCGCGCCGCCCACCAGCAGGGGCCCGCCGCCAGGGACGAGCGCGAGCGCGGTGGCCTTGGCCAGCGGCCCCCCCGACCCGGGCGCGGCGCCCTTGCCCGGCTTGCCCGGCGGCAGCGGGCCCGTCCTGCGCAGCATGCGCCGCGGCAGGCTCACCTGCGACGCGCCGCCCGCCCCTCGGCCGCGCCCGGAGAGCTGGCACGCGCGCCGCACGCGCCTGCGCCCAGACTGCATGTGTATGCTCGTGCTGCCATGCCGCGTACTGTCTGCAAGTCCGGCGCAAGGCGCGCGTGTTGCTGGGGCGCCGATCACCGTGACGACATCGCCGCTGGCTGTGGCGGCGTACAGGATCTCGTCCGCCTCGTCTATGACCAGCGCTGTGAAGCACCGCTGCAGCAGGCCCAGCTGCACGTCCAGCGGCGCCAGCTTCCCGCCTGCGACCTGCGCGCCCCGCGTCGGCGCTGCTCTCAGCCGGCGTCACGCGTGCCTGGCCAGCACCGTCTGCGTCCGCATGTGTCTGTTGCTCGGGCAAACTATGGCCGCTCTACGTGTGAGTCTGTTCGGATGGTAGGACGTGCTGGTTGCTGGCATGGTGGTGTGCCGTGCCGAGCTGACCGGCGGCGGTTCCCGCAGCCGGCACGCGACGCCCTCCAGGCAGCCGCAGCCCGGCTGCATGGCCCGCCCGACCCGCGCGCACCTCCCAGACCAGCAGGCTGTAGCGGCCGGCTGTGACCAGGCGGTCGCTGCGCGTGTTGAAAAAGGCCGCGGCGGCCACCGCGGGCGCCGCCGAGCCGCACAGCGCGGCGCCGCCGGCAGTGTCCCACAGCACCTGCTCCGCAAGTCGCTGCCTGAGAAGCTGGACGGGAGCCGTCAGATGAGAAGTGGATCAGGCACTGAGCTGTGCACGTCGTTGCCAGCAGGGCTGTGAGCGCCGCAGGAACAGCCCGCACCAGCGCGTTATCATCTGGGCCGCCTGCGCATAGCACAGACGCGCGACCGCGATCAGCTGCACAGTCAGCGACACAGCACCCAAGGAGCACTGTTGGTTGTTGCAGCGGAGGCGCGAACCGAAGGACGCCAAGAACGCTCCACAAGCCGAAAAGGCCAGGCCTTGCACAGCTGCCTGCTTCGCTGGTCGAGCGTCAGAAGCAGGATTCAGTGCGGGCACTGCTCAGCACCGCAGCTCAGCGCACCTTGTGCAGGCAGCAGCGGTGCAGCAGCGCGCCAGTCGCCAAGTCCCATATGGCAATGTCAGCCGACAAGCCAACCGCAGATCTCTGTCCCGTGGCCAGGAGGTTGCCTGACCGCGCCACGGCAAGGCATGCAATGACCTGCGCGCGACCGGGGCGAAACCACCGACAGCCAACCTTGAGGTGAAGTGCGGCAACCACACACCCCTGCCTCCTGCTGGCGTACCTTGCCGTCGCTACCCTGCAACACGGTGTCCTGCTTGCCTTCCCTCTGCACGACAACTGCGGTTCCGGCAGCGTACACCTGCGTTCCGTCCGGTGCAGTCTGCAGCCCTCCTGGCACGGCGCCGCTGAAGTGCACGGCGCCGCACGGCGTGAGCTCGCACGCCATGCCGGCCAAACAGCTCAGACTCGCAAGTTTGGTCAAAGGAAGTTGTTATCAGCCCCAGGCTCTACGGCCGCAGCACCTGCCCAAGGAGAGCTCAGAGAGACGGATGTAACATTAAACTATACGCTGCGCGCGCTCGCGGCAAACGACCCAGCTGTCGGGCTTTGAACCAAACGCTACGCTACTTTGGCAGGGTTTCGCTTCTTTTATCAGATGGAAGTTGCACCGACTTCAGCTAGGACTGTGGTCGTCAGCAAGGCTTGAGATACAGCAGACAGCTTGTTAGCTTGGCGCGTGAGCTGCTGCTAGCGTAACTGCTCTTACTTACTGTTTTAGAGCCTGTGGCCTGTCAGATGTTCGGCAAAGCGGCTCCTGATGACGGTCCGCAAAGCCTGGTGGCTGGGTAGCAGAGTCCTTTCGTCTGCTGATCGCGCCAAGGGCAGGTGCGGGATAGCTGCGCTCGCCCTGACCGTGGGCTGGCTGTCGTCAGTGCGCTTTCTCACCGGCGCAGCGGATGCACGTTGCAATGCTGTGCGTGCAGGACACTTGCTGGCCAGGTGGCGTCGCGCCAGAGCTCTGCCGAGGCATGGGCAACGCAGCGTCGTCGGGAGTAAAGCGGGATGCGCTGGGCTTTGTGGGGCGGCTCGGTGCACTGCCCCGCGGCCAGGGCATCACTGAGGGCAACCGCAAGGGCAAGCTGCCCAAGCTGCCACCGAACGCGGTCAAGGCCTCGGCGGAGGACTGGCCGTTCATCCAGGCGCGCCTGCGGCCTCAGGCCGCACTTTGCTGCAGTGCTGGCCGGGGGCTGGAGGCCAGCGCACTGTATACACGCTCCCACAGACCAGAGCCCATAATGGGTGTCTGAACGAGACTGCTGGCCACTCACCCGAGGTGACCTGCCTCGCACCCGCGTATCGCGTCACCTTGATAAATAAATGCAGCGGGCGCTCTGCTTCCAGCGGCCTTGATCCATCTTGTAAAATAGTCTTTGCCGGTAAGCCAGGGCGTGGAGGCCTGGTCTGCGCAGACCGTGCCGTGCCGCGCAGCAAGGTTGCCGTAGCGAACTCCTGCGCTCACAGCAGGGTCTGTGACGTGCCTGTCACCGAGATGGCAAGGTGTGAGCCGGGCGCGCTGCGCGGCAGGCATGCCTGGCGAAGCTGCTGCTCTTCGACAAGCTAGAGCCGGCGCTGCAGCAGCGCCTGGTGGCGGACATGTATGAGCGGAAAGTGCTGGTGCGCACGGCCTGTGCTCTCCCGGGCACGTCTCTGCAGCTGCGGCCCTGCCGCCTGCTGGCGTACGAAAAAAGCAGGGGTTTGTGGCCCTACATGCTGCGCCAATGGGCGTCGTCGGCTGAGTGCCAGCCAGTGTATTGACACTGGCGTGCAGTCTGGCCATGCGTGTCCATGTATTCCTTGACATGACCGCCCGGCTGCCACCGCATGTCACGCGCGGCGCCATATAGAAGCTTGCCAAGCTCAGCAGGTGCCCGGCAGACGCGACGCACAGCACATGCGGCGTGCAGGCCGGCGAGATCCTGATCAAGGAGGGCGACACCGGGCTGGGCGCCAGCGAGCTGTACGTCGTGAAGGCCGGCGAGTTTGAGGTGCTGGAGCGCCGCCAGGGTGCGCCCCACCGCCGGTGCTCACAGCCGCTGTGTGCGCCACAGCAGGCTGCGCATGCGCCGACCTGCTTGCGGCCGCGCACCTCCATGAGGCCACACGCGGGCCCGGTCCTCAGCGCCGGTTTAGGCCCGGAGGGCGGGCACGAGCCGCGCACGCGCCGCAGGCGTGAATATGCGCGTGAACGCCAAAGTGCGCGGCGACTGCTTCGGCGAGGTGTCGCTGATGTACTCGTGCCCGCGCTCGGCGACCGTGGCGGCGACGCAGGACGCGGTGGTGTGGGTGCTCGAGCGCGACGTGTTCAGGCGCGCCCGGCGCTCAGGCCTGCCATCGCGCCCGTGCGCAGCAAGGGCTCCGGGTCACGGAGACGAGCACACTCCGGCGTCCGTCGGGCTGGCGCGGGCGCAGTTTGTCCATGCGTTCTGTCTAATATAGGCAGCAAGTCCGGCGCTGAAGCGGAGCTGCCGCAGGGTGCACGGGCAGCAGGGAGCCGCAGCGCCGTCTGTGCCAAAGGGGTTGTGAGCGTGGCTGTCGGATCGGCCGCCCGCGGCCGCCCGCGGGGCGCGCGCTCACGCGGCGGCGCGGCGCCGCGGCAGGCACGTCATGCGCGAGACGCAGGAGGGCGAGGCGAGCCAGGTGGAGCTGTTCCTCAACAGCGTGCCGCTGCTGGCCTCGCTGTCGCGCGAGGAGAAGCTCGCGCTGGTCGACGCGGTGGACAAGCAGGTGTTCGCGCCGGGCGTGCGCGTCATCAACCAGGTGCGCGCGCGCCGGGTCGCTGAGCACGGGGCTGGGGTGGCAGGCTCGGCGCGCGCACCTGGCCGCTGGCCGCTGGGGAGCGCTTCCCAGCAGGGCGTCGGGGCGAGGCCGATCAGGTCGGCGTCCGCCGCACCGCCGCAGCCATGCCGCCGCAGGCGGAGCGCTGCGGGGGTGCAGGAGTGTGGTAATGTGCAGGCGTTTTACGGGCGGGGCCCTGGGTCGGGCGCGCG
>JAABUH010005022.1_pt1 | contig 10500 bp, 13 predicted proteins | sample 5559121 | NCBI WGS metagenome assembly JAABUH01 (sample SAMN10711871, study PRJNA513364) | rock metagenome | isolation source: Antarctica rocks | place: Antarctica: Victoria Land, Battleship Promontory nord | collected 2015-12-28 | reverse complement strand
AGCCTGTGTCCAGTGTGGCTGGCTTGGCGCGTTCCCGCGCTGCCCTGCCGGGCCTCCTGCGCCCCGCGCACGGCCTGGGCGGCAGCTCACTTGCTCCTGCTGCGCAAGGGCCGCACGCACTGCCGGCGCATGTGCAGCAGCGCCAACACGGCACAGGAACTCACCGGGCTGTCGGCGGGCGGCGCAGCGGCGGCGGGCCAGGCTGCGGCGCTCCCTGCCAGCGCGCGCCCCGCGCCGGCTGCGGCCGCGCCGGCGCACGAAGCCATCGACCTGACCGGCAGCGATGACGAGGCGGCGCGGCACGCGCCGGCGGGCAGGGACCCTGCAGGGAACCCTGGCGTGCCAGACTACGGCCTGCTCGGCTTGCCGCTTGTGCTGGCCGGCGAGCGCGCGGCGGCGCCGGGCGGCAGCGACGGCGGCGGCGGCTTTGGGGACGACCACCTCTGGGGCTACTCGCCTGCCCTGGCCGCGCTCGAGGCGAGCCGGCGGCCCGACCACGGCGCCCTGGCCGGCATCGAGGCGGCGGTGGCCCGCCCGGGCGAGCCGGCAGACCCGGCCCGCGCGTCGGCTGCGAGCTTGGCACAAGCTGAGGCGACGGAGGCCAGCCTCCGCGGGCTCAGGGTGAGCACCTCCCCACATTTGTCCGCTGCTGGCGGCCCCTCACACTTGCAGCTTGCTCCCACAACGGCGCCAGGATGGCGACAAGGGCCCGTCGCTGCGCTGTGTCACGGCGGCGCGCGCGCAGGCGCCTGCGCCGGCGCTGCGCGAATAGGCCCTGGCTGAAAGAAATAGAGTAAACAATGCAACGTGTGAACTCTGGCAACACAGCCTGCATCTACAGCCAGTGACAAGGAACCGACCATCATGGTTGAACGATCCCCCCCAATTCCGCATGTGTTCTGCATAAGACAGCGCGTGTATGACAGCCAGCGCTTGAAAAGAGGTAAAGGTTTTAAAGAACGGATGCGCTGACAGCTGCGCCTGGCAAGGGGGTGCAGGTCAGCGGTGGCGGGCCTTCAGCGTTCGCGCCTGTGCAGTATCACCGCGGCGGCGCCGGCGGCGGCGCCAGCGCCGGCGAGGACGGCGGCGACGCCGCCGCAGCGCGCGCGCTCTACGCCGGCGCATTACACGACTCGGATGCCGCGCGCTCGCACATGCACCTGTACCAGACCGCGCCGCGCCTCTGACGCGCGGCCGCCGCTGCGGGCGCGCCGCCCAGGTGCGCCGCCCGCACCGCAGTGTCCTGCTCGGGCTGCGCGCGGAGCGCGCGAAGAGCCTGATGTCGCGCAGCGCCTGATGCAAGGGCAGTGCGATGAGTGCGGCAGCACAGTACAGGCGTGCCAGGCGCGCAGGAGGGCACTGGGCAGCGCGTGGCGCGGCGGCTACGGCGGCCGCAGGGAGCGCAAGCCTGCGCCGCAGGCCGGGGCGTGCGCGACGCCAGAGATGTCGCTGCACGGCTGGGGCCCTGGCTGCTGTGTCCACATGTCGGCGCCGTGCGGGAGTGCATGGGAGGGGAAGTCCATCCTTTCCGTGTTTTGCAGGTGCACAGCGCAACCAGCTTCCAGTAGACTGTCCATAGCGAGAGAGGGGCTGCAACAACAGCTCGGCGCTCTCTTCGTAGCTCTCGCGCTCGAGCGCCGTCGGCCGGAGCAAGCAGGGCGTCAGCGGGCGTCCAGGCGGGGCCCGAGCAGGCACCACGGGCGGGCGTGGCCAACGCGCAGACAGCACATGTAGTTGTCAATAGGCTAGGGCGCCAAAGTAGCAGTCAGCGTGTGCGCAGGTGTGCCAACACAACATGAACCTAGTGGCTGCCCAGATGTAGTAAACAGCTGCGCAGTAGGGTCAGATTGCCTGGGTCCCGTTGGTGTGAACTCAAGGCGTAGGCGTTTGCCTGGTGCTGGCCTTTCAGAGTCCTGACTGTGGTTTGTGCAGATTGGGTGAAGCGGAGATAGCCTTGCGGATGCAATGACAACGCACGTGGCTGTAATATTTCGGCTTAACAATTATGGCATTGCCTTCCCGCTCAGCGCTCCTGTGGCGGTGCGGGACAGTTGCCTTATCTTGAAGAGGCGCACCCCAGGGGCTTTTCGTGAACTAGCCGCTCGCGCCTCCCTTGTGTCACTGATATGCACTCTGGAAACTGCACACACGGCGAGACTGAGAGCGCGCATACGCGCGTTTACACGCGCTCTCACAGGCGCTCGACCCCGCGCGCCGCGCAGCGCTCAAGCAAAGTCGTCAAAGTCCGGCTCGCGGCCCCCCAGCGGCTGCAGCGGGCGCGCGTTGGTGGCGAGCACGCCGCTTGACGCGCCCACATACGCCTCGAAGGCCAGCACCTGCGCGCAGCGGCGCCGCCGCTGACGCGCCGTGCTGCCTGGCAAAGCGCCTCTGCAGAACGACATGCAGACTACTGGTGGGCGCCCTGCCCACTGGGCACGTCACTGGTCATGCGCACTGCGGCATGGCTTGGACAGCAGCGAGCCTTCCCACGGAGCTCACACATGCGCACGTAAGCTGCATCAGTGAATGCACACGTGCGCAGTCACCAGCCCTGCGACGGTGAGTGACATGAACGGCACGCGCAGGAGGCGGAGGTGGAAGCGAACCCTAAACCTAATGCTGCATGCCACGCACCGTTGCAACACTCCCAAAACAGACGGTGGGCAGTGTCTGCTGTGATGCAGTGCAACTCAAGGTGCATTGCATGTCAGCCTGGGCGGGCTGCGCGCGGGCGCCAGGGCCGCCGCGCCTGCGCGTCCGCGACCGCGCCAGGCGCGGCGAGCACGAGCCAGTCGACGCCCTCGCTGCACGGCGGCGTGGTCAGGCTGCCCTCGTAGTGCAGGTACGGGCGGTGGCCGCGCGCGTCCAGGGTCTCGTAGGGTCCTGTGCCGGGGTCGGCCGCGCCGCCGCCGCGCATGAGCAGCGCCGCCTCGGCCGCCACGTCGAGCGGCGCCGGCAGCGGCTCGGCGGCGCCGGGCAGCGCGGGCGCGGCGGCCAGCGCGCGGCCGACCGCCTGATTGGGCTCGGCAGCGCCGCCCGCCAGCAGCACCGCGAGCACCGCCAGGCGCCCTGCGGCCCGCCGGGCCGTGCGGGCCTGTTCCGGCTCCGGCCACAGGTAGCAGAGCACGCGCGGGCGCGCTACCAGGCTGTGCACACCCAAAACTCAGCAAGGTGAGAGAATCGCCCAACGTCACCTCTCGGCCTACGCTGGAAGACCCCAGCTCGCAGCATGCGCCCGGGACGAGCAGGCGGAGCAGCACAGGTGCGCCTGCATATCCAGCCGCGCGCATGCCTGCTGGGCGCATTGCAGTGCCATAACGCTACCCCTGCACCCCAGGCGCCGCACCCTCAGCGTCGCGGTGCACCAGATGCGCCTCCATGGCCTGCCGCGCGCCGCCGCGCGCGTGCTCGCTGGGCGCGTGGAAGTGCCACTGCAGCAGCTGCCACTCGCGGCCATCCGCGCGCAGCCAGCTGCCGGGCGCGACGTTCACCTGCGCGCGGCCATGCAGCAAGCCTGGCATGCGCGCGCCGGGGGCGGCTTGTATCGTAACCAGGTGAGGCATGCCCCGACAGAAGCGCAGGCAACATGTTGACATGTCGCAGAGCTGTTCGTGCCGGCTGGCGGCCATTGGCCGGCGGATGCGGCACGCAGGCGCTGCTGCAGAGCCGCATCTCGACGCGCATTGGCTCATCTAGAAGGCATGCACCAGGCGCATCCTGTGCGCGCCAGCGCGCACAGGATGCTTGCGCACCTGCATGGTGCCGTGGCCGGTGTTGAGCACGGCGGCGTCGGCCTCGCGCGCATAGTCCAGCCGCAGCTGCCCGAGCGGACCCGACCCTACGCCTGCCGCGGCGCACAGCAAATGCCGTGGGCACGCCTCCATGCGACGGCGCCGTGGCCGCATAATGATCGCCATGGCGCGGCGGTTTGTCACATGCTGAGCATTTCCGGTGCAGATGCTTGTCTGCGACTCAGGGAAGCCAGCCGCATGGCGTGTTGCATGCGGTGGCCACGAGCGTCCACTCTGGTGCAGATGCCCTCGTGCCGCTCAAGACAGACGACTTTCTACCCCCAACGCATGTGGCAGCTACAAATGGTTGCCAGCCCCCCCTGTGGTACCTCAGGTGATGAGCTCCAGAGGCTTGCTCAGCTCAGCAGTGTACGCATGCGTCCTGCGTGCGCACGCAGGACATGCAGGGGCTTTGCAACACGCCCAGGCTTCTCTGGCAGTGCTCCCAGCCAGCTTGTGGGCGTTTGCGGTCACCCGACAACCCCTTTTTTGCCAAGGTGTTGGGCAGCACCCGGCGGCGCCGCGGCCGGCAGATCGACCGGCGACTGCTGCGCGCCAGCCGCGCAGGCGCCGCCCCACTCGCGCGGCCCGTCCGCATCGCCATAGCCCCAGGTCGTTTCGTTCGCAGCTGCCGCGCGCACGCAGCAGGGACACGCGACGAGTCCGGCCAGCGCGCTGCGCAGCAGCGCAGAGCGGGGCAGCGCGCCGGCCGGCGGCCCGTGCACGCCGCTGTTTCGCTCGTCTGCAGCCAGCACCAGCTGGTGTGGGCCGGACGGCGAGACGTCGCACTGCGGGTGCAGGCGCTGCTGGAGGCCGGGACCCGCCCCGCTCTCGTGGCTCGCGCTTGCACCGGGAGCGGGCGCGCTGGGAGTACATGCAGCGGCCTCGGCTGCAGGTCGGTGTGCAGCTGGGGTGCAGTGCTGCTGACGCCGTCGCCGCCCGCCTCCAGCGGGCCGGCTCCTGGGCTGTGCGGCATGCAGCTCCTGCAGCATCTGCAGCACAATTGATGTCTCATAGCAGCCACGGCAACGCTCGTCACCCAGCACCGACTCTCAGTGCACTGGAAGAAACGCAGGGGCGAAGCACCTGGCAGGGGAGAGACGTGGTACGCAGCATTGGCAGTCTTGATTTGGCCAGAAGCCTCTGTACTCAGACTAAGCCAAAAGGCTCAAGAGGCGCCTGAAGGCCTGATCACGGCCAGCCGCTGGTAGTGGCTTGTTAACACAGAGCAGGATGGCTCTGTGATCACTCGGTAGTATAATATCATATACCTTCGGTGAAATATATGCGCGAGCGCGCGCAATGCATGTACCAGCAGTGCAGAAGAGACAAACTCTTGTACAAAACAACTTGACAATTGTTTGTCTTACCTGTTTTGAGGAAAGGGATCAAGTCACATCGAGAGCGAGTCCGGACTCTGTTGGCCTGTCAGGTCAGCGCACTGTGGCCCAAAAGTGTGTGCAAAAGCAAGGACATGATGAAGCCGGGGCTTGGCGGTATCACGCTATGGAAGCCATCGCGCGAAGAGCTGCAGGCAACTGCGAAGCAGGGCGCCAGGTCAGGCCTGATGCTTCCCTGCAGTCACGCTGTGCTGTAGGCTGACAGCGAGACTGACGAAGTGGCCTGTGCTTTTCTGGCAGGGGCGGCTGCAACCATGCGTTCCGCGGCGCGTCCGAGTGCGCGCCGCCGCTGCCCCCGCCGGCGCAGGCGCAGCGCTGGGCTGAGGACTATGACAGCTACAAGGTAGCTCGCGGCTCTCCACAGCCGGCAAACAAGGGGCAGTGCCGCAGAGAGCGCGAGCGGCCGTGCTGTGCAGGTGGGCTACGGGAAGGCAGCATATGAGCGGGCGCGGCTGGCTGTGCAGCAGTGGCGCCACATGGAGGTGAGCGCCGCTCGCCTGGCACCGCCGTGCTGTGCTCGTGAAGCTGCACAGCTCCGGCTGCATATCCTGGGTTGGGGCCGATGTTTGGATACGTCCCGCCTGTCTCAGCTGACGCGCTGAGCACAGCTAGGCTGGGTGACCACGAACCGGCCGGCCGTGGAGCCGGGCGCGAGCGTGTGCATCGGCGCCTGCCTGCTGGGCCTCTGGATGCGCAACCCGCTGCAGGCGCGCCTGCGCTGCCTTTTGCGCCCCTCTCCTGCCGCCGCTGTGCTGCCGCCAGGCTCTCAATCGGCCCGCCTGCGCACTGCCTGTAGAATAGAGAAAAGCAGCTCCTGCGATGTGCAAGTGAACCTGTGTGGCTGTCGCTTGAATCCTGGCGGCCCGACAGGTCGTCTTTGGCAGGGAGCGCAGCAAGGCTGATGTGCCGCAGCACGTCGGGGCGCACAGCGCCAGGGCGACTCGCAAGCGAGTGGCGGGTGCGCTGTCAGCCCCCGCGTCCACCTAAGGCGGCTGTGATAGCAGAGCACGGCGAGGCGCACTGGCGCAAGGCAGCAGCACAGAGTGGCCTCCAGTGCATGCGAGGCTGAGCCGCCTTCAGTGCATGTCTGGCCTCGCTCTGCCGAAGCATATGCATGCTTGGGCGCGCTGTGGCATGGAGGGTGGCTGACGGCAGGCGTGCGGCAGGGCGGCGGTACGACTTTGGCCAGGCGACGTGCGCGGGCCACGGGCTGGCCGGCGAGGAGCGCTTCTCCGTGCAGTGGCGACGCGACGACGACTCCGTCTGGTGCGGCCTCCTTCTCACTGCTCACTCTAATTGTGGCCATGCGGCTGAAGCTAGCCGGTACGCCCAGCGCGTTCAGTCGCTGAAGCAGCTGTGGCGTGCATGCAGGTACGAGGTGTACGCGTTCAGCCGGCCGGACACGCTGCTGGCGTGCGCGACGTACCCGCTCGCACGCTTCTTCCAGCGCAAGTTCCGGCGCGACTCGGCGGCCGCTGTGGCGCTCGCGGCCGCGGGCCACAGCTAGCGCTGGCTGGAGTGGTCGGGCATCGGGCACTGTGGGCTTACATTGGGACACCAGGGCGTTGTTAACGTGCAGCAGCGGCTCTGCATACTGTGCTAGCTGGGGAGTGCTTGCATCCCATGTCATGGATAGCTCCTGCTGCTTCAGTGCTCTGCAGAAGAAAGCTAGTTTTAGATGATGATTGAACAATTCCGCACGTTTACCTGTTTGGTGTACGTTATCCTGTTTGGTGTAGCTGCAAGTGTATGTGCACTTTGCACGCAGCTGACAGTGAGTGGTGTTGAGGCACAGCGACATTAAAGCAGTGTGCATAGCTGAAGGCCCGCTACACACGAGCCAGCTGCGTCTCAGCACACTGACACTAGCTTGACATTGGGAGCCCTTGTGCTATCAACATCACCTGTGATTCCCATGCTCGCCCATGTCAAGCACTGCAGCCTCCCTGCCACAGCACCCATACCGCCAGCACACCGCACGAGCAGTGTACAGCACCCTTATTCACGCCAGCACACCGCAGCCCCCTCCGCAGCTGAAGCTGTGCAACAGCGGCAACAAGGCGCACTGCCACGGCCTGCAGCAGCGCCAGCAGGCCCCGGCCCCGCAAGCACGCCCAGGTGCAAGCAAAGCAGCGGAGCACTGCAGGAAACGCTCTCGGAAGTAACCATCCGCATCTCCCCAGCCTGCTGCATGTCTGCCGCCCGTGGCGATGCATGTCCGCCACCCGTGGCGAGCGCCGCAGCGCCGCAGGAGCGGCGCGGCTTGCGACGCCGTCCGGCGGAGCAGCGCATGCCGGCGCCAAACAAGCGTGCGCCAGCGGCAAGCGCGACGAGCGCGGTTAGGGTTAGGGTTTGAGCACTCACTCCTCCTCCTCCTCCTCCGCGTCGCCGTCGCCGTCGCCGCCGCCCTTCTTGGCCTTCTGCGCCTTGCGCTTGTTGCGGCCGGGCCGGCCGCCGCCGAAGGGGCTGTTGAGCGCAAAGTCGATGTGCTTCTGACTGTCCACGCGCACCAGGAACGAGGGCACGTTCACGATCTGCTTGCCCACGCGGATGTGGCGCTGGCGGATGAGCACGCGCGCGTGGTGGATGCTCTTGGCCAGGCCCAGCTTGAACACCAGCGTCTGCAGGCGCCGCTCCAGGAAGTCCTGCGCGCGCGCCGCACGCGTGTTCGGGTATGCGCCGCGCGACCTCAGCAGACTATGCTGCACAAGTCTTGGGACATGCAGAGCCATCCGGAGGTCAGCACGCGCAGTGCGCTTCTTTGCACGCGCACAGGCAGTCGTTTCACACGCAGCTCTTACTGCGCGCACACTGACTGTGCAACACTCGGACCATGACTGCGCCGCGCACTGCCGTCCCCTGCAGCCTTGCCGCCGCCGCCGCCTGCAGCTGGCCCGAGCGACCGCATCGACCCAGCCACCCTCAAACGGCCTCCCGCAGCTGGCCCGAGCGCCGGCGTTGACCGCAACCACCCTGCACCAAGCTCCTGGTCCCCATCGAGGCCTGGCGCGAGCCAGGGCGGCAGCGGCAGGCCCGCGCCTGGGGCGTGAGCGCGAGCACGTAGTCAAGCTTGTTCTGCCCCTCCTCCAGCAGCCCGTACTTGTACATGCGGCGCAGCAGCGCCTCGCCCTCAAACAGCCGCTTGGTCTCCTTGTCGTCCAGCGTCAGCAGCGTGCGCGCGGCCTGCGGCGCGTGTGGCGCACATGCTCAAAGCTCGACGCCAGCTTTGCGATGGCACGACACATGACGCAGCAGTACTGCCACTCCCATAAGCGCTGGTGGCGTCGGCTGGCTGCATCGGTTGCCGTAGAGATGGCAAATGCGCGGCACCCAAATAAAGAACCCGTGGGCCTGTTGCTCGCCATATGCAAAGAGTGCAGCAACCAACTGGCAGCCAGGCCGGCGCTGTTGCCAAACACATGCAGCAAAAGTTGGGCACTGCTGGCAGGCTCGGTCAACACTCGCCCACTTCACGAAGTCCTGATCAAGCCACTGCTACTGTGCTGTCTCCACTGTACACGGAGCGTTGCACGCGCACTATAGCGCTTTCCTGCAAACGAGCTCCCACTCTGGGCTGCGAGCATCAGGGCGCCCAACGCAGGCACGCGAGGGCTGGCTGCAGGCGGCGCCACCGGCCGCCGGCTCCCCCTGCCAGTGCGGTGACCGCCGCCGACAGCAAGGCCGCACACCTGCCGGATCTTCGACAGGGCCATCTGCACGCGCCACAGCTCGCGCTTGTTCCGCAGGCCGAACTCGCCGACCAGCTTGAGCTCGCTGTCCAGCCGCTCCTTCTCGAATGGCCGCCGCGGCTTCTTGAAGGTCTTGCCATCTGCGGCAGTGCGCGCAGCGGTCAGCCGCAGCAGGCAGCGTGCTTGCACGCAGCAACACATGTTTTCCACATCAGCTCGCAGCGCCTAGTTCCCAAGCAGCTCCATCAACGCCTTTGATCCGCGACCACGCTGGTGGTTCTGCCGCACGTCACGGCAGCGCAGGTGCACGCGCAAGACACGCGCTGGCGCGTGGGGCGCACAGTTGCGGTAGAAGGCGATGTGCGGCATCTTGGCAAGATGGCCGCCCCGCTCCCAAGCCGCCCTCGGTGTGCCTCCGAGCACAAGCAGCCGCCTTGCGCACAGGTGAAAGGGTCTTCCCAGGGTATAGGGACTAGTAGACAAGCCGAGCAGCACACTGGCACAATGTCACTGGGTGCGTTGGTGCGTGAGCAGAGGAGATTGGCTTGCGTTTTGGACACTTGACGAAATGGAGGCTCTACTGCGCTGGCACACTGTCTCCTGTGCATGCCGTCCAGCCGCAACGGCAGCCCCGATGAGGCCCCGACTGCGCGGCGCTGCCAGGTGTCGCGCTGCTGGGCCGGAGAGCGCATCGCGCACGTCTGGTGCCGCGGAGGGGCAGCGCGGCGCGGGCTCCGCGCCTCCGCGACCAGCCCCGCCGGGAATGCGGGTGCGTGTGGCAGCGTTCTGGTGACAAGGCCGGGTTGTCGCCAACTGCGTGGCCTGCGTTGTTGTGCCAGTGAGCTTGCATGCTGTCTGTTTTGAGAACACAGACACAGGTAGCGCACCACGCACGCACCTGCACCTGAGGGTGTCCACTCTCCCTCCACAGCTGGAGCGCGTGGAGCGGCTGGGTGAGGAGGCGTGGGCGGGCGTGGCTGCCGTGGACAGGGGCGAGGACAATGCCAGCGCCGGCCTGGCGTGCGTCCCTTCAGCGGAAATAGGCTTGGAACAAGATAAAGGTGTGAGTGACTGTCGACGGGCATACCCTCACACGCCTTATGGTATCGGAGGTGACTCTGCAGTAATGCTCTTCTACCTCACATACGAGTAATCCAGCTGACCATGTTGGCAGGCGCGCGGCGCTGCTGGCGGGCGGCGACGCGGCGGCGCTGCTGCTGTTCGCGGCCATCGGGCGCTCCAACCACGCCGAGGGCCTGGCGCCGGGCGCGGTGCTGGCCACCGCGGCGCCCTTCCTGCTGGGTGCGGCCACATCTCCAGGCTGTGCGGGCGTCAAGCATACTAGTGCTTGCTCCTCTGTCTTGAGCTGTCTGGGGCTCACTTTTACAGAACGGGCTCGATTGCATGCGCGGTCGGCGCGGTGACACGGGTGCTTACAACACAGTCAGTGTGTTGCAACCACAAGTTGGTTTCCAGCTACAAAGTGCTTGCACTGCCTGGAGACGCTTTGTCACATAGGACCCATGAAGCTGGCTCTGGCCGGATGGTGGGCGTCGTGGCGAGCCTGCTGCCGCTGCGCTGCGCGGAACAGGGTGGTTTGCCGCGGCCGTGCCGCTGGGC